>Ga0114959_10002674_pt1 | contig 14405 bp, 14 predicted proteins | sample C_130625_EF_Meta_FD_87317 | JGI IMG/M metagenome (GOLD analysis project Ga0114959, IMG submission 87317) | Freshwater microbial communities from Lake Croche, Canada to study carbon cycling - C_130625_EF_MetaG | ecosystem: Environmental > Aquatic > Freshwater > Lake | place: Lake Croche, Canada...
AAAAAATAAAAAAAAAAAATAAAAATAACAATAAAAAAAAAAAAAATAGTGATACAGAAAGTGAATATAATACAGAAGATAGTAATAAAGAAAAAGAAGAAAAAAAAAAAAAAGAAACAGTTTATAATTTTTCAAATCATATTTTAAATGAGCCTCGAAAAAGACGAAATAGTGAAGGAGATATTTATTATCAGCAAATAAGAGAAAGATCAAAAAATGATTCATATTTTAAACGTCAAAAAAAAGATGTCCAAATTAATATTCTACAAAAAGAATATGAAATTTATAATTATTTTCAAACAGATATTCCATTAAGATATAGAATTGTATACAGTAATTTACCAATATCAATGAAATCTCTTATATTACAAAAAATAGATATGTATGAAACAATGGATAAAACAGATAATGAATATAATAAATTATCAAAATGGTTAAATGGATTATCATTAATACCTTTTGATAATTATGTTAAAATGCCAGTTAATTTAAAAGATGGGGATGAAAAAATTCAGTCTTTTTTGAATAATTCATACGATATTTTAAAAAAAACAATTTATGGACAAAATGATGCCAAAAATAAAATAATGCAAATATTAGCACAATGGATTACTAATCCTAAATCATTAGGACAAGTTATTGCATTAGAAGGAGCACCAGGAGTTGGAAAAACAAGTTTAATCAGAAATGGAGTTAGTAAAGCACTTAGTCGACCATTTTCATTTTATGCACTAGGTGGTGAAACAGATATTTCTAATATGGAAGGTCATTCTTATACATACGAAGGTGCAAATTGGGGAAGAATAGTTGAAATGTTAATGGAATCAAAAGTAATGAATCCAGTAATATTTTTTGATGAACTTGATAAAATAAGTGATACAGCAAAAGGAAATGAAATTATTGGTTTATTAACACATTTAACTGATCCTTCTCAAAATAGTGTTTTTCATGATAAATATTTTTCGGGCATTGATATTGATTTATCCAAGACTATTTTTTTCTTCTCTTTTAATGATATTGAATTAATTAATCCAATTTTAAAGGATAGATTAACAATTGTTAAATTTAAAGGTTATACATTAGATGAAAAAATACATATTGTAAAAGATTTTATTATACCTGATATATTAAAGAATATTGGTTTTGATAAAAATGATATTAAAATAAATATTGATGTTATAAAATATATTATTAATAAAATAAATTTGAAAGATAATATAATTAAAGAAGAGGGAGTTAGATCAATAAAAAAACATATTGAAGAATTATTTATGAAAATAAATTTATTAAAATTAATGAAAAATAATAATGATATGAAAATAGATTATTATATTGATAATCTAAGTTTTCCTTTGAATATAACGAATCAAATTTCAGATAAATTATTAAATTTTTAATTGTTTTTATTTATTTTATTTTTTAGATGTTTTTTTGACTGGTTTCTTAGCAACAACTTTCTTTTTCTTTATTAAAACTGGTTTCTTAATAACCATCTTTTTCTTCATAACAACCATTTTTTTCTTCATAACGACTGGTTTCTTAGCAACTGGTTTCTTAGCAACTGGTTTCTTAACGACCGGTTTCTTAACGACCGGTTTCTTAGAGACTGATTTTTTTGATTTCATCATAGATGTAACATCCATTGTTTTGACCATGTTGGACATTTTACCCATAACCGATTTCTTTGATTTTTTGCTTTTAACTTTTCTTTCACTATCAGAACTGAACATAGCGCCCATTTTTATATATTTATAGATAATATAAAAAATTAAATACAATTTAAAAATAAATAATAATAAAATAAAAATATTTCTTATTTCTTTTTATATGATTTTTTTGGTGTTGCTATAATTTTCTCACAATCTTCTTTTTTAATTTCCTTTATATTTTCTAAATACTGATTTGGAATCTTATAAAATTTCTTATTATAATCAATATAATATCCATAAGGTCCATTTTTAATATTATATTTATCAATCTTGAATCCACCATTTGACCCCGATTCTTTTCCTATAATGCATTTAACCGCACTTTCAAAATCAAGATCTTCTGTAAATCCTTCTAGTAATTTATAATTCTTTTTATCATGTTGTAAATAGAAACCATATCTTCCATTATTTAAAGTAATTTCATGACCTTCATATATTCCTAAATTCTTCGGATATTTAATTATTTCTTCTACATTATCTAAATTAATTGTATCAACTGAATATCCTTCTTCCAATTTAATATATTTTGCACTAGGACTTTCTCCAATTTGAACAACAGGTCCGTATTTTCCTACATATGCATAAACATTTAAATCTCCTTTTTTCCCTAGTAATCTTTTTTTGTCATTTTCATTTTTCTTATATTGTTGTTTTTCTTCGTCTTTATTTAATCTCATAATATTAGGTTCAAACGTTCCATAAAAATCATTAATAACAGCAGACCATTCAACACCACTGTTTGCAATTTCATCTAGTTTTCCTTCCATATAACTTGTAAAATTATAGTCTAATAAGTTTTCAAAATTAGATTCTAAAAATGTTCCAGTTACTTTTCCTAAATCAGTTGGAACAATTTTCTTTTTTTCAGCACCAATTATAGTAACCTCTTTTTTACTTTCAATGTTTTTTTTATCAAGTGTAAAAATATAAACATCTATACTTTTACCTTTAATATCTTTTTTTTCAACATATTTTCTTTCTAATATAGTTTCAATAATATTAGAATAAGTTGATGGACGCCCAATTCCAATCTTTTCCATTTTTTTAATAAGAGATGATTCATTATATCTTCCAGCAGCAGTTTTATATTTTTCGGTACATATTATTTTACTATATTGAATAGTATCTCCAATTTTTAAATGCTGAAATGATTGATCCTTTGTTCTACTAAACTCTTCTTCATCGCCATCATCTCCTTTATCTTTAACAACTAAATCTTCATAAACTTTACGATATCCATCAAAAATAATTTTCTCAGATGTACCAATAAATAATTCTTTTCTTCCCTCAATAGAAATACTTAAAGTATAAACCTCACTTACAGATGCACTCATTTGTGATGCAACTGTTCTTTTCCAAATTAAACTATATATTTTTTTTTCAGTTTCATCAAAAGTTTCAGGCAATTCTTTTTGTAATATATTTGTTGGTCTAATTGCTTCGTGTGCTTCTTGTGCACATTTAATAGTTGATTTATAAATACGCGAATGTAAATAATTTTTTCCAAAATTTTCAACAACATATTTTTTAATCTCATCTTGAACTTGTCCTGATAAATTAGTATTATCTGTTCTATGATATGTAATATATCCTGATTCATATAAATTTTGCAAAATAGACATAATTTTCTTTGATGGAATACAGTATCTATTTCCAACATCTTGTTGAATACTACTTGTTACATAAGGAGCCGGTGGCCGTTTTTCAACATTCTTTTTATCAAGTCCACTAACAGTCATTACTGCAGTTTTACAATGTTCTAAAAAAGATTGAACATCTTTTTCTGTTTCAAATGAATGATTTAATAAAGTACTAACTTTCTTTTCAAATAATCCTATTGTTTTATAGTATTTTAAATCCGTAAAATTATCAATTGTTTTTTCCAAATCCACAACTAATTTTAATGCAACAGATTGTACTCTTCCAGCCGATAATTTAGGCGCAATATATTTCCATAATAATGGAGATAATTGAAAACCAACAATTCTATCTAAAATCCGACGAGCTTGTTGACTATTAACCAAAGACATATTTATTTTTCGTGGATTAGACACTGCAGTTTCTAATGCTGTTTTTGTAATTTCATGAAAACATATTCTATTATAATCATCTGTTTTTAATTTAAATACAATTGCACAATGCCATGCAATAGCTTCTCCTTCACGATCATCATCTGCTGCTAAAAAAACACGATCAACTAATTTAATAGTATCTTGAATATCTTTAATTTGTTTTGAACGAGTAGAAAGTATTTTATAAGTTGGTTTAAATCCATTTTGAATATCAATTCCTAGATTTTTTTTATCCAAATCACGGATATGTCCAAAAGATGATTTTACAATATATCCTGGGCCTAATAGCTTTTCAATCGTTTTTGCTTTTGCGGGGGATTCTACTATTAATAATGTTTTCATTTTAGTAATATATATGATATATAATTTATATTATTTAATATTAAAATCAATTTTTGTTTATTTTATAAAAAAATATATTATTTAATAATATATGAAAAATTCCGAGCTCATTCAAAATCTTAAATCAGTTGTTTTAAAACACTTGCCTAATTTTGCAGTATCAGTAATTATAGTAATTATTGCATATTACATATCAAATTATTACTATAATGCTATTATTCGCAAATACAAAGATGAAGCTAAAAGCTTAATATATTACAATATTGCTAATTTATCTTATTATTTAATATTAATTATAGGATTTTTTATTGCTATTTGTAATTTAGGATTTGAAGTAAATAGTTTATTAACTATTTTTGCAACTTTAGGTATTGCAACTGCTTTAGCATTACAAGGTTTACTTAAAAATGTAGCTGCTGGATTTTCAATTACATTTACAGAATTATTTAACATAAAAGATATAGTAGAAGTAAATGGAACAATTGGAACAATTACTGATTTCGATTTATTACGAACAACTTTAAGTGAAAAAGGAACAAGTGTAAGAATAATTATTCCAAATGATATTATACAAAATAGTGTATTTAAAAATTATACTAAAGAAAATAAAAGAACTTCAACTATACCATTTACTATTTCAAATAATAATACTGTTCCACTTGAAACTATTTTTACAGCAATAAAAGATTCATTACAAAATAATCAATTTGTACAAGATAGTAAAAATCTTAATATTCTTGTTACTGATTTAAGTTCATATGGTACAACAGTAACTGTTTTAATACCAATTAATAGTTTTGATATGTTAAAAGCTGAAAACTTATTCAGAACAATTATTAGAAAACGATTACAAGATATTGGTGTATTATTATTAGATAATGCATATGCAGTAAGTTCATCTGCTAATCTTCCAGCTCAACAAACTATGCAACAAACACAACAACCTATGCAAAGAACACGTCAGCCTATGCAACAAACTCGCCAACCTGTGCAACAAATGAAAATAAATAATGAAGATGTATATGACGAAGATGTAAATCAAAACTTTTTTGTTACCCGATAAATTAAAATAATAGTCTGAATAAATTAACTAAAATATTATTTTCATATTGATTATATGAATTTTTATCAAATAAAGATATACTTTTTTCTGAAAAAAATGAATAATTCGAAAAATATTTTATTAAATTAGTATTTAATTTATTTTTATGAACATAAAATACTAATAAAATAACATTTTTCATAACATAATAAATTATGTCTTTTATTCTTTTATTATGATAATCTCCATTCAAATTTAAATTTAAATCTTTTATTAAAATAAATGATGATCGAATTAATTTTATAACTCTATCATTAAAATCTAGTTTTATATTATCACTTTGAAAATAAGTATAATTTTCTTCAAGTACATCTTTATCTATATCAAAAAAATCATCATATAATTGTACTAAAAATAATAATTTGCATAAATTATACATATTTTTTTTATTAATGCTATTTAAATCTATTTTTAATTGAATATTTATTAATAATGCCATAAAAAATGAAACTACATATGATTTTTTAAAAGTTTCTTCCAATATAGAATATTCTTCTACAGTTTTCATTTGTTGAATACTATTTGATTTATGTAATGTACTGATCATGAATTTAACATATTTATATATTATTCTATATTCATTAGATGGATATTTCTTATGAAATTCTAAAAAATATTTTTTGAATGTTATACATTGCCATATTCCTGCTTCTTTTTCAGATAAAGATATATCATTGGATGGATTTTCAACAATATTCATAAACCATTTCAAAAATATCTTTTTTTCTGTTTCATCAATATTTTTAGAATCCATATATTCATCAACAATTAAGTAACTAATAATAAAAAATCTAATATATGTTCCATCTAATAATAAAATTATATCAAATAATTTATAAATATCTTTGTATGTTAAATATAAATAAAATATAGTTCCTGCAATTGGAGCAAGAACTCGTGTTAAATCGTCATCATTTTTAAATAATTTTGAAAAATTTTCATCTTTAAAGATAGGGTTTAATATATCAATTAATTTTTTTTTAATTAAGGGGAAATATTGATGAAAAGTCATAATATATTGAAAAATATTTTTAATATCATTATTTCCTTCAATTAAACTTAAAAATAATTTTTTATTTTCAATAATATTAGAATATAGTTTTTGATAATTATCATTTTTTATAATAATTTTATCAACTTTTGTAATATCATCAATATTAAAAATAATTTTTATAATATATAAAAATTTTATATTAAAACTTATTTTTTCATTTTCTCCAACTAATTTAAATTTTGATGGAAATATATTTTTTTTTAATGTAATTTTATTCCACCATTTATATATATTTTTCCAATGTAGATCAATATTAGTATAATATATAATGTCTTGATCCATTATATATTAAATAGTTATTTATTTATATAGGTTTTTACCTATTAAAAATAAACTCTATAAAAAAAAGGAAACCTAGAGTCATGTAGATAATGAAAATAAAAAGTACCATAAAAATAAAGGAGGGGTTGCAGGGGAACCTAGAGTTATGTAGATAATGAAAATAAAAAGTACCATAAAAATAAAGGAGGGGTTGCAGGTAAACCTTGGTTTCCTGCTTCCCTGCTTCCCTTATTTCCGAGGAACATTATATATATCCCATATTTCAGAATAACTTTTGTTTATAACATCAATAATATCAGAAGGTTTCAAAACATTATTTTTTTTAAGAATAATTGCACAATCTGCCATAATATCCTTTGTATTTTTAATAATTTGAAGTGCATTAGCATTTGCCTGAATTAAAATAGAATTAATTTCTTGATCAATTAAATATTTTGACTTATCACTTAAATCTGGATATATATTTTGTCGACCCATTCCATAATGTATAATCATGTTTTGAGCTAATCTAAATGCTTCTTCTAAATCTTTCTTGGCACCTGTAGTAACTGAGTATCCATAAAATACTTCCTCTGCTATCCTTCCACCTAATAAAACCATTAAATGTTGAATTAATCCATTTTTAGTATAAATATTCATGTTTTGATCACTACTGTCAAAAACTGTATACCCTGGCGTTTTAGGAGACCATAAATTTAGTGTAACTTTTAGTAATTTAGAATGTTCAGGTGAAAAAAATCCAATAATTGCATGACCCATTTCATGTATAATAATTCTATTAATCATATCATCACTAAATTTACTTTCAGTAGCTTGCCATCCTGCAATAATCCTATTTGTTATAAATTCTAAATCATCTAATGTAATTTCTTCTCTGTTTTCTCGTAATGCCTTTAACATAGATTCATTTAATAAATTTTCTATTTGTGCTCCCGACATTCCACTTGTCATATCAACAATATATCCAATATTTATTAAAGACTCCATCGGTTTTCCTTTACTGTGTATTTTAATTATTTCTTCTCTTGTACTGCTATCAGGATTACCAATATATATATGTTTATCAATTCTTCCAGGACGAATTAGTGCAGGATCTAATAAATCAATCCGATTTGTCGCACCAATTAAAAAAATACCATCAGAGTTTTTATAACCATCTAAATTTATCAATAATTGATTTAAAGTTTGATCTTTTTCAGAATTAGAACTAACTGCATCATTTCCTCTTTTACGTGCAACTGCATCAATTTCATCAATAAAAATAATACATGGTTTGTTATTAGATGCTAATTTGAATAAATCACGAACTCTACTTGCACCAACACCTACAAATTTTTCAGAAAACTCACTACCAGAAACAGGTATAAAAGATGCATTTATTTCACCACTAAATCCTTTTGCCATTAAAGTTTTCCCATTACCAGGAGGCCCTTCAAATATTATTCCTTTTGGTGTTCGAACATTATATTTTTCATATTTTTCAAAATTGCAAAGTATATCAGATGTTTGCATTAGTTCTGATTTTATTTTATCATATCCACCAACATGTGTAAAATTATATTCGGGATTTTTGACTACTTCAAACTGGTTATCATTTGAAAATTCATCATTTGATCCGGATCGTTGTCCTGATCGTGGATCATATCCACTGTCAGGTTTCCTATCCCATCTTTTTTCAGATTCTTTATGATATCTGAAAATTCCAAATGGATCAATAAAACCATTTTTTGGAAGATTATTTTTTTGTTCATCATGATCTTCATCATCATCTATTGGATTTATTTCATTTCCTGCATGTAAATTCTGTATTTCTTGTAAAATTTTAGTAACATTTATATATTTATAAGTTTGATTAGGTTCATTGGAATAATTCATATATTTGAAATTACGAAATGGAGAATATCTACTATTTTTTAAATAAAACATTTTTTCTATTCGTGCTAAATTATCTGCATCTAAATGATTATAATTTTCAAAATACTGAATTTTATTTATTGCTTTATTATTTTCATCTGAATCAGAGAAAGAATTCCATGATAATGCTGAACTATATATTTTCTTATAAATTATTTTTGGTTGATAAAAATATAATGAAAATATAGTTGGTATAAAAAATAATATAGATTGAATTTTCATTCTATACTATTAATTGAAAAGAAAATTTTAGAGAATACGCGTTTATTTTTTGTTTTTTACTATGTTACATAATAGATTAAGACATGAATCTACTACATAAGTTCGAGAGTTCTATTTGTCCATATTAATTTTTCTAAAATAAGTTGTTTATATTTGTATTTATTTTTTTCATCTACATTACTATTTTTTTCTAATGTGTTATAAAGATCACCTAAATTATTTCTAGTTTGTAATAACATAGGCTTATATTTAATATTATTTATACTTCCAACTGAATTTAGAGGAATTTTATTGCGTGCTATTTTAGCTAAAATTTCTTCTAGTTTATCTTCATATGATAATTTATTTTCATTTTTAACTAATTTTTCTCTAGTAATTTCTAAATAAGGATGAGTATTTTTAAAATTTTTATTAAAAATATTATTTCCATTATTATTTTTATTATAAGAACTAACTTTTACTTTATTAGATCCATTGTTATCTTCAACGACACCTTTTAATTTACGACCCATTCTTACACCTTCTGTACCAGTCCATCTAACAACGTTTCCCTTTTTAAACGAGCTCATATATATATATTATATAATATATATTTTTAATAAAAATTAAATAAAAATATATTATTTATATATGGAATATTATATTTCTTATATTTTAGCTATTCTTCTTTTATTTATTTATATTTTATATGGATATATATTATCTAGAATAATTGATAGTTTATTTCCAATATATGATGATACAACTCCAGATTATATATTAGGATTAGAAGTTGTTGGTGAGATTGTACTAGCATATTTTATTTACTTTTTACTATATAAATATTCAAATTTTATCGTTAAAAAATTATTTAAAAATTTTTCTAATACAAAACCCTTGTATTTTTTAAATGAGTTTTTAATTGTTGGGTTTTCATATGGTGTATTTAAGAGTTTAAATAAACTAAAACATAAATCAAATCACATTCATCAAAAATATAAAGAATATTTTGATATTAAAAATATTATAGACTATTATTTACAAAATAAAAAATGATAAATAATTGCTTTAAATATTATAATATATATATTAAATATATCTTTTACTATATGAAGTAAAATAAAGATGGACAGCGGATATAGCAAACAAAGTTTATCTGACAGAAGAGATTTTTTTAGAAACAGTCTATTCGCATTTGAGATGTATGAAGCAATTATGAATGATACACTCCTTAAAGAAGTTCAAATAATAGCTAATGAACCAAATAACTTTGATTTAATAGAAGTTATTCTTCCATTTGAAAGTACTAGAATGCTTATATGTCCAAATATATTAGATTGTACAAAAATAAGTGTTCGGTGTAATATTTCTGATAAAAAAAAATTAGAAATATGTGGATATCAAGAATATTGTAAAACATTATACGAAAATGAAAATTCAATACAAAACATTTTAAAAGAAATTTTTTGCGTTTATTTGATTTTAAGAAATTAAATAAACAAAATATTATTATAAAAAATATAAAATGATAGTGAAAATGAAAAAAATATTTTACCTAAAATCAGGATTCCATTCATTTAAACCATTACAAAAAGATTCCAAAAAGCTATTAATTTTTGGTCTTTTTTTTGAATGCTCAAAATCAATAATCCATATATTTTGATTATTATCTAAAATAAAGTTATATCCAGTAATATCAATATATTCAATATCATATTGTAGTAATGTTTTTAAAATATAACGAACTTCTTCATATAAATCATCACTGATACAATGCGATTCTTCACCAAAAATATTCGATAAATTATCACCAACTATTTTTTCCATGACTAAAACTTTATTATTTTTATCATAATGCACAATTTTTGGAACATTTACAACATGTAAATCATATGCATATTTATGCATTTCATACTCATGTGGTTCAACATTAGATTTAACATAGTAATTATCGTTATTATAGATATCGTTGTTATTATTATTATTCATTTCTATATATTATAAATAGTTATTCTTATAATATATTTATAAATCATTTTTTTTCAGAAAAAAGATTAATAAGTTTTCACTTTTTATTGTTGTGGTTCTGGAGTAGTATTATAATAGTTATTTATTACAGGATAATTATATTCATTTACATAATCTCCTGCATCATCATATAAATCTGCGCCTAATCCAAGACCTAAACCACCAGCGCCCCATAACCAATTATTTTGACCATTGTAGTAACCATATCCATCTCCATTATTATAATTACGTCTGTATCCTCGGCCGTGTTCTCCGTGTCCTTTACCGTGTCCGCCATGAGCATAGCCTTGCCCTCCTCTTCCACCAACATTTGCATATCCTGTGCCTTGTCCCCATTTACCACTTCCTTGATAAGCAGTTCCACCACCTAAATGACCACCTCCTCCTATTCTTCCTCCTCCTAAGCTAGCACCTCCAAACCCACCACCATGGCCACCTCCACCGCCACCTCTAAAATATTCATTAACTGTCATTGATGGTTTCATAAATCCAAATTGATCGGCATAGTTATAAGCAATTAATACAAATATTAGTAATAATATTAAAATACTAATAATAAAAATATAGTTTGATTTCATATAATATAACAAATATTAATTTTATAAAAAAAATAAAATTAAAATACTTATTTTTTAATTTTAATTTTAACGACTTTCTTTTTTTCAATATTTATGTCAGGTCGTTTAATTATAGAATCCATCTGCAATTCTCTTCTAATTTCTTCTGAAGTAAAAGTCATCCTATATCTAGTATCTAATGCATAAATAATAGTATTAATAAATCGTGATATATCTGTATCACATTCAACAATAATTTCTTTATTTAATGTATTTAGTACACTATTTGGATTTTCTCGTAATAATTCATTAATTTCTTCTCTTGTTTTTCCTTCAATTCCAATAAATTTGTTATATTTTAAAGGAATAGATGGAATATCAATATTGTAAGAATATCTTTTACGAAAAGATATTAAATCAGCAATAGCACGTGGACGATTACGATGAACGCGCCTAACAATATCACATTCTAAAGAAATAATTTTAACTCCTAAAAAATAGAAATGATATTTCGGATTTCCTAATACTTCTTCAAAATATTTAGCACCACATTTTTGTGCCCATTCATCTAACCACGTATCCCAATATCTTGGCCAGTTATCAGTATTTTTAACCTTAAACTCAATATAATTAAATTCATCTGTTTTAAATTCTTCTAATTTTTCTTCAATATCTTTTGAAATTTTATGTACATATAAATCTATATCATTCATTTGTCGATGACCAATTAAATATAGTACAATAGAACTAAATAATAAAAACTGGAATTGAGATTTCTGATCAATATTTTTCATTAACCATTCTCTATATCCAAGAAACATTTTCTTTGAATTTTCATTTTCTTTTGTTAAAAAGTAGTCAAAATTCTGTTTTTCAATAAATTTTAAAGAACTAGTGCATAAAAATAGTGAAGTACATATCCATTTTTCTTCTTTTGTATTTGGAAAATAAACAACATAATCTTTTTCAGACACATCATTTGGAACGGTTTTCTTTTTAAGAGATCTCTTACAAACAATAAAAATTGAAACATCAATCTTTTTCTTGCTTCCTTTTTTACCAGATTCTTTTTTGTATGTATCATACAAAAAAGGATAGCTTTCTTCTAGTTCATGATATAGATCATTTTTGTATTTAATTTCAATTCTAGTAAATAGAAGTTGATACATTATTTTAGGTATTAATTGAGTATCTAACTCAATTTGTTTAATCCCATATATAATATAATCATCTTTAAGACATGTTTCATAGTATTTATATGCATCTTTTTTAGACAATCCAAATACTATAAAATTATTTAAATTATCATAATACCGAATAGCATACATAAATATATTTTCAATTTCTTCATCAAATTCATATATTAATTTTTTATTTTCAATAAGTACATTCATTTTACTTTGTAGTGACAGATTTTTAAAATCATTATTTGACCATATTTTTTTGATTGGAAGTGCAACATCAGAAAACTGTTTTAAAATCATTGTTACTTTTATAAGAATAATCTTAATTTATAATTTATTACTTATCAATTTTTTATGATATTATTTTTTCATATATTCCCCTTTCTATGGCATCATTCTTTAATTCTGATATATAATTTATTAACATACTATTGTATTTATCTATTTTTAGACGTATTTTTCTAGTTTCATGGCAATAGTTAATATTTACAGATACTATATTATTTTTTTCATAAACAATATTTTTATAAAATGGAAATAAATCAGTATCTACTTTTTCTTCATGTGCAATTTCATCAATTAGTTTTACATAATTTTTAATATATTCATGATTTTTATCTTTGAATGGATAATAGTTATGTATATGTATTTTATTTTTAATAAAATCTTTTATATTTAATAATACATCATTTTTATTATATTCTGTATTTATTTTTAATATTAGATTATCAAATTCTCCATGGAAATAATTTAAAATATATTTTTTTATAACATTAGAACAAAATAATTTATTTTTAACATAATATATTTTATATAATATAAGTTTACATTCAATAATTGCATCATCATTCTCTAGATAAAGAAGTTTTATGTATTCTTTATCACAAAAATTTCCCATATTTATTATAAAGATAAAATATAGAAATAGTATCCGTATTAAATTCGTATATATTTATATAAATATTTATATTATTTTAATAGATGATAAAAGATCAATATTTATTATTTAATGAATCTGATAAAATAATAAATTTTATAATTGATAATAACATTATGGTATATACAAATTTAGATAATATTGTTATTACGAATGATTTCACAAATCTAAATTTTAATTTAGAAGATATAACTTGGATATATGATGAAAATAATTATAGAATACCCTATTATAATAATACAAAAATTAATTATATAAAATTAGATCCATCACATAATATATATGATTTTATATCATCAAATTCAATAATACCAGATGAAGAAATAATATGTGGTGAAAACATTCAATATTTATGTGATGTTGTATTATTTACAGATGAAACACTTTATTCTAATCCAAATAATCATTTATTTTCTAAAAAAATAGAAAATATAGATAAATTAGATAATTTAGATCAATATAATAGTATTTTTGTAAAAAGTGACCAACTACACTATTTTTATAATAAATTTGATAAGGATATTAACAATAAAATAATAGTATCACATAATTCTGATGATGAAATAAATGAACAATATATAAAATATTTAAATAAAGTAAATAAACAATTATCACAAAATTGTTTGTTTCAATATAAAAATCTAATTTCATTACCAATTGGAATTGAAAATAGACAATGGTGTGATCCTAGTATATTTCATCATATTAGAAAATCAAAGCATATAAAAAAAACAAAAAATATATATTTCTTTTTTTCATTAGATACTAATTCATCAAGAAAAGATTGTTATGATTCATTAAAAGATACACTAGAATGGAATCAACAAAAAAATAAAGAAGATTATTTTATTGAATTAAAAAAACACAAATATGCATTATGCCCAAGAGGTAATGGTTTAGATTAACACCAGGTATATGCCGAGATTTAGAAAATTAATTTTTTAAGATTTTTATAAATTATTCAATAATTACTGATTAAAAATATTATTTTCATAAATAATATTTTTTAAAATCCCGGCATAT
>Ga0114959_10002675_pt1 | contig 14403 bp, 14 predicted proteins | sample C_130625_EF_Meta_FD_87317 | JGI IMG/M metagenome (GOLD analysis project Ga0114959, IMG submission 87317) | Freshwater microbial communities from Lake Croche, Canada to study carbon cycling - C_130625_EF_MetaG | ecosystem: Environmental > Aquatic > Freshwater > Lake | place: Lake Croche, Canada...
CGGCCGAGATGTCGATGGTGAATTGGCTGTGTGCGGGGGTGAAGGTGGTGACGGTCATGCAGGCGCCGTTCAGCGCGATGCTGTCGCCCAGACCCACGTCGTCAAGGTAGCCAGGCGGCGCCTCAATGGTGAGACGCTTGCCGTGGTCTAAAGAGCTGCCCAGGTCGTGAATGGCGGCGATGCGCCCCACGCCGGTGATGATTCCGGTAAACATGTTTGTATTTTCGCAGGGAATGGGGGCGTTATGGCGACAAGCGCCACAAAATCCCGAATTAAAAAATGTCGCGTCCTGTGACGCGGGCCAAAAGTCGCAAATCGGGGCCGATCATGGCATGGTTTGCGAAAGTGAGCGAGAGAGTTGCTGTCAGGTCGGTCAGCGGCCCGAATTGGGCCATGCCCCGGCCTTGTCCGATCAGCTTGGGTGCCAGATAGAGCAAGAATTCGTCAACCAGCCCTTCGCGCACCAAAGAGCCATTGAGTTTGTAACCGGCTTCGACATGCACTTCGTTGACTTCCCTTTGGGCCAGGTCGCGCAGCATGGCGACCAAATTGACTTTGTCTGCGTCGCCGGGCAGCAAGCGAACCTGGGCGCCAAGGGCTTGCAGAGCCGCCCGTTTTTCGGGGTGGTCTACGGCGGCATAAATCCAGATCTGGCGGGCATCCACTTGGAACAGTTTGGCCGTTAATGGCGTTTCGAGGCGGCTGTCCACAACCACCAAATGGGGTTGGCGCGGAGCCTGCACCAGCCGGGTGTCCAGCAAGGGATCGTCTTCGAGCACGGTGCCAATGCCGGTGAGCACAGCGCAGGCGCGGGCCCGCCAGGCGTGGCCGTCGGTGCGGGCTTCGGGGCCGGTGATCCATTGGCTTTGGCCGTTTTCGAGGGCGGTTTGCCCATCCACCGAGGCCGCGATTTTCAGGCGCACCCAAGGAATGTGGCGTTGCATGCGGCTGAAAAAGCCCAGATTCAATTCACGGGAGGCTGTGGCCGCTTCGGCGTCTAAGGTCACTTCGATGCCCGCCGCTTTCAATCGCGCAATGCCTTGACCTGCAACCACAGGATTGGGGTCTTGCGCGGCCACCACCACTTTGGCCAGACCTGCGTGAATCAAGGCGTCGCAACACGGACCGGTGCGGCCATGATGCGAGCAAGGCTCCAGCGTCACATGCGCCGTGGCTCCTCGCACTGAATGACCCAAAGACTGAGCGTGTTGCAGGGCCATGATTTCGGCATGCGGACCGCCTGCTTGTTGGGTATGACCCTCACCCAGCAGAACACCCTGGGGCGATGTGATCACGCAACCCACCCGCGGATTAGGCGACGTCAACCACACCGCTTGCGCGGCCAAGTCCATCGCGCGTTGCATCGGTGGGGTGTTCAAGGGTTGAGGGGCAAAGTCAGGCATGGCGCAAGATTGGGGGGGGCGTTTTGCCAAGGATATAAGTTATATCTTCATTTTGCCTTCTTATTGTGGACCTTCGCTGGTTAAGGCATTGCAGCTTGCACAAACACCGGTACCGAGGACAGCCTTGTACTCAGTGCCAACTCACCTGAACCCGGTGCCATGGGGTTGTGGGGACTGCTGTTGCCGGTGGGTTGCCATTTGACGGTGACTTGCAGGCCATGCAAGTGGGTCAAGCTGGTTGAACTCAGCGTGCTATTGATTTGGTACAGCGTTCCACTCCAGGTTTGGGTTTCTTGCGTTTGACCGGTTGAGGCCAAAGCTGATGAATCCGTGCACAGCGCGGGGCCGCTGCGCAAACAGTCGATGGTGTTTTGTGCCAAGGTCAAAGCGGTGCTTTGTTGTCGGCTTGACCCCGCCGATTGAATACTGTGCATGGCCAAGCTGATGGCGCCCATCATGCCCAGACCTAAGAGGGCTGCGGCCACCAAGGCTTCGATCAAGGTGAAGCCTTGCGCTTGCCCCCCTGGGTTTGACCGTTTGTTCATCCGCCACTCTTCCAGCTGCCGCACACCCGTTGCACCCGGGTGGCGTCGATGTTGACCGGCCAGGGCCAGTCAAAGGCTTTGCGGTGGTCGGCAAACCACAAGAATTGACTGCCAGATTGCAAGTTGGGCAGGCCCGAAGGCAAAGCCACTTGGCCGCTGACCGAGCCGCTGTGCCATTGCGCGGCGCGGCTGTCTTGGCATTGGGTGTCCATAAAGACCGTGCCCACAATCTGCGTGCTGGGGCTGATGCGCGGGCATTGGCTGGCGCAGGCCAATGCCGAAAACACCACTACCACGGGGGCGCTGGTTGTGCCCACGCTTTGCGACCATTCGGCCGGGCTGTCTGTCCAGTAGACGGACCGCGCGGGTTGCGTTTGGCTGCTCAAGCCTTTGAGCGCTTGGGCTTCGGAGATGGCCTGAATCTGCGCCGGCGTGGTTGCCCCAAACAAGGAGGTCCAGACCGCACTGTCACAGGCGGCAGGGTTGGGCGCGGGCAAGGCGGTGGCGGGCGTTGCCAATGCGCCGCCTTGCAGACTGCCGGGGTTGACCTTCAGGCAGGCTTGCTGCTCTGATGTGGAGATCAGGCCGTTGCCATCCAAGTCGGGCACATACAGGCTTTGGATGGCGGTGCCGATGGCCTGCCCTTTGCCGCTGCATCCGTTCTGGTTGGCGTCAGCAGCACAAAACCGTGTGCTGCCGGCCACGGCTTCGTTCACGCAGCCTTGGGTGAGCAAGGGGGTGGCTTTGTTGGCTGCGCCAATTGGTCCTGCAGTTGGCAGGTAAACGCTTTGCTGCACTTGGCCCGAGCTGTGGTTGCCCGCATGCCTTGCCTGTGCATGGACCAAGGCCACATGGGGTGAATTCACGACATCGCGCATGACCCGCACCAGCAACGTGTGGCCTTGGGTGTCCCAGCCTGCATCCAGCTGCAGGCTGCGGCATTGCCATTCCATACTGGAGTAGGCGGTCAGGCATTGTTGCGGGTCATGTGTCGACCAGAACGTGTTGGGCGTGGTGCTGAAACTTTGCTCGATTTGTGCCAAGGCGGTTTCGAGCGCGGCTTGGGCGGTTTGCTGGGCTTGTGCGGCCCATACACCGTTGTTGGCGCTCAAGCGTTCAGACAGCAGGGACCGGGCAGTGAACAAGCCCACCATGCTGGCCAGCAGCACCAGCAGAGTCACCATCAGCAAGGTGATAGCGCCACGGTCAGGGGCTTTCATGCGCAGTCACTTGCAAGTGCTGTCGCAGGCATGGCGTTGTGCAAAGCGATACTTTGTTTTTGGTTGACGATGATCTTGGGGTCGCTTGGCAATGCCGCCGTGATTTGGATGGTGATGTGGCGCAGCAAAGTGCCTTGGAGCCAACTGCAATGCGATGTGAATTGCAAGGCCGTGACCTTGATGTTGCCCGCATCCGTGATCGCGGTCCAGACCACAGGACCACAAGCGGTTTTGGCGATCAGTTCGAAAGACTTGAGTTGGAAACCAGTGCATTCATTGTTTTTCTTTTGACCGTTGTCGTCACGGTCCCAGCTGAACTCGATCTGGTTGGCGCTCACACGAAAGTCTTCTGATGCGCCGCAAAAGGCATCGTTGCAAGTGGCGTTGATTCGTGTTCGCCAGGCTGCATTCACATACTGCGCTCGCCGAATGTCTTGCACCATCCAATCCATAGCGACCCGCAGGTCCTGCGCCAGTTGACTTGCTTGCAAGGCGGTGCGCTGACTTTGGAGCGACGTCATCCATAAATGAATGCCGCCACTGATGACCAACAGGCCCACCGCCAAGCCGATGAGCAGGCTGACCATGCTCTCGCCGCCCATGCGCCGCTTCATTGTTTCCAGCACCGAGGTGCATCGTTATTTGCCGCATTGCCGCTGGTCATGGTCACCGTGGCCGCGTTCGCAAGCCGCAGTTGCATCAGCTGACAATCGGTATCACGGGCTTGGTCGCCCACGGCGCTGGCCACGGCCATGAAGCCATCGTTTGTGGCTTCGGAGATGCTGAGTTGGAAATAGGCTTGCCCTGAGCTGCTGGCAAGACCCAGGTCCGTTAGGTTGGGGGTGTAAGTATCGTGGTGGGAGCGCCAGCGCACCTGCTCAATTTGGATGCGTTGCAAACTCGCTTGCGCGTCGATGCGGCGCGCCTTGCGGATGTGGCTTTGAAACGAGGGCAGGGCGATTGAGGACAATATGCCGGCGATGGCCAGCACGACCATCAGCTCGATCAATGTGAATCCGCGGTTGCGTCGCTTGGGTAGCGCGCAAGTTTTTAGGGCCAATGCATGCATGGCGGTCTCCCTGACTGTTTTTTTAAATTTTGCGCCGGGATTGCCTACTTGGCAAGTCCGCTTGAACTTGGCTTAATGCCAAAAAAGACAGGGAGAATGTGATGCAACAAAAAGAGCGCTTGGGTCGTGCGGGGTTCACCCTGCTGGAGTTGATGATGGGCATGGTGTTGCTGGCTGTGCTGATCACCCTCGGTGCAGGCAGCCTCAGACCTTTGTGGCAAAAATACCAATTGCAAGGGCAGGCCGAAGATTTGTTGTCGTCCATGTTTTTGGCGCGCTCAGAGGCCTTGAAGCGGGGTGTGCGTGCGACCGTGTGCGTATCCAAGGACGGTGTTCAATGCCAAAGCGCAGGCAATTGGGAGCAAGGGTGGTTGGTTTTTGAAGATACCGACGGCAATGCCTTGCGTTCAGCACAAGAGCCACTGTTGCACAGCCATGTGGCGCTTAGTTTGGGCGTAGTCGCCTCTGGCAACAGTCCAGTGGCGCACTATGTGTCCTATGCGCCCACAGGTCGCAGTTTGTATATAACAGGCGGTTTTCAGTCTGGCTCCATCACGATGTGCCGGACTTCTTCAACACCCGCTCAAGGCTGGAAACTGGTGATCAATGCGGTGGGGCAGTCGAGCCTGAACAAAGTCACGATCACGACTTGCCCTTGATGCTTATTTATTGACTTCGTCCACCAGCAGTTTGAAGTCGTCAATGTCTTCAAAGCTGCGGTACACGCTGGCAAAGCGCACATAGGCGACTTTGTCGAGCTTCTTCAATTCGCGCATGACCAACTCGCCCAGCCGGTTGGAGGCGATTTCGCGTTGAGCAAAGCCAAGCAGTTTTTCTTCAATGCGCTCAATGGCGGAGTCCACCTGTTCAGTGCTCACAGGCCGTTTGCGCAGGGCCAGGTTCAAGCTGGCACGCAGTTTGACGCGTTCGTATTCGTTGCGCCTGCCGTCTTTTTTGACGATGGCCGGAAAGCTCACTTCAGGCCGCTCGTAAGTGGTGAAGCGCTTTTCGCAGCTACCGCATTGTCGGCGACGGCGGATCAAGTCCCCGTCCTCGGCCAAACGGGTTTCGACCACCTGGGTGTCGTTATGGCCGCAGAAGGGGCATTTCATCCAGGGCTTACTTGTAAACAGGAAAGCGTGCGGTCAGGGCGTTGACCTTGGCGCGCACGGCGGCGATGTTGGCTTCGTCCCTGGGGTTGTCCAGCACGTCGGCGATCAGGTTGGCCGTGATGCGGGCTTCCTCATCCTTGAAGCCACGGGTGGTCATGGCGGGGGTGCCGATGCGCACGCCGCTGGTCACGAACGGCTTTTCAGGGTCGTTCGGGATGGCGTTCTTGTTGATGGTCATGTGGGCTGCGCCGAGTGCGGCTTCAGCTTCTTTGCCGGTGATGCCCTTGGATCGCAGGTCCACCAGCATGACGTGGCTTTGGGTGCCGCCGCTCACAATGCGCAGCCCGCGCTGGGTCAGGGTCTCGGCAATGGTTTGCGCGTTTTTGATCACCTGGGCTTGGTAGTCCTTGAACTCGGGCGCCATGGCTTCCTTGAATGCCACAGCCTTGGCCGCGATCACATGCATCAGTGGGCCGCCTTGCAGACCAGGAAAGATCGCGCTGTTGATGGCTTTTTCGTGCTCGGCCTTCATCAAGATGATGCCGCCGCGTGGGCCGCGCAAGCTCTTGTGCGTGGTTGAGGTCACCACATCGGCATGGGGTACTGGGTTGGGGTACACACCTGCAGCGATGAGACCCGAGTAATGGGCCATGTCGACCAGAAAGATCGCGCCGACTTCTTTGGCCACTTTGGCAAAGCGTGCCCAGTCGATGTGCAGTGAGTAGGCCGATGCGCCCGCGATGATCAGCTTGGGCTTGTGCTCACGGGCCTTGGCTTCCATGGCCTCGTAATCGATGGCTTCGTTCGCATCCAAGCCGTAGGACACAGCGTTGAACCACTTGCCGGACATGTTGAGCGGCATGCCGTGGGTCAGGTGACCGCCTTCGGCCAAGCTCATGCCCAAGATCGTGTCGCCCGGCTTCAAGAAAGCCAAGAACACGGCCTCGTTGGCCGACGCGCCGCAGTGCGGTTGCACGTTGGCCGCTTCGGCGCCATAAATTTGTTTGACGCGGTCAATCGCCAACTGCTCGGCCACGTCCACAAATTCGCAGCCACCGTAATAGCGCTTGCCGGGGTAGCCTTCAGCGTATTTGTTGGTCAGTTGCGAGCCTTGCGCGGCCATGACGGCGGGCGAAGCGTAGTTTTCGCTGGCGATCAGCTCGATGTGGTGTTCCTGACGCGCGTTTTCAGCCTGGATGGCGGCAAAAATCTCAGGGTCGGTTTGTTCGATCAATATGTTGCGGTGGTACATGGCAGTCCTTCAAATGATGGAGCCTTGGCAATCGGGATTGACAAGGTCTGCCCAGGCGAACGGCTGAAGACCACTCAAGAAACTCTGAAAGAGCTTCTTGAAGGCTGTGCGCTCCCCAGTGGTAGTTTGACGGTCAAAAGTCGTCAAGATCCACGTCAGGCTGATTTGGGGCTCAGGCCCAGACCATGCCCTATCGCCAGTCGCGCAACAGGCTGAGTGTAGCCGAGACTGGCTTCAAAGCCGACAAGTTCAGAGGGAAATTGAATCGCTTTTGGCAGGGGATAGCCAACGCGCAGGCCGCAATTTGGGTGGCGCCTCCGGGCTCTGAGCCCGGGCTTGACGAACGGATTGGGTGATCTGTGCCAATTTTTGTTCTTCTTGAACTACACGGACAAGGTAATTGCTGTCAAACCGCTTTGTGGCCTGCGCATAGGCGGTCAAGCCCGCTTCGATCGAACCATGCTGGACAGACAAATCATGCAAGGTGCTGACGCCAATCCGCAAATTGCTCAAAGGGTCAAAGCTCGCCATCGGTCCCCCTAAATCGGCGAGCTTGTGAAGCTGTTGGCTGGGCTGAATTTGCATCAGACCTTGTCCACCCTGAAGGCTTTGGGCAAACGGGTTGAAGTTGGACTCCACCGCCATGATGGCCAGTATCAGGGTGGGCGCAATCTGAGCCCGATCTCCCAATTGAAAGGCTTCAGCAACCAACACGCTCAAGGGTTCTGGTGAAACCTTGTATTTTCGGCTCAACCAGTAGGTCACTGAGGCTTGCTCAGCAGGTAAATCCAATGGATCGCCAGCGGTGGTGCGCGCCAAGGCCGCAAAACCTTCAGCAGATGACCAGGAATTGGTGGGTTGACGGGCTTCCAGCCAGCCCATCAGTTGGGTGGTGGCTGTGGCACGTAATTCGGGTCGGGCTGCCAGCAGCAAAAGGACGGTGATCACAGCCAGTCCCAGCAAAGCAAAACCATTTCGGGTGATTTCAACAAATCCGGCTCGCACGTCCAGAGTCATGACACGCAGGGCGTTCCAAGTTGTAGCGATTAATTTCAAATGAAGTGTTCCATGCGCACCACGGTTTCGAAGGAGTGATGCCGCGTATAAAAAGGACCCATCCCAGAGGTGGATGGAAATTAAGGATCTGACTTTAGAAGAATCTTCATATCCTGTAAAGTATATTAAATAAAAATACAAGATATTTTAATTATTAAGAAAAGGGGTCGGATGGCTTGAACCGTTCCGATTCCGGGCATTGAAATCGATGACTTTTGTCACCATTCCGGTGCTGTTTTTGAAACGCGACCAAATAAGGGTGAAAATACGGGTTGTTTATCTTTTCCAGTGTTGACACAGTGACCCAAGCATCTTCCAAGACCCTCGATCTCTCCGGTTTGGATACCCTCACCGGCGGTGTTTTTACCGCGCCCACTTCCGGCGAGCGCAGTGCCCGATTGCGCGAGTGGCTGTTGACAGAACCGTCGGCTGAGCAAATGCAAGACGTCTATAAAGAGTTGTCTTCACGAGACAAGGGCGCTGCCAAGATTCTTCGCGAAAAACTCGATGAAATCAAAAGAGCGCGAGGACAGGATGCGCTGGCCGCAGAGTGGGCCGAGCGTGCGCAGAGTTTGTTAGGCAGTGCGCGACTCAACATTGCAGATGCATTGGCTTGGCAGCGCGATGCAGCCAAGGCTGGGGCCCCATTGTCGCGCGAGCCCTTGGCGAGTCTGAAGGTTCAACTGGCTGAAGTGGTGAAAACTGTCGAGGATTTGCAACACCAGGTGATGGTCCAGCGCGAAGCGGCTGTCCTGTTGGCACAGCGAATTGAGATTTTGTCCACCAAGAGCTGGAAAGAGGCGCAGGCGGTACACGATGGCTTGCAGACGGATGTGGCGCATTGGCAACAACAAGCGCAAAACCTGACAAGTCAATCGGGATGGCTCAGCGTCGACGTGAAGTTCCCCACCCTTTTGGACGCATCCAAGGGCCAATTGAAGGGCGTTTGGGACGCTTTTGATGCAGCCTTGAGCCAAGCGAATGCCGCCCATACGGACCCCAGCGCTGCTTTGCCGCCTGTGCCTGTCTGGGCAGATGAGTTGCGTGGTGTGCGAGGTGAGAGCGTTGAGGTTCAGCCTGAGGCCGAAAAATCAACCAAACCTGCCAAGCCCAAATTGGACCCCGCGCAGCGGCAGGCCTTGCGGGAGACCGCAACTCAAGCGGTATTGGCCGTTTTGACCGCGGTAGAAACGGAAGTCACCGAAGGGCATGGCAAGGCCACTGCGGGCGCTGCCAATGCATTGCGTTTGGTTTTGAAAGAACACGGTCGCCATTTGGACACCGCCCTGGATGCGCGTGTCCACGCCGCCTTGACCGCTGCAGGCGAATTGGAAGGCTGGCAGCGCTGGCGCGCTGATCAACTGCGCCAAGAACTGGTGGCCAAAGCCGAGGCTTTGTTCAAGCCAGTCGTGGTGCGCAAAACCAAAACTCCGGCGCCCGACGCGGCGCAAGCGGAGAACCAAGCGCCAGTTGAGGCCTTGCCGGAAGAGGCCTTGCCGAGCGATGTTGCGCCTGTCAATGAAGCGCCGGTGGCCGACCTGCCAACCGAGACGCCAGCGAAAGTGCCCGCCATGGGCGGGCGCAAGATGCAAGAAAACCTGCGCCAATTGAGGGAACAGTGGAAGCAAACTGACCAAGGCGGCATGCCCAACCATGCGCTGTGGAAACGCTTCGATGCGGCTTGCAACGAAGCCTATCAAGTTGTTCAAGAATGGTTGGACAAACTCAAACTGGAAGCTGTTGAACACCGGAGTCAGCGGTTGGCGATGATCGAGGCATTGCGGGCCTGGGGCCAAGCGCATGCTGATAACACCGACTGGAAGTTGCACATTCGCAGCCTGAACCAATTTGCTGACAGCTGGCGCAACGCAGGTCATCTGAGTGAAAAGGCTTTTGCCGAGCTGCAACCTCAGTGGAAAAAGACCATTCACCAAGCAGCAACTCCCTTGGAGACGGCTCAAAAAGCGAGCATCGACCGGCGAAACGCATTGATCGCTGAGGCCCAGGTGCTTGGCGCAGCCAACGGCTTGCGCATTGACGCAGTGAAAGCCTTGCAGCAACGATGGCAGATCGAGGCCCAAACCGTGCCGCTCGAGCGTAAGCTGGAGCAAAAACTGTGGGAGTCGTTCCGCAATCCAATCGACGAGGCGTTCAATCGCAAAACGGTCGAGCGAGAGCACTTTGCTTCTCAAATGAGCGCCCATGACCGCGCTGTATTGGACGCATCCCGCGCACTGGAAGCGGCCAATGCCAGTGGCGATGCACAAAAAATCCGCGCTGCCATGCAGGCATTGGACGCCGCTTTGCGCGGTCAAGCCGTGGCTGTAGCGGCCGAGCAAGCACAAACCGCTCAAGTTGAGCCGGTAGCTTCCTCTGCGACAGATGTAGCTTCGCTGCCTGAAACGCAGCAGCTCGATGCCACACCGACTGAGGCATCAGCGGATCTGCAAGAACCAGGGGCGGCTCAAGCCGAAGATCAACCCGCTGAAGCAGTGTCAGCGCCTGCGGCTGTCAAGCCTGCACGCCCGGTAGTGGCTGTGCGGGGTGATGACCGACCTGGCCAGAAGAAAACCGAACAAGCCCCTGCAGGCCGAGGCGGCAAGTTTGGCGACCGCCGCGAAGGCGCTCGAGACGGTCGTCCGTCGGATAAGGGCCCTCGATCCGGCGATCATTTTGCCGACCGCGGTGATCGCTTCGAACGTGTTGATCGCGGCCCCCGTTTGGGAGATACCGCCTTCCGAGCGCAGCGTGATGCGCTGGAACAAGCTGAGATGACTTTGCGCAAATTGGCCTCTCAAGCCCATGGCGAAACTTTAGGGCATTTGTTGTCGGCTTGGGAAACACGTCAGGCTGACGTTCTGCCTTCAGCGCAAGAATTGGGCAAGGCTGTCAATGCAGCCGCCCGCAGTGCATGGGCTCAGGCGGTCAGTCAAGCGCCCCAAGGTGCGGCTCAAGCGGCGTTGCTGCGCCTTGAGATGGCGGCCGAAGTGCCGACACCGGCCGAATTTCTGGACGAGCGACGCAGTTTGCAGTTGCAGCTGCTGACCAAGCGCAACGAACCGGGTCCCTTGGACACCTGGCGTCTGGATGTGACCGCTGTGCTGGCGTCCGCACACGACGGCGCGTCTGCGCGCAGGTTGCAAAACGTGCTCAAACAGTTGCTCAAGCGCTGAGATCAGGTCAGGTTGATGCGCTGGTGGTGACCGCTGGCGTTCAGTCTGAGGATCTGCGCTCTGGGAGGCGTGGCGAGCAAGTCCCAGTCACTCAACACAATGCGTTCCAAGCACCCGGAGCTTGCATTGGCAAGCACATGATTTGCAGGTTGGTGGGTGTGACCGTGAATCAAGTGCAGCGACGGAGTCTGCGCGAGCCAAGCCAGGCACAAAGCTGTATCCGCATCGGCGTATGACGTGTGACTGCCTTTTCGCGCTTCGCTTTCGGCTCGCAGTCCTCTGGCCAAGGCTTGTCGCTCAGCCAAGGGTTTGCGCATGAAATGACGTATCCAGTCCGAAGAGCGCACTTGTTCGCGAAAGGCTTGGTATTCAAGGTCTTCGGTACACAAGGCATCGCCATGGCTGAGCAGCCAAGTCGTGTGACCTAAGGTCAGCTGGGTGGGGTCTTGCAAAAAATGCGCATGACAAGACTGCACAAAAGCGGGGCCCATCAGAAAGTCACGGTTGCCGTGCATCAGTCCCAGGTACAAGCGCTCCCCGGCGGCGCGAAGCACCTCAGTGCAAGACTGTAAGAATGGAGAGGAGGGCACTTCATCGTCACCCACCCAGACCTCGAACAAATCACCCAAGATCAGCACCGCGTCTGCGCTTGTTTCGGCCATGTAACTTTGCCATGCAGCCCAAGTGGCCGGTTCATTGGCTTGCAAATGCAGGTCTGAAATCAAATCGACCGTGCGCCAAGTCGCAGGTGCTTGCAACTGCGAGATGGGGGGCACGGACACCGGCATGTTGGAGGCGCGTGTCAAGCCGGGTGCTTAGATCGCCACGGCTTTTTCGATGATCACGTCTTCTTGGGGAACGTCGTCGTGAAAGCCTTTGCGGCCCGTGGGCACAGTCTTGATCTGGTCCACGATGTCGGTGCCCTGGATGACTTTGCCAAACACAGCGTATCCCCAACCCTGTGCGGTGGGTGCGGTGTGGTTTAAAAATTCGTTGTCGGCCACGTTGATGAAAAACTGCGCAGTTGCCGAGTGGGGCGCTTGCGTGCGGGCCATGGCCAACGTGTAGTTGCTATTTTTGAGACCGTTGTTGGCTTCGTTGTCGATAGGCGCATCACTGGGTTTTTGGGTCATACCAGGTTCAAAACCACCGCCTTGCACCATGAAGCCAGGGATCACGCGGTGAAAAACCGTGTTGTTGTAGTGACCTTTTTCGACATAGCTCAAAAAATTGGCTGTACTTTTAGGGGCGTTTTCGGCGTCCAGTTCAATGGTGATGACGCCCAGGTCTGCAATATGCAGTTCGACTTGAGGATTGCTCATGGTGTTTTTAAAAGAGTGATGGAGTTGATGATGACCGGCGTTTTAGGCACGTCGGAAGGAAAGGGGCCACCGGCTCCGGTGGGTGTGGACTTGATTTTTTGAACCACCTCCATGCCAGAGACGACTTTGCCAAAAACGGTATACCCAAAAAGCTGTGGGGAATTGAGCAAATTGGCGCGGGGCACGTTGTCATAGACACGGCCTTGGTATTCAAAGCGTTTGACCGGGTCACCTTCGGGTATCAGGGTCGGGTCCAGAAAAGTATTGTCTGCGACGTTGATGAAAAACTGCGCTGTGGCCGATTGGGGGTCGTTGGTGCGGGCCATGGCCAGGGTGCCGAGTTGGTTTTTCAGGCCGGCAGCCAGGCTTTCGCGGCCTTCATGCACCACCGGTGGTCGTGTTTTGCGCTCTTTGTATTTCACATCATAACCACCGCCTTGCACCATGAAGTTACTGATCACTCGGTGAAAAACCGTGTTGTCGTAGTGCTTGTCTTTGACATATTGCAAAAAGTTGTCCACGGTTTTAGGGGCTTTGGCTGGATACAACTCGGCCACGATGTCCCCTTCAGAGGTTGCAATTTTGATGCGCGCTGTTGCCTCTGACTGGGCATTGGACTGCAACAGAGTCAAGGAAAGGAGAGCCGTCAGGCAAAAAGATTTGATTTTCATAGGAGACCAGCAGCGTCAGGGTTTGAGGGGTTGCAGGACAGGCCCAAGCAGTTTGATTTTGGTGTCCAAGCGCAGCGTTATCAGTGGGCTTTGTGCGGACAAGGCCTTGGCTTTAAGGTAAGTCTCGCGCGCCAGTGCTATGTGTACATCGCCCAAGTTTTCCAAGGCCAATGCGTAATCGGGTCGTGCCCGAATGGCCAGGGTCAGGGAACTCAGGGCTTTGTCAAACGCATGTTGCTGCGCATAAAGCACAGCCAAGTTGTTGTAAGGCTCGGGCAGTTCTGGAAACTCTTGTGTCAAGGTTTCCAGCGTTTCTTGGGCCAGGCTGGTTTGCCCTTGGGCTGCCTGGATTTGGCTTTGCATCAGGCGCATCTGCGGGTCGCTGGGTTGCTTTTCCAGGTGACGGGTGATCATGCTTTGGGCAGTTTGAAGTTGTCCAGAGGTGATTTTTTCGTTGACTTCGGTGTACACATCAGCCTTCGCCCAAGACCACAAAAACAAGAGCGACAGCACAACCACTGCGCGGGCCACGCACCATCCTCTCGAACTCATCGGCTGCAGAGAAAAAGCATGATGCGGAAGGTGAAACATGTGAGCAGTTGAAGTGCGGTGCAGGCCATGGGCAGATCCAGGCGTGTGAAAAAACAACCCCGTCTGCGCATTTCAGGGCCTTATACTGAAGGAAATTGTAGCGGAGGGCGGTGTGATGCCTTGGCCGCACGAGTCCGGTTGGCATTGCCTCATGGCAGAGGTCGCATTTCTTTTCCCTTAGTCAGTGGTTTTTTGTTTTCATGAGCTTGCGCATTTACAACACGCTCTCGCGTGACCTTGTCGATTTCACCCCCTCTGAACCAGGTCATGTGCGCATGTATGTGTGCGGCATGACAGTGTATGACTTGTGTCATTTGGGTCATGCGCGGTCCATGGTGGCGTTTGATCTCGTACAGCGTTGGCTCAAAGCCAGTGGCATGAAGGTCACTTATGTGCGCAATGTGACTGACATCGACGACAAGATCATCAAACGGGCGGTAGAAAACGGGGAGACGATCCGCAATTTGACCGACCGCATGATCCACGCTCTGCATGAAGATGCAGACGCTTTGGGCATCGAGCGCCCTCAATTCGAACCCCGTGCCACCGATTACGTGCCGCAGATGCTGTCCTTGATCAGCGCTTTGCAGCACAAAGGCCTTGCCTATCAGTCAGGCGATGGGGATATGAACTTTGCGGTCCGCAAATTTTCGGGCTACGGCAAATTGTCTGGCAAGTCGCTGGACGACTTGCATGCTGGTGAGCGCGTTGCAGTGAACACCCAAGAGGGCGGTAAAGACGACCCTCTGGATTTTGTGCTTTGGAAGTCTGCCAAGCCCACAGAACCTGAGGATGTGAAGTGGGCCAGTCCTTTTGGCGTTGGGCGCCCCGGTTGGCATATCGAGTGCTCGGCCATGAGTTGCGAACTGTTGGGCGAGACGTTTGATATTCATGGCGGCGGCGCAGACTTGCAGTTTCCGCACCACGAAAACGAGATCGCCCAATCTGAGGGGGCCAGCGGCAAACCCTTGGCCAATGTGTGGATGCAC
>Ga0114959_10002676_pt1 | contig 14398 bp, 14 predicted proteins | sample C_130625_EF_Meta_FD_87317 | JGI IMG/M metagenome (GOLD analysis project Ga0114959, IMG submission 87317) | Freshwater microbial communities from Lake Croche, Canada to study carbon cycling - C_130625_EF_MetaG | ecosystem: Environmental > Aquatic > Freshwater > Lake | place: Lake Croche, Canada...
TAAAGTCAGCTTCCATGAGCATATTTTAGAGATAGAAATCGATCGTCGTGAGAAGAAAAATGCTATTACTACATCCATGTACCAATCTCTTAAAGATGCAATTCTTCATGGAGAGGCTAATTCGGATGTACATGTAATTTATTTACATGCTCAAGAGGATCTTTTTACCTCGGGTAATGATCTAAATGCGTTTATTAACCCTAGTCAAGCAGACGCATCAGCCGCCTTTGATTTTTTAAAAATCATCGCGAATTGTCAAAAACCATTAGTGGCTGCAGTTGGTGGAAAAGCGATTGGTATTGGCACTACTCTGCTTTTGCATTTTGATTTCGTGATTGCCGCAGAGGATGCTCAATTTCAACTACCTTTTGTCAATCTTGGACTAAGCCCAGAAGGTGCGTCAAGCTATATTTTGCCATTCACAGCGGGTACAAAGCTTAGCAATGAACTCCTTATGTTAGGCAATTATTTCGACAGTCAAACAGCGTATCGAGCAGGGATTATCAACCAAATATGTTCTAAAGAACAATTGCTAAAAAATGCCCTAGAAATCTGTCATCAATTAGCAATGAAACCTGTTATTTCTTTGAAGTCGAGTAAAAAATTAATAAAAAAACATCATATTGTTGCAATTAATGAAACAATCGAGAACGAATTTCAGGAGTTTATCCAGTTGTTACAACAACCTGCCGCAAAAGAAATACTTTTGGCTTTTATCGAAAAAAGACCCCCCAATCGTGCGCTTTTTAAATCCTCAGCAAATGAATAAAAATGACCATATCTAGTATTCCAGAGGGTTTTCAACTACACACAATGTCTGCAACAGCAGAGAAATTTTTAACCTTATTGGGGCCTTGGTATTATAAAAATCATACGCATGACGATGGTCGTAAGGAGAAAATATTCGGTATCTTAATTGAAGATAAACACACAAATATTTGGGGATCAGCACATGGCGGGATGTTGATTTCAATGGCAGATTCTGCATTGGGGTATAACCTATCAAGAGCAACGGATCCTCCTCAAAAACTGGTAACCGTTCACTTGAATTCAGATTTCATTGCGAGTCCAAAACCTGGGGACTGGATTCATACAGAAATAAAAATTCATAAGATTGGTGCAAAAATGAGTTTTGCAGATTGTTATTTAAAAGTTGGTGAAAAGTTAATACTTCGGACCAGTGGCGTTTTTACCATGTTGCAGCGCTTACAAAAAGTTAGTTCATAAATTTAGATCAGGAACAAAAAGTGAGTCAATTTTATTATTGGGAAGATTTTTTTAAAGGACAAGTCATCGATTGTGGAACGATGACAATATCTGAATCAAACATTCTTGAATTCGCAAATCAGTATGATCCTCAACGTTTTCATATCAGTAAGACAGATGCTGAACAAACCATTTTTAAAGGTCTTATTGCCAGTGGTTGGCAAACCGGCTCTTTTATGATGCGCATGGTTTGTGATAGTTTTATGACGAACTCTTCCTCAATTGGATCACCTGGTCTTGAGAGCTTAAAGTGGATCAAACCAGTTCGTCCCGGAGATACATTAAGAACCGTAGTAGAAGTTCTTGAAACTCGCCCTCTTAATAGCAAACCTCATCTGGGCATGATTCTGTCTAAGTGGAGTTGTTATAACCAACATGATGAGATTACTACTACGATTGAAGCTTGGAATATGTTTGAGAAACGTTCAAGTGCGAAATAATTCATGAATAAATTACATGTATTAACCAATAAATCAGAATTAAAAAAAGAACAGTTACAAGATAAGGTCGTCATCGTATTAGATATCTTAATTGCAACTACATCAATTGTTACAGCAATGGCGAATGGCTGTAAGCAAATTGTTCCAGTTAGAAATTATGATGAAGCTTTATCTTTACAAAGCCAGCCTAATTACCAAAATCACAAGTTTTCGGGAGAACTGAATGCAGATACTTTATCCGGCTTTATTCAACCAACACCTATTGCACTTTTAAAAGCTGGTATGGACAACTGTCATTTGGTCTATTGCACAACGAATGGCACGGTCGCCTTAAATGACTGCAAAACAGCAAAGAAAACATTCGTTGGCTCTTTGCTTAATGCTCAGTCGATTGTTCAACATGTGATGAACCATTGGCAACATGAGACGATTCTGATTGTCTGTTCAGGATCAAATGATCAATTTAATATCGAAGATTTTTATGGCGCTGGATACTTTGTAGAAACTTTTGTGAATCACCACTTGGGCCAAGATTTTGAATTATCTGATAGTGCAAAGGCAGCTCAGGTATTTCATAGAAGTGGTTCCGCAATTGACTTATTGAATGCCTCTCGTGTTGGAAAAATGTTACATGATCGTAATTGGAGTGAGGAGCTTGTCTTTGCTGCACAAAAAGATATCTATCCAGTAGTACCCTATTTAACCTCTGAGGGTCTTGTTGAATTAATTTGAAGAATGCATTTGTATAAAGTAATAACCATGAATTGAACATGACTACCTAAACAAATTATCATCAAAGAAATAATATTGAAATCAGCTATTGTTAATTGTGAATTGCTAGCAAATAAAGGAATCATATATGGGACTCACGCATTTAGAGACTAAAAATCAGGTGGCATTAATTACCATGAATCATCCCCCAGTCAATGGCTTAGGTTATGACTTACGTGTGGCAATTATTGATGGGATTCGTCAAGCTGTTGAAAATTCTAGTATTCAAGCTATTGTAATTACTGGATCAGAAAAATCATTTTCTGGCGGTGCTGATATTAAAGAATTTGGTACGGTAAAGGCGATTACTGAACCTCATCTCCAGTCTGTGATTCGAGTGATTGAGAATAGTCCTAAACCAGTTATTGCCGCTATCCAAGGGGTTTGTATGGGGGGTGGAATGGAATTAGCTCTCGGATGTCATTACCGAGTAGCTAGTCCTAGTGCTTCCCTTGCCCTACCTGAAATTAAATTAGGTTTAATACCTGGTGCAGGTGGTACTCAACGCATGCCAAGAGTGATTGGCGTAGAAAAAGCACTTAACTTTATTCTTTCAGGAGACCCCGTTCCAGCTATCGCGTTTAAAGGAACTCCGTTATTGGATGCAATTATAGAGACAGACTTCATTGCATCTGCCATTCAATTTGCTGAAAAGATTATTGCAGATAAAATGCCATTGAAAAAGATTCGGGATATTCGTATTCAGTATCCTGAGCATGAGGCTTTTTTACAGTTTTCAAGAAATACTGTGAAAACCATCGCAGCACCTTATCCTGCAGCTGTAAAGGCGATTGATGCAATTTCTGCAGCAATTACCCTTCCATTTGAGCAAGGTATTGCCAAAGAGCGTGAGTACTTTTTAGAGTTAATGAATACGTCTGTCTCACGCGCCATGCGTTATGCATTCTTTGCTCAAAGAAATACAAGTAAGGTAGCTGACATTCCTAGCGATACTCCACTGCGTGAAATCAATCATGTTGGCATTATTGGAGCCGGAACAATGGGTGGCGGAATAGCAATGAACTTTGTGAATGCCGGAATACCGGTTACGATTTTAGAAACTACTCAAGAAAAACTGACCAAGGGATTAGGAATTATTCAATCCAATTATGAGGGATCAGTCAAAAAAGGCAAGTTAACACCCGAAAAACTTCAACAAAGAATGGGGTTAATTAAATCCTCCTTGGATTATCAAGATTTAAGTCAAGTTGATCTGGTGATTGAAGCTGTATTTGAAGATATTGGGGTAAAGGAACAAGTTTTTAAGAAGTTAGATTCTATTATTAAACCAGGTGCCATTTTAGCTTCTAATACTTCCACCCTTGATGTGAATCAAATTGCTCACTTTACAAGCCGTCCACAAGATGTCATTGGGATGCATTTTTTTAGTCCTGCTAACGTCATGCAACTTGTTGAGGTGATTCGCGGTGATCTCACTTCAAAAGACGTTATTGCTACGATTATGAAGTTGTCTCAAAAGATGAAGAAAACTCCGGTGATTTGTCGAGTATGTGATGGCTTTATTGGCAATCGGATGGTTGAACAATATTTAAGAATGGCGGGTTTTCTATTGGAGCAAGGGGCAACTCCATGGCAAATTGATAAAGCTTTAGAAGATTTTGGTATGGTCATGGGACCATTTCGTATGAGCGATTTAGCTGGTAATGATATTGGTTGGGCTATTCGAAAACGGCGCGCAATCGAACAACCAGATCTGAAATACTCAGCATTTGCAGATCAGATTTGTGAAGCTGGACGATTTGGTCAAAAAACTGGAAAAGGTTGGTACTTGTATGAAAAAGGAAACCGTAAACCAATTCCAGATCCGGAACTTGAACAACTCTTAGTTGAGTTTAGAGCTAAAAATGGGGTACAACCCAGAAAAATCTCCAATGAGGAGATTGTTCAATTTTGTATTTTTGCATTAATTAATGAGGGAGCTCGAATCCTTGAAGAAGGTATCGCACAAAGAGCATCTGATATCGATATCGTTTATCTCACAGGTTATGGATTCCCTGTCTATCGTGGTGGTCCTCTGAAATATGCGGATGAAGTTGGTTTGTTTCAAGTCATTCAAGTATGTTTGAAATTTTATGAAGCAAGCAAGGATCCATTTTGGCTTCCTGCAAAGTTATTGCAAGATTCTTTAACACAAATGAAAACCTTGACTGGTTCCTAATTATTAATTCATGGAGATATCATGACTGATGCCGTAATTGTTTCAACAGCCCGCACTCCCCTTACCAAATCATGGCGAGGTGGTTTTAATATGACTCATGGAGCAGTATTAGGTGGTCATGTAGTTCATGAGGCTGTCTCGAGAGCCAAAGTCGATCCTGCTGAAATTGAGGATGTCCTCATGGGTTGTGCAAACCCTGAGGGTGCAACAGGTTTAAATATTGCAAGACAAATAGCTATCAAAGCAGGACTGCCCGTATCTGTCGGAGGAGTTACGATCAATCGTTTCTGTTCATCAGGATTACAAGCTATTGCAATGGCTGCGCAACGCGTGATAGTTGATCAAGTTCCAATGTTAGTTGCGGGTGGTGTTGAATCGATTTCATGTGTACAGCTTGAAATGAATCAACATATGTTACTTGAGCCAAGTCTTCAAAAAACCAAACCAGAACTATATTGGACCATGTTACAAACAGCTGAGCAAGTTGCAAAGCGTTACAATATCAGTAAAGAACGCCAAGATGAGTACGGCGTACGAAGTCAGTTACGAGCAGCAAATGCTAGAGATCAAGGCCTTTTTAATGACGAGATTGCGCCAATTAAAGTTACGATGGGAGTTGCTAATACTGAAACAAAAATGCTTTCAACAAAGGAAGTGACTATTTCTGAGGATGAAGGTATTCGTGCCGACACCAACTTAGAAGGTGTCAGTAAAATTCGGTCTGCTTTGCCAGGGGGAGTTATTACAGCTGGAAATGCTAGCCAATTTTCTGATGGTGCAAGTGCTGCGGTGGTTATGGATGCAAAGTTGGCTGAAAAAAGAGGATTACAGCCATTGGGTATATTTAGAGGTTTTGCAGTTGCGGGTTGTGAACCAGATGAAATGGGAATTGGGCCCGTATTTGCTATCCCAAGACTATTAGAAAGAACGGGTGTAAAAATGTCCGAAATTGGGCTTTGGGAGTTGAATGAAGCTTTTGCTGTTCAAGTATTGTATTGTCGAGACAAACTTGGTATTCCAGATGACATTTTAAATGTCAACGGTGGTGCTATTGCTGTTGGACATCCATACGGGGTATCTGGTGCACGAATGGTAGGACATGCTTTGATTGAAGGAAAGCGCCGCAAAGCTAAATATGTTGTCGTCACTATGTGTGTTGGTGGTGGGCAAGGTGCTGCTGGTTTATTTGAAGTTTGTTAAGGATTCATACAATTGAAAAAAGAATATTTTGGTATACATGTGCCCTTTATTTCTCACCTTGGAGTTGAAGCACGAGAGATTTCCGAAGGTGAAGTTGAAGCCACTCTTGAGTTAAAAGATCACCACCTCAATCCTATGGGGTTCTCCCATGGAGGTATTTTGATGACACTCATGGATTTTGCAATGGCCATGTCAGCTAAATCAAAAGCTAAACATCATGGGGCTGGACTTACCATTGATATGTCTGTTGCCTTTATGAAAGGTGGGCAAGAAAAACTCATCGTCCGTGGTAAGGTTTTAAGAAGTGGTAAATCGATACATTTTTGTGAAGCAACAATTACCGACGTTACTGGTGAAATGGTTGCAAAGGCAATGGGGACATTTAAATTGGTAGATGTTAAAAAATGAGTGATTTTTCTGGGACTAAATCATTAAGTGATGAAAATACTTTTTCTAGTAATCATTTTTTAGATTGGGCCAAGGAGCATCTTCCCAATATTGATCCCCAATTACCACTTGAGGTCAGTCAGTTCAAAGGTGGCCAATCCAATCCTACTTTTTTATTGAAACACAACGAATCTTCCTATGTTTTAAGAAGAAAACCTCCTGGGAAATTACTTCCAAGTGCGCATGCTATTGACCGTGAATATAAGGTTATCAAGGCGCTTCATCAGAATGATTTTCCTGTTGCTCAACCTCTTGCATACTGCTCTGACACCCGTGTTATTGGATCTGAGTTCTACTTGATGAGCTATCTTCAAGGACGAGTTTTTTGGGATCCACGATTAACAGAACTATCTCATCAAGATAGAAAAGAAGTTTTTAATGCCATGAATTCAGTGATTGCCCAAATGCATTCACTCGATCCAATCGCTATTGGCTTGGAAGATTATGGGCGATTTGGTGGGTACGTTCATCGCCAAATTGAACGCTGGACAAAACAGTATCGTTCTTCTGAGACTGAAAAAATTCCTGCAATGGATAATCTTATTGATTGGTTACCTCAACATATCCCGGCATATGATTCAACAAGCCTCGTCCATGGTGATTTTAGATTAGATAATTTAATCTTTGATCCAGTTGAACCCAAAATCATTGGTGTGCTTGATTGGGAGCTTTCTACTCTTGGAAATCCCCTTTCTGATTTTGCTTATCATGCTATGGTTTGGCGTCTTTCTCCTGATTTATTTAGAGGTCTAGGTGGAGTTGATATACAAAGTTTGCATATACCAAGTGAAGCAGAATATTTAAGAGATTACCTTAAACGCACTGGTCAGGTTATTGAGCACCCTAAAGATTGGGAATTTTATATTATTTTTAATATTTTCCGGCTAGCCGCTATATTACAAGGAATCATGGCTCGTGCGATTCAGGGCAATGCTTCAAGTGATTCTGCGATGGATGCCGGCAGAAAAGCTAAACCCCTAGCTGAGCTTGCATGGGAACAAGTATTAAAAATATAAGCGAAATAAGACATCTGCTACGCAAGCAGGTTTTTCAATACCTTCAATTTCGATATTGATTTTCCACTCGATCTGAATCCCGCCATCGAGGGGAGTTATATCTTGCAGAAAAAATCTCCCACGTAATTTACTATTAACAGTCACTGCATGCGGAAATCGTACTTTATTTAAGCCGTAATTAATCGATCTTTTCGCAAAGGGATAATCGACGCAAGATTCTAAAAAGAATGGAATCAGAGATAGAGTTAAAAAACCATGAGCAATTGTTGAACCATATATAGACTCCTTTTTTGCTCTTTCAACATCAGTATGGATCCATTGATGATCATTGGTAGAGTCAGCAAAGGTTTGAATCATTGATTGATTGATTTCTAACCAATCACTGATGGCAACTTCTTTTCCGATAACTTGGTTCAGTTCTTTTGAGTCATGAAACAAAATTTTGGTCATGAATAGTTATCCTGTAAAAAATCAATTTCCGCATCAGTAAATCCAGCTTGTTTTCGTGCTTCAATATTAAAAGGCCCTCTCAAATGAGGTGCATTATATTGCTGACTTAAGGAGTTAAATATGATGATGGGGTCGACTTCTCGCTCTTTACATAAAAAATTAAACCAACGATTACCGATTTCCACATGACCTATCTCGTCTCTTAGAATGACATCTAAGATTTCTACCATCTCAGCATCTTTAGCTTGCAAAAATCTGGCTCTAATAAGCGGTACTGCATCCAATCCTCTTGCTTCCATTGTTCTAGGCACAAGAGCCATCCTAGCAAGTATATCGCCTTTTGTTTTTTCGACCATTTCCCATAAGCTGTCATGTGCCGGAAAATTTCCATAATCATATCCAAGTGAATTGAGATGATTTTTTAACATAAAAAAATGTTTAGCTTCTTCTCCTGCAACCTTGATCCAATCTAAATAATATTGTTCAGGCATATTCGAAAATCGCCAGACAGCGTCAAGAGCAAGATTAACTGCATTAAATTCAATATGAGCTAATGCATGAATAGCTATTGCCCTTCCCTCATTCGTGTTCATGGATCGTTTTTTGACTGATAAAGGATTAACTAATTGGGGCTCTGGAGGACGCCCTGGAATGAGAGATTCTTGAATTTGATGAATTGAAGGATCTTGAATGAAAAATTGTTCACGAATAACACACGAAACAATATACTCGACAAGAGCTTTTTTAGATAATGGCTCAATTTCTATCAATGCTTGATAAGCCAGCAAACGTAAATTATCTTTAGCGAAATTTTGATGTAGTGACATAGTCATTTATTGATAAGAAACTTTACCCTAAAAGTGGTAAATTATATGTATATTAATTATCCCATTTAAGGCTACACATGCAAATTCTTACGTATATTATTGCTACATTTTTATTCTTACCAAGCCTCTTGCAGGCTCAAACTTACCCCAATAAACCAGTAAAAATTATTGTTCCCTTTGCGGCAGGAGGACCGGCAGATAATTATGCTCGTTTTATGGCGCAAAGATTACAAGAGGACCTGAAGCAATCATTTATTGTTGAGGATAAACCTGGTGCTGGTTCGATTATAGGTACAGATTTTGCTGCAAAATCCCCTGCAGATGGATATACCCTATTAATGATGTCTAATACTCAGACAGTTAATGAATCATTGGTTCCAAATAAGCCTTTTCAATTGATGAAGGATTTTGTAGCCGTTGCACCAGTTAATTATTCTGATTTAATTTTGGTAGTTAATCCAAAAATTCCAGCAAAGAACTTAACCGAATTACTCGCTCTAGTGAAAGCATCACCAGGTAAATACAACTACGCGTCTTCTGGTAATGGAACTCCTTATCATATGGCTGGCGAATTATTCAAATCTATGGCAGGTCTAGATATTACTCATGTTCCATATAAAGGTAGCTCAGGTGCCAGAACGGATGTGATTGGCGGTCAAGTGGATATGATGTTTGATGCTGTAACAACAATGAATGAGTTTGTGAAAGAAAATAAAGTTCATGCACTAGCTACTACAGGAAGTCGACGCTCAGCAATTACCCCAAATATTCCAACGGTAAATGAGTCTGGAGTGCCTAAATACGAAGCTACTATTTGGTTAGGATTTATGGCTCCCAAAGGGACTCCAAATGAAGTTGTCACCATACTCAATAATTCAATTAGAAAAATCATTGCACAGCAAGATGTAAAAGATACTTGGGCTAAACAAGGAGCCCTCCCTCTTGTTATGACCCCAACAGAATTTACAAAATATTTAGAAGCAGATATTGCAAAATGGTCCGGGATTGTAAAGTCTGCAGGTATCAAACCTGATTGATGTTTAACTTGGAATAAAAATGACTGAAATTAGAGTATTAAGCGGTGGTGCAGCAGCAGGAGTTGTTCAGGGTATTCAAGAAAATTTTGAAAATATCCATCAATGTAAAATCAATGGTACTTTCAGTGCTGTTGGTGCTATGCGTGATTTGGTTTTAAAGGGAGATCCTTGTGATCTTGTGATTCTTTCAAAGTCTTTAGTGGAAGAACTTGTATCTTCAGGTCATGTAGAGGGAAAATCAGTCAGATCATTAGGTATAGTTCCAACTGGTATAGCTATTCCTAGTAAAAGAACTTCACCTCCGCCAAAAATAACTACGGTTGATGATCTAAGAGCAGCTTTTAGATCTGCACCATCCCTTTATTTTCCGGATATGGAAAAATCAACTGCTGGTATTCACTTTATGAAGGTAATGAAAATTCTTGGTTTAGATCAGGAATTAGCATCTCGCTTTAAAACCTTCCCCAATGGTGCTACAGCAATGGCACAAATGGCATTAGATTCTGATACTAACGTAATTGGCGGCACACAGACCACAGAAATTAATATTTGCCCAGGTGTAGATTTAATCGGTTTATTACCTCAAGAAGTTGAGCTCAATACAGATTACACCTTGGGTATCTGTAAGAATTCAATTAATCCAGATTTGGCAAAGCATCTTGCAGATGTTTTAGTTGGTCATGCCTCACAAGCAATTAGGCAAAAAATTGGATACTTGATATAAAGTATGATGCCAATTAAAAAAAATGTTGTCGTTGTAGGTGCGGGTCCGGTAGGATTACTTTGCGCCCTTCAATTAGCAAAGAATGGTATTCCTGTAACAGTAATTGAAGCTGAGCCAGATTTAACTATCGACCTTCGAGCAGGAACATTTCACCCACCTACTTTGGAAATGTTAGCTCCTTTGGGAGTTACTGATGCAATGATGGTAATAGGTATAGAGGTTCCAAGGTGGCAAGCTCGAGATCTAGAAGAAGGTCTAATCGTCGAGTGGGATATGGATGTTTTAAAAAACGATACAAAATATCCATTTCGACTTCATCTTGAACAGCATCGTTTGACGCCAATACTATTTAACATGCTTAAAAGTTATTCGCATGCAGAGGTGTTGTTTTCTCATCCCTTGTTAGAATTAACGCAAACGGATGATGTGGTTACTCTCTTGGTTGGTCAAGAAGACAAACAGCTTTTTACCGCAAAGTGGGTAATAGGTGCTGATGGTGGAAAAAGCATAGTTAGAAAAGCCTGCGATATAGAGTTTGAAGGTTACACTTGGCCGGAACGCTACAGCGTTATTAGTACCAACTTTGATCTCGCACCTCTAGGTTATGCCGATAATGCCTATATTAGCGACCCGGTTCAATGGATTGCATTTTTTAAAATGCCAGATATTGCCCCTCCAGGATTATGGCGGATGACAGTTCCTGTTGATGACAGCCTGAATGATGAAGCTGTTTTGACATCAGAATATGCCAATCAAGTTATGAAAAGAGCATTAAATGAACAAATACAACACGACATTCCCATAGTTCATCAAAGCATTTATCGCGTTCATCAAAGAGTAGCCAAACAATTTAGGCATCACCGAGTTTTGCTTGCTGGCGATTCAGCTCATGTGAATAATCCTTTGGGTGGCTTTGGTCTTAATAGTGGTATCCATGATGCAATTAATTTGTCGGAAAAGTTAACGCAAGTAATCAACGAAAACGCTAATTCAGAAATTTTAGATCTTTATGAGAGACAAAGAAAGACAGTCAATCTGCAATACGTTCAAGAACTATCTGTTAAAAATAAAAAACAATTAGAAGAAAAAGATCCCTCGATTCGCCAAGAACGATTTGCCTATTTAAGGAAAATGAATTCAAATGACGTCTTAAGAAGAGAATATTTACTTAGCTCTTCTATGATCAATAGTATTCAAACCGCTAACCTGATTACTTAAAATATGCAGAATAAAACAAACTTAAAACGCAATACGCTCAAGACTTTGTCAAAAAATCTTGCCTTATTCGCTTTAGCTCCCACTTCACTTAAAGCTTTTGCGCAATCAGAGCAATGGCCTACTCGACCAATAAAATTGATTGTGCCTTTTGCGCCAGGTGGCAATACAGATTCAATTGCACGAATCACTGCTGAAAAATTATCCAAGTTCATTGATCAACCTTTTATTGTTGATAATAAAGCTGGGGCTAATGGTGCTATTGCCGCCAATTTTGTAGCCAAAGCGCCTCCAGATGGTTATACCTTTTTGATGGCCGCGATGCCCATCATGGCGATATTGCCTGTTATTACGAAGACCGGATATGATCCCATTAAAGACTTTACTCCGGTTAGTATCGTTGGAACTAATCCCTTTGTTTTAGGTATTGGTAAACATGTTCCTGCCAACAATTTAAAAGAGTTTGTGCAATATGTGAAGAGTAATCCTGGCAAACTGAACTACGCCTCTGGTGGTTCAGGAAGTGTTTCTCATTTATCCGCGGTTTTATTTGTTAATCGAGCTGGATTAGATATGACCCATGTTAGTTATAAAGGAGGTGCTCCAGCTGTAGCTGATCTTCTTGGTGGGCAAGTAGAAATGTACTTTGGTAATATTTCAGAATTAACACCTCACGTCGCAACAGGTAATGTCAAAATAATTGGTGTATCAAGTGAAACAAGATCTTCATTGATACCGAATGTTCCAACCATTGCTGAATCTGGGTATCCAGGTTTTAAGACCATTACTTGGAATGGAATAATGGCTCCTACTGGAACTCCACAATCAATGATTAATAAACTGTCTACAGCAATTCAAGAAATCGTTGCAACTCCAGATATGCAAACAAGACTTTTGCAAATAGGTGTTGATCATCTAGGAAATACACCATCCCAGTTTAAACAAACATTAGCAAATGATATTAAAACTTGGGCAGATGCGGCTAAAGCTAGTAATTTAAAAGTTGAATAAAGAAGGGACAAGTGATGAGTGATCAAACTTCAAATATTAAATTTACACCCTCTGTTGATACTTTAGCTTCACGTGCCAAAGTAGCTGTTGTAGTACCTGCTACCAATACAGTAGTTCAACCTGAAATGGAGTTAATGAGGCCGCCAGGTGTTACTAATCATGTCACCCGAATGGTTCTCCCTCCTCGTCCTTATGATGACCAAGAGGCTTATAAGTTAGCCTTAGAAACCGAAAAAGGTAACTTAGAGATTGCCTTAGAAACAGTTTTAGTATGTGAGCCACATGTTGTAGCTCATGGCCATTCCATACATTCATTTCGAGGAGATGCAAAACGCGCTCTAGATGAAGAAAAACGATTAGAAAATTTTTGTGGAATCCCTTTTATTACTCCATCAAGAGCTGTACTTGCTGGGTTAGAGGCAATTGGAAACCCATCTAAAATTGCGATACTGACCCCATATTGGCCACCAGCTGATGAAATGATTGCTAATTTTTTTGAAGCATGTGGTTATGAAGTTACAAAAACTTATGGAATGAAGTCGGTTGGACCAACAGCTGTAGCTCGTTTTACAGCTGAGGAAATTATCACGGCATTTGAACAAGTGGATCATCCACAAGCACAGGCTCTTATTCACGTGGGAACAAATCTACCTGTTTCAGCCCTAACCCCAATGATTGAAAAGAAGTTTGGAAAGCCTTTAATTGGGGTAAATGTAGCTACCTATTGGTGGGCTTTAAGAAAAATTGGAATTCTTGATCCGTTACCTGGAATGGGGATCTTAGCTCAAAAATAGCCATATTTTGAATCCTAAGGCTATTTAAAGGAGTTCGTTAATGAGTAATTTAGATTCATGCAAAAGGGTTGCTGTTATTGGTGCAGGTTTGGCAGGTCTTAGCTGTGCTACAAAATTACAAGCAGATGGCTTTCTGGTAAGGTTATTTGAAAAAAGTCGTGGCCCTAGCGGTCGTATGAGCACACGCAATGGGGATGGTTGGTCTGCAGACCATGGCGCTCAATATTTCACTGCAAGAAGCCCCCTATTTGTAAAAGAGCTTAATTCTTGGATCGCCGCTGGAGTTGCAGGCGTCTGGCATCCGAGTTTAAAAGTATTTGAGGGTGATAAGTGGCGAGATGGTTCAGTTACAGAGAATCGCTATGTCGGAATTCCGGGAATGAATTCTCCTGGTCAATACTTAGCTAAAAATCTATCAATCGAATTTAATCAAACGATTGATCAAATTTCTCATCAGAATAGTAAGTGGTTTCTCCATAGTATGAAGTCAGGGAATATTGAAGGTCAATTTGATTGGCTAGTAATAGCCCTTCCTGCCCCACAAGCTTTTATTCTTGCAAAATCTGTAGATCAAGCCGTAGAAGAATCAAATACTCCTTTTAGTATGCTGGGATGTTGGACGGTTATGGCCAGCTTTTCTGAGAAACCTAATATTTCTTTTGATGCCGCCTTTATTAATGATGAAATCATTAGTTGGGTATCGAGAAATAATTCAAAACCAGGACGAACAGGTCAAGAGTCTTGGACTATTCAAGCCAATCCACAGTGGAGTCAAGAGTGGATTGAATTAGATAAAGAAGAAGCAAGCAAAAGAATTTTGGGTTGTGCAAAAAAATTAGGTTTTAATTTTCAGAACGCTGAAATTTCTGTGCACCGGTGGCGTTATGCTAGTGGAGCCATAAGCCCTAGCCCTGAATTTAGTTTCTTTGAAAGCTTGAAATTAGGTCTCTGTGGCGACTGGCTTCATGGGGGAAGAGTTGAAGGTGCGTGGCTAAGTGGATATAAATTAGCAAATGAAATA
>Ga0114959_10002677_pt1 | contig 14397 bp, 12 predicted proteins | sample C_130625_EF_Meta_FD_87317 | JGI IMG/M metagenome (GOLD analysis project Ga0114959, IMG submission 87317) | Freshwater microbial communities from Lake Croche, Canada to study carbon cycling - C_130625_EF_MetaG | ecosystem: Environmental > Aquatic > Freshwater > Lake | place: Lake Croche, Canada...
CCGCTGCTCTGGAAGATTCGTCACGCTGAATCGACATCAGCGAAACTACCCGCCGCGCAGCAACCCGTCCTCTAGTGAACTTGTCTGCTGCCTCGGTGATGGTGCGCAAAGGCAGTACGAGAAATGCGGTGTAGCCGTAAAAGGCCACGAGTTCGCCCACACTGATCTGCCCGTCGAGTGCCAGCCGAGCACCTAGCCACGTAACCAGTACGACAAAGATGCCAGGTAAAAACACCTGTAAGGCATCCAAAACTGAGCGCACGCGTGCGGTCGAGACAGCCGCTGCACGAACCCCTTGCGATGCCTGCTGATACCGCCCAACGAAGAGTTGCTCACCTCCGATACCCCGAAGTACGCGAAGTCCGCCGATGGTGTCTGCGGCAAGGGCGCTTGCCTGCCCAGCGGCCTCACGCTGGATCGATTCACGCTTCTCGAGTGGTTTGAGCAAGGGCAAGATGACAAGTGAGAGAAGGGGCAGCCCGACAAGTACCAGTAGTCCGAGTGGTCGGCTGGTGAACACCAAAACAATTCCGACACCGATGAACGCGATAACCGCTCCGGCGAATCGCGCCGTTACGTCAAACACGCTGCCGATTCGTTCGACGTCTGACGCCGTTACTGCCACCACTTCTCCGGTTGACACTTGCCGGCCTAGGTCGTTGCCCAGTTCGGCCGCACTGCGAGCCACCAATTGCTGAATTCGTGCTGCGGCAGCAATCCAGTTAACGACCGCTTTGCGATGGCGCATTACCCCAGCGATCGCTTGTCCGATGCCGAGTGCAAGCACGACCGCGGCCAAGGTCAGCACCTTCGAGGTATCTCGCCCGGTCGCCGCTTGAACTCCGGCGCCAAGGGCGGCCGGAACCGCGGCCTGTAGGCCCATCCACGCGATTCCCCACAGGATGCCGCCCAGCAACACCCAGCGCTGCTGCCGGGCCAGCCAAATGAGAAGCCGGTCACCGGATCGTAGATCTGGACTTCCGGGCACGTGTAGCGGAAGGTCTGCGAGCGATCGCGGACTCGTGCCACGGGTCGTTTCGCTCGTTACAGTCATCGCTGATCAAAGATACCCGGGTTTGTGAAGCTGGCGCGGTCGTGGGGCCGCAAGACAAGTTCGATCGGGCGATAGATTAGGGCCTTCACGCATCTTGGAGGCTGCCCACGTGAGCGAACGCGATCTTGTGCTTGTTGTCGACTTCGGCGCGCAGTACGCGCAGTTGATCGCCCGACGCGTACGCGAGGCGAACGTGTACTCAGAGATCGTTCCGCACACAATCACGGCCGCCGAAGTACTCGAGCGCAACCCCAAGGCCGTGATCTTGTCGGGTGGACCGTCGTCTGTGTATGCCGATGGTGCCCCGCAGGTAGATGCCGCGTTGTTTGAAACGTCGATTGCCACGTTCGGCATCTGTTACGGATTTCAGGCGATGGCCGCAGCGCTTGGCGGAACTGTTGAACGCACCGGGCTGAGCGAGTTTGGCGGAACTCAGTTGCGCGTGTTGGCTCCCGAGACCGCACTGTTTGCTGGGCTTCCAGAGCAGTTGACGGTGTGGATGAGTCATGGTGATTCGGTCACGCAAGCACCCCAGGGTTTCATCGTGGCTGCGCAAAGTGATGGTGCTGCCGTAGCTGCGTTCGAAGACCCCATGCGCCGACTTGCCGGTGTTCAGTTTCATCCAGAGGTGATGCACTCTGAATTCGGCCAAGAGATTCTCAAGCATTTCCTTTACGACATCGCTGGGTGCGCGCCTGACTGGAATATGAACAACGTCATCGATGAACAGGTCGCCGCGATCAAGGCACAGGTGGGCGATAGTCAGGTGATCTGTGGCCTGTCGGGGGGCGTTGACTCAGCAGTCGCGGCCGCACTCGTGCACCGAGCCGTCGGCGACAATCTCACCTGCGTGTTCGTTGATCACGGCCTGCTGCGAGCCGGTGAACGCGAACAGGTTGAGACAGACTACGTGGCGGCAACTGGCATTCGACTCGTTGTGATTGATGCAGCTGATCGGTTTCTGACCGAACTGGCCGGAGTCAGTGATCCGGAGACCAAGCGCAAGACGATCGGACGCTTGTTTATTCGAGTGTTTGAAGATGCTGCTCGCTCGGTCGTTGCCGACGGTGAAGATGTGAAGTATCTGGTTCAAGGAACTCTCTACCCCGACGTGGTTGAGAGTGGTGGTGGAGCCGGTACGGCAAATATCAAGAGCCACCACAACGTTGGCGGGTTGCCCGATGATTTGCAGTTCGAACTCGTAGAACCGCTGCGAACACTGTTCAAAGATGAAGTGCGTGCGGTGGGTGCGCAATTGGGGCTGCCGCCCGAGATGGTGTGGCGACACCCATTTCCAGGTCCGGGCCTTGCGATTCGAATTGTCGGAGCGGTTGATCAAGAGCGGCTAGACATTCTTCGGGCCGCCGATGCGATTGTTCGTGCTGAAGTAACGGCCGCGGGCCTCGATCGGGAAATCTGGCAATTCCCGGTGGTGCTTTTGGCCGACGTGCGCTCGGTGGGTGTGCAAGGTGATGGCCGAACGTACGGGCATCCGATTGTGTTGCGTCCGGTTTCCAGTGAAGACGCCATGACCGCCGACTGGTCGAGATTGCCCTACGACTTGCTCGCTCGAATCTCTACGCGCATTACTAATGAGGTGCGCGAGGTTAATCGAGTGACGTTGGATGTGACGAGTAAGCCACCGGGGACTATCGAGTGGGAGTAACCCGAGCCGCAGGCGAGGGTTTCTACCGCTCCATGGATTTGAGTGGGAGTAACCCGAGCCGCAGGCGAGGGTTTCTGCCGCTCCATAGGTTTGAGTGGGAGTAACCCGAGCCGCAGGCGAGACGGTCGATACTTCATCGAGACCCTTTTCCAGTGTTACTAAACGAGCCCTGAAATGACGCTGGGGTGGGGTCTGGACACCAATCGAGCCCGAAGAGCGCGTGAGTCTTAGGATGAGGTTTCAAACGTTTTCTATGAGGGGCCCGATTATGTCTTCAGTTCGTCGTTCGTCTGCAATCGTGCTGGCCGGGTTGCTTGCTGCTGGGTCGATCTCACTCACCGCTTGCGGAGGCGCAGCGAAGGATGCCGTGACATCGGCAGCTGCGGTCGCCTCATCAGCCGCATCGGCGGCTCTGGACGGCAATGCCAAGCAGCAAATCGACGATGCGTTGAGTCAGGGTGATGCCAAGGCCAGGATTTGCGAGGCCTTCAAGACCAATGCCGATGGCGTTTATCAGCAGGCCGTCACTGCGCTGAATGCTAAAAAGTCTGGCTCGGGCGATGCGCTTTCAAAGATTGTTTCGCCCGATCAACTCAAGACCTACCTCACCGAGAAGTGCGCCTGATCTGTAAAGGCGCAACTGCTTGGCAGTAGCGTGACGGTATGACCATCGCCCAGAACGTGTTGCTGATCTTGCACTTTGTCGGACTCGCGAGCTTGCTGGGTGGTTTCTTAGTGCAATTGCGCACCACACCTCGAGTCATCAATAACGCGATGTTTCATGGCGCGCTACTTCAGTTGATTACTGGAATTCTGCTCGTTGGCGTTATCTCGATGCAGAAGAACGAGGCGGGCGCCGAAGTCATCAACAATTCGATCGTGGGAATCAAACTGGTGGTGCTGTTGATCATCACCGCACTCATTGTGATCAATCGCAAGAAAGAACAGATCTCAGACGCAATCTGGTTAGCGATAGGTCTGCTCACACTGCTCAATATCGTGATCGCTGTGTACCCGGGAGCGGTTCAGGCAGCGAGTTGATCTAAGCGGTACCAATTCAGGCGGTATCTACCCGCAAGAATCCCTCTGCGAGACGACCCTCATGTAAGCCCGCGTGGCTTGCCACTGAACTCATCCACATGGTCACTCGCTCGCGCACCTGGCTGAAATCCTCGGGCATCTGCGATGCGTGTTCGGCAAGAGCTGCGAACTTTCGTTCGACTACGTCGGTGACATCGATGTGGTGGTTCATTTGTGCGGCCACCATGATCCACACCTCGGGCACCGCCCACGGTTCAAGGCCCTCGTCGTCGAGCAGTGACATGTGGGCGAATGGGTTTCGGGCGTCGGGGTACACGGCCTGCATGGTGGCCTCACCAGCAGCCAAGTGGTCAGGGTGCGAGGCGTAGATGCGCTCCCAATTTCGTTCGGGTGACTGAGTGATGACAACCTCGGGCTGCACCTGACGAATTACCCGTGAAATGTCGCGCCGCAGGTCGTGGGTGACGGTAAGTTCGCCATCGCGATAGCCCAAGAATCGAACGTCGGTAACTCCGAGCGCAGCGGCTGCGGCCACCTGTTCTGACCTTCGGATTTCCGCCATTCGAGAACGAGAGATTGTTCGGTCAGATCCGCCGGCTTGACCGTCTGTGGCGATGCAGTAGGTAACGGCAGCGCCTAGATCGATCAGGGTGGCGACCGTTCCGGCGGCGCCGAAATCGACGTCGTCAGGGTGGGCCAATACGGCGAGAACACGCGATGGAACCGGATCGAGTGACACGAAGCCTCCAACTAAATGTGACAGAACGTGACCAAATCTCGTGCATGTGGGTTCAGCCCCAGGAGGCGTAAGACCCATTACGAACCCGGCACCAGTGCTGTTTCCAGATTTAGTCTAGGGCTGTGGCTCAAGGTGAGGTTCTCAGTGACGATGCACAACCTATGAGTCGGTCAATGCGTCTTCTCACCCTGCTGCTTGCCGCAGTGGTGTGGTGCGTTTATGCCCTGGCCGCGATCGGCCCTTCGCAAGCGGTGGCCAAGCCTGCGGTACCCATTTCGGGCGAGGCGACGCCGACTTCATACGCACCCACACTTGGCCGAACCGCGCTCGCCGTGCCAGCCCCTTACGTGCCTACGCGACAGGCAGGTCAACCGGTTCCGAAAGTACCTACCGGGCTGCCGGCGGCGGTTGATCCGCTACCTGAATATCAGGGGCAGCGCGAGTGCTCACCGACCGACAAAGTGGGCACGGTGAAGTTGGCCAGTCTGCTCAATGCCACCTACGCGACCACGTGGGGTGACATTGGTATCTCGCGCGCGTGCAACGACGGCGGCCAAAGTGAGCACAAAGAAGGTCGGGCCATCGATTGGATGCAGTCGTACCTTGTGCCAGCCGAGCGAGCCAAAGTTGAGGCGTATCTGAGCTGGCTGCTAGCGCCCGATGCCAATGGCAATCCGGCGGCGATGGCACGCCGCCTAGGCATCATGTACATGGGGTGGCACGACCGTTTTTGGGCGTCGTACCGAATCGACTCTGGCTGGACTGAATTGAAGGGGTGCTACAGCAAGCAGGCGCCAGCCGATGACACGTATTGCCACCGTGACCATCTACATATGACTCTGAGTTGGGAGGCTGCCGCCGGTCAAACCTCGTTCTGGGACAAGTCGGCTGAGACGTTAAGTGCCTGCCCGAAGCCAACGGGAAACGCGGTATCAAACGGGCTTGCCAGCGCAACCTCAGTTCATGAGGTGCCGTCGTGGAAATTGGTTGACACGCGCGGGGGAGTCGGAACCGGTGACGGGCCATGCCGTCTGGAATCTGATCGCTGGGATGGTGATGGTCGCGGGCTTGAGGTGTCAGTTCTGGGCGTGAACTCGATTCCGGCATCCGGGGTATCAGCGGTGCGAATTCACGAGCAGGTAACCGGAGTCAATGCCCCAACCTCGGTGGTGCAGTCGGCGAACGGAAGCACCACGAAACGTGAGTGGGTCTTGGATGGCACGTCACTTTCCAACACCGTCAGCGTTACTCAAAATGCAGTAACCACCGTTGATGTCGTGGCCCCGGTATCGAGTAATGGCACGGTCGTGATCACCAATCTTTACGGTGCTGTTGATCTCAAAGTCTGGGTAACCGGCTGGATTGGGGCAGTAACGCCGCCGACGCCGGCGCCAACTCCGCTCACGATTGAGGCCGCGGCAGCGTTTCCTGGTGGAGTGCTGTCAGTTGGCTCAAAGGGTATTGCGGTGACGTCACTTCAGAAGTCGTTGTTGCGCCTTGGCTACTCGATTCCGGCGCTTACATCCAACTCAGTGGCCTTCGGCAATTTCGGCGAACAAACCCAAGCCGCTGTTCAGGCCTATCAGGTGGCACACCCCAAGCTCGGTGCCGTAACCGGAACCGTGACTCTTACGTGGTATTCGGCCATTACCGGATGGGTGCCGCCCAAGCCGGTGTCGTTCAGTCAACTCATTCGTGGAAATCGTGCCGTGGTTCGCGTTGTTCAGCACGCGCTGGCGGCGGCCCTCAAACGCCCGCTCGTGGCCTCTGGTCGATGGGATTCTGCTACAGCCTCAGCCTTCGCCACCTTCCGCAACTCAGTACTGCATCAGACCTCGGTAGTTCGTGGCATCGATCGAGTGAGTTTGCGCAAGCTTGGCTATAAGAGCAACTTCATCGTGGTTGCGTAATGATCGCCCTTCGCATCGGTGCAGTGGTGCTTGTTGCCGCATCGGTGCTTGGCGTTCCGGCAGCCTCGGCAACAACGCCGGCCCCGGTGCCAAAGCCAACCCCGCATGTCATCACCGGTGACTCGTGCCCGGAAACGGCCTTGCCCAACACTCTGCGCGACGGAAGTGCTGAACATGGCGTTAAGGCATTGTGCGAAAAAGCTGTGGCGGGCGCCCCGACGCCTCAGGCGGTTCGCGGAATTCGTGCGGCATTCCACATGCTCGGTGCTCCGTATGCATGCGGTGGAGTGGGGCGCGATAGCGCGTTCCGCTTCGACTGCTCGTCGTTGGTTTCGCGGGCCTATTACCTAGGCGCAGGAATTGAAGCGGCCGGGCCGGGCTGGTCATCGTCGACGCGCGACATGGTGCCCTGGGATCGCACGCCGCTGGGTCAGTGGGCTTCGTACATCTCGCCAAAGAGCCTCAAGCCCGGAGATCTGGTGTTGTACGACACCGGAGGCGACACCTACCGACACGTGGTTATGTACCTGGGTTCGGGATTCATGTTGCACACCAACTCGTGCGGCGACATTGCCCACGTGAGTGCATTCTGGGGCTTTCCGACGACTGGAACCCATCGCTTCCTGATCGCCCGCCGGGTGATTGCACCGGGTGAAACGCGCGTCATTGGCCCGATCATTCCAACCCGGGTGCCACTTGCGCCTTTGCCGCCTCGAACTCTTTCACTGAAGCGACTTCTCGCCGATGACCAGCCCTCGGTGAAGCTGGTGCAACGCTCGCTCAATTCGATTCTGGGAATTGGATTAATCGTTGATGGTCGGTGGGGCCCAAGGACACAGGCCGGATTCAACACTTTCCGGCGACAGATTGTGGGATTGAAGGGTTCGGCTGCCACCGGGCCGGTCACCTCAGCTGCGATCGTTCGACTAGCCAAGATCGCTGGGCTCAAGGTCATCGCCTAGGCGTCGTCGTCAGGGGTGGCACCTACACTTAGACCCCTCATGACCCTTTTCTCACTTCCTGATCCGGCCGAGTCTGCCGTGGCACAGTCGCGCTCAGCACCGACTGGCCTTGCCGACATCTTGGCCGATCTCAACCCTGCGCAGCGCGAGGCAGTTGTGCACGAAGGTTCTGCCCTACTAATCGTGGCGGGGGCTGGGTCGGGTAAAACTCGAGTGCTGACTCGACGCATCGCTCATCTTGTTTCGCAGCGAGACGTTCGCCCAAGTGAAGTTTTGGCTATCACCTTCACCAATAAGGCTGCCGCCGAGATGAAGGCGCGAGTCGAAGAACTCGTTGGTGCGCGTGCCCGGTCAATGATCGTGTCGACCTTTCACTCTGCTTGCGTGCGCATCTTGCGGCGCGAGTCGGCGCGGTTTGGGTTGCCGTCATCGTTCACGATTTACGACCAGGGCGACTCGTTGCGGCTGATCACGTTGGTTGCCCGCGACTTGTCGCTCGATCCTCGCAAGATCACGCCGAAGTCGTTACAAAATGTGATTTCAGGGTTGAAGAACGAACTCATTGATCACGAAACATATTCGGGTCGAGCGGCAAATTCGCTCGAGCAGTCATATGCCGAGGTTTACACCGAATACCAGCGGCGGCTGCGATTGGCGGGCGCACTTGATTTCGATGACCTAATTTCAACCACTGTCTCGCTGCTGCAGGCCTTTCCAGATGCCGCCGAGCACTACCACCGGCGTTTCCGGCATGTGCTTGTCGACGAGTATCAAGACACCAATCACGCCCAGTACGTGCTGGTTCGAGAACTAGTCGGATCAGGTGCCGACGGTATTGCGCCAGCCGAACTGGTGGTTGTGGGTGATGCCGATCAGTCGATTTACGCCTTCCGCGGTGCCACGATTCGCAATATCGAGGAGTTCGAGCGCGATTACCCCGAGGCCGACACAGTCGTGCTCGACCAAAATTACCGATCAACTCAAAGCATTCTTTCGGCGGCAAATGCAGTCATCGCTCGCAATCACAGTCGTCGCGAAAAGCGTCTCTGGACTGATGCTGGCGCAGGTAGTCCGCTTGTGGCGTATGTAGCCGACGACGAACGCGATGAGGCTGCGTTCGTAGCCAATGAAATTGATCGGCTCTCTGACGATTCCGGTGTTCGTGCGGGTGATGTTGCCGTGTTCTACCGCACCAACGCCCAGTCGCGATCTCTAGAAGAAGTGTTTGTGCGAATGGGTCTGCCCTACCGAGTGGTTGGCGGTACCCGCTTCTACGAGCGTAAAGAAGTGCGCGATGCTCTGGCGTATCTGCGAGTGCTGGCCAACCCCAATGACGAAATCTCGCTGCGCCGAATTCTCAATGTGCCAAAGCGCGGAATCGGCGATAAGGCCGAAGAGTTGGTCGAGTCGTACGCCTCACGCGAGCGCATCCCATTTGCCGAGGCGCTTAACCGGGCCGACCAAATTCCAGCTCTTGCCACCCGGTCGCTTACGGCAATCACAGGCTTCGTCACGATGATCGAGAATTTGCGCACGTTGGTCGAGGCGCAATCACCACCGTCAACAATTTTGGTTGCGGTGCTCGAGCAAAGTGGCTATCTGGCTGAACTTCAGGCCAGCCCAGATCCTCAAGATGAGGGCCGAGTCGACAATCTTGGTGAACTCGAATCGATTTCGCGCGACTTCGAGAACGAGGTCGAGCGCGGAACAGCGGTGAATCTCGACGGTGAAACAGTCACCCGGGCCACACTCACCGACTTTCTTGAGCGAGTGTCTCTGGTGGCCGATGCTGATCAAATCCCCGATGAGGGCGATGGGGTAGTCACCTTGATGACCATTCACACAGCAAAGGGTTTGGAGTTTCCGGTTGTATTTCTCACCGGGCTCGAAGACGGCAACTTCCCTCATCAGCGCTCGTTCGGCGACAAGACCGAGATGGAAGAAGAGCGTCGATTGGCGTACGTCGCTATCACGCGGGCCCGAGAGCGGCTCTACTTGTCGCGTGCGGTAGTTCGTAGCCAATGGGGAATGCCTGCCTACAACCCACAATCACGGTTCCTTGATGAAATTCCCGCTGAGCTACTTGAATGGCGCCGCGGCGGGCCCGAGGCGCCGGTGCATTCGCCGGCGCCGTCGACGGGCGGATTCGGCTCGTCGCCTTCGCTACAAACCGCCGCCCTGCGTGCCTCGCAGCGTGCTGGCCGAGCAACCACAGGATCGAGCGAAGTACTCGCGCTTTCGCCAGGTGAACGGGTAACCCACGACACCTTTGGCCTGGGCACCGTGGTCACTGTTACCGGTCAGGGTGAACGGGCTGAGGCCACAATCGACTTCGGCAGTTCCGGAACGAAGCGGTTGCTATTGCGTTACGCCCCAGTCGAAAAGCTCTAAAGCCAATCTTCGGTAGGTGAGCCATCGCGTTCGAGGTGGGCCAGCGTGTCGCCAATTTCGTTGACCACGCGACTATTGATCGGCAGCGACATGTGGCCAACACCGCGAACCAGAACGTTGCGCACTCGCAGGTCGGGATGATTCAACTGTGCGTTCTCGTGGGGCACGATCAGTTGGTCGAGGTCAGACCACACGGCGACAAATCGAGTGCGGCAGCCCACGGCGGGTTCAGCGAGTTCTTGCATGAGCTCGCTATCGGGGGCCAGTTGGCGAAGTCGATGAATCGGAATGACGCTGGCCGGAACAGTTCCGCTGTGAGGTGCACCGAGGGTAACGAGCGTGTGCACCCGCTCGTCGCCGCCGAGGCGCTGAACGTAGTAGCGAGCCACGATGCCGCCCATCGAGTGGCCAACGATGTGAACTCGGTCGTAGCCGGTTGACTCACACAACTGCTCGATCACGCCGGCAAGCTCATGCGCAACTACTCGTACGTCGCTGATCAATGGCGAATGATTGAGCGGCAACACATGTTCGAATCCGCGTTTGCGCAAACTTCGACCAAGAACGGTGAAGATTGATCGGTTGTCGACCATGCCATGCACGAGAACGATTGGTGTTGTCGCGGCTTTTATGTCGCCGGCGATGAGCCCGCGCAGCTCTGGTGGAAATTCTTCGAGGCTCAGGCGCCCGCTTCCGATCTTTGCGCGTTCTTGCGCGACACCTAACGGGTAGAGAGCCACGTGGGTTGCAATCCAGCTGGCCTCGACAATGGCTCCTCGCACCCCGCCAACGGACATCAGCGATCGAACTCCGGTGCCTACGGCGCTGCCGACCGCCCGGAGGGGTCCGAGGCTCACAACCGAACTCATTTAGAGACAGTAACCCCTGCTCGCTACGCTGGTCATCAGTTGCCCGTGTGTGTTGTGAAAGTTCGGAGGTCGCCATGACATCGCCAATTCGAGTTGTCATCGCCAAGCCTGGTCTAGATGGCCATGATCGAGGTGCCAAAGTGGTGGCTCGTGCGTTGCGAGATGCCGGTATTGAGGTCGTGTACACCGGTCTGCATCAGACTCCTGAGCAGATCGTTCAGACGGCCATTCAAGAAGACGCCGACGCCATCGGTTTGTCGGTGCTCAGTGGCGCTCATCTGACTCTGTTTCAGGCCGTCCTCGATGGTCTTGCCGCCCAAGACGCCGGCGACATTGTGGTGTTTGGCGGCGGCATCATCCCTGAGGCCGACGTGACCGCGCTCGAATCGATGGGCGTGGCCAAGATATTCACACCAGGAACTCGCACGATTGACATCGTGAACTGGGTCACAACTACGGTTCCTGTGGCCACGGTCTGACCGGGTTCGCAATAGGCTCAGCATCGTTGAGGTAACCCATCGCGACGATAGGACCTTCCAGTGGATTTGTACGAATACCAAGCCAAGCACCTGTTCGGTAAGCACGGCGTGCCGGTCGTTCCCGGTGAGGTTGTCGTCACCGTTGATGCCGCGCACGAGGCCGCCCGCAAAATTGGCACGGCCGTGATGGTGAAAGCCCAGGTCAAGGCCGGCGGTCGGGGTAAAGCTGGCGGCGTCAAGTACGCGCCCACACCCGACGACGCAGCTGAGCACGCGCGCAACATTTTGGGCATGGAAATCAAGGGCCTCACCGTCGAGAAGGTCCTGGTGACCGAGGCCGCCGATATCGCCGACGAGTACTACGTGTCGTTCTTGCTCGATCGTGCCAACCGAAGTTACTTGGCCATGGCCAGCGTCGAAGGTGGCATGGAAATTGAGGAACTCGCGGTTGAACGCCCTGAGGCCCTCGCGCGGATTCGCGTAGACGCGATTGACGGCGTAACTCCGGCCAAGGCGGCCGAGATTGCTGACGCCGCCGGCTTTGGTGCCGATGTTCGCGACCAAGTGATCGCGATCTTGCAGCAGTTGTGGCGTGTGGTTGCTGAAGAAGATGCCACCTTGGTTGAGGTGAATCCGCTGGTGCGCACTCCAGAAAATCGCGTGGTGGCCCTTGACGGCAAGGTCACCCTCGACGACAACGCCAACTATCGGCACGCCTCACATATCGACTTCGCTGACGTTCAAGGTGTAGACCCGATCGAGCTTCGCGCCCATGAGTTGGGCCTCAATTACGTCAAGCTCGATGGTGAGGTCGGCATTATCGGCAACGGTGCAGGGCTGGTAATGAGCACGCTCGATGTCGTCGCGTACGCGGGCGAAGAATTCGGGGGCGTCAAGCCCGCGAACTTCCTCGACATCGGCGGCGGAGCTAGCGCCGAAGTGATGGCCAATGGGCTCGACATCGTGTTGGGTGATCCGAATGTCAAGGCGGTGTTCGTCAATGTCTTCGGTGGTATTACCTCGTGCGACGCCGTGGCAAACGGGGTGATTCAAGCGATCGCGATGCTTGAGACACGTGGTGGCGCAGTGACCAAACCGATCGTGTGTCGCATCGATGGCAACAATGCGATCGAAGGTCGCCGCATTCTCACCGAAGCGGGTCTAGCGGTTGTTGAACTTGTCGAAACCATGGACGAAGCCGCCCGCAGGGTAGCCGAGTTAGCCTCTGGCGCTGGAAAGGCGGCCTGACGATGGCGATTTTCATCAACTCTGACTCGCGAGTGCTCGTACAGGGCATCACCGGATCTGAAGGCACCAAGCACTCTCGTCTGATGCGCGCAGCGGGCACCAACATTGTGGGCGGCGTTACTCCGGGCAAGGGTGGCCAAGATGTCGACGGCGTTCCGGTTTTCAACTCTGTGGCTGACGCAGTTGAAGCGACCGGAGCGAATGTGTCGGTGGTGTTCGTGCCGCCCAAGTTCACCAGGGGCGCGGTAATCGAGACTGTCGACGCCGGAGTTCCGTTGTGTGTGGTAATCACCGAGGGTGTCCCGGTATTCGACACCGCCGAGTTCTTCCAGTACGCCCAGAATTCTGGAACGACCCGACTAATCGGGCCGAACTGCCCGGGGTTGATTACCCCCGGACAATCGAACGTTGGCATCATTCCTGGCGACATCACTCCGCCCGGACGCATCGGCTTGGTTTCGAAGTCGGGAACTCTGACCTACCAGATGATGTACGAACTTCGTGACTTCGGTTTCTCGACCGCTGTTGGTATCGGCGGCGACCCGATCATCGGAACCACGCACATCGATTGCCTGGCAGCATTTGAGGCCGACCCCGACACTGATGCGATCGTGATGATCGGCGAGATCGGTGGCGACGCCGAAGAGCGTGCAGCTGCTTTCATCAAGGAAAACGTCAGCAAGCCAGTGGTCGGCTACGTTGCCGGATTTACCGCTCCCGAGGGCAAGACGATGGGTCATGCCGGGGCGATCGTGTCGGGCTCAGCCGGAACAGCGGCCGCCAAGCAAGAGGCGCTGGAAGCCGTTGGAGTGAAGGTCGGGCGCACCCCAAGTGCCACCGCCGCCCTGATGCGCACCATCATGCAATCCCTCTAACCCCCCTCTCTTCGCATCGGGGTGCCCCAAGTACGACTCTTATGTGCTTGCTGCACCCACTTGCGTCACTCAGATGCCGTAGCGCGGCGTCAATCACCGCAGATCGGACGTCGGGCCGCCATGATTGAGGTATCCGCTATCGGTGCGGAGGCGTGAGCATCTCAAGGAGTCAATGTGACTGACCAGTTTGGTAACCCGATCGATCCCCAGAATCCGCTCGGCGCCACTCCGCCGCCTGCACCCCCGACACCTCCGCGAGGAACTCCGCCGCCTCCGCCACCGCCGCCACCGCCGTCGAACACACCGCCGCCCCCGCCGCCCCCTGCCACAACCTGGCAAGACGGCACCGCCGCGAGCCCGACGTCGAGCGTTGATGTGGGTGCGGCCGCCTCGTGGGCGTTCAAGAAGTTCGGCCAATACGCGCCGGTTTGGCTGATGCTGGCGGGCGTGGTGTTCGTGCTCCGCCTGCTCCAGAACCTCTTCGCGAACTGGATGGCCGATCGCAGCACGACAAATTGCAGCCCCTCATTGGCCGCCGACGGAACATTTTCGTCAAACTGCACCACGTCTTTCACAGCAGGAATTGCGGCAGGTCTGATCGGCGCGATTATCTTCGGAATCTTGACAGCGCTTGCCTCAATCGGAATTTATCGAGCAGCGCTGAAGACCAGCAAAGGAGAAGCGCCTACGTTCGCTGACCTGACGAGCACCGAAAATCTTGGGCCGTACATCATCGTGGCAATTGTCTACGGTTTGCTATCGGCGGTGGGTCTGGTGCTGTGCATCATCCCGGGCCTCTTGGTGATTTTCTTCCTGCAGTTCTCGCCCTACTTCGCACTCGACAAGGGAATGGGTGTCTCGGAGGCCTTCAGCAGCAGCGCAAGCGTGGTGAAGCGTGCACCCCTCGCTGTGATCTTGGCGATGATCGTGACCGCAATCGCGCTCGTGATGGGTACCTGGATTTGGGGCGTGCTGACGCTGGTGGCATTGCCGTTTGCCGCGCTGTTTGTCGTGAACATCTACCGCCAGCTCAATCGCGAACCTGTAACGCCATAGTCGTTCGATGCGCGCGGGTAGACCCTAGGATTGGGGTGTGCCCGCGCGCGTTGTCGTTCTTGTCTCAGGTTCGGGCACCTTGCTGCAATCACTGCTCGATTGCGACA
>Ga0114959_10002679_pt1 | contig 14396 bp, 15 predicted proteins | sample C_130625_EF_Meta_FD_87317 | JGI IMG/M metagenome (GOLD analysis project Ga0114959, IMG submission 87317) | Freshwater microbial communities from Lake Croche, Canada to study carbon cycling - C_130625_EF_MetaG | ecosystem: Environmental > Aquatic > Freshwater > Lake | place: Lake Croche, Canada...
GAGCATCAAATACAGCATCAAATACAGTTTCTTTTATCATATTAATCTTGTTCCATTATTTTAAAATCCACTTTTGTTTTCAATATTTGATTGTACTCTTCTAAACGACTCTTGGTTAATATTTCTTTTTCTTTTTCTATAAAAAGATGTATTTCAGTTTGTAATGGATGTTCAGGTGTGTGTAATATAGCATCAATAATGGCCATAGAATAAGCCCTTTGAGGAGCATCTCCCATGCAATACCCATATCCTAATTCTCCATTGACAGTTAGTTGACATTCGGTAATAAGCACTTCTCCTAAATAAAAGGGTTGGAAATCTATAGAGTCCTCGGCTTGCACCATGGTCATACATAATTTAGGTGCAATAACCATTTTAATATCCAAGCCAGGTTCTATATTAGTTATAAACTGAACTAAACTATCATTAGTGCATTCAGAAAGGACTTCATCATTACTCATTTTCTATAGGATTGAAGATTGTAGGGATTACAGGGTACAAATTGTAAATTAGGAATTGTATGTTACCAGAATATTAAGTTCATAAAAATTAACAGAAAAAAAATAAATAGGAAAGAAAAAAACTGAGTTAATCCCCTTACTTCACATAATTATTAAATTAGAGCTTTTTATGCAAAGTTTAAAAATTGTCACCATCAATACCTGGAAAGGTGAAGACGCATTTGATAAGAGAATTGAAAATTTAAAAAAACAGCTTTTAGAATTGAATCCCGATATTATTTTAATGCAGGAATGTTTTGAAGCACCCTCTATTAATAAAGATACCATTACTTATATCAATAAAGACTTTAACTACCATTTAGACTTTTTACAAGCAAGGGAAAAAATAAGAGATTTTGAAGAATTTCCAGTTCAATGTTTCTCCAATATGTGCATTTTAAGTAGGTTACCCATTTTAAATAGTTTTCATTATCCATTGCCCTTATCAGAAGGTGATGAAATGCGATTTGGTCAAGAGATAGAGTTTTTCCTAGAAAACGGGAAAACAGCTATTATAACTAATGTACATTTAACACATTATAATAAAAATAATAAAATTAGACTTGAACAAATAGATAGAATTTCGAATCGAGTAAAAGAGCAGAAAAATATATTACATATAATTGGTGGCGATTTCAATTGTACACTAAACTCACCAGAAATCCAACAATTTTTAAAAGAAGCAAATCTAATTGAAACCTTCTCTCATCTGCACCCCAATAAAAAACATAATACTTTAGTGGAAGCTCAAAAAAAGGAAGTGGACCTAGGTGTTGATTTCTTATTTTTATCAAATTTAAATAATAAAATTAAAATAGTTGAAGCTGGAATATGTTTACAAACACCCATTCATACTGCTTATGGTTATTGTAGCGACCATTTCGGAATGTATTTAACTATTCATTATGCTTAAAGGGACTATTTTTTACATCATAGGATCTTCAGGAGTTGGAAAAGATACTATTATTAATGAATTGAAAAATAAATTAACCTACAAAGACAAATTTATTTTTGCTAAAAGATTTATTACAAGACCTAATAAGGACGGCAATGAAAAACATATTGAATTAAGTTTAGCCGATTTCAAACATAGAATTAATAATAAATTATTCTCTTTATATTGGGAGGCTCATGAAAACTATTATGGCATTGGCATTGAATTAGAATTTTGGACTGCAAGTGGGTATCATGTTGTTGTTAATGGTTCTAGAGAATATTTAGACACTGCCAAAAAAAAATATCCTAATTTAAAATCAATATTAATTGATGCAGATAAATCTATTATTTATGAAAGATTAATAGGTAGAAAAAGAGAGTCAGTTGATATGATTGATAAAAGAATACAACGTAATAACCAATTTGAAAATACAAAATATGATCTAATAATAAAAAATGACTCTACTATTGATATAGCAGTATTAACATTAGTAAAGTATATTAATACCATTCAAGATTTAATAAATAGAAAAAATAAGAATTAATAAAGAATGCTCTTAATTACATCTTCACAATAGCCTTTATATATGTTTTATCCATATTTTGCAAGCGAATATAATAAACACCAGCAGACAATCCTGTACCGTATAAATTATAACTATTGGTGCCAGCAAAACTATAATTGGCTTCCACCAAAATTTGAATCACTGTTCCTTCTCCATTTAATAATTGAAGCGAAGTAATGCCTCCACTGGTTTTAAATTCTATCTTGGTCATATTCGTAAAAGGATTCGGATAATTATAAATTAAAGAGTCTTTTGCAAATACTGAATTTTTATCGTTAATACCACATACACTTGCATTAATTAGAGGAATAGTTGGAAATTGCTTTAATAAAATTTCAATTTCGGCAGTAGATGAAACACAGAACCAATTTTGTAAAATAGTATTATACACCGATCTGAAATCGAATTGGTAAGGGACATTGTCGTTACTGGTAGCGGAAGCAGGTATTGCAGGGTTATCTCCAAATACGCCACCTCTTACATTTTTTCCAAATAAAAACAAAGGAGCAGCAGCGCCATGATCGGTTCCACCACTTGCATTTGATTTTATTCTTCTTCCAAATTCAGAATAGGTCATTCCAATAACACGGTCTTCAATTTCTAAACCTGACATATCTGATTGAAATGCTGCAATGGAGTCCGAAAGTACTTTTAATAAATTAGCATGTGTACCTGTGGTGGTATCGGTGGTTACGACTTGTCCTGAATGTGTATCAAAGCCTCCATAATTAACCATGTACACCTTGGTTTGTAAGCCCCCTTTAATTAATCTAGCTACAATTTTTAATTGAGCAGCTAAGCTATTATTTGGATAAGTAACTTGTTGTGTTACACTATCAGAGGCTTTTTTAATTCTTACAGTGTATTGGTTGGTTTGTTTTGCAATAGTTCTTATAAAACTAAGTTCATAACCTGCATTTGTATTGGCAGTGGCAGCATCCGTGCCTTCAATTAAATTATAAAATGAACTTGGATCTGAAATACTCAAAGCCATATTTACTGCAGGACCCTGGCAAGTAAGTGTTGATAGTGAACCTATTTGAATGGCAATGGGATCAGGGTTGGTACTATTTGGATAGGCATCGGGATAGTTTGGGTAATTATAATTTAAAAAACGACCTGCCCATCCTGTGTTTAAATATTGATCGCTATCAGACCCAGACATCCAAATATCGGTAGCTCTGAAATGAGAAAAACTGGGCTGAGGATAGCCAACCGATTGCACAATATTCAATTTCCCATCTGTAAACATATTCTGAAAAGAAGTCATTGAAGGATGAATACCTGTTGCACTATTGCCCATTAATTTTAAGACCTTATTTTCAGGTAAGGCTATATTGGTTCTAGCATTATTATAATTATCATAATTACTTAATGGTATAACTGTATTCAAGCCATCATTTCCACCATTTAATTGAACTATTACAAGTACTTTGTCTGTATTTGAAGTGGAAAGAAGCGCTGTATTCAATAAAGGATGGTCTTGCAATACATGAATAGGATTGCCACTAATCATAGTGGGTGCCACTAAGGCTAAACTATTTCTTATAAATTTTCTCCTTTCCATTTTATTGTAATTGATAGTCTGGCAAATTCATAATATATTTTAACAAGGACTTAAGCCTTGTATTTACAGTATTAAAATTAATGGTCGTTGGACTCGTATTGTAGGTATTCCATGCATCTGTCCAATAATAATCGGTAGTTTGACCCGATAATAAAATTTGTGTTTTTAAACTAGCTTTTAAACTAGCTGCTATCTCAGTAGAAACTAAAAATGAAAAAACACTTTCAATAAGTGCATTTGGATCCGAAGGGTTTGGGCAAACATTTTTAGCAAACTGAATAGTATTTACGATTACTTTTTTTCCATTTCTAGTGTAGCCAGTTTCTAACATTAAATCGGTAAACTTATTACGCTTTGGTAAGGTATCTGCATTAATCCAAAGTTCGTTGAATTCAGGTGTTTGATAATAAGCAGGCCAGCCTGAAACATTGGGCGGATCCACAGGGTTTTGACCCATACTAATAAGTTGGTTTACGATATTATTATATAAATAGTAGGAGTCGGCATAATCGGTTACTGCATCAGGAAAGGTAATTTCAAATTGTTTTAAAAAAGCAAGTACATGGTCGATGGGGCTTTTTATTTGACAGCCAATATAGAGTGTATCATAAAAGTGTTCGGAAGACAGAAGTGTTTTCAATACCGGTTTTATCTCGTAATTGTTTGCAATAAAAATATTGCTCAGTGGGGTTATTATATTATTCTCAATATTATCATCTATGTAATAATAAACGAAATATCTGTATAATTTTCGACAAATAAATTTCGCTACTTCTGTATTTTGAAAAATCATATTTAACAACTCATCTGTTTCCAGGGCTCCATTGGCACTAGTCTTCCCTATTACTGTAGTGCCTTTATAAAAACTAGAAAATGTTTTGTTAGTTGTATCGTGACGTGTGGCGTCAAAAACTGAGTTAAAATTGGCATCTATTTTCCATCCAGTTAAAACTTTTGCTGCATTTTTTACATCATCTTCGGTATACTTAGCACCTCCCTGTTTACCTACTGTAAATAGTTCTTGTAGCTCCCTTCCATAGTTTTCATCTGGAGCCGTTTTAGTATTAAGGTAGCCATTTAAATATCTAAGCATTCCTGGGTCGGTTGTAACTAAACGTACCATTTGCTTAAAATTACCTACACAATTATTTCTAAAAATTTGATGATGCGAATAAATCATTGAACCATATACTATGGTATCTGCTTCTGTACCGAAATGATTACTCCAAAATAAGCTCAATTTTTCACGAATATTTCTTTCCTGCCCCAGCCAAACATTAATAAGCCATTTCTTATAACTATTTCTACGATAACTATTAATAGTGCCATCTGTAGTTATATCATTTATCCAAGTTTTGCCTAACACTACATTCGGATCGGTGAATGTAGTTGAGTTATAATCATTTAAAGGTGGTGGTATATTAATAGTTTGAACATTCAACAATTCGTCTATACTAAATGTTAAACCTTTATTTTTAAAATATTCAATATCTGTAGCCTTAGCACCAAATAGGGCGCGATTTAGTAAATGCTTTACTTGCAAAGAAGTCCAATTACCTTTATAAGGATTCAAACCTAAAACACTTGTTTGGGGGGCAAGAGACATGTTAATTAATATTTATTGAAGTTAAGAAGTTCTATTTAATAATTATAAGTTTAGACTTAGAATTAATATAAATAAAACTTAAAAATTTACAATATGAACTGCTATTAATCCGGCTTCAATTTAATCTTTGTAAATATTTGCAAATGCGGTAAGGCTAAAACAGACAAACTAATGAATAGTAGTGTAAAAATACCTGAAGCGTCTTTGCTATTGAGTGTTAGAAATGTAATATAAATAAATCCAAACCATGCCATAATAGAAAAGGGTGCAGCTTTAATGAGTAAGCCTCTCCAGCCTTTGAAGTTATTGGATAAACTAAAAGTAATTCTAATTTTATCAAAAGATAATAATGAATGCCAGAAACCAAAATAAAAGGCAAAACAAAGCCAAAGAGGCATATAAAAAGCAAATACAATTAAAATTATTTGTTGTAAAAGCGAATAGTAATAATATTTATTTTTTGAAAAAAAATGCGCTTTAAAAAAGAATAAAATGATATAAATAAGCAGCAGTCCAATAAGGGTGATAGGGAAAATTGTATGTGCTAAACTTATCCATTGATTTTCATTAAATGCAGAGCGCTCCATTCGAATAAAAATTTCTAAAGCAAATTTTATATTCTTTGAAAGTAATAATAAAATCCATAATAGTCCAATAATAGAATAAGCTATTTTTTGAACAATATTATCTGTTTTTCCCAACCAATCAATTTCACCAAAATGATAAGCAGTAATAAGTATAAAAATGATTAAGGCAGCGATGGGGAAAAAATACCAAATAAGGGCGTAGCCAATAATATTGGCAATGTACTTTACTAGAAATAATTTTTGATTTGATTGGGACTTATTTAGGTGCTGGTCAATGTATAAGTCGAGCGCACCATGAGGCACTCCAAAAAGTATAAGTACAAGAATTAAAAAGGAAACTTGAGTATTGTTATTTAAAACAAAAATAGAGTCGATAAGAAATAAAAAAAATGCAAATGATATTAAGTAGAGGCGAAGTTTTATTTGCATGGATCTAAGTTAAAAAAAAAGGGGCAAGTAAACAACTTGCCCCTTTAAGTTATATCAATAAACTAAGCAGCTTTTCTGCTTAAGCTATAAATAACTAAACCAAAACCAATTTTATTAACTGCATCACCAATATTGTAAATAACGTTCATGTCAATTCCAATATTCTTGAAGCTAGCATACCATTGTCCGTCAGCTGTTCCGATTAAATATCCAAGAGGATAAATAGCCCAACCAACTAAAACGAACCAACCTAATGCTGCATTTGCAGATGCTACTGCAGTACCAGCACCAGTTGCTAATTTCTTTACATCTCCCATCCAAACTTCATACACAATGTAGAAGTAAGCGATAGCACTTAAAGTTCCCCATAATGTAGCTTGAGCAGGGGCAACTGCTTCACCCCAATAACCTGTAACTAACATTACAACAGAAGCTAAAATCATTTTCCATAATAAGCTTGTAGTACCACCTGCTTTTTTTGTGATTAAATAGAATTCAACACACATTAAAGGCACAGTCAATAACCAGTCTACATAACGGAAAAAGGTTGGACTTTCATGCGTCTCTAAAAAATATCCACGCATGTAATAGTAGTGAACGGCAGCAATAAAGGTGATTAACCCTGAAACAAGTACAGAGGTTCTCCATTCTTTACTAGTGTTGTTCAATTCTAAGAAGAAAAATACAGCCGCGGCCATCATAGCCATTGTGCCAATGAAGAAGGTAAAAGACACATAGTCGGTCTTTGCGATCGCCATTGAGGCATCAAGAAGAAACAAATTCATATGTTTGAGTTTTAGTGAACAATTAATTCACAACTCCCACCATTCATTAAGGCTGTTCTTATGTATCATATATATTATATATATTTAATACATAAAACAAAGCAATAGCAATTCAATCGTTGTCTGGACAAGTTAGAAAAAATTTAATAGTTTGGTAAAATAAATTGTTAAAAAAATCTAAAAAGTGAACATTTAATTTTTTTTGTTTAATTATATTACAGAATAAATTAAACAAAAAATGAACAAAAATAAATATTTACCCATTTGCTCTTTGGTTTAGGACTAATTTTATTCAAAAGAATTAAGGTAAATTTTCTAGGTTTTAGAAGCTATATATGAGCTATATGAATATGATCATAAATAATCCCAATGTCTTACCACAGGATGGTATTGCTATATACTTTGAAAAAGTTGTTGCGGATGAAAAACTAGAGGAATTTTATGAGGCCCTTTTGAATAATATACACTGGGAGAATGAAAAGGTTATTATGTTTGGAAAAGAGATTATTACCAAACGTAAAGTTGCATTTTATAGCGACCCCTCTATTTCCTACCGCTATGCAAGCAAGACTAAAATAGGTTTGCCTTGGACAAGTACACTTATTACTATTAAAAACATAGTCGAATCAATAACTAAAGAATCTTACAATGCCTGTTTATTAAATTTGTACCATAACGGTGAAGAATCGATGGGTTGGCATAGCGACAATGAAAAAGAGATAATCGCCAATAGCTCTATTGCTTCTTTAAGCCTTGGTGCGAACAGAAAGTTTTCGTTTAAGCATAAAATTAGTAAAGAAACCGTATCTATTGAACTAGAAAATGGATCGTTGCTTGAAATGAAAGGTAGTGTTCAGACCCACTGGTGGCATGCACTTATTAAATCAAAGAAAGTGACTGACCCCAGAATAAATTTAACTTTTAGACAAATGCATACCCAAAAATAGAAGGCATGAAAAATAGTAATAATAAAACAGTTAAAAAAAGCGACCTACCTTCTAAGGAATGCCTTTATTGTAAGCGACCGTTTACTTGGCGTAAAAAATGGGCCTTAAATTGGGACCAAGTTTTATATTGTAGTGATGCTTGCAAAAAGAAAAAGTTTACCCCTTAGAAAAGAAGTATACCTATTTGGAAAAGTTTACAATATTTTTCTACTGTCCTGTCTACTAATAAAAGCAATTGACATAAACAAGGTTAATAAGGCTATTATCATCATGGCTACTAATTTTTAAATTAGACCAGCCATTAGAGAAAAGGTTTAATGTTTTTAACAATTTTTAACAAAATCTTTATACGAAATAAAGTCGCCGTGCGCTTTAAGGTCACTGATTAATTGATTTAATCTTTCAAAAAGAGCTGATTGACAACCCTTTATGGTATAATGAGGTAAGCCAAAATGTCGAATGTCAACAAATTCCCAGGGATGAAAGTACAAACTTAAAAAACCTTCACGCTTCAAGGATTGAAGGGCAAGTTGAAGGTAGAGAGAATATGGAAAATTTTTAAAACTTAGCCAAAAAAGAGGAATGCGAAAAAAACTACTCACAGAAGCAGGAACCCTTATTAAACCCTGCTCCTTATAAATGTTTCTAGGCAAATGCAGGTTATTATACCTGCCGGGTAACCATGTTGGGTGAATGGAAGCATCATAAACATAGCCTGCGTTTATAATATCTGCAACAGGAACCTGCTTCATACGAGGCATTCTTAAACCCACCACTTCCTTCTGGATAATTTCGGATAGTCTTTCACGTGATTCTTTTAAATGTTGTGTGGAATAATTAGAATGATAAAAACTATGAGAGGCTATCTCATGTTGTTGCGATAATTGCTTTATGGTATCTGGGTAATGATTCGCAAAATTAGCAGTTGTAAATAAAGTAGTTTGAATTGAAGTATCCAATAATATAGGCATTAGTTTATCTAAGCCTAATTTACCCATATTCATTTGCGCTGGAGAAGAAATAGTAAAAGCATATTCCAAAGGCATGTCAAATTCCTCTACATCAAAACTTAATAGAATTTTTGGAATCATAAATTTGATTCTTTGATAATATAGTGAGGCCTATTTTTACTTTGTGAGAATAATTTACTCAAGTAAACGCCGATAATACCTAAAATCATAAGATTTAATCCTCCAAAAAAAACAACAGTTATTAGCACTGAAGCCCAGCCACGTACTTCGGTTCCATTATAAAACGCATAAATAATATAGGGAATATAGCATACCGATAATATTGAAAAAGCCATTCCAAGATAAGCTGCAAAATATAATGGCTTCGTACTAAAAGAAGTAAATCCCTTTAATCCAAAGCTGACCATTTTTCTATATGTATACTTAGTTTTACCAGTGAACCTATCTTCGGGATGGTATTCTATACTAACTTGCTTAAAACCCATCCATTTAATTAAACCTCTATAAAATAGATCAAATTCATTAAAAGATTTTAGTTGATCAATGGCTTTCCCACTAATTAATCTAAAATCAGCAGAGCCTTGCTCTAAAGTAATATCAGATAATTGATTGACTATTTTATAAAAGAAATTGGAGGTTTTACGTTTAAAATAACTTGCAGAATCATTTTCAATACGGTGTGTACGCACTATATCATAACCTTCTTCATATTTATTTAGGAGTGCATTAATTAAATGAGGGGGATGTTGTAAATCGCAATCCATCATAATAATCACATCAGCATCTGAGGCGTCCAAGCCTGCTTTGATAGCATTTTGATGTCCAAAATTTCTAGATAGTTCAATGTATTTAACTTTATTATCTGCAAGGGCCAACTCTTTTATAACAGACAATGTTTTATCTGTGCTACCATCATCCACAAATAAAATAGTGTATGAATAGTTTGTCGAAGCTAGAGCAAGCTGAATTTCATTATAGATAGGAACAATATTCCCTACTTCATTATGTGCAGGTAAAATTATTTCAAGCTTGGTATGCATTTGGAGGGTTTTGTTCAAAGTTAGCAAAAAGTAACTGAAAGCTAATTACTAGCCAAGCTATAAAACAGGGAACCGCTTTTAGTGCATATTTTATGACAAATTCTTCTCTTAAGTACCTAGGAAACAAGTCAGTAGGCGAAAAGACAGTTAATATTAAAACAAACAATAGTAAAAAGTACATCCAAATATTAGGTTTGGGGGCAGCGCAAACATACCAAATACCAAAACCCAACACTGCTATGACATAAGTTGGAGATTCAGCCGAAGTACTAAAAATAACCAAACCTATTAATACTTGAGCCAAATAGGTTAATTGAAATTTTATCTCATTCCATTTTGAAAAACGGTATAAGGGTAATAACATCAAAATTCCTGCAGGTAGTGTAAAATAAAAATTAGGTAAACTATAGTATCCGCTTATTCTTTTTACAAAACCCATGGCAGAAATATCTGTCATGCCAGTATTTTGATAAGAAGAAATATTTTCATTATTTTTTTCTAGTAATACTTGATACCAATCAATATATGATTTTGATACAAACTCAGGACTTGAGATAAACATAGGTAAACAATAAAATATAATAGCCCATAGAATTAAATAGCCAATTAATTTTTTATACTCTTTTGAGAAAAATATAAAAGGGATACCTACTATTCCATATAATTTAATAAATGTGCCAGCAATAATTAACATAGCCGCTAGCTCAACTTTACCTTCCTTAATAAACACATATGTTAGAAGTATCCAACTACAAAGCATTGGATTGAATTGTAAATTTTGAATTGAAGTTAAGGTTTCAATTAGCCCAATTATCAAAATTATATTTTTACCCCAATTAGAAACTGGTAATTTTTGAACAGCATAAAATAAAATCCAAACATTCAACATTGCCCATAAAGTAGCTCCTATGAAATTGGGTAAAAAGGCAAAAGGAGCAATGAGTATACTAAATAATGGACCATAATGATTTTTATCCATGTACTCAGCTGGGTAAAGACTATATAAATTTTGTTGATGAAATGTATGCCAAAAAACATTTTTATAGATTAGATAATTATTAATGTAAGCATCTCCTCTATTTATTTCTAAAAGGACAGCCACAAAGGGTATTAAAAACCACAGAATGATTACAAAATTGGGCTTTCTGTCAAGGTCTAATATCTTTTTTAATGAACTTAGCATATAGTCCTACAAATATATATTATCTAGGAATTAGTTCTACCTAAAATAGTAGTAGGTATATGATTAATATTGCTCAAAAGCCTTGATCATAAACTGCGCTGTTTCTCCAAATTCTTTCCCTTTGTTCATTCGATCTAATGCAGCTCTTTCCAAAGCAAGTTCTTCATTCTGAACGGTTAGAATACCAAATACAATGGGAGTGGTATGTAGCGCTGAAAGCTGACTGATTCCACTAGTTACATATTGACAAACATATTCATAGTGGTCGGTATCTCCCTTAATAATAGCGCCAATGACAATTATTGACTTGTAGTTTCCGGTTTGTATTAACTTATTTGCATAAACTACTGTCTCCACTGCACCTGGGCATTCAAAAATAGTAAAAGGTATTTCTTGTTCAACTAAATAGGCTGTACAGCCTTTTTCTAAAAGGTCTGTAATTTCAATATTAAATTGTGCTTTTATTATGGCTATCATTATTAGTATTTTTTAAATAAATTTTATAGTGTGTTTACCTATTTCAATTTTATCAGTTAAATATTGTTGATTATAACTGTTAGTTGTAACCCCCACTTGTAATATATTAAAAGAAAATCCAGCTTTAGTTAAAGCATTTATTTTTTCTGGATTATTGCTCATTAAGTAAAAGTCATTTATTTTTAATGCTTTTAAGATCCAAATGGCATCTATGTAGTTTCTATTATCTTTTGATAGCCCTAATTTTTCATTAGCTGCATAAGTATTTAAGCCTTGCTCCTGTAAAGCATAGGCTGCAATTTTATTTCCAATTCCAATACCTCTTCCCTCTTGACCTTTTAGATAAACAATATATCCATGACCATTTTCTGCTATAAGAGATAAGGCACTGTGTAATTGTTCTTGACAGTCACATTTTAAACTACCAAAAATATCGCCTGTTAAACATTCACTATGAATTCTTACAATAGGTTTATTCTCATTATTTTTCATAGAAATGAGTACCTGTTCAAGACCCGTTAAAATGTTTTCATACACTTCAATATCAAAATTTCCAAAAGAAGTTGGCAAACTTGACTTTGCAACAAAAAGTAAATGATTTTCGTTTTGATTACGGTGGTCCACTATTTGCTGAATCGTAATTACTTTAAGATTTAATTTTTGGGCAAATGCAAAAAGACCCTCTCTACGCATCATGTTACCATTTTGGTCCATTACCTCACAAATAATAGCCGCAGGGGGGTGATCTGTTAATTTACATAAATCAACCGCTGCTTCCGTATGGCCTTGTCTTACTAAAACACCATTGGTTTTTGCAACTACTGGAAACAAATGACCAGGTTTAATAAAATCGGTAGGCTTACTATTAGGATTAGCGATATGAGCTGCAGTGATAGCTCTTTCTTTTGCTGATATGCCTGTTGTAATACCTAGTTCAGCATTAGCATCTAAAGAATCGTAGAATGCTGTATGAAATGGATCTAAATGATTTGAAGCAACAGGCGCTAAATTTAACCTCTTGGCTATTTTAGAATCAATGGCAATGCATACCAAACCTTTTGCATTTATTGCACAAAAATTTATTTTTTCTTGTGTGGCAGCAGCTGCAGGGAAAATGATATCTCCCTCATTTTCTCTAGACTCGTCATCGACTACTAAAATGGGATTGCCATTTTTAAAATCTAATAAGGCCTCTTCTATTGTATTAAACATAATCTGTTGATCTTAATTTTCTCTTTTATTTAATAATTGCTCTGTGTATTTTGCCAAAATATCAAACTCTATATTTACACTATCGCCTTCTTTCATCAAAGACATATTTGTTTTTGAAATGGTCACTGGTATGATACATAATTCGATATCATTTCCAATTACTTTATTAATGGTTAAACTAATTCCATTGATTGCAATAGATCCTTTATAAACAATATATTTAATGAATTGTTCGGGAACTGTAATGGTGAAGAACCATGCTTTTTCACCAGGAATTATATTTGCTATTGTAGCAGTTGAATCCACATGTCCAAGTACATAGTGTCCTCCTAAATATCCTGTAGGCTGCATAGGTAGTTCAATATTTATTTTAGCCCCTACTTTATAATGCCTAATAATGGTTTTATCAATACTTTCAGTTGAAACGTAAAATGACAAATGATTACCTTCTATTTTAATAACCGATAAACAAGCGCCATCAACGGCCACGCTGTCACCAATTTTTACAATAGATGCAAATTTAGCTGCATCAATGACAAGCTCCCAACCTAATTCGTCGGGTAAAATGGAAACAATAAATCCATCAGATACAATTCCTGTAAACATATGCTAATTTCTAGGTAATTTTGAGACGCAAAGATAATCTAAATGACTTCAGCCGACTACTTACATATTGCATTTTTATTGGCGAAAAGAGCAAATTCTAAGGATATAAGACCCAACCCTTTTGTAGGTGCAATAATTGTTGATGATTCTGGTGTTATCATAGGGGAAGGTTATCACCAAAAAGCTGGAGAAGGGCATGCTGAAGTGCTGGCAATTAATGATGCCTTAGAAAAAAGTAGGGATTTATCGAATTGCACCTTGTATGTATCATTGGAGCCCTGTTCACATACTGGGAAAACGCCCCCATGTACCCAATTAATTCTTGAACATAAAATTCAAAGAGTGGTGATTGGTTCTTTGGACCCCAATCCAATGGTTTCAGGCGCTGAAATATTAATCAAGGCGGGAGTAGAAATTGAAATTTGTGAACAAAAAGAAATTATTGAATTGAACAGTACATTTAATATAAATCAATTGAAAAAAAGACCAAAATATGTACTAAAAGCGGCAACCACAATAAATGGAAAAATTAGCGATAGGTTTGGTAATAGTAAATGGATATCCAATGAAAAAAGTAGAAACTATGTGCACGAAATATTAAGAACAAATGCAGATGCAATATTAACCACTGCAAAAACGGTAATAAAGGATAATGCCACTATGAATATTAGGGTAGCTGAAGCTAAACCAATGGAACTAAACCTAATTATTATTGATAAAGAATTAGATATTTTAAAAAAAGAAAATAAGGCATTAAACATTTTTTACAAAAGAGAGAAAACAAAAATATATTTAGTTACAGATAAAACTTTTGAAAACACAATACCTGAGCATGTTGAAATCATTAATGTTAATATGCAAAAAGGCGAATGTGATTTGAATCAGCTAAGTGAAATTTTATTGAATAAAAATATTTGCGAAATTTTAGTTGAAGCTGGGGGAATATTAAATGCATCTTTACTAAAAGCAAAAATAGTAGATGAA
>Ga0114959_10002683_pt1 | contig 14391 bp, 14 predicted proteins | sample C_130625_EF_Meta_FD_87317 | JGI IMG/M metagenome (GOLD analysis project Ga0114959, IMG submission 87317) | Freshwater microbial communities from Lake Croche, Canada to study carbon cycling - C_130625_EF_MetaG | ecosystem: Environmental > Aquatic > Freshwater > Lake | place: Lake Croche, Canada...
ACAGGTCACCTCAGCACAATTGGATTCATGGCGTGGCTTGTCTTATGCTGATCTGGCTTATGAGGTTCTAAGTCTGTATTGCGATGACGTTCCTGAGGCTGATTTACGTGCGCTGTTGCGCAAGACATATACCGAGCAGGTTTACTGCAACGGCCGCCCTCAAGACAATGCCAAAGACATTACACCTTTACACTGGTTAGGCGAAGAGCAGGGTACTCGCATTGGGCTCTTGAGCTTATCAAATGGTCCAACCTTGGCTTTCAAGGATATGGCAATGCAGTTGCTGGGCAATCTTTTTGAGTATGCTCTTAAGAAGAAAGGTCAGCAGCTTAATATTTTGGGCGCCACATCAGGTGATACGGGCAGTGCTGCTGAATATGCGATGCGTGGCAAAGAGGGCGTAAAAGTATTTATGCTTTCGCCGCGTGGCAAGATGAGCTCCTTTCAGTCTGCGCAGATGTATTCCTTGCAAGACCCCAACATTTTCAACTTAGCAGTAGCTGGTGTGTTTGATGATTGTCAAGATATTGTTAAAGCAGTCAGCAATGATCATGCCTTTAAGGCTAAGAGCCAAATTGGTACTGTGAACTCCATTAACTGGGGTCGGGTAGTTGCACAAGTAGTGTATTACTTTCAGGGCTATCTCTTGGCCACCAAGTCAAGCAATGAGAGGGTGTCATTTACTGTGCCATCTGGTAATTTCGGTAACGTCTGTGCTGGTCATATCGCCCGCATGATGGGCCTGCCAATTGCACACTTGGTTGTGGCAACCAATGAAAACGATGTACTCGATGAGTTTTTCCGCACTGGTGTATATCGTGCGCGCAAATCTGCTGAGACATTGCATACCTCAAGCCCATCGATGGATATTTCCAAGGCAAGTAACTTTGAGCGTTTTGTATTTGACTTCATGGGTCAAGATGGCAACGCTACTGCCGCCATGTTTAAGCAAGTGGATACGACTGGTGGCTTTGATATTTCTAAGGACACTGTCTTCAAAGAGCTTGGTCAGTATGGCTTCCAGTCTGGCCGCAGCACTCATGAAAATCGCCTAGAAACAATTCGCGATATCGACAAACGTTATGGTGTCATGGTCGATACCCATACTGCTGATGGCATCAAAGTAGCGCGTGAGCATTTGCAGGCTGGCATTCCAATGCTCGTGCTCGAGACTGCGCTTCCCATTAAGTTTGAAGAAACGATTCAAGAAGCTTTGGGGCGACCTGCTGAGTGCCCGTCTGCATTCAAAGACATTAAATCTAAGCCCCAGCGTGTAGAGAATATTGATGCTGATGTCCATCAGGTCAAAGCATTCATTACAACGCATCTTAGTTAAAACATAAGCTAATCACCATGAATAAGCCTCCAATGTTGACTGCACAGCAGGCCTTGGATCACTTGCTTTCTCATGCCAAGCCAGTTGCCGAGACTGAGAGCATTCCAATGCAGGCCACCTTAGGTCGCGTTCTTGCTGAGAACGTAAACAGCCTAGTCGACGTGCCCCCACTGGATAACACCTCAATGGATGGTTATGCAGTCCGCGCAGCAGACATCCAGAATCCTGGAAGCATTCTAAAAATTGCACAACGCATTCCAGCGGGCTCTGTTGGAACCACACTCGAACCCGGTACTGCAGCCAGAATTTTTACAGGTGCACCAGTTCCCTTGGGGGCAGATGCAGTGATGATGCAAGAGGATTGCGCTATTCCCGAAGGCTCGGCAGATCATGTACAAGTCAATATTGCGCCAGTGTTAGGCCAATGGATTCGCCATAGAGGTGAAGATTTAACGGCAGGTAAAACGGCGTTAACTGCAGGAACCTTCTTGCGCCCTCAAGAGTTAGGCGTTGCAGCATCTGCTGGCTTGACTCACTTAAGTGTTAAGCGTCGCGTTAAGGTGGCAGCATTCTTTACTGGTGATGAGCTATCTCTTCCTGGCGAGCCACTTAAGCCGGGTGGAATTTATAACTCCAACCGTGACACCCTATTGGCCTGTCTTAAATCACTGGGTTGTGATGCCACTGATTTAGGTATTGTGCCGGATCGACTTGAGGCAACTAAAGCAGCATTACGTAAGGCCAGCAAAGATCATGATCTGATTATTACGTCCGGTGGTGTGTCGGTTGGCGAAGAGGATCACATCAAGCCAGCAGTAACTGCTGAAGGACGATTGGATTTATGGCAGATTGCTATTAAGCCTGGAAAGCCACTGGCATTTGGTGCGGTTCGCAAATCAGATAAGCCTGCAGATGGTGAGGCCTGGTTTATTGGTTTGCCGGGCAATCCAGTATCCAGCTTTGTAACTTTCCTGTTATTTGTAAGACCATTCATTCTCAAGCTTCAGGGAAGAAGTAGTAGCCCACCACAGTCTTATTCGATGCGCGCTGATTTTGATTGGTTAAAAGCTGATCGACGCAATGAATTCTTGCGCGTCAAACTCAATAGTAATGGCGGCTTGGATTTATTCCCCAATCAAAGTTCCGGGGTGCTTACAAGCGCATCTTGGGGTGATGGTCTTGTAGATTGCCCGCCAAACCATTTAATCAAAGCTGGTGATCAAGTGAAATATATTCCTTTTGATGCTTTGCTTAAATAATCGGTTTACGATTACCTCATGAAACTCGAATTACGATTCTTTGCCTCTTTGCGTGAAGCTCTTGGAGTTTCTCAAGAGAGTATTGTCACGCCTGATAGCGTCAAAACGATTGCTGATCTCAGGGTTCACTTAATAGAGCGTGGCAATCCTTGGGCTGAAGTATTAGCACAGAGCAAAGTATTACGCTGTGCTCTGAATCAGGTTATGGTTGATGCAAGCACGCCTCTCATAGACAATGCAGAAGTTGCGTTCTTTCCGCCAGTGACTGGGGGCTAATATGCCAATCCGAATTCAAGAGGCAGATTTTGATGTTAGCGCTGAAATAGCAGCGCTACGTAAAGGTGATCCAAGAGTTGGTGCAGTGGTAACTTTTTTGGGCGCCGTGCGTGATATGAATGACGGTAGTCATGTAAAGGAGATGACTCTCGAGCATTATCCCGGCATGACTGAGAAAGCTTTGCAAGAAATCCTAGATCAAGCAAAGGCTCGTTGGGACATCTACCAGACTTTGGTGATTCATAGAGTTGGCCCATTGCTACCTGAAGATCAAATTGTTTTAGTGGTGGTAACCAGCGCTCATAGAGGCGAAGCATTCGCAGCGTGTGAGTTCATCATGGACTATCTCAAAACTGCAGCCCCATTCTGGAAAAAAGAAAACACCTCTGATGGCGCTCGCTGGGTTGATGCCCGCGTGACTGACGATGCTGCAATGGCGCGTTGGGCAAAGAAGTAAATTTAACTACTTTTAAAAAATCCCAACTTCGCAGATCTGGGTAGCTGCTTTAATTTTGCTTCTGCTTTGGATGCCTCTGATCGATCTGGGTGCTCTTGGCTTGCTAAAAGGACAACTGGTCTTCGAGATCTCGTATAGCGAGCACCTTGCCCTGAATTATGGGCTTCTAGGCGATGTTCTAGTCGGTTAGTAATGCCGGCATAGTAAGTGCCATCAGCGCATTCGAGGAGGTAAACAAGCCAGGACAAAGTGGGGGTAAATTCGCTTAAAAAGAGGGTGTAAAAGCCTTGAAATCTGTCATATTGCCCTTATATTCTATAGATAGATATATGGAGTGCAAAAATGAGAATAGATAAGTTAACAACTAAATTTCAAGAGGCCTTAAGTGAGGCCCAAAGTATCGCTTTAGCCAAAGACAATCAATATATTGAGCCGGCCCATGTATTGCTGGCGATGTTGCGTGATTCTGACGGCGCTGCTAAGAGTTTATTAACCCGCGCCGGCGTGAATGTCTTGGGCCTCGAAAAAGGTCTTGAGAAGATCATTGGTAATTTGCCTGAAGTGCAGGGCACGAGTGGTGAGGTTCAGGTTGGCCGTGATCTCAGTAACTGGCTTAACCTATGTGAAAAAGAAGCCAACAAACGTAACGATCAATTTATCGCTGGCGAGTTATTTCTGCTGGTGGTGGCTGATGACAAAGGCGAGCTTGGGAAGCTAGCTCGTGAAAATGGTTTAAATCGTAAATCGTTAGAAGCGGCTATTGATTTAGTGCGCGGAGGGGAATCAGTGAATACTGCAGATGCCGAGGGTCAACGTGAAGCCCTTAAGAAATACACCATCGATTTAACTGAGCGCGCTCGTATGGGTAAGCTAGATCCGGTGATTGGTCGTGACGATGAGATTCGTCGCACCATTCAGATCTTGCAGCGTCGCGGCAAGAATAACCCTGTCTTGATTGGTGAGCCAGGCGTCGGCAAGACCGCTATTGTTGAAGGTTTAGCTCAGCGCATTGTGAATGGTGAAGTCCCTGAGACTCTCAAGAACAAGCGTGTCCTGGTCTTGGATATGGCATTGCTATTGGCCGGCGCCAAGTATCGCGGCGAGTTTGAAGAGCGCTTGAAAGCTGTTCTGAGTGATGTTGCTAAAGATGAAGGTCAAACCATCATCTTTATCGATGAAATTCATACTATGGTGGGTGCTGGCAAAGGTGATGGCGCGATGGATGCTGGCAATATGCTAAAGCCAGCCTTGGCTCGCGGAGAATTGCATTGTATCGGCGCAACCACTCTAGATGAATATCGTAAGTACATTGAAAAAGATGCTGCACTAGAGCGCCGCTTCCAAAAAGTGATGGTCGAAGAGCCAAGCGTTGAGGCAACAATTGCTATCTTGCGTGGTTTGCAAGAGCGCTATGAGCTTCACCATGGTATTGAGATTACCGATCCAGCGATTGTGGCTGCAGCGGAGCTATCACACCGTTACATTACTGACCGCTTCTTGCCAGACAAGGCAATCGACTTAATTGACGAGGCTGGTTCACGTATCCGGATGGAGATTGATTCCAAGCCAGAGGTAATGGATAAATTAGAGCGTCGCCTCATCCAGCTCAAGATTGAGCGTGAAGCAGTGAAGAAAGAAAAAGACGAGGCTTCTCAAAAACGGCTTGGCCTCATTGAAGATGAGATCAAGCGTCTAGGTGCCGAATATGCTGACTTAGAGGAAATCTGGAAGGCTGAGAAGGGTGCCGTATTGGGCGCTGCCAATCTGAAAGAAGAGATTGAAAAAGTTCGTGCTGATATCGCTAAGCTGCAACGCGAGGGTAAGTTGGAGAAAGTTGCTGAATTGCAGTATGGAAAATTGCCAGAACTTGAAGCTAAGCTCAAATCTGCTGCTGCAGCTGAAGCTAAAGGCAATAAAGATGGCGTTGTAAAGAATAAGCTTTTACGTACCCAAGTTGGCGCAGAGGAAATCGCTGAAGTGGTATCTCGCGCTACTGGTATTCCGGTATCGAAGATGATGCAGGGCGAACGCGACAAACTTCTCAAGATGGAAGAGTTGTTGCATAAGCGTGTGGTTGGTCAGGAAGAAGCTATTCGTGCAGTATCAGATGCCATCCGGCGCTCCCGTGCTGGTTTGGCTGAAGAGAATCGTCCTTATGGATCCTTCTTATTCCTGGGGCCTACAGGTGTCGGTAAAACTGAGCTGTGCAAAGCATTGGCTGGTTTCTTGTTTGATAGTGAAGACCATCTGATTCGCATTGATATGAGTGAGTTCATGGAAAAGCATAGCGTTGCGCGTTTGATTGGTGCGCCTCCGGGTTATGTAGGTTATGAAGAGGGCGGTTACTTAACCGAGCAAGTTCGTCGCCACCCTTACAGCGTGATTCTCTTTGACGAAATCGAAAAGGCGCACCCTGATGTCTTTAACGTCCTCTTGCAAGTGTTGGATGATGGTCGCTTAACCGATGGTCAAGGTCGAACTGTGGACTTTAAAAACACCGTGATTGTGATGACTAGTAATATTGGCTCGCATTTGATTCAGTCGATGACCGATAAGAAGCAGTCTGAAATCAAAGACGCTGTATTTGAAGAGTTGAAGAATCACTTCCGTCCAGAGTTCTTAAATCGTATCGATGAGATTGTGGTATTCCATGGCTTAGATAAGGGCAATATCGCCAATATTGCGAAGATCTTGTTGAAAAACCTCTCCGATCGTTTGGCAAAAGTGGATATGCAGCTTGAGGTAAGCGATGCAGCCTTGAGTAAGATTGCTGAAGTTGGCTTTGATCCTGTTTTTGGGGCAAGGCCGCTCAAGCGCGCTATCCAGCAGCACATCGAGAACCCAGTCTCCAAGATGATTTTGGAGGGTAAGTTCGGACCTAAGGATGTAGTGCCTGTTGACGTGGATAAAAAAGGTGACTTTAGTTTCACACGTCAGGTTCACTAGTTAGCAGCTAAGTAGTAATAAAAGGTAGTTCAGCAGGAATATTCCTGCACCAGTAAACTCGGAACATGACTGTTGCGCTCACTAGTAGGCGTGCCAGTGATGTCCGGGTTATTGGTCTCATTAGCCTAGCTCACGGTAGCTCCCACTTCTTTCACTTAATTCTGCCACCCATGTTTCCATGGTTAAAGGCGGAGTTTGGCTTTAATTACGCTGAGCTCGGTTTACTCATGACCATCTTCTTTGTGGTCTCTTGCCTTGTGCAGGCAGGCTCTGGATTTTTGGTTGATCGGATTGGTGCTCGCCCTGTTTTGTTTGCTGGAGTTGGTTTGCTTGCCTTGGCAGCTCTGACCTATTCTCAAAGTAATGGGTATGCCATGCTAGTTTTGGGTGCCATGATTGCCGGTTGCGGCAACGGAGTTTTTCATCCAGTAGATTACACGCTCATTAATCACAAAATTTCTCCAGCTAATTTGCCTTATGCCTATTCCATTCATGGGGTAACAGGCTATTTGGGTTGGGCAGCAGCGCCAGCCTTTATGGTTGCCATCACCACCTTATTTGATTGGCGTTTTGCTTTCTTGGCTGCAGCAATACTCGAAGCCCTCATTCTCTTGACGCTTTGGATTGGTCGAGCACGCTTGGTGGATGACGTTCAAGCAAGACGAAAAGAGACAGAAACCCATCATGCTGCCAACAATCCAAGCGGCACACCGATGAGTACTTTTGGGTTTATGAAATTACCAGCAGTTTGGCTTTGCTGGATTTTCTTTTTCTTCAGCATGGCGGCAACTACTGGATTGCAGTCATTTGCACCGACTGCACTCTTCAAAATTTATGACCTTGCTGTGAGTTCAGGTAACTACTATTTAACTTTAATGTCTATGGGTGGAGCAGGAGGGATGTTGCTCGGGGGTTATCTTGCTACGCGCCTGAAGGTGCCGGAGCGCATCATTACCATCTGCTTTACCGTCAATATTGTGATGGGGCTTCTCTTGGCAACGGGCTTAGTGCCAGTCGAGATTATTGTGCTGGCCTTTATTGTGATTGGATTGGGCTTGGGGATTGCCGCACCATCACGCGATTTGATGATTCGCACTGCAACTCCTTCAGGCTCATCAGGAAGGGTCTACGGCATTGTGTATTCAGGTATTGATTTAGGTGCCGCCCTGAGCCCTTTAGTGTTTGGTATCTTCTTAGATATCGGCTTGCCAAAACTTTTATTTGTGGGCGTTGCTATGCTGCAGCTCATGATTATTGTGACTGCATTTAAGGTCTCCTCTGACTCAGAAAAGATCGACATTTAATTTAAATTAACCTAGGGTTTGCACTAGGGATAATTGATTCAAAATCCTTTAGGCTGTCTCTAGTTTTATATATAAAAAAATAATGGAGATAGTACATGAGGCAGTTAATCGATCGAATTGATCATATTGTTTTAACGGTGACTGATATTGAGGTAACAACTCAGTACTACGAGAAAGCATTTGGGTTTGAAAGAGAATTTTTCAAAGGCCCCGAGGGGCAGCCACGCTATGCCTTACGTTTTGGCCAACTGAAGATTAATTTACAAGATCGCGATACAGAGACCCCAACCAAAGCAAGGGTTCCAACGATTGGATCTGGCGATTTTTGTTTAATTGCTTCAGTTCCTTTGGATGAATTTATTGAGCATCTTAAGAAAAATAAAATTCCAATTGACGTTGGTCCGGTGCCACGTCGTGGTGCGCTTGGTCCAATACGTTCAGTGTATTTGCGTGACCCAGACGGAAACTTAGTTGAAGTAGCCGAGTACGTCTAAATTCCCCATTTTTTGCTGTAAAAATTTAGCAGGAGTATCTATGCGTTTTATCGCAAAATTATTCGCTTGTATCTGCCCAATAGTTAGCTTGTCTTTGCCATCGATTGCTGCTGAGCCTTGGCCTGCAAGTAACAGGAGTATTGTATTCATTAATCCATTTGCTCCTGGTGGTGCCTCTGATGCTTTTAGCAGACCAGTTGCCAAGAACTTAACCACCCAATTGGGTGTTCCCGTGATCGTTGATAACAAAAGCGGTGCGGGTGGCACGCTTGGCGCTGCATATGCAGCGAAAATGCCTGCAGATGGTTACGGTTGGTTTGCTGGTGCAGTTCATCACACGATTGCACAATCACTCTACCCAAATTTAAGTTATGACATTACAAAAGATTTTGAGCCAATTGCAATTTTGGGGAGTACTCCACAGGTTATCGTAGTGAATCCAAATAAGTTTGGCAGCACGGATCTTAAAACGATTATTGCGATTATTAAAAAGAATCCTGGTGCTTATAACTATGGTTCTGCTGGTAGTGGGACTTCGCAGCATCTATCTGGGGAGTTATTTAAGCAACTAACCAAAACACAAATCACCCACGTGCCTTATCGAGGTGTTGGACCTGCTTTGCAGGATTTGGTTGCAGGTCAAATTGACATTATGTTTGATACATTTGCAGCTTCAGGCCCCTTTGTGAAGAGTGGACAGTTAGTCGCCATCGCGGTTGCTTCTAATAAACGTGTCGATAGTTTTCCAGATGTTCCCACTGCTGCTGAAGCAGGTTTGCCTAACTATGTGGTGTCAAGCTGGTATGGCCTCTGGGGCGTTAAGGGGACGCCGAATGAGGTGCTGAATAAAATGGCTGCTGAAGTCGATAAGGCATTAACTTCTGATGAATTAAAGGAGAAGTGGTCCTCTCTTGCTGCGACAGCTCCTCGTATGTCTAGGGCTGAGTTTGCAAAATTTGTTAATCAGGAAGTGGTCCGTTGGCGCGAAGTGATTAAGACCGCAAATATTAAGTTAGATTAACTACATTCTTTTCATAATATGAAAAGTCATTACACTGCGTAAAATGCAGTGCAGTACCCTTCGCTCGATCTCATTCCATTTAATGATTCAATATTTCACATTATAAAAATTATTACTTAAGTCATTGTTTTTGAATAACTAATTATTTTTATAAATTCCTGTAATTGGCCTTGCTCGCATTCACTAATTGTCTAAACTCTTATATAAGACATAAGACTTTACGAGTCTTAAGAGTCTAAAAATTTGAAGTACTTGTTTAACTTAGGGAGAAAAACATGGCAGACCGCAAAGCAGAAATCGCAGCACTACAAAAAGATTGGGATAGCAATCCACGTTGGAAAGGTATTACGCGTGGATACACGGCAGAAGATGTTGTCCGTTTGCGCGGCTCATTAAAGATTGAGCACACTCTAGCAAAGCATGGTGCGGAGCGTCTCTGGGAATTGGTAAACAATGAAGCTTACGTTAATTGCTTAGGCGCCTTGACCGGCGGTCAGGCAATGCAGCAAGTGAAGGCTGGCATTCAGGCAATCTACTTGTCTGGATGGCAAGTGGCGGCAGACGGCAACTCTTACGCAGCTATGTATCCAGATCAATCTTTGTACCCTGTGGATTCAGTTCCAAAAATGGTTGAGCGTATCAACAACTCTTTCCAGCGCGCTGATGAAATTCAGACTGCTAAGGGTATTAACAAGGGTGACGCGGGTTACATCGAATACTTCGCTCCAATCGTTGCTGATGCTGAAGCTGGTTTCGGTGGCGTATTGAACGCATTCGAATTAAGTAAAGCATTGATTAAGCAGGGTGCTGCAGGCGTTCACTTCGAAGACCAGCTGTCTTCAGTGAAGAAGTGTGGTCACTTGGGTGGCAAGGTATTGTTGCCGACTACTGAGTCTGTGCAAAAATTAATCTCTGCACGTTTAGCTGCTGACGTCATGGGCGTTCCAACCATCATCTTGGCTCGTACCGATGCTGAAGCTGCTGACTTATTGACTTCTGACTACGATGAAAATGACAAGCCATTCTTGACAGGCGAGCGAACTCCAGAAGGCTTTTACAAAACCCGTAAGGGCTTGGATCAAGCAATTTCGCGTGGCTTGGCATACGCAGCTTACGCTGATATGGTTTGGTGCGAAACAGGTACGCCTGATCTCGACTTTGCTCGTAAATTTGCTGAAGCAATTCGTGCGAAATTCCCAGGCAAGATGTTGGCTTACAACTGCTCACCATCTTTCAACTGGAAGAAAAACTTGGATGATGCAACGATTGCGAAGTTCCAGCGTGAATTGGGTGCGATGGGTTACAAATATCAATTTATTACCCTCGCTGGTATTCACTCTATGTGGTACAACATGTTCGACTTGGCGCAAGACTACTCTCAGCGTGGCATGACTGCATATGTTGAGAAAGTTCAAGAGCCAGAGTTTGCTGCGCGTGATCGTGGCTACACTTTTGTTTCACATCAGCAAGAAGTTGGTACTGGTTACTTCGATGACGTTACTACGGTAATTCAAGGTGGAAAGTCTTCTGTAACCGCATTGACTGGTTCAACTGAAGAAGAGCAGTTCCACTAATTTTTGGTAGATCCCTAAGTAGTGCGTAGTAGCAGTAGCTTTCATTGCTGCCACGGCATCTAAATTACCTCACAAGGGTGACTTAGATGCCGTTTTCGTATACATTGTTCCCATGGCAAATTGCACACTTTGTAAAGAAGATATTAAGCCCGAAGAGGGCCAGTTAATTTGGCGTGGAGACGACTGCAGAATCATGCTTGTAAATGATTCTGACCTACCTGGTTTTTGCAGAGTCATTTGGAATCAGCATGTCGTCGAAATGACTGATTTGACTTACAGTGAGCGTGAGCACCTGATGACTCTCGTATTTGCTGTCGAAGAAACCATGCGTCACGTTATGCATCCCGACAAAATCAATGTAGCTTCTTTAGGCAACATGGTTTCCCACATTCACTGGCATATTATTCCGAGGTATAAGGATGATGCTTTTTTCCCAGGAACTGCTTGGTCTAAGAGAACTCAAGAAACCCCTGAAGCCGTATTAGTGTTCCGCAAGCAAAAAATGACTGAGTTATCGAGTGCCATTAAAGCTGCAATCGCAGGGCTGGCGTAGCCAAGGCAAATAATCACATTTAAATAAATGTTTATTTTTTGAAATAAATATATTTTTTCGATATAAAAGTTATTTTTGAAAGTATTCGCTTATTAGCCCTGAGGCGAATATAGTCGCGAGATGTCTCCATCTTGCTTCAAATTTCTACAGTTTTCCACCTCTAGACGGCGCATTAATAAGCGCTACAAGCTTGCCGACCAGAAAGAGGTGATGGTCTTAGAGGCCGTCCTGGCGGCCCATTCTGAAAAGGTGGACTTCTCAGTACTGGACTTAATTCTACTTAATGAGATTGCATCTCAGGCTACTTTGCATTCGGTCATGAATCACCTCATTGCAAAAAAGTTGATTAAGTCTGAAGTATCAAAAGAGGACCGCAGACGAAAGTATGTCGTTCCAACAAAGTTAGCCCTTGAATGGCTGCAAGACTGTGCTGATTTACTGTGTTCAGCTGCTAAGAAATGAATCTCTCTACTCTCCTCAGGACTACATTTGCTATCTCATTGGTGCTTACCTATTGCCCGGTCGTTGATGCTCAAGCAAACAAAGAAAAATCTGTTGCCTGCTACCAGATTGTCATTAAAGAACCGTTGACGTTTTATGGCAATCCAGGAGATGTATTCACTTTATACGATGGTTCACGCTGGAAGGTTCTGGCCGGCACTCAATTTGAGTATGTCCCATTGCCCTATAAAGATGGACTAATTTGTCCAGAATCTGAAAAACTCACCATTGACCGCAAGGTAATGCGCGTTGCAAAATTAAACTAGTTTTTTTAATGCCTCGAGATATTTTTCGGGGCTAAGTTGGCCGCCTTCACGTTGCGCCTCCCACATCACTTGTCCTAAGCATTCCATCATCAGGTGTTGAGCTTCGTGCTCTGAGCCCATTTTCTGACTTAGTTTTTCAGCGACCTCTTTAATGCCGGGTGGCTGATTGATTGAGATCTGCTCGCTAATTGATAGATGCATTGAGAGATGAAGAAAGGGGTTGGTTTCTCCGCGCTCTGGTGTGTAATCTTGGGCTAGCGCTCCTTCGGGGTCTGCCAATAGCGTGTGGTACTCGGGATGTTCTGCCATCCAATCACCTGCAAGGATTTCCATGGAATCTAAGATATGACCTTCAGTTTTCTTCTTCCAGGCGTCACAGAAAAAGCGACGCACTTCTTCACGGGTTGGATTAAATATCGCCACGAACTTTTCCTTTGCCAGTTTTTTGTTTAAAGCCGCACAAAGGCTCAACAATGCATTGGGCGCACTCTGGGTTACGCGCCTTACAGGTATATCTACCGTGCAATATAAGCCAATGATGCGCGTCTAGTAAATACTCTTTGGGAACGCGCTTGAGTAGTTGCTCCTCAACCTTAAGTACATCCTTGCCAGGCGCTAAGCCAGTGCGATTCGATACTCTAAAGATATGTGTGTCAACAGCAATAGTGGGTTGCCCAAAAGCAGTATTGAGAATCACGTTAGCGGTTTTTCTGCCAACGCCAGGTAAGGCCTCTAATTCCTCGCGTGTTTGGGGAACTATGCCACCATGTTTGTCTAGTAACAAACGACAAGTTTCCTGTACGTGCCTACCTTTAGAGTTAAATAAACCAATATGCTGAATGAATGGTCTAACCCCTTCTTCACCAAGATCTAATAAGGCTTGAGGGGTATTGGCTATCTTAAAAAGATTGCGGGTGCCTTTGTTGACTGACACATCAGTTGCTTGTGCCGATAATAGTACCGCAATGAGCAACTCAAATGGTGAGCTGTACTCTAGTTCAGTTATCGGTTTTGGGTTATTAGCTTTGAGTTCCTCAAAGAAAGCGCGCCGATTTTCAGGGTTCATCATTGCTTTTGCTGAGCGCGCGCAATCGCAGCAGCAATAATGGCGCGTTTGCGTTCTTGCTCTTTCTTCTGCTCATCTGATGTCGGGTTATCCGCATTAACCGCTATTAACTTGGCTGCGGCTTTTTGAGCCAAGCGTTCATCATTATCTTGTTGTTCTCTATCAAGGCGCTGTCCTCGATTGTGATAGCGCTGACGTGAGATATCGGCCAGTTCTGGCGACCAGGCATTCCAGCCTGTTTCGGCTTCAGTCACATCAATCATGCTGATGCAATCGACAGGGCAGGGAGGAATGCAAAGATCGCAACCGGTACACCACTCAGATAAAACCACGTGCATTTGCTTTGATGCCCCCACAATAGCATCTACAGGGCATGCCTGAATGCAGAGCGTACAGCCAATACATTTTTGTGGATCGATGAAGGCCACTGGTCTAGGGCGCTCTATGCCACATTTAGGATCAATGGTGCTATGAAGTTCGAAAGCATCTTGGGGGTAAATCGGCGCGAGAATTTTGCTGAGCCGTTCAATGCCTTCAATGCCGCCTGGCGGGCAACGATTAGGTAATGCCTCACCACTCGCCATCGCCTCTGCATACCCTCGGCAATCAGGGTAGCCACATTTTGTACATTGGGTTTGAGGAAGTAAATCCTCCAAGCGATCAGTCAGTTCGTTCGCTTGTGTAATGTTCATTGCTAAGTACTTACATAAAAAGGTGAGGGCCTCAGCCCTCACTCGTTGATGTCTAGTTAGAGCCTTCTAATTTAGGGGACCTTGCTTTACTTCTTTTATGTACACCTTGATGTTCACGAATGAAGTTTTTGATCTTTGGATAGACCTTGTCGCGCCAACGGCGACCAGAAAAAATACCATAGTGACCTGCACCAGTCATTTCGTAATGATCTTTATTTTCCTTAGGGATTCCTGCACATAAACCATGCGCTGAGCGGGTTTGACCGCTTCCAGAAATATCATCTAACTCACCTTCAACCGTAAGAAGTGCAGTTTCTTTAATATCTTGTGGTTTCACCAGATCGCCGGCTACTGTCCAAGTGCCATTCGGTAGGGCGTAGTCTTGGAAAACTGTCTTAATAGTATCTAGATAGAACTTTGCGTCTAAATCTAGAACAGCGTTGTACTCATCATAGAAGCGAATGTGTGCATCGGTATCTTGTTCATCACCACGTACCAGGTTCTGGAAATAATCCCAATGAGATTGCAAATGGTTTTGTGGGTTCATGGCCATAAATCCAGCGTGTTGCAAAAAGCCTGGATAAACCTTACGACCAGCGCCGGGATAGGTTGGTGGCACTTTATAAATCACATGACTTTCAAACCA
>Ga0114959_10002685_pt1 | contig 14386 bp, 18 predicted proteins | sample C_130625_EF_Meta_FD_87317 | JGI IMG/M metagenome (GOLD analysis project Ga0114959, IMG submission 87317) | Freshwater microbial communities from Lake Croche, Canada to study carbon cycling - C_130625_EF_MetaG | ecosystem: Environmental > Aquatic > Freshwater > Lake | place: Lake Croche, Canada...
ATGATAAATATTTTTATTTTGTTTTCCTCCATTATGCATATTTTTTAAAGTTTTTAAAGTTTTTAAAGTTTTTGATTTATTTCTTATTTTTGTCTTCATAAATATTGTTGATATTATTCTTTTTTAATTCCTTTAGTTTTTAATTCAGGATCATTTAAGTTTATTTCTTTTTGTTTTGGTAATATAATTTGTTCTTTTTTTTTATTAAATGTTCTAATAACATATTTATCTAAAGTAGGAGGACTATTTAATGTTATTGAATTCGTAAATAATAAATCCGAATCTGAATCTTTTATAGAGTTTGTTGAACAATCTATAAAAATATCACTAAAATTACTAGTTGAAAATACAACGTCTTTATATTCGGATTGTATTATATCATTATTATCAATTGTCTTAAAGTATTGTATTGTTGAATTTAAAAAATTATCATAAGCATATTTGACATCAGGTGATAAATTTTCAGGTGTGTTACCATTAATCATTTCCTTAAATAAATTAAATGTTCTTTTACGGTAAAATTTTCTCTCCTCTTTATTTATTAGTTTTGATTTTTTTTGTTTAATTTGATTATTATACATTTGTTTGTTTAATAAACAATCTAATGTTACTTGATTTACAAAAGCTTCTGACATATAATATTTATTTTTATAAAAAATATTATATATTTAACATTGTTTTGTTAAATCCTTTACCTGACTTCTTGTATTATTTAAAAATATACTTGTTCCTATTAGTGAAGAATCTGGATTTGGATCAAATGGCAAAAAAGTATTTTTTTGAAACAAAGCTTCATGAGGATTATACTGTTTAGTTGAGTGAAATTTATAATTATATAAATCACTATTACTATTAGGGACATAAACAGATTGACTGCATTTCTGAAGAGCATATATTTGATTTCTTAATTCTGATTCTTTATTTATATTAGAAGCAAACCCTGACCAAGGTGAGGTAGTATTCCCAGGATTAAATACACCATGGACATTATATGTTGGTACGTTTTTTAATGGAACATTTAACTGTTTTCGTGGATCAACAATTGGAAAATAAGAATACTTTGTCATAACAGGTCGTACATCTAAATATGGTTGAAGCATTTGTGAAGGAATATTTCTATCGTATATTTTTCTATTCATTTGCTCTTGCATTTTGGAACTACATTCATATTGACTTTGATTATTCATTTTATAATATAATATTATTTTATAAATTATATAAACTATATAAATTATATAAATTATATAAAGATATATTATGAGATTTATTATACTATATGTGTGGAATATTTGCTCTTTTAAATGATTCAGGGTTAAGTTATGATGCGATTGTAAAAGAATTTATGAAAGGTAAAAATAGAGGTCCTGAATTTTCTAAATTAGATGTTAGCTATATGAAAATGATTTTGGGATTTCATAGATTAGCAATAAATGGTTTAAATAATGAATCTAATCAACCTTTAGTTTTTAATGATATTATCTTAATATGTAATGGAGAAATTTATAACTATAAGAGATTATACGAATATATGGGTGTGAAACCTACTACTGATTCTGATTGTGAAGTCATTATTCATCTTTATTTAAAATATGGCATTGAACAAACTCTAACTATGTTAGATGGTGTTTTTGCTTTTGTTTTATATGATAATCGTATTACACATGATTTAAATAATAAAGTTTATATTGCGCGGGATCCATTTGGAGTGAGACCTTTATATTACCTAAATAACAACAAAAATCCCCTATCAAATTTATATGGATTTTCATCTGAGTTAAAGTGTCTAGAAAAGTTTTACAACGACTCTGAATATAATTCAATTAGTCAATTCGCACCAGGAACATACAGTATTTTTAATTTAAGTAACAAAGTCAGTTCTATATGGGAACATGAGAAAGAAAATATTTCATATTTTATTCCTAGTTTTTCCCATAGTTGGATTATTAATGATACAACTGAACAAATATTTCTTGAAAATTTATACCCAAGAATTGCTGCTTATTTAAATGCTGCTGTTAATAAAAGATGTTTAACAACTGAAAGACCTATAGCTTGTCTTTTATCTGGAGGTCTTGATAGTAGTTTAATCGCCGCGCTTGTTAATAATCATTATATTTCACATAATTTACCAAACAAATTGGAAACATATAGCATTGGTCTTGAGGGATCAGAAGACCTAAAATATGCTAAAATCGTTGCGGATTATCTTGGAACAAATCATACTGAAATTATTGTTACTGAAAAAGAAATGTTTGAAGCAATTCCTGAAGTTATTCGGGCCATTGAAAGTTATGATACGACAACTGTTCGCGCTAGTATAGGTAATTACTTACTAGGTAAATATATTTCTACTCATTCAGAAGCCAAAGTTATTTTTAATGGTGATGGTTCAGATGAATTATTAGGTGGATATTTATATATGAATAAATGCTCTGATGATATTGAGTTTGATAAAGAAACAAGAAGATTATTAAAAGACATTCACATTTTCGATGTTTTGCGTTCAGATAAAAGTATTTCATCTCATGGTTTAGAGCCAAGAACTCCATTTTTAGATAAAAGTTTTGTTAATTTTATTCTATCGATTCCGCCTTATTTTAGAAATCATAAAAATTCTAGGCGTTTAATTGAAAAACAAATATTAAGAAATAGTTTTCATTTTTCATGTTTTACTAACTGTGGTGGAAATCAACTTTTGCCTGATGAAATATTATGGAGAAAAAAGGAAGCTTTTAGTGATGGAGTTAGTTCTCAAGGACGTTCATTATATCAAATTCTTCAACAACGAATCGAAATTTGTATGAATTTTGAAAAAAGCGGTAAATTTGAAGCTAATATTGAAACTGAAAAAAAATATTATAAACAGATTTTTGATGAAGCTTATCCAAATTGTTCACATATTTTACCTTATTTTTGGATGCCAAAATATACAAATGCAACCGATCCTAGTGCTAGAACTTTAAATTTTTATTCACAAAATAACTTATAATTTTTATTCACAAGAGGTTTAAAATTTTATTCACAAGAGGTTTAAAATTTTATTCACAAGAGGTTTACACCTTTTTACATTTAAAACGCTGATGTAATATAAATATAATATAAATATAATATAAATGACTTCAACAACAAAAAATAATGGTAGATTAGGAAATCAAATTATACGAAATTTAGCAGTTTCATTATTAGCTGAAAAAAATAATCTAAAAGTTGATTACAGTAATAAAGATTTAATTAATAAATTAGGAATTGAATTATTTAGTGGAAATAATTCATATAATAGCATTCAATATTTAACAGATGATAATTACTTTACTATTTACAATAGTGATAAATTAAATTATAATTTAAACACAAACAATAATTATTTTCAGACGAAAGAAATAACAAATTTTTTGTATACTTATTTGCATACAGAAAAAGTAAAATTAAGTATTATTAATAATAATCCATTTAACTACCGATATAACAACAATAATGATTTATTTATTCATATTAGATTAAGTGATGTGGCACATTTCAATCCAGGAATTAAATATTATATAAACGCAATTAAAAAGATACATTTTTATAATTTGTATATATCAACAGATGAAAAAAATCACAATATAATAATAGACTTATTACAATTATATCCGTATTCGCAATTAATTAATTATGATGAAATTGCTACATTTCAATTTGCAAGCACGTGTAAACATATAATATTATCACATGGTTCATTTTCAGCAGTAATTGGTTATTTATCATTTTTTTCTAATATATATTACCCTGAATATGAATTAAATAAGACATGGTATGGAGATATGTTTTCTATTGATAAATGGATTAAATTACGTGTTAATTAATCGGCGTTTTAAATGTAAAAAGGTGTAAATAGTATATAAAAATATAAAAATATTATTTTTATATATAATGGTATTTAATAGTAAATTAAATGATTATCAATATAAATTTTTTAATTTTGTTATAATTATTTTATATTTATTAGTTATTTCTTCATTTTTAGGCATATTTGATAATGCTAATGATTATTTTAAGGATGTTGATTATTATTTTAAAATATATATATGTTTATTTTTAATATGGCGTTTTAATCCTTTTAGAAATGTTGATACTTTTACGCATTTGGATCGTAAAATAGCCTTTAATGCTGGAATATTAATTTTTACAACTACGGTATTACAATCATATATACCTTATATTACAAATATAGTTAAAGAAAATAAATATGTTAATTACATTAAAACACGTATTAATAAAATATTATAATTACATTAATTATTTTTTTTTGTTTTATTATTTTTACTTGAAGGTTTTTTTCTAATACTTTTATTTTTTTTTGTTTTAAAAAACTCTTTTAAATGCATTATTACGTGTTTTCCTAAAATTTTATCTATTTCATATTCTTTTAAATTTTTTTTTAAGCAAACATAATTATATAATTTTATATATTCCATTAAATTAGTTTCAAAATTAAAATCATTATTTATTAGTTTTTTACCAATTTTACTCTCTTTAAATTTTTCTATCATATATTCAAAATCTAAATCATAGTAGTATGGTTTAATATTTATATAATAAACATTATCATTTGCCATATCTGGATAAAATGTATCATCGATAAAACATATTTCCGCATTTTCCGGTAATTTTGTACATTGAATAAAGTCCTTATGAGTTTTATTATGTGTTGTTCGAGATATTTCAATTTGTTTACCATTTATTTTAAATGCTGCTATTATTTGATCAATTAATTTAAAATTTATTTTTTTTTCAAAATAACTTATAATATGGTTTGCCCATTCACGAGGACCATTATTATTTGTGTATATCATCATTTTATGACAACATTCAGTTAATTTCTTTTCCTTTAAGTAGGTTAAAATATTTATTATATTTGGACGCAAAAATTCTGGAAACAAGTCTAAAATATCATCAAAATCGCTTTGCGTTAATGCTTTTTCATTTTTGTTTTTTAAATAACTACCTAAGCTATCCCAAAATATACCATATTCTGTAAAATAACCAAGAGTTTCATCTAAATCAAATACCACTATTTTCATTACTAATATATATCAAGTTTTTTGATTTTAAAAAAAACTTAACTATTTAAATTTAATCTCTTTAAATTATATATACTTACTTAAATGACAAAATTAAATAACAATGACTATAAAGAAATTTTAGAATACTATAATGAAGAGATACCTACATCTAAGCATTTAATTAAACTTAAGGCAGAACATATTTTGGCTAGTAAATTATGCAAATGTATTAAAAAACTTGACACAACAAATGAAGCTAAAGCTATAGGGATTTGCACTAAAACCGTTATTAATAATAAAGGACTTATTCGTGGGGAGTTTAAGTGTAAAAAAAAATCTACAATTAAATTAAAAAAAAATAAAAAAAATATTACTATTAAAAATAAAAAATAAATTCATTTACAAATTCATTTACAAATTCAATATAAATATTATTAATTTTTATATTGATTTATATTAATATATATGACCATTAAATATTATGATATAATTATTATTGGTAGTGGAATATCTGGATTATATTGTGCTTTAAATATACAAAAATTTAATCCAAATACATCATTTTTAGTATTAGAAAAATATAAAAAACAATGGATCGGTGGAAGAACTAGTAATGAAAAGTTTCATGAAGTATCAATTGTAACCGGAGCTGGAGTAGGAAGAAAAAACAAAGATAAACTTTTAATAAAATTAATGAATGATACTGGTACCGAATATTCTGAATATAAATCGGTTATTAATTACTCACAATTTAATCCTTTAGATATTATTAAAATAATTAATAAACTTAAAATCTTATATCGTGAACATCCTAAATTACACGATAAAACATTTAAACAATTTTTTATTCAAACGCTAGGAGGACAATTATATAAAAAATTTATAATGAGCGTTGGGTATACCGATTATGAAAATGCAGATATATATGAAACATTATATAATTATGGAATGGATGATGATAAAGGTGGTTGGATTGGTTTACATATTCCTTGGAAAAAAATGGTAGACACTTTATATCATAAAATCGGTACAAAACATTTTAAATTTTCTAGTGATGTTATTTCTATACAAAAAATTAAGAATTCGCCATGTTTATTTGAAATTAAAACTCAAAATAAAATAGTTTATCATTCAAATAAAGTAATTATCGCAACAACTATTTCTGGAATTAAAACTCTTGTACCCGGCGCATCAAATAAAAATAGTATATATCAGGAAATACATGGACAACCATTTTTAAGATTGTACGCAAAGTTTGATAAGAAATCGAGTGAAATTATGAAAAAATATATTACAACATATACAATTGTTCCTGGTCCTCTCCAAAAAATAATACCTATAGATTCAGATAAAGGGATTTATATGATTGCTTATAATGATAATAAAAATGCGTTACTTTTAAAAAATTATTTACAAAATACTCCTAAAAATCGCGATTTGTATTGTGAATTAATTGAAAAATCACTTGGAATTCCTAACGGAACCTTGCTTATTTTAGACATTAAAGATTATTATTGGCCTATCGGAACTCATTACTATGAACCATTAAAGAGAGAAAATTTTCATAATAGGGATGATTTTTTATATGAAGCTCAACATCCAGAAAAAGGAATGTTAGTAGTAGGTGAAGTAGTGAGTAAACATCAAGGTTGGGTTGAAGGAGCATTAGAAAGTGTAAATGCTGTATTAGATAAAAAATGGGTGCAGACATTATGCTAAAGATTTTATTAAATAATAACCATGATAACCTATAGCAGCAAAACCTAGCATTAATAATATTTCAAAATATTTTCTAGATGTTTTCTCTCTATTGTAACCTATATATATCAATATTGGACCAACTATTAAAATATGTATTAGATTTACCCATATTCCTTTACCTTCTTTAATATATTTGTAAACTTTAAATAAGTGATAAAATATTATTACTATTCCTAAACCAAATAGTATTGAAAATAATATTTGTGAAATTTTCTCTCTATTTATTCCTACATAAAGAAATAATCCACCTACTATTATTATATGAAATAAATGAACTAAGAAATTTATATTCATTATATAAATTAATAAATTTAATAAATTTTATAATATTTTATTATTTTATATGGGATTTAATTATGAAAATACAGAAGTTAAAACTCAGATGGGGGGTAAAATAGTGCGTAAAGTTTCAATAAAAAATGGCAAAGGTTACAAAAGTGTTACAAAATATAGAAAAGGTAAAAAAATTAGTAGTATAAAAAAACATATTCATAATGATCATATTAATTTAATTAAATCTAGAAAATTTATTCCTGGTTTGTTTTCTGATTGCAAATCTAGAAAAACAAAAAAGAATTTAAAAAGAATTTAAAGAAGTTTTAAATATATTATTATGAAGCATTTTTTAAGTGTATTATGTTTAAATAAAAATCAAATACTTTCTTATATTTTAAAAGCGGAAAATTTTAAAAATAATTGGAGATTTTATGATAATTTAAAAAATCGCACTTTAATCAACATTTTTTTTGAGCCTTCTACAAGAACATCATGTTCTTTTCAAGCGGCAATGATTAAATTGGGTGGAAATGTTATTAATATAACTGAAAAATTTTCTAGTGTTGAAAAGGGTGAAAGTTTAGAAGATACAATTAAAACTGTGAGCTATTATGGTGACGTAATTGTATTACGACATCCACAAAAAGGTCGCTCACAAATTGCAGCCAAGGTGGCTTCCATTCCTGTTATCAATGCTGGCGATGGAAATGGAGAACATCCTACACAAGCTTTACTTGACATTTTTACTATTAAATCTGAGTTAATGAAATTTGATTTAGATATTTCTTCTGTATATAGAGAGAAAAATATTGTTGTCACTTTTGTTGGTGATTTAAAAAATAGTCGAACTATTCATTCTTTAATCCATATTTTATGTCTATTTCCAAAAATATCTTTTTATTTTATTCATCCTAAAGGCTTAGAAATGCCTGAAGAAATAACTTATAAATTACTTGTTAATCATATTCAATTTACAGAAGATGAGACTTTGGAAAACGCATTGAAAAAAACAGATGTACTTTATGTTACACGCATTCAAAAAGAAAGATTTGAAACTATACAACAGTATAATGCTGTTATGTCAGAAAATAATTATATTATTGATAATCATATTCTGCAATATGCTAAAGAAAAAATGATTATTATGCATCCTCTACCTAGATTAAATGAAATTGCTGTAGAAGTAGATAATGATCCGCGTGCTGTTTATTTTGAACAGGTTAAAAATGGTATTTATATGCGTATGGCTATATTAGATAGTATTTTAAATAATACTGAAACCATTTAAAGGTTTAAAATATTATACATTATGTTTCATTATATATGCGAACTATTTCAAAATATTTATTCTAATATAAAAATCATACTATATGTATATTATACACAATTACCTAACTTATTATATAAACAAGCTACTTGTGAAGGAAATATGGCTTTTGCAGGAATAGGGTTAGGATTAATACAATCTAAAAAAACATTTTGGATATCAAAAATAGGAATTTTTATTATGTTGTATTATAAATATTTTAAAAATCTTAATTTTGTTTTATTTTATTTTTGGTATTTTATATTTCTTTGTATGTTGGTAAATTCCTTAATAAAAACTATCCACTTAGTAAAACATTTAAAATTGGCATAATATATCATATCAAAAATATTTTATAATTATTTTGATAAATGATTCAGTGCCGATAATAATACCAATTCTTGGTCTGTCAGCTTTTGAAATATTAAATTTTTATCCATTGAAATTTGAAAATGACGACAATTATAACCATAATTTTTACAAATAAAAAACACACCATTATCTGTTATTTTCATCTCACAAAATAAAGCACCTTTTGTTAAATGTATATTATCAGGATCTTCAATTGGAATCCATCTAATATAAGCACCATATTTTAACTCATTCATTTCATCTACATATTTGTAATCTTTTAGTTTTTTTAAAAGTTCTAATGTATGTTGTTTTGACATTTGTAGTTCCTTTAAAACATTTAAATTCATCTCTCTTATTTTATCACTTGTAAAGTTTAAAAGAGTTTCGTTTGATTCATCATCTAATGCTTTTAATAACTTATTAACATCCATATAATATTATATTTTTATAATATCATATTTTTATATTTATTTTAAATACTATTTTTCTTACCACGCACTACCAAATGAACTACCGCCTCCTAAAAATTCACTAGCTGCTACAGGACCGAATGATTCTTGAGAAACTCCTGGTGTAGCAGCTCCCACTAGTGGAGTTGTATCTTGTTTATACATTGCGTTATAATTTGGTAATTGTTGTGGTTGCGTTGTATTTTCACTTCCATAAGCTACTTCGTTTGTTGGAAGGGAGCTTATTGCGGTTCCATCATTATACATAATTTGTCCTGTTCCTTGAGCCATTGGTTGACCTGTAATTTGACCTGAAATCGGTTGAGAAACTTTTACATTATTCTTACCATTTTTACTCTTTGGATTTGGCTTTCCATTCCATAATTCAGTAATACGTTCAGTTATAATTGTTACTTTCTCTCCTAATTTTGTTTGTAAACTCATTGTTATCATCAATATTGCTAAAATATTAAAAACTACATGGAAATCCGGATATTTTGCTCCACTATATGTTGGAATAAATGTAATTATTCTATGAATAACTAATAAACCCATAAATGTTACTATAATTTGAATTATTATTTCGGCAATTATTTCTAAACTACTTTTTTTATCATCTGCTTCAGGAACATATTTTCCTATAGTTTTATTTAAAACTAATATTGGAATAATAGCAATTAAAGCATATTGAAGAATATTTAATATTTCTGATTTTGAATCATCATCAAAATTAAATACATGTTTAAAAAAGTTTTTATTTGAATCATCGGTACCGTCCATATCTCTATAGGGTATAATTAGAAATTAAAAAAATGATTTATTGTGTTTAATTTAAAGTATTTAAAAGTATTCTAAATAATTATCATAATGAATAATAATATTGGAGAATCTAATAATACTGTCAGCGATAATATTTTTAATAATGTTAAAAAATATTCACATGATGAATATCAATATTTAAACCTTGTTCAAAATATTATTGATAATGGTTATTGGGAAGAAGGAAGAAATGGTAAAACTAAAGGTATTTTTGGTGCATCTATGCGTTTCTCTCTAAAGGATGGTGTAATTCCTATTTTGACTACTAAAAAAACTGCTTGGAAGACTTGCCTAAAGGAATTATTGTGGTTTATTCGTGGCGAAACTGATAATAAAATTTTGAAGGAACAAGGTGTTCACATTTGGGATGCTAATTCATCCCGCGAATTTTTAGATTCTAGAGGGTTAAACTTGTATCCTGAAGGAATGATTGGACCAGCATATGGATATCAATGGCGAAACTTTGGAGCTAGTTATCATTGCTTTACAGGTAACCCAATTCCTGATAATGGACATCCTTTTAATGGCGTTGATCAGTTGCAACAAATTATTAATGATTTAAAAAATCCTGAAACTAGAACTAGTCGTAGACTTATTATGACTGCGTGGAATCCTAAACAATTAGACCAAATGGCTTTACCACCTTGCCATATTTTATGTCAATTTAATGTTCATGATGGTAACAAATTATCATGCTCTATGTATCAGCGTAGTGCAGATGTGTTTTTAGGGGAACCGATAAATATAGCTTCATATAGTTTTCTTACACATTTAATAGCGAAACATTGTGGGTTAGAAGCATATGAATTTATTTATTTTACGGGCAATTGTCACATTTACGAAAATGCCATAGATGCTTGTAAATTACAAATTACAAGAGAACCATTTCCGTTTCCAACTGTTTCAATTAAACAAATTAGAGAAAATATTAATGATTATACAGTTGAAGATTTTGAAATACATAATTATAAACATCACGAACAAATTAAGGTAGCAATGATTGCATAGTATTTTATTGTAATTCTTGCTATTTAGCAAAACTTCAATTATGCGTAAGCAATTTAAAAACAATGTGTATATTATTATTATTATGAGTTCGCGATCACTTGCAGCAGCTAGATCTAGAAGAGCAGGAGATAATGTCCCCCCTCCTGTATCAGGTAGTAGACCAGGAACTTCTATTGGTTCCCAGGCCGCTTTTGTACAACAAACACAAGTTCAACCTCCTCCCAATGTAAGAGTTGGAAGAGGACCACCACCTCAACAACAAAAACAAATGCCACAACAACAACAACAACAACAATATCAACAACAACAACAATATCAACAACAACAACAACAACAACAACAACAACAGCAACAACAACAACAACAACAACCAGCTAATGGAGGATTACCATTTACTAAAATCAGTATTTCTGACGCAATTGGATTAGTTACTTTACGTTTAGGTCGCATAGAACAGTGGATGTATGAAACAGATCACGAATTAGAACTCACTAGGGATTCTGACGGAAATTTATTTGGAAACTTAGATCTTGGAAACTTACCTGAAAAATCTAGCATTAATGATGCCGGCGTTTTAAATAGTATTTTAGATAGAGTCCAAACTATAGAAAATAGAGATTCGGGTTCATCTATTAATAATGAAACAATTACTAAATTCTCCGATGATATTACTAGGCTTACAGAACAACTTACTAGAATTGGAGATGAAGGTATAAAACATAATTTAACCATTTCTAAACATACTGAACAATTGTTTAAGTTCGAACGAGAACTTGTAGAAACCAAAGATATTCTTAAAACATTTATGCTTAAATATGATGCATTTACAAATGAAACTAATGATAAATTTACCGATTTTGAAACAGCATTAACTGAATTAGAACAAAACGTTTTACCTCCTGAAAAAAATGAAGAAAATGAAGCAAATTTTGGAACCGAAATAAGTAATGAGAATGATATAACTGACGCAAATAATATTATTTTGAGCGTTGATTTAAAAAATATTATTAAACAAGAATTAGCTAGTAGTAACTAATTTGTTTTATAATTAAAAAATTTAAAAGATATTAAATATAAAATTATTATATTTAATATGAAATTTACGATAACAGATAAAAAGAAAAAAGAAAATTTTGTTTCATTATTTTCTGTATTAAAAAATTGTTCGTCTTTGATTAATATTACTTTTCAAAGTCAAATCATGCATATTCAAGGAATGGATAAAGCTCATATATGTTTGTTTGATGTAAAAATTCATAAAAATTGGTTTACTAGTTATGATATTATAGAAACAACTAAAGTATGTTTTGATTCTTCCTTTTTTTACTCTATAATTAGTACTAAGAGTGATAATCAAGATTTAATTATTTTTCTTAGTGATAATAATTTAGATATTTTAAATATTGTTTTTGATTCAAAAGAGGCAAAAAAAGGTGAATTTAAAAAAACATTTAAAATGAATTTAACAGAATATGAGTATGAAGAAATGAATATACCTATTGTAGATTATGATGCTGAATTTACACTTTCATCTAAATTAATTTCTGATATGTTTAATCAATTAAATAACTTTGGTGATGATATTATAATTTATTGTTCAGAAGAAAGTGTTAGTTTAACTACAAATGGAATTACTGGAGAAATGAAAGTTGATATTACAATTGATGATTTAAATAATTTTTGTATTGTTGAAGATGAAAAAATTAGTTTAACATATAGCCTTGCTTATATTAATAAAATGTGCATAACTAATAAATTATCAAATGATGTTGAATTTTCATTAAGTTGTCAATATCCTATGAAGATCAATTACAATTTAGGGGATGATAGTTCTATGACATTTTTTATTGCTCCTAAATTAAATGATTAATATTACTTCGTTCTAGTTAACAAAAATTATTATTATTTTTATTTAAGATTACTATGAAAATAATAATTGGATTTTTTATTTTTTGTTTAGTATTATTTATTTATTTACATATTCAATTTCATTTAAAAACTAGTGAAGACTTAGAAATGTATGAAATAGATCAACCTTCTAAAGATAAATTAGAAGAAATTTGCGATATTAGGCAGCCTGTATTATTTGATTTTGATTCGCAAAAAATAGAAGAATCTTCCAATAAAACATATATTTATAATAATTATCCGGCTTTTGAAATTAAAATAAGAAATATTAATGAAAATGATACCAATACAGAAATTTATATGCCTTTACATCTTCACTCAGCTTGTAAATTATTCGATGAAGATAAAAAGTCTACTTATTTTTCAGAAAATAATAAAGATTTTTTGGAAGAAACTGGGGTTATTAAAAATTTAAAATATAATGATGAATTTCTTCGTCCATATATGGTTTCTAATTGTAATTATGATATAATGTTAGGAAGTAATGATACTTGCACTCCATTTAGATATGAAATAAATTATAGAAATTTCTTCCTTTTAACTGAGGGTAGCGCGCAAATAAAATTAGCACCTCCACATAGTATTAAATATTTATATCCTATTTATGATTATGAAAATTTTGAATTTAAATCACCAGTTAATCCTTGGTCACCTCAACCTAAATATGTTGCTGATTTCGATAAAATTAAATGTTTAGAATTTACATTAACTCCTGGTAAAACTTTATTTATACCTGCTTATTGGTGGTATAGTATTAAATTTAATAATAAAACTAGTATTTCTTGTTTTCATTATAGAACTTATATAAATAATTTAGCTATAGCACCATATATTGGTATGCATGCTTTACAAATACAAAATGTCAAACGTAATATCGCAAAAAAAGCTAGCATTAATGAATTAAATAATGAAAAAAATGACACTAATAATCATCCTAAACATGATAATACTAATACAGAAGTGAATTCAGGAACTGATATTAATAAGTTACCAGAATCTTATCCAACTGAAAATAGTTTAAATGAAAATAATTTGGGTTCTCAAATAGATTAATTTCTTTGCATAAATATATTATGAAACATTTTGGTAAGAGAAGAACAAAACGTCATAGAAAGGGCAACAAAAGACGCACTAAACGCGTTTATAAAATGCGTGGTGGATGAGGAGGAATGCCAACTATTAGTCCTACTAATCAAATACTAATGAAGGGAGGCTGAGGAGGAATGCCTTCTTCAAATATTGTATAATTATATTAATTTTAAATAAGTTCAGGAATGATAATTTAGTTTAAATGTCTAGACTAATATTTGATATTGAATATTATTTTTTATTTACATTATTGTAGATAAAAAATGTTTTTAAATTTATTGATTTTTAAATTTATTGATTTTTAAATTTATCGGTTTTTAAATTTATTGGGTTTTAAATTTATATTTAAGCAAGAATTCCTGATAATTCTG
>Ga0114959_10002686_pt1 | contig 14375 bp, 12 predicted proteins | sample C_130625_EF_Meta_FD_87317 | JGI IMG/M metagenome (GOLD analysis project Ga0114959, IMG submission 87317) | Freshwater microbial communities from Lake Croche, Canada to study carbon cycling - C_130625_EF_MetaG | ecosystem: Environmental > Aquatic > Freshwater > Lake | place: Lake Croche, Canada...
AAAACCGCACAGCGCAAATTTTCAATAACACTCAACTTGGGAAAAATATTGGTGATTTGAAAACTGCGCGACAAACCCATGCGGTTGATTTCGTAGGGTTTTTTGTGGGCAATGGATTGGCCATTGAGCAAAATCTCTCCGCTGGTGGGTCCAAAGCGGCCGCTGATCAAATTGAAAAGCGTCGATTTGCCAGCGCCATTCGGGCCGATGATGGCGACTCGCTCGCCCGCTTGAACGGCCAGATTAACGCCTCGGATAATTTCAGTCTTGCCGAAACTTTTTTGAAGGTTTTTGAGTTCCAGTGCGTAGGGCATCACGCAGCCTCCCTGCGTTTGATTTCATTTTCAATTTCGGTTTGAATCTGACCCCATTCATGCACATAGTGCCGCCGCATGACTTCAAACAAACCCAGTCCAGTCGCCAACACCAAGCTGGCACCGACCCAACTGTCAATACCTTTGGCATCGAGCGACACGCCCATGAATTTCAAGGTGTCGCCCATGGCGTCATTCAGTTGCAAGTGGTAGATCATCTCGATCATGGCGCCCGCGCCGATCAAGATCAACAAACCGGTCACCAACAAGCCCAGATAACTCATTGCAACTTGGCGCAGCTTGCCAAAGGCAGCCACCCGCAGATTCATCATCAGCAAACTGGCAAATCCACCGGGCGCGTAAATCACCATAAACAAAAACACAAGGCCCAAATAGAGCAACCAGGCCTTGGTGAACTCCGACAGCAACACAAAAGCTATCACCATCAAGATCGCCCCCAAAATCGGGCCGAAAAAGAAAGTGGCGCCGCCCAAAAATGTAAACAGCAAATAGGCGCCTGATCGGCCAGCGCCCACCACTTCGGCGGTCACAATTTCAAAATTCAAGGCACCCAAGCCCCCCGCAATGCCGGCAAAAAAACCGGCAATGATGAAGGAAAAATAGCGCACACGCTGGGTGTTGTAGCCGATGAATTCGACGCGTTCCGGGTTATCGCGCACCGCATTCAAAATGCGGCCCAAGGGCGTCTGTGTGAAGGCATACATCAAAGCAACGCAAACAAACGTGTAAGTCGCAATCAGGTAGTAGATTTGAATTTGCGGACCGTAGGAGATCCCCCAAAAGGCATCGCCCACAACGCGGTTACCCGACACACCGGCTTCACCGCCAAAGAACTCGGAAAACATCAAGGACATGGCAAACACCAGTTCGGCCACGCCCATGGTGATCATGGCAAACGGCGTGCCCGATTTGCGGGTTGTGACATAACCGAGCAAGATGGCAAAACCCATGCCGGCCAGCCCGCCGACCATCGGCACCAGACTCACGGGCAAATGCAGGGTGCCGGCCGTCACCATGTTCAAGGCATGAATGGCCATGTAAGCGCCCAAGCCGGTGTAGACCGCATGGCCAAAACTGAGCATGCCGCCCTGCCCCAGCAAAATGTTGTAGGACAGACAGGCAATGATGGCAATGCCCATTTGCGCCAACATGGTGGCCGACAACTGGCTGGTGAAAATCAAAGGCGCCACCAGCATCACCAAGGCAAAAAGCCCCCAAATGATCCAGCGAGCCAAGTTGTAGGGTTTGAATGTGTAAAAGCTGCTCATTGTTTAACCCTCCCTCGTACCCAAAAGTCCCTTGGGACGGAAGATCAAAATCAAGACCAAAAACAGGTAAGGCAAGATGGGCGCGACTTGGGAGAGCGTGAGTTTCACAATCGAATTACCGCGCGCCGCTTCACTCAAGCTCAAGCCCAATTGGTCAGCCAAGCTGATGAAGGAGTAGTCAAATGCCACCGCAAAAGTTTGTATCACGCCAATCAGCACCGAAGCCAAAAATGCGCCGGACAGGGAGCCCATACCGCCCACCACCACCACCACAAAAATAACCGAGCCCACCGTCGCGGCCATGGCCGGTTCGGTGACAAAGGTGCTTCCGCCGATCACACCCGCCAAGCCGGCCAAGCCAGTGCCCGCACCAAAGACCAACATGAAAACACGTGGCACGTTGTGGCCCAAGGATTCGGCCATTTCCGGATGGGTCAAGGCCGCTTGAATGACCAAGCCAATGCGGGTGCGGGTGAGCAGCAACCACAGGCTCAAAAGCATCAACAAGGCCACCAGCATCATGAAACCGCGGGTGGCAGGAAAGGGGGAGCACACGACTCGGATCGCCGCGTCAGCGCTGCTGCACAGCTCAGCCGGTGCCGCGCCCCAGAGCAGGCTCAGGCCTTGAACGGAATGGTTGATCAAGGTGAATGCTGCGCCGCGCAGCATCTGCGGTGGACTGAACTCCACAGCCGTTCGGCCCCAAACCAACTGGATGAGTTCCAAAATGATGTAGGACAAACCAAAGGTCACCAGCAGCTCGGGCACATGACCGAACTTGTGCACCTTGCGCAGGGTGAGCCGCTCTACCATCGCGCCGCAAGCGCCGACCAGCAAGGGAGCAAGGGCCAGGGCGGGCCAAAATCCCACCCCAGCGGCGATGGTGTAACCGAAATAGGCCCCCACCATGTAAAAGGAAGCATGCGCAAAATTGAGCACACCCATCATGCTGAAAATCAACGTCAGCCCAGAACTGAGCATGAAGAGCAACAGCCCGTAACTGAGGCCATTGAGCATGGAGATGATGAAAAACTCCATAAAAAACTTTCCAGGCCCAACAACGGCCTAACTGCGTTACCGAAAGCCAAGCCCTCTAAATGAAGGACTCGCCCACTCCAAAGAAAAGGCCCGAAACACCCAGGTGAATCGGGCCCCCACAAACTCAAGCCAAAGGGCTGGATCAGCCTGGGCGCTTCATCTGGCAGCTGGTTGGCGTGCTTGAAACATAAGAGGGGTACTCTTTCACAGGGGCCAGAGTCATGGTGGTGTTCTCTGGGCTGTAAGGGAATTTTTTATCGGCTTTTTGCCAGACCGTCATGTACAAAGGCTGTTGCAACTGGTGATCGGTTTTGCGCATTTCAACTTCACCGTTGAAGTTTTGGTACTTCAAACCTTCCATCGCCGCGGCCACCTTGACCGGATCTGTGGACTTGGCTTTGGCCATGGCTTGACCCAAAGCGTTGTAGATGGAAATCACAGTGCCCACATAAAAGTCGTCATTGAACTTGGTCTTGAACTCGGCCATCCATTTGGTCATGTCGCCGCCCATGTTGTAGTGGGCGTAAGCGATTTGGTAGACGCGACCGGCACCCGAAGTGCCCAGCGCAGTCGGTGTTCCGGTCACACCGGTGTAATAGGTGTAGAACTTGCCGGTGTAACCGCCTTCGTTGGCTGCTTTGACCAGCAATGACAGGTCAGAGCCCCAATTGCCTGTGATCACGGTATCTGCGCCAGCCGCTTTGATCTTGGCGATGTAGGGGGCGAAGTCACGCACTTGGGCCAAGGGGTGGTAGTCCTCGCCCACGATTTGAATGTCTGGACGCTTGCGTGACAGGTTTTCCTTGGCGTACTTAGCGACCTGCTGACCGTGCGAATAGTTCTGGTTGAAGAGGTACAGCTTTTTGACGTCTTTATCACCTTGCATGAAGGTTGTCATGGCTTCCATCTTCATGGAGGTATCGGCATCGAAACGGAAATGCCAGTAACTGCATTTGCTGTTGGTGAAGTCAGGGTCCACGGCGGCAAAGTTCAAGAAAACGACCTCTTTACCCGGGTTGCGTTCGTTGTGCTTGTTGACCGCTTCGATCAAAGCGCCCGCGACCGAAGAGCCGTTGCCTTGGGTGATGTAACGCACGCCTTGGTCCAAGGCGGATTTCAAGGCATTCAAGCTCTCGGCGGGGCTGAGCTTGTTGTCAATGCCAATGACTTCGAAATTCACGCCAGCGGGATTTTTGTTGCCACTGAATTTTTCAGCAAAAAACTGAAAGCTCTTGAGTTCGTTGATGCCCACAGGGCCCATCAAACCCGACAAGGGATCGATCCAAGCGATTTTGACGGTCTCGCCTTTTTGAGCGAAGGCACTGGCAGCGCAAAGGGCTAAGCCCGCGAAAACAACAGAACGAACAGCGAATTTCATTTGATAACTCCAAGTACAACAGAATGCAAGGAGCCTAACGCTTTTGAATGAGCAGACTCCTCGGTGTTTGCCCTAGTCGATATCACCCTTGTGACTTGCCCTGCGGCCAGTGCAGCTGGGTTGGCAAGGGTTCAGGCTCTTCACAATCCGGGCAGTTTGTAGTCGGCCAATTGCTCGCGCAATTGGGTCTTGAGCATCTTGCCTGTCGCCCCCAAGGGGATCGCTTCGACGAAAACCGCATCATCGGGAATTTGCCATTTGGCTGTCTTGCCTTCAAAGAAAGCCATCAGCGCATCCCGCGTCAACTCTGCGCCTGGTTTTTTGACAACGCAGAGGATGGGGCGCTCATCCCACTTGGGGTGCTTGACGCCGATACACGCTGCGATGGCTACCGCTGGATGCGACATGGCGATATTTTCAATGTCAATCGAGCTGATCCACTCGCCGCCGGACTTGATGACGTCTTTGCTGCGGTCTGTGATTTGCATGAAACCGTCCTCATCGATGGTGGCCACATCTCCCGTCGGAAACCATCCATCGACCAAGGGCGATGCGCCTTCTTGCTTGAAATATTCACGCACAACCCAAGGACCTTTGACCAGCAAGTCGCCGTAGGCACGACCATCGTGCGGTAGAGCATGGCCAGCGTCATCCACGATTTTCATGTCAATGCCAAAGATGGCGCGGCCCTGTTTGAGTCGAATTTTCATTTGCGCATCGGCCGGCAAATTCAGGTGTTTGTTTTTCAAGGTGCACAGCGTGCCCAGGGGGCTCATCTCGGTCATTCCCCAAGCGTGAAGCACATCGACGTTGTAGTCTGTCCGGAAGGATTCGATCATGGCCGGTGGGCATGCCGAGCCGCCAATGACTGTGCGGGTCAATGTCGAGAACTTCAAGTCCAGGGGCTTCATGTGGCTCAGCAGCATTTGCCAAACGGTTGGCACACCGGCAGCAAAGGTCACGCCTTCGGCCTCCATCAATTCGTAAACCGACTTGCCATCCAAGGCGGGGCCCGGGAAGACCAGCTTTGCGCCGGTCATGGCGGCGCTGTAAGGAATGCCCCATGCGTTGACGTGGAACATGGGTACGACGGGCAAAATGGCATCACGGGCAGAAATGCACATCACGTCCGGCAACGCAGCGGCAAATGCGTGCAAGATGGTGGAGCGGTGGCTGTACAGGGCCGCCTTGGGATTGCCAGTCGTGCCACTGGTGTAGCACATGCTCGATGCCAAGTTTTCGTCCAATTCGGGCCAGTCATAGCGATCAGATTCTTGGGCGATCCAGGCTTCGTAACTGGTCAAACCCGGAATTCCCGTGTCCTGCGGTAGTTTGTCTGCGTCACACAAGGCAATCCAGTGCTGGATGGTGGTGCATCTGGCGTGAATGGCTTGCACGATGGGCAAAAACGTCATGTCAAAGCACAGCACCGTGTCCTCGGCGTGATTGGCAATCCAAGCAATTTGCTCAGGATGCAAACGCGGGTTGATGGTGTGCAACACCCGACCTGACCCGCTCACCCCAAAGTAAAGTTCCAGGTGGCGGTAGCCATTCCAGGCCAGTGTGGCCACCCGATCGCTTGGGGCCAGGGTGAATTTATCCAATGCATTGGCCACCTGCTTGGATCGCAAAGCCACATCCGACCAGGTATAGCGATGGACATCACCTTCTACCCTTCGAGAGACAACCTCACCGTCGCCGTGGTGTCGCTGGGCAAAATCAATCAAAGAAGAAATCAGCAAAGACTGCTGTTGCATCAAACCGAACATGGACCGTTCCTTACAAGTTTCAAGAATTTGGCCCCGTTTTTAACACGCCGGTCAAGCTCGTCATGGGGCAAACCCATTTATTCATGGGTACTTTGCATATCACCGACAATGCTCGACCATGAGCGCTGCACATCACAACGAATCACCATCCTTGGTGTGGAACCACCGCTTTGCCAACTTGGGTGAGGACTTTGGGGTCCCGCTTGACCCTACGCCCTTGCCTGCTGTCCACTGGATTCACAAAAACCAACGCTTGCTCAAAGATTTAGGATGGCCAACCCAGGGCCTGAACAGCGCGGATGCCTTGCTGGCATTCAGTGGTTGCGCGATTCCGCAAGGCGCCCAACCCTTTGCGAGTGTTTACAGCGGGCATCAGTTTGGTGTGTGGGCTGGTCAACTGGGGGACGGGCGCGCGATCACCTTGGGTGATGTCGATTCTGCGCACGGACGGCAAGAAGTTCAGCTCAAAGGCGCCGGACCTACCCCCTATTCCCGTCGCGGCGATGGCAGAGCGGTATTGCGGTCCAGCATCCGGGAGTATCTGTGCAGTGAAGCCATGCATGGCCTGGGTATTCCCACCACCCGTGCTTTGTGCTTGGCCGGCTCGCCACAACCCATACGCCGCGAGGAAGTGGAGACCGCCGCCGTGGTCACCCGAACCGCGCCCAGCTTTTTGCGCTTTGGGCATTTTGAACACTTTTCTGCCAACCAACACCACGCCCAACTTCAACAACTGGCTGATTACACCCTTTCTGTGCATCTGCCCGAATGCCAAGCGAGAACCAGTGCGGGTGAGCACCAAGGCAATATTTACGCCGTGATGCTGCAGACGGTTTGCGATCGCACTGCGCACATGGTGGCGCAGTGGCAGGCCGTTGGTTTTTGCCATGGTGTGATGAACACTGACAACATGAGCATTCTGGGCCTCACCTTGGACTACGGGCCTTTTCAGTTTTTGGATGGATTCAATCCTCGCCACATCTGCAATCACACCGACAGTCAAGGGCGCTATGCCTACCATCGGCAGCCCAATGTGGCCTATTGGAATCTCTTTTGTCTGGGTCAGGCCCTTGCGCCTTTGATCAACAACCAGGATCTGACGCTTTCGGTTTTAGAGAGTTACAAGACCAGCTTTCCAATGGCCTTGGACCGAGCCATGGCACTTAAATTGGGGATTGCCCATCGCGAGCTGACCGATACCTTGCTGCAGATGATGGCCAAGGAACAAATTGACTACACCATTTTTTGGCGGCGATTGAGCCACGCTGTTGCAGCGCAAGGGGAACATAAGCAGGGACACGAATCAGCTTGGACACTTGTGCGCGATCTTTTTCTCGATCGGCCCGCTTGGGATGCTTGGCAACAAAGTTATCTTGCGTGTTTGCGCGATAGCGATTTGATTCAGGCGGGCCAATCCATGTTGGCACACAACCCCAAATTTGTGTTGCGCAACCATTTGGCGGAGATCGCCATCCGCCAGGCAAAATCAGGTGACTTCTCTGAAGTCGACACACTGATGACTTTGTTACAGTCACCATTCGAAGAACATGCCGAATACGAAACCTATGCCCAATTGCCCCCGGCATGGGCATCTTCCATTGAAATCAGTTGCTCATCATGACCTCACCACTGCCGCAAACCGACGCCGAATGGCGTGCCCATCTTGACGCTAAAGGCGCTGAGCCCTTGGCCTTTGAAGTCACAAGGCACGCAGCCACCGAACGTCCGTTCACCGGCAAATACGACAGCCAGTGGCAAAAAGGGCACTACCGCTGCATATGTTGCGACGCGCAATTGTTCAGCTCGGAAACCAAATTCGATGCCGGTTGCGGTTGGCCCAGTTTTTTCCAAGCAGCCCATGAGGGCGCCATACTCGACCGGGTCGATCGCACACATGGCATGGTGCGTGTGGAGTCGGTATGCGCTCAATGCGGTGCCCATTTAGGTCATGTTTTTGAAGACGGTCCACAACCCACAGGTTTGCGGTACTGCATGAATTCCGCATCGCTGGATTTCAAACCTGAGTGACCCACTGAATCCACATGAAATTTTTACTGGACTTGTTTCCAATACTGCTGTTTTTTGGCACTTACAAACTCAGCGACATTTACACTGCCACTGGCGTTTTAATGGCCGCCACTGTAATTCAGACCGCAGTGATGTATTTCATGGCGCGCAAACTGGCCACCATGCAAAAAATCACATTGGTCTTGGTCCTAGGCTTTGGTGCTTTGACGCTTGGATTGCATGACGAACGCTTCATCAAATGGAAACCCACCTTGCTCTACGCCATTTTGACCTTGACCTTGCTGGTGGGCCATTCGATTTTGAAGAAGAATTTCCTTAAATCCTTGTTGGGCAGCCAATTGGTTTTACCTGACAGTGTTTGGCACCGGCTCAATTTGTCCTGGATGGCCTACTGTATTTTCATGGCCTCCATCAACGCCTATGTTGCCACCTATTTTTCAACGGAAGAATGGGTCAATTTCAAACTGTGGGGCTATGTATTCCCCCTTGTCTTTATCGTGGCGCAAGGTGTTTACATTGCCAAGCATCTACCCAAAGAGGAAACGCCATGAATTCTGCTTTTTTGCCTCTCACTGAACAAATACACCAACGACTGGCTGACAAACTGCAAACCACCCATTTGGAGGTGATAGATGAAAGCCACTTGCATGCGGGCCACGCAGGCGCATCACCCACGGGCTCAGGCTCACACATGCGAATCAAAATTGCTTCGCCTTTTTTCACAACTGCAAGCCGGGTGCAGCGTCATCGGCTTGTGTATGATGCGGTGCAAGATTTCATCGACCAAGGCTTGCACGCCCTGGCCATCGAGGTGGTTTAAGCACCCCTGACATTTATTTTCGATTATTCAAGGTTCCACATGAAGAAAACACTTTTGACTCTGGCCGTTTTGGCTGCAACCAGCACGCCACTTTGGGCGCAAAACATTGCCGTCGTCAACGGCAAGCCTGTACCCTCCTCGCGCGTTGAGGCCCTCAAGCAGCAGGTCGAGCGCTCGGGTCGTCCCGTCACGCCTGAAATGATGGGGCAGATCAAAGAGGAATTGATTGCGCGAGAAATTTTCATTCAAGAAGCCCGAAAGCGTGGCCTCGACGCCACTGATGACTATAAAAATCAACTCGAAATGGCCCGTCAGTCCTTGCTCATTCGTGAGCTCTTTGCTGATTTTCAAAAGAAAAATCCTGTCACCGATTCCGACGTCAAAGCTGAATACGATAAATTTGCTGCAGCCAACGGTGGCAAGGAATTTCGCGCCCGTCACATCTTGGTCGAAAAAGAAGACGAAGCCTTGGATTTGATTGCACAAATCAAAAAAGGCGGCAGTTTTGAAGAGTTGGCCAAAAAAGCCTCCAAAGACCCGGGCTCTGGTGCCAACGGTGGCGACCTGGACTGGGCGGCTGCGGGCAGTTATGTACCGGAGTTTTCTGCCGCGATGATTAAATTGGAAAAAGGCCAAATGACCGATACACCGGTCAAAACACAATTTGGCTTTCACATCATCCGTGTCGACGATGTACGTGAAGCGCAGTTGCCCAAGTTGGAAGAAGTCAAACCGCAAATTACCCAACAGTTGCAACAGCAAAAAATTGCCAAGTACCAAGAGTCTTTGCGCAGCAAAGCCAAAATCCAATAAACGTCTGGTGACACGCTTTAACAACGCGACTTCGGTCGCGTTTTTTGTTTCTAGGATAATTGCGCAACATGTTTGCACACCAACTGGAACTCCTTGCGCCCGCTCGCACAGCAGAGATAGGTATCGAAGCCATCAACCATGGTGCCGATGCCGTCTACATTGGCGGCCCGTCTTTTGGTGCCCGTTCCAGCGCAGACAACTCGGTACAAGACATTGCCAAGCTGGTGCAATACGCGCACCGCTTTCACAGCCGCATTTTTGTCACGCTCAACACCATCTTGCGTGACGACGAACTGGAAGGCGCCCGGAAACTGGCCTGGCAGATGTACGACGCGGGCGTAGACGCGCTGATCGTTCAGGACATGGGCCTGCTCGAGATCGACATGCCGCCCATCCAGCTGCACGCCAGCACCCAAACCGACATCCGCACGCCCGAGAAAGCCAAGTTTTTGCAAGACGCAGGCTTGAGCCAGATCGTGTTGGCCCGTGAACTCACGCTGCCGCAAATCAGCGCGATCCGCGACGTGATCGACACCGAGCGCACGGTGATCGAATTCTTCGTGCACGGTGCTTTGTGCGTGGCCTACAGCGGCCAGTGCTTCATCAGCCACGCCCACACGGGTCGCAGCGCCAACCGGGGCGATTGCTCGCAGGCTTGCCGCTTGCCCTACGAAGTCAAAGACGCGCAAGGCCGCATCATCGCGCACGACAAGCATGTGCTGAGCATGAAGGACAACAACCAAAGCGAGAACCTGCGTGCCCTGGTGGATGCGGGCATCCGCAGCTTCAAGATCGAAGGCCGTTACAAGGACATGGCCTATGTGAAAAACATAACGGCCCACTACCGCAAGCTGTTCGACGAGGTGCTGTCCGAGCGCCAAAACTCATCAAATCCGCTGGCTGCAGCCTCGCACGGTCGCACCACCTTCAGCTTCGAGCCCGACCCGAACCAGAACTTCAACCGCGAGTTCACCGACTACTTTGTGCAAGGCCGCAAGGAAGACATTGGCGCGTTTGACACCCCCAAAAACCCCGGCCAACCGATTGGCTGGGTCAGCAAGGTCACGCCCGAGCACGTTGAGATCACCACCGACGACGCGAGTGCCGAGCTGCACAACGGCGATGGCCTGTGCTACTACGACCTGCAAAAAGAATTGGTGGGTTTGCAAATCAACCGCGCCGAAGCCACCAAGGCAAAAGGCGTGTGGAAGCTGTTTCCCAAAGACCCCATGGACGGCTTCAAAGACTTGCGCAAAGGCGTGCAGGTCAACCGCAACCGCGACATGAGCTGGGTGCGCACGCTGGACAAAAAATCGGCTGAGCGGCGCATGGGCGTTTGGATGCAGCTATCTGAAACGTCAGATGGCCTGCAATTGACCCTGACCGACGAAGCCGGCCACACCGGCACGGCGCAGATGGCCACGGCCTGGCAAGCCCCCAAAGACGCAGTCCAGGCAGAGGACAAGCTGAAAACCGCTTTGGGCAAACTGGGCGACACCCTGTTCGAGCCGCTGGATGTGCAGCTCGCCCTGCCCCGCCCCTGGTTTGTGCCGCCCTCACAGCTCAACGCCTTGCGCCGTGATGCAGTCGCGGCACTGGATACCGCACGTGCTGAGGGTCTGTACCGCCTGCCTCGCGCCCTGCCCGCCCAGCCCCCTGCGCCATACCCCGAAGACACGCTGACCTACCTGGCCAACGTGTTCAATCAAAAAGCCCGTGACTTTTATGCAAAGCACGGCGTCAAGGTGATCGCTCCAGCCTATGAAGCGCAAGAAGAGTTGGGCGAAGTCAGCTTGATGATCACCAAGCACTGCGTGCGTTTCAGCTTGAGCCTGTGCCCCAAGCAAGCCAAGGGTGTGACCGGCGTGCAAGGCACGGTGAAGGCCGAGCCGCTGCAGCTGATCAACGGCAAGGAAAAACTCACTCTGCGTTTTGACTGCAAACCCTGCGAAATGCATGTGGTCGGCAAGATCAAGAAATCGGTGCTCAATGCGGTGCCCGAGAGCCCGATTCAGTTTTATAAAACGCGGCCCGTAGTGGGCATGCATTGAGGCATTTTGATGAACAGACTTTTTCTACTCCCCCTTTGTCTGCTGGCAGCTTGTGCAGGTATGAGCCCCCAGGCAGGCGCCCCAGTACTCTATCCGAATGCGGCCTTCAAGACCATGGGTGAGGTGGCGGCCAGGCAACACTTGGACCACTGCCTGGCCAGCGCACAAGCCAGTGGCTTGAGCCCAATGGATGGCAGCAGTGTGGCTTCAGGCGCGGCCATGGGCGCCACAGTGGCAGGCGTGACTGGGGCCGTGTCTGGCTTGGTGTTCGGACATGGCAATGTGAATGAAGCTGTGAAATACGGCGCTCAAAGCGCCGTGGTTGGCGCTGCCGCTGGCGGCACACGAGGCGCCATGGCTCAGCGCCCGAACAACATCTACCGCCAATATGTGCAACGCTGCGCGGGTGAGCGGGGTTTGGACATCATCGGCTGGCAATGAGGCCTGAAGCCCTCAGGGCATCCAGTCCCATTGGGTCAATGTATAACTGTCGTTCAGCTGGCGCCACACCTTGACTTGGGCTTGGCGTGGTTGTCCGTCCTCGGTCACAGCCACGGTCATGCGGAAATTCCGACCGGCCACCACCTGGGTTTGCGCGGTCAACACGTCTTTGTAAATCAAGCGCGAATGCGTGTTCACCGCTTGAGCTTGCACTGCAAAGCGTGCAGCTTCTTGTACATCGGCGGCAAACGGATCGGCAGGTGAAAATGCGCCTGTCAGACTTGGCAGGTTTGCTGAAGCATGGGTAGCCTCCTGCATCACGGCCATTGACGCCACCGGGTCATTGGTGTGGGGCGCACAAGCGGCCAAACAGCTACAAAAGATCAATCCGTACTTCATCAGCCTAACCATTTGCGAGCGTTTTGCCACACGCGCATCCAAGGGCTACTGGCCGCCAAGCCACCTGTGCGGTCTGTATCGGTCCAGCTCATCTGCACATTGCGAAAAACCCGCTCAGGGTGCGGCATCATGGCCGTGAAGCGTCCATTAGCCGTGGTCACTGCTGTCAGGCCACCCGCGCTGCCATTGGGGTTGAATGGGTACTGCTCGGTAGCTACACCATGGTTATCCACAAAGCGCATGGCCGCAATGGCCTGCGCCGCGTTGCCCCGGTGCTTGAAGTTGGCAAAGCCTTCGCCGTGCGCCACCGCAATCGGCAAGCGGCTGCCGGCCATGCCTTGCAAGAACAGACTGGGCGAGTCGAGCACTTCGACCATTGACAAGCGGGCTTCAAAACGCTCACTCTGGTTGGTGGTGAAGCGCGGCCAAGCTTGAGCGCCGGGGATGATATCGGCGAGTTCGGCAAACATCTGGCAGCCATTGCACACGCCGAGTCCAAAGGTGTCTGTCCGGCCAAAGAAGCCTTTGAACTGCTCTGATAACGCCGCATTGAAGGTGATGCTGCGCGCCCATCCGATGCCCGCACCCAAGGTATCTCCATAGCTGAAACCGCCACAAGCCACCAGGCCCTGGAAGTCACTCAACTTGGCGCGGCCCGACTGCAAATCGGTCATGTGCACATCGTGCGCTTCAAAACCGGCGGTATGAAAGGCATAGGCCATTTCCACATGCGAGTTCACACCTTGCTCGCGAAGGACCGCCACTTTGGGGCGCGCGAGATTGAGAAACGGTGCTGCGACATTCTCGGCGGGGTCAAAACCCAAGTCCACCTGCATGCCAGGGTCGGTTGCCAAGCCCGCCGCAGCGTGTTCGGCATCTGCGCACGCAGGGTTATCGCGCAGTCGGGCAATTTTCCAGCTCACGCTGTCCCAGACTTGGTGCAAGTCTTCCAGGGCCGCAGAAAACACTTCTTTGGCATCCCGCCAGACACTCAGAGCAGCCTGCCCTGAGCGCAGGCTGGCGTTGGAAGGCCGAGTTTTGCCGATCACATGGCTGTGCTTGGACAAACTGTGTTCGCGCAAAATCTGCAGCACTTTGCCACGGTCGGCCGTGCGCAGTTGCACAACAACGCCCAACTCTTCATTGAACAGCGCCTTCAGCGTCAGCTCTTCTCGTCGACCGCTGACTTGAGCAGCCCAGTTTTTGGCATCGCCATGGTCTGCTCTGCTGTCGGTAATGCCATCGCCCTCGGTCATCAACATGTCCAGGTTGAGCGCCACCCCCACATGTCCAGCAAAGGCCATTTCGGCCACTGCAGCCAATAAACCGCCGTCACTTCGGTCATGGTAGGCCAGCAGCAAACCCTGCTCGCGCAGGGCATTGATGGATTTGACCAAATTCACCAAGTCTTGCGCAGCGTCCAGATCCGGCACACGGTCACCAAACTGGCCGAGTGTCTGCCCAAGAATGGAGCCGCCCATCCGGTTTTGGCCTCGGCCTAAATCAATCAACACCAAACTGGTGTCCTCGTTGTCGCGCAATTGCGGGGTCAGGGTGCCACGCACGTCTTTCAATGCAGCGAAGGCGCTGACAATCAAGCTCACGGGCGAGGTCACTTTGTGCGTCTCGCTGCCGGCCTGCCACTGCGTGCGCATGGACAGGCTGTCTTTACCGACCGGTATGGACACGCCCAAAGCGGGGCACAGTTCCAAGCCAACGGCCTTGACCGTTTCATACAGAGCGGCATCCTCTCCAGGCTCGCCACAGGCGGCCATCCAGTTGGCGCTGAGCTTGACCCGGCTCAACTCGATGGGCGCTGCCAACAAATTGGTAATGGCTTCGGCCACGGCCATGCGACCTGAGGCTGGCGCATCCAACGCAGCCAGCGGCGTACGCTCGCCCATGCTCATGGCTTCACCGGCAAAGCCCTGATAGTCGGCCAAAGTGACCGCTACATCGGCTACCGGCACTTGCCAAGGTCCGACCATTTGGTCGCGGTGGGTCATGCCACCCACGGAGCGGTCACCGATGGTGA
>Ga0114959_10002690_pt1 | contig 14367 bp, 9 predicted proteins | sample C_130625_EF_Meta_FD_87317 | JGI IMG/M metagenome (GOLD analysis project Ga0114959, IMG submission 87317) | Freshwater microbial communities from Lake Croche, Canada to study carbon cycling - C_130625_EF_MetaG | ecosystem: Environmental > Aquatic > Freshwater > Lake | place: Lake Croche, Canada...
CACTGCTTTTGGTGACCGCACGTTCACCTTCATCACCAAGACGCCGCCGAACACCTACTTCCTCAAGAAGGCTGCGGGCATCACCGCTGGCACCACCACGCCCGGCAAGGGTGCCCCGGTGGGCAAGGTCACGGTATCGCAGCTGCGTGAGATCGCCGCGATCAAGATGAAGGACATGAACGCCAACGACGTTGACGGCGCTGTGAGCATGCTGCGCGGCTCCGCCCGATCGATGGGCCTTAGCGTGGTGGAGGGCTGATCCTATGGCACACAACAAGCGACTGACGACGGCGCAGGCCACTGTCGAGCGGAACAAGCCCTACGGCCTCGCCGAGGCGATCGCCATGGCCAAGGCCAATGCGAAGGCGAAGTTTGACGAGACCATCGAGATCACCATGAACCTGGGCATCGATCCTCGTCATGCCGACCAGATGGTGCGCGGCCTGGTGGGTCTGCCCAACGGCACCGGCAAGACGCTGCGCGTGGGCGTCTTTGCACGCGGTGCCAAGGCCGATGAGGCGCGGGCCGCAGGCGCTGACGTGGTTGGCGCCGAGGATCTGGGCGAAAAGATCCAGGCCGGCGAGATCGAGTTCGACCGCTGCATCGCAACACCGGACATGATGGCCCTGGTGGGGCGTTTGGGTAAGATTCTTGGCCCGCGTGGCCTGATGCCAAACCCGCGCCTCGGCACGGTGACGATGGACGTCAAGGGCGCGATCACGGCAGCGAAGGCCGGTCAGGTTGAGTTCCGCGCTGAGAAGGCGGGCATCGTGCATGCTGGCATCGGCAAGGCGAGCTTCCCGGAAGACAAGCTGCTCGAGAACGCCCGCGCTTTTGCCGACGCGATCATCAAGGCCAAGCCGACTGGCGCCAAGGGCACCTATGTCCAGAAGGCGGCGATCAGCTCGACCATGGGTCCTGGCGTGCGGGTGGATGTTTCAACGCTCTCGGCCTGAGACTTGACTGAACGATTGACGAAATTCGTCACGCCGCAGGGCGTGGCGGGCAGGGGGTGGGAGCCCCCGATCCTGTCCGAGACCGTACGTTGCCCCGTTCTTGTAACATCAGGGCATTAAGGGACCCTCCGGGTCCGCGCGCGGGAGACGGGGAATGCCAAGCGACACAGAAATTCTGTGTCATCTGGCGGTTCCGGTTGGCCGTCTGGAGAGACATTCCAGGCGGTGTGGACAGGCGAACCGGGCCCTCCGGTACGCCATGTGGTGTGCTGGCTGGCCCATTTGGGCAAACCGGCCTTGTGCGGTCCAAACGCATGAGGCCACGGACGGAGACGGGATTTGGACCGTACGGAGAAGCAGGCGTTCGTCGCCTCGCTCGCCACCGTGTTCGCAGAGACGTCGATGGTGGTCGTGACCCTGAACAAGGGCATGACGGTCGCCGATGTCACCAAGCTGCGGCGCCAGATGCGGGCGGCAGGGGTGACGTACAAGGTTGCGAAGAACCGGCTGGCCAACCTTGCTCTTGAAGGCACAAAGTTCGATGGCATCAAGCCGCTGCTGAAGGGTCCGACCGCGCTTGCGTGGTCCAGGGACGCTGTGGCCGTGGCGAAGGCAGCCGTCGAGTTCGCCAAGACCAACGATAAGTTCGTAGTGCTCGGTGGCGCACTTGGAACTCATACGCTCGATGCGGATGGGATCAAGGCGCTGTCAGAGCTGCCAAGCCTGGATACGCTGCGCGCCGGCCTGCTGGGGATGCTCAACACCCCCGCCACCCGGATCGCCGGTATTCTCCAGGCCCCTGGCGGACAGATCGCGCGGGTTTTGGCGGCTTTTGCCGACAAGGACAAGGCTGAGACAGCCGAAGCGGCCTAGCACGCACAAGGCAAACGCCCCAACGCACACACCACCGGCAGGATGCCTCGGCATCTTGCATTGAACCTGACAGATGACACTTAAAGGACGATGAAAATGGCTGATCTCGCGAAACTGGTTGACGAGCTGTCCGCGCTGACGGTGCTCGAGGCCGCTGAGCTGTCCAAGATGCTTGAAGAGAAGTGGGGCGTGTCCGCTGCCGCCCCCGTGGCCGTCGCTGGCCCGGTTGCCGCCGGCCCCGCCGCTGCCGCAGCCCCGGTTGAGGAGCAGACCGAGTTCCAGGTGATCCTCGACAAGGCCGGCGACAAGAAGATCAACGTCATCAAGGAAATCCGCACCATCACCGGTCTCGGGCTGAAGGAAGCCAAGGACCTGGTCGAGGGCGCTCCGAAGGTGATCAAGGAATCGGCGACCAAGGACGAGGCCGCCAAGATCAAGAAGCTGCTCGAAGACAACGGCGCCTCTGTCGTTGTGAAGTAAGACATGCCGCGCGCAAGCGTGGCATGAGGCTGAGCCGGCCGGAAATCGTCAGATTTCCGGCCGTGCAGGCGTTTCTGGATGTGGATGGCGTGGCCCCTTGACCGGTTGGGGCGGCTTGGAACCGGGCGAATTCAACGACATGATAGGGCATCAGGCATGAACGCGATCACTCGGTCCTTCACTGGCCAGAAGCGTATCCGCAAGAGCTTCGGGCGTATCCCCGAAGTGGCACGGATGCCAAACCTGATCGACGTGCAGCGCGCCAGCTACGAGGCGTTCCTGCAAATGGCCACCCCGCATGACAGCCGCACCAACACGGGCCTGCAGGAAGTGTTCAAGGGCGTCTTCCCGATTGACGATTTCGCCGGGCGCGGGCGCCTCGAATTCGTCCATTACGAGCTGGAAGAGCCGAAATACGATGTTGAGGAATGCATCCAGCGCGGGCTGAACTTCGCCGCGCCCTTGAAGGTCATCCTTCGTCTCATCGTCTGGGACCTTGATGAAGACACCGGCGCCCGCTCGATCCGCGACATCAAGGAGCAGCCCGTCTATATGGGCGACATGCCCCTGATGACGGATAACGGCACCTTCATCATCAATGGCACCGAGCGCGTCATCGTCTCGCAGATGCATCGCAGCCCGGGCGTGTTCTTCGATCACGACAAGGGCAAAACCCATAGCTCGGGCAAATATCTGTTTGCCGCCCGCGTGATCCCGTATCGCGGCTCGTGGCTTGATTTCGAGTTCGACAGCAAGGACCTCGTCTATGTCCGTATTGACCGCAAGCGCAAGCTGCCGGTCACCACGCTCCTGTACGCGCTCGACTCGGCCCACACAGAGGTGCTCCGCGCCGCCCGCCTCGCCAAGGGCGAGCCGCTGGAGCTGAACGAGATTCGCGGCATGGATGCCGAGGAGATCCTCACCAATTTCTATGGCCAGGTGGTATTCACCCGCACGCCCAAGGGCTGGGCGCGGCCGTTCGACCCCGAGGCCTTCCGCGGCATCAAGCTGCTTGAGCCGCTGGTGGACGCGAAGACTGGCGAGATCGTGGCTGACTCGGAGACAAAGCTGACCTCGCGTGCCGCCCGCCGCATCGCTGAGAAGACCAGCGAAGTGCTGGTTGGCCGCGCCGATCTGCTCGGCCGCTACATGGCGATCGATCTGGTGAACGAGAACACCGGCGAGATCTATGCCGAGGCCGGCGAGGAACTGGCCGAGGCACGGCTTGCCGCCCTTGAGGAGCTTGGCATCACCGAGCTGCCGACGCTCGCGGTGGATCAGACCAACGGCCCGTGGATCCGCAACACGCTGGCCGTGGATAAGAACACCAACCGTGATGATGCGCTGATCGATATCTATCGTGTGATGCGCCCGGGCGAGCCGCCGACGCCGGAGACCGCCGAGGCGCTGTTCCGCGGCCTGTTCTTCGATGCCGATCGTTACGACCTGTCCGCCGTTGGCCGCGTCAAGATGAACATGCGCCTTGGTCTTGAGACCGAGGACTCCATGCGCACCCTGCGCAAGGAAGATGTGCTGCGCACCGTCAAGATCATGTGCGAGCTGAAGGATGGTCGCGGTCAGATCGATGACATCGACAATCTCGGCAATCGCCGCGTGCGCTCGGTGGGCGAGTTGATGGAGAACCAGTATCGCCTCGGCCTGTTGCGCATGGAGCGCGCCATCCGTGAGCGCATGGGCTCGGTCGATATCGACACGGTGATGCCGCATGACCTCATCAACGCCAAGCCGGCCGCGGCCGCGGTGCGCGAGTTCTTCGGCAGCTCGCAGCTGTCCCAGTTCATGGACCAGACGAACCCGCTCTCCGAGGTCACCCATAAGCGCCGCCTGTCAGCGTTGGGCCCGGGCGGTCTGACCCGTGAGCGCGCCGGCTTTGAGGTGCGCGACGTGCACCCGACCCATTACGGCCGCATCTGCCCCATCGAGACGCCGGAAGGCCCGAATATCGGCCTCATCAACTCGCTGGCAACGTTCGCCAAAGTTAACAAATACGGCTTCATCGAAACCCCCTACATGCTGGTGAAGGACGGCGTCGTGCAGCGCGACCCGATCTATCTCTCCGCCATGCAGGAGGAGAAGCTCGTCGTCGCCCAGGCTGACGCCAAGATGGATCTGGATGGCAAGCTCACCGCCGATCTCGTGTCGGTGCGCAAGCAGGGCGATTTCCGCCTGGTGAAGCCAGAGGACGTGACAGCGATCGACGTGTCGCCGAAGCAGCTCGTCTCGGTCGCAGCCGCGCTCATCCCGTTCCTTGAGAACGATGACGCGAACCGCGCGCTGATGGGCTCCAACATGATGCGTCAGGCCGTGCCGCTGGTGCGCGCCGATGCGCCTTTGGTTGGCACCGGCATGGAAGCGGCCGTGGCCCGTGACTCGGGTGCGACCATCATCGCCAAGCGCCCCGGCATCATCGACCAGATCGATGGCGCCCGCATCGTGGTGCGCGCCACCGCCGAGGACGGCACGACCAAGGGCGTGGACATCTATCGTCTGCGCAAGTTCATGCGTTCCAACCAGAGCACCTGCATCAACCAGCGCCCGCTGGTGAAGGTGGGCGATCGGGTGGCCGAGGGCGACATCATCGCCGACGGTCCGTCCACCGAGCTGGGCGAATTGGCACTGGGTCGCAACGTGCTCGTCGCCTTCATGCCGTGGAACGGGTATAATTTCGAGGACTCGATCCTCATCTCCGAGCGCATCGCGCGCGATGACGTGTTCACCTCCATCCACATCGAGGAATTCGAAGTGATGGCCCGTGACACCAAGCTCGGCCAGGAGGAAATCACCCGCGACATTCCGAATGTCGGTGAAGAGGCGCTGAAGAACCTTGATGAAGCTGGCATCGTCTATATCGGCGCCGAGGTGAATCCGGGCGACATCCTCGTCGGCAAGGTCACGCCGAAGGGTGAGAGCCCGATGACGCCGGAAGAGAAGCTGCTGCGCGCCATCTTCGGCGAAAAAGCCAGCGACGTCCGCGACACCTCGCTGAAGCTGCCGCCCGGCACCACCGGCACCATCGTCGACGTCCGCGTGTTCAGCCGTCGTGGTGTCGATAAGGACGAGCGCGCCATGGCGATTGAGCGCTCAGAGATCGAGCGTCTCGCCAAGGACCGTGACGACGAGAAGGCTATTCAGGAGCGCTCGTTCCTCAACCGGATGCGCGAGAAGCTGCTCGGCCGCAAGGCCGCCGGCGGGTTCAAGGGCATCAAATCCGGCACCGAGATCACCGAGGAGATCCTCGCCGAATTCCCGCGCGGCGCCTGGCGCAACATCGCCGTGCAAGACGATGGCGTGATGAACGAGATCGAGGTGCTGAAGCGCGAATATGATGCCGCAATTGGCAAGTTGCAGGCGCGCTTCGAGCAGAAGGTCGAGAAGCTTCAGCGCGGCGACGAGTTGCCGCCTGGCGTGATGAAGATGGTCAAGGTGTTCGTGGCGGTGAAGCGCAAGCTGCAGCCGGGCGACAAGATGGCCGGCCGTCACGGCAACAAGGGTGTGGTCTCGCGCGTGACACCGGTGGAGGACATGCCGTTCCTTGAGGACGGCACCCATGTCGATATCGTGCTGAACCCGCTGGGCGTGCCGTCGCGCATGAATGTCGGACAGATTCTTGAAACCCATCTCGGCTGGGCCTGCGCCGCCTTCGGCAAGCAGATCGGTAACCTGGTGGAAGAGTATCGCCGCACCGGCCATGCCCGCCAGGAGCTGCTCGACAAGCTGAAGGATGTCTATGGCGACAAGATCTTCGCCGAGCAGATCGCCCCCATGGATGACGCCCAGCTCACCGAGCTGTGCGACAACCTCAAAAAGGGCGTGCCGATCGCAACCCCGGTGTTCGATGGCGCGCGCATGGGCGATATCGAAGGCATGCTGACCCGCGCCGGCCTGTCCACCTCCGGTCAGGTGCAGCTCTGTGACGGCCGTACCGGCGAGTTCTTCGAGCGCAAGGTGACGGTGGGCATCATCTACATGCTCAAGCTGCATCATCTTGTTGACGACAAGATCCATGCCCGCTCGATCGGCCCGTATTCGCTCGTCACCCAGCAGCCGCTGGGCGGCAAGGCGCAGTTCGGCGGTCAGCGCTTCGGCGAGATGGAGGTCTGGGCGCTCGAAGCATATGGCGCGGCCTACACCTTGCAGGAAATGCTGACCGTGAAGTCGGATGACGTCTCGGGCCGCACCAAGGTCTATGAGGCGATCGTGCGCGAGCAGGACAATTTCGAGGCCGGCATTCCGGAATCGTTCAACGTTCTGGTCAAGGAGTTGAAATCCTTGGGCCTGAACGTCGATCTGGACATGCGCACCGTCTGACAAGCCACAATTTCACCCGCCAGGGCACAGCTCTGGCGGCCAGAGGAGTTAGGCCATGAATGAGCTGATGAAGATCCTGGGCCAGGCTGGCCAGTCGATGACGTTCGACCAGATCCGCATCCAGATGGCGTCGCCAGAGCAGATCCGCTCCTGGTCCTATGGCGAGATCAAGAAGCCCGAGACCATCAACTACCGCACCTTCAAGCCGGAGCGCGACGGGCTGTTCTGCGCCCGCATCTTCGGGCCGATCAAGGACTATGAGTGCCTGTGCGGCAAGTATAAGCGCATGAAGTTCCGCGGCATCATCTGCGAGAAATGCGGCGTGGAAGTCACGCTGGCCAAGGTGCGGCGCGAGCGCATGGGCCATATCGAGCTGGCCTCGCCGGTTGCCCATATCTGGTTCCTGAAGTCGCTGCCCAGCCGCATCGGCCTGATGGTCGATCTGACGCTGAAGGAACTCGAAAAGGTTCTGTATTTCGAGAGCTATGTGGTGCTCGAACCGGGCATGACCGATCTCAAGCTGCATCAGCTTCTCAACGAAGATCAGTTGATGGCCAAGCAGGATGAGTTCGGCGAGGACGGGTTCCACGCCGCCATCGGTGCCGAGGCCATCAAGCACATCCTCAGCAAGATCGACAGCGACGCCGAGAAGGTGAAGCTGCGCGCCGATCTGCGGGAGACCACCTCCGAGGCCAAGCGCAAGAAGCTGGTCAAGCGCCTGAAGCTGATCGAGGCGTTCTCCGAGAGCGGCGCCAAGCCGGACTGGATGATCCTCGAGGTCATTCCTGTGATCCCGCCCGAACTGCGCCCGCTGGTGCCGCTGGATGGCGGGCGTTTTGCGACGTCTGACCTCAACGACCTCTATCGCCGCGTCATCAACCGCAACAACCGCCTCAAGCGCCTCATCGAGCTGCGCGCGCCGGACATCATCGTGCGCAACGAAAAGCGTATGTTGCAGGAATCGGTCGATGCGCTGTTTGACAACGGTCGCCGTGGCCGCGCCATCACCGGCGCCAACAAGCGGCCGCTGAAGTCGCTGTCGGACATGCTGAAGGGCAAGCAGGGCCGCTTCCGCCAGAACCTGCTCGGCAAGCGCGTCGATTATTCGGGCCGTTCGGTGATCGTGGTGGGCCCGGAGCTGAAGCTGCATCAATGCGGCCTGCCCAAGAAGATGGCGCTCGAGCTGTTCAAGCCGTTCATCTACTCCAAGCTCGAAAAATACGGCCACGCCACCACCATCAAGGCCGCGAAGCGCATGGTGGAGAAGGAGCGTCCCGAGGTGTGGGACATCCTGGAAGAGGTGATCCGCGAGCATCCGGTGATGCTCAACCGTGCCCCCACGCTGCATCGCCTCGGCATCCAGGCCTTCGAGCCGGTTCTGATCGAGGGCAAGGCCATCCAGCTCCACCCGCTGGTCTGCACCGCGTTCAACGCCGATTTTGACGGCGATCAGATGGCCGTGCACGTGCCGCTCTCGCTGGAAGCCCAGCTTGAGGCGCGCGTGCTGATGATGTCCACCAACAACATCCTCAGCCCCGCCAACGGCAAGCCGATCATCGTGCCCAGCCAGGACATCGTGCTTGGCATCTATTATCTGTCGCTCGAAACACCCGAGTTCCGCGCGACGGATGACACGACCTGCAAGGCGTATGGCACTCTCGGCGAAATCGAGCACGCGCTCGCCGCCAAGCACCTCACCCTGCACACCAAGATCCGTGGTCGCTTCCACACCATCGACGTGGATGGCAACCCGGTGGTGCAGAAGGTCATCACCACCGCCGGCCGCCTGATCATCGCCCAGGTGCTGCCCAAGCACCCCAATGTGCCGTTCTCGCTGATCAACCGGCAGCTGACCAAGAAGAACGTGTCGGACGTGATCGACGTCGTCTACCGTCATTGCGGTCAGAAGGAGTGCGTGCTGTTCGCCGACCGCCTGATGGGCATCGGCTTCTCCAACGCCGCCAAGGCCGGTCTGTCCTTCGGCAAGGACGACATGATGATCCCGCCCAACAAATGGGTCGAGATCGCCAAGACTCAGGGCGAGGTGAAGGAGTTCGAGCAGCAATACCAGGATGGTCTGATCACCGCCGGCGAGCGCTACAACAAGGTGGTGGACGCCTGGTCGCGCTGCACCGACACCGTCGCCCAGGCGATGATGAAGGAGATTTCGCGTCAGGAGATCGGCTACCCCACCAACTCGGTGTGGATGATGTCCCATTCCGGTGCGCGTGGGTCACCGGCGCAGATGCGTCAGTTGGCCGGCATGCGCGGCCTGATGGCCAAGCCGTCGGGCGAGATCATCGAGCAGCCGATCATTGCGAACTTCAAGGAAGGCCTCTCGGTTCTCGAATACTTCAACTCTACCCACGGCGCCCGCAAGGGCCTCGCGGACACGGCGTTGAAGACCGCGAACTCCGGCTACCTCACCCGCCGTCTGGTGGACGTGGCGCAGGATTGCATCATCGTCGAACTGGATTGCGGCACGGATCGCGGCCTTCAGGTGCGCGCGGTGATGGATGGTGGTGATGTTGTCGCCTCGCTCTCCGAGCGCATCCTTGGCCGCACCACGGCGGAGGATGTGCCCGATCCCGTCACCGGCGCCATCCTGGTGGCTGCCAACACGCTGATCGAGGAGCCCGAGGCCGAGATCATCGAGAAGGCGCAGGTCGAGCAGATGAAGATCCGCTCGGTGCTGACCTGCGAGGCCAAGGTCGGCGTCTGCGGCTGCTGCTACGGGCGCGATCTGGCGCGCGGCACCCCGGTCAATGTCGGCGAGGCGGTCGGCGTCATCGCCGCCCAGTCGATCGGCGAGCCGGGCACCCAGCTCACCATGCGCACCTTCCATATCGGCGGTGCGGCCACGCGCGGCGCCGAGGTGTCGGCGGTCGAAGCGAGCCATGACGGCATCGTCACCATCCGCAACCGCGCGGTGGTGATGAACAGCCAGGGCTTCGCCATCGTCATGTCGCGGAACCTCGAACTCGTCATCACCGACGACAAGGCCCGCGAGCGCGCCCGCTTCCGCGTGCCTTACGGCGCCAAGCTGCTCTGCGACGAGGGGGCCACCATCACCCGCCTCCAAAAGCTCGCCGAGTGGGACCCCTACACCTTGCCGATCATCACCGAGCGCACCGGCAAGGTCGAATATCTCGACCTGCTCGAAGGCGTTACCCTGGTGGAGCGCGTCGATGAGGTGACCGGCCTGACCTCCAAGGTGGTGGTGGACTACAAGCAGAACGCCCGCGGCGTCGATCTGCGTCCGCGCCTGCAATTGAAGGACAGCAACGGCGAGGTCGTGCGCCTGGCCAACAACACTGACGCCCGCTACTTCCTCAGCCCCGACTCGATTCTCTCCGTTGAGAACGGCGCCGAGGTCTCGGCCGGTGACGTGCTGGCGCGTATTCCCCGCGAAGGCTCCAAGACGCGTGACATCACCGGCGGTCTGCCGCGCGTGGCCGAGCTGTTCGAGGCCCGTCGTCCGAAAGATCATGCCATCATCGCCGAGAACGATGGTCGCGTGGAATTCGGCAAGGACTACAAGGCCAAGCGCCGCGTGCTGGTGAAGAACGACGAGACGCTTGAGGAATCCGAATACCTGGTTCCCAAGGGCAAGCACGTCTCGGTGCAGGAAGGCGATTTCGTGCGCCGTGGCGACCCGCTGGTCGATGGTCCGCGCGTGCCGCACGACATCCTCAAGGTTCTCGGCGTCGAGGCGCTGTCGGATTATCTCGTCAACGAAATCCAGGACGTCTACCGACTCCAGGGCGTGAAGATCAACGACAAGCATATCGAGGTGATCGTCCGCCAGATGCTCCAGAAGGTGGAAATCACCGACCCCGGTGACACTACCTTCCTCGCCGGCGAGCAGGTGGACCGCGTCGATTTCGACCTGGAAAACCGCAAGCGCGCCAACGAGGGCGAACGTCTGGCCGTGGCCATGCCGGTGCTGCAAGGCATCACCAAGGCCTCGCTGCAAACCCACAGCTTCATCTCAGCCGCGTCCTTCCAGGAGACCACACGCGTCCTCACCGAGGCGGCCACGGCCGGCAAGGTGGACACGCTGGTGGGCCTCAAGGAGAACGTCATCGTGGGCCGCCTGATCCCGGCGGGCACGGGGTCGGTGATGAACAGGCTGCGCGGGATCGCCGCCGGCCGCGACGCACAGCGGGCTGTGCCGTTGGAGCCGTCAGCGATCTCTCGGGGGTAGTCTTTGGGGATAGGAAGGCCAGGGGCTCTGCCCCTGGACCCCGCCAGGGGCCGAGCCCCTGGACCTCAATAGTTTAAGAGATGGGTCTCCGAGGAAGGGGGCATACACGACGGGTTGAAAGACCCGTCGTGTATGCCCCCTTCCTCGGAGACCCATATTTCAATCTAATGCGGGTCCAGGGGGCGCTTGCCCCTTGGCGGGGTCCAGGGGCAGAGCCCCTGGCCTTCCTTTCCTCAAAAACCCCCCGAAACCTCGCTTGACTCTCCCTCGAGGGGCACCTAAGTTCCGCGCCCTTAGCTGACCCCATCGGGGGTGTTCCTTAGGCATCTAGCAGGTGGCGCCGCTCGTCTGAGCTTAGGCCATTTGCCGGTTTGGCCCCGCAGGGTGGGATGTCCCGCCTTCTGTGGGGTTTGTCTTTGGGGGCGCTTCTGGCGTTGTTCGAATTGTGAAAGAGGGCGTATGCCGACCATCAACCAGCTGATTGCGAACGGCCGCATCCCGGCCCGCAAGCGCAACAAGGTGCCTGCGCTGCAGGGCTGCCCGCAGAAGCGTGGCGTGTGCACGCGCGTCTACCCCACCACGCCGAAGAAGCCGAACTCCGCTCTTCGCAAGGTGGCCAAGGTTCGCCTCACCAACGGCTTCGAGGTGGTGAGCTACATTCCGGGTGAAGGCCACAACCTTCAGGAGCACTCGGTGGTGCTGATCCGGGGTGGCCGCGTGAAGGACTTGCCGGGCGTTCGCTATCACATCCTGCGTGGTGTGCTTGATACGCAGGGCCTGCCGAAGCGCCGCAAGCGCCGTTCGCTGTATGGCGCGAAGCGTCCGAAGTAAGAGGGGATAGAGGGATGAGCCGCCGCCGCCGCGCCACGAAGCGCGAAATTCTGCCGGACGCGAAGTTCGGCGACACCGTCATCACGCGCTTCATGAATGCGCTGATGTATGACGGCAAGAAATCCGCCGCTGAGACCATTGTCTACAGCGCGCTGGAAGTGATGAAGAAGCGTGGCGGGCCGGCGGCTGATCCGGTTCGCATGTTTCATGAGGCGCTGGACAACGTGAAGCCGGCCGTCGAGGTGCGTTCGCGCCGCGTCGGTGGCGCCACGTATCAGGTGCCGGTCGAAGTTCGCACGGAGCGGCGTCAGGCTCTGGCGATCCGCTGGATCATCGACAGCTCGCGCAAGCGTGGCGAGCACACGATGGAAGAGCGTTTGAGCAACGAGCTGATGGATGCGGTCAACAACCGCGGCTCGGCCGTGAAGAAGCGTGAGGACACCCATCGGATGGCTGAGGCGAACAAGGCCTTCAGTCATTATCGCTGGTAGTAGAGACACAAACCACACCCCGAAACTGAGCGGGCACGGAGCATACGACGATGGCCAAGGCAAAATTCGAGCGGAACAAGCCGCACTGCAACATCGGCACGATCGGCCATGTGGATCATGGCAAGACGTCGCTGACGGCTGCGATCACCAAGGTGCTGGCTGAGACCGGCGGCGCGACCTTCACGGCCTATGATCAGATCGACAAGGCGCCGGAAGAGCGCGCCCGCGGCATCACGATCTCCACGGCGCACGTGGAATACGAGACCGCCAACCGCCACTACGCCCACGTGGACTGCCCGGGCCACGCCGACTACGTGAAGAACATGATCACGGGTGCGGCGCAGATGGACGGCGCGATCCTCGTGGTGTCGGCCGCTGACGGCCCGATGCCGCAGACCCGCGAGCACATCCTGCTCGCCCGCCAGGTTGGCGTGCCGGCGCTCGTCGTGTTCCTCAACAAGATGGACATCGCCGACCCCGACCTCGTCGAGCTGGTTGAGATGGAAGTGCGCGAGCTGCTCAGCTCGTATCAGTTCCCGGGCGACGATATCCCCATCGTGATGGGCTCGGCCGTGTGCGCGCTGAACGACAAGCAGCCCGAGATCGGCCGTGAGGCTGTGCTGAAGCTGATGGCCGCCGTGGACGACTACATCCCGCAGCCGGCCCGCGCGCTCGACAAGCCCTTCATCATGCCGATCGAAGACGTGTTCTCGATCTCTGGACGCGGCACCGTGGTCACTGGCCGCGTTGAGGCCGGCATCGTGAAGGTCGGCGAGGAAGTCGAGATCGTTGGCATCCGCGACACCGTGAAGACCACCGTCACGGGCGTCGAAATGTTCCGTAAGCTGCTCGATCAGGGCCAGGCTGGCGACAACATCGGCGCCCTGCTGCGCGGCACCAAGCGTGAGGACGTGGAGCGCGGCCAGGTTCTGGCCAAGCCGGGCACGATCAAGCCGCACAAGAACTTCAAGGCTGAGGCCTACATCCTCACCAAGGAAGAGGGTGGCCGTCACACGCCGTTCTTCACCAATTATCGCCCGCAGTTCTACTTCCGCACCACGGACGTGACCGGCATCGTCTCGCTGCCGGCGAGCATTGAGATGGTGATGCCGGGTGATAACGTGTCGATGGATGTCGAGCTGATCCAGCCGATCGCCATGGACCAGGGCCTCCGCTTCGCTATCCGCGAGGGTGGCCGCACGGTGGGCGCCGGCGTTGTGGCTGAGATCAAGGCCGACGCGCCGGTCGCCGGCAAGAAGTAAGACAGACGGAAGGACGCTCGGGGCGGTTTGGCCCCGGGCGCCCCTCTTCCCGTCGCATGAAAGAAGCGCGTTATGGACAATCAGAATATCCGCATTCGGCTGAAGGCCTATGATCACCGCGTGCTCGACAACAGCACCAAGGAGATCGTGAACACGGCCAAGCGCACCGGTGCGCGCGTGCGCGGGCCCATCCCGCTGCCGACGCATATCGAGCGTTTCACCGTCAACCGCAGCCCGCATGTGGACAAGAAGAGCCGCGAGCAGTTCGAAATCCGGACCCATCGCCGCCTTCTCGATATTGTCGAGCCAACACCGCAGACGGTGGACGCTCTGATGAAGTTAGATCTTGCTGCCGGCGTTGACGTCGAAATCAAGATCTGACGGCCCCGCCTCCCTGCGGAAGGTGGTTTCATTAACCTAAGGACCTGGTTATCTGGTCCCTCTGGGGAAGAGAGAGATGAGAACTGGATTGGTGGCCAAGAAGCTGGGCATGTCCCGGCTGTTCAAGGCCGATGGAACGCATGTGCCTGTGACGATTCTGCACCTCGATGGGGTTCAGGTCGTTCAGCAGCGCACGGTTGAGAAGGACGGCTACGCCGCCGTCCAGCTGGGCATTGGCAAAGCCAAGGTCAAGAACGTGACCGACCCGAACAAGGGCCACTTCGCCGCCGCCAAGGTCGAGCCGAAGCAGCACCTCGTCGAGTTCCGCGTCGCCGAGGACGCGTTGCTGGAGACGGGTGCCACCTTGTCCGCTGACCATTTCGTGGTCGGCCAGAAGGTCGATGTCTGCGGTATCAGCAAGGGCAAGGGTTTTGCCGGTGCGATGAAGCGCTGGAACTTCGCGGGCCTTGAGGCGTCACATGGCGTCTCGGTGTCGCATCGTTCGCATGGCTCGACCGGTAACCGACAGGACCCTGGCAAGACTTTCAAGAACAAGA
>Ga0114959_10002692_pt1 | contig 14358 bp, 13 predicted proteins | sample C_130625_EF_Meta_FD_87317 | JGI IMG/M metagenome (GOLD analysis project Ga0114959, IMG submission 87317) | Freshwater microbial communities from Lake Croche, Canada to study carbon cycling - C_130625_EF_MetaG | ecosystem: Environmental > Aquatic > Freshwater > Lake | place: Lake Croche, Canada...
GGACTGGGACGCTTTTTATTTCCAAAGGTATGTACAAAACCAATATGCATCACGTCGAGTGAATTCTCACTTACAATTCGTCCATAGGCATTGAAATCTTTATGGAATTGAATCGATCTATAAGATGGATCATTCGCTTCAGATTCCTGGAAAATCGTGGTATTCACAAGAGTATTGGTATTTACCATTGTATTAAGATACAACCATCCGTTTTTCTCCACCATTGTATAACTGTTTTGATTCTTACAAGGAGAAGGGGTAAAATTCAATCCGGGTACTTTGGTTAATTGTCCCTCTTTGTTGAATTCGTATCCGTGATAAGGACAAACAATATTGTTTTCTCGTGTCAAGGAGCCGCGAGACAAAGCCGCACCGCGATGTTGACAATGATTGTCCATTGCATTGTAATTTCCGTCGTTGTCTTTCCAATAAACATACTGTTTCCCCCATACCGTCGTTTCATATAATTTATTCCTTTTCAATCCATCTGTTTCCGCTACTACATACCAATGTATCGACGTTTCCATCTCTGCATCCGAATTATGCATATATTGTCTAGTGTGGATGTGGTGTCTGAATGGATGTTTCACAAATCCATTCATAGAGCACAACCAAGAAATAAAAATAATTGCAAATAGCATATAGATATAACCATAAATATATTATTATATTTATATTGCTTTTATATAAATATAATGGACGTAGAAACATTACTGAAAGCTCTTGATAATGAAAGCAATTCCCATTTGTTGGAATTAACGCATAAAAAAATTCACGATATGAAATGTGACATTTTAGGGGAATTATCTCTTTCTAAAAAAGAACTAGAAACCTATTTATCTAAATTAAAGGATTATAGATTTGTAGATAGTATGAATGAAATAAAATATGGTTCTTTTATTCGTTGGATCCCGATTGTTGATCCTAAACATATTTTCCTCACCACAGGAGCTATTTTCTGTGAATTCAAAGTAAAAAAAGACGGTGTTGCCTTTGTCTATAAGAATTTTAAGAATCGACAGGCTCAAGGTAATTGGGATGAATGTCTTATGTTTCAAAAAATGACTACACAAGAGCACGTGTTATTGAGTGCATTGGATCATTTGACAACATAGAAAAATATTAATGTGTTGGTGTTACAGCAGCAGCTCTCTTTTTTATTATACGTGCATTTAGTTTACTACAATAATCCTTGACAATGTCATTTATAAGCGTGATAAAAATAATGAAACAACCCGCAGAAAAGGCCATTTGTTTATCTAAATGAGTACAATGTACTAGACCTGAAGCACTGAAACGCCACAGTAGAAAAATACCAATATACATACGAAGATAGAAATCAACTCTATCTAAATATTCAGGAGCACGTGAAGGATAACCAAAAATAGCAACAAAAAGAACAATAAAATACAAAAGAAAGGCAATATAATTGACTACTATAAATCCAAAATTATTGTATTTATAAATATCCATTATAATTGTACTCATATTCATTGTATTATGTAATTATTATTATTTTGAGGCAATAAAAAAACAACGCATACCATTTACTGGATTTTACTTTTTTCCTTATTGAATAGTGTCTTTGCTTTGGTATAATAAGATTCCAAGAATTGATTCAAAAAGGTACTAAAGACAATGAACCATCCCGCAGCACTGGCAATACGTTTATCTAATTCATTAAATTTTACAGTAGATGCAAATGAAAAACGCCAAATAAGAAAAACACCAATATAGATTCGCACATAATAATCAATCGTTTTTATGTATTCCGGGGCGTGCGAAGAAAAACCGAACAAAGCTAATACATATAAAATATAAATAATAATAACGATGAAAGAATAACCATCATTTTGCAATGTAAATATATTTTTTACTTTGAAAAAATTATCGAATTTAAATGAATTCTGGGAGGTAAATGAATAATATAATTTTGATATCTCCATTATATTATATAATTATTTTTTTATACATCTACAGAAATCATCGGAAATATAGTCGCAATCACCGCGCAACACGCTTCTGCCACTTCTCTATGTTCTTTCTGTGTCCCATTTCCTGTACGCAATTGGATATAATGTAACCACGAACGCAATGAACCACTCATATACATTCGCGATTCAGTCAATCCTTCCGGTAATACCACACGTGCCTGTTCTTTGGCAATCCCCTTTTCCAACGCCCATTGGTATATTTCCGTCGCTTTTTCTATAATGTCCGTCTGTTTTCTATCCCATTCTGCCTGTAAATCCTGATCGTCTGTTTCAATGCTGTTTTGTCTGTTTTTCGTATCCTGTAATCTCGCCTCCCTTGTTTGAATATTCGCGTCTCTTTCTACCACTGCATATCGTTGTGAGAATTCCTGAAATGAAAAAGACCGATGTCGCAATATTTGGCGCGCAATATCTCGTGTCGTTTTAATTTCAAGGCATATATGAACCATTTCAAGTGGTGACCAATGTTGGTTCTTCATCAAATATCGAATCAATCGTTCATTTGTCTCTGTATTGACTTGGTTTGCTGGATTCGAAACACGTGCACAATAAGCAACCAAATCTTGCAATTCCCTTTTCATAAAAGAGTTTGTAACAGGACCCGTTTTCACACTATCTATATCCATATCCACAACTGCATCTTCTATAACAAATGGTGGACTCTGTGAATAGCTAATTAAACGCACTGACATTATATATATATTTATTTTGCTTTTATATCCATTTCATTGGAATACAATTCCAAGGTACGTGCACTCGCATCCGATGCGTCTACAAATCGTGGCATCCAAAAATAGGGCACTATATGTTCCATCTTCGGGTATGCCGACGAAAATACCTTTCTGTAGTATCCCTTTTCGTATGTCTCTCCTTCTTTTAATAAAAAGGCATCTTTTTCTGAATCGATAAAAATATTCCGAGCAAACGATTCTACCATATCTCCAACTACGCGTTTCTTCATCATAATACCATCACTGAATGCTTCTTTGCGTCTCCATAGAATCTCATCCGGTAACAAGGGCCTTCTTTGATGGTTCAAATAAAATGTACTACTAAATGCTTTTCGTAACAAATATTTTTCACACTGTTTTCGCCCAGGATGATAGCGCATCAATGGATGAATACTCAAATACGTTTGCACAAAAGTGCGGTCCAAAAAAGGCGTACGTGGTTCCAAACCGTGTGAAGAAATCGATTTATCGGAGCGCAATACGTCAAACAAATGAATGTCCTTGAGTAAACGCCGTGTCTCTGCGTCAAAGGTGAGTGCGTCAGGTGCCTTGTGCATATACAAATAACCACCACATACTTCATCCGAACCGTCACCATTGAATATCACTTTGGCATCACTGTGTTTCGATATCCATTGCGCCACCAAATAATTACCTATACTAGCACGCACCGTTGTGGTATCATAGCTTTCTATTGATTCTACTACTTCTGAAATAGAATTCAAATATTGCGTTTCCGAGAGAACAATCTCTGTATGTTTTGTTCCTAAATAATCGGCCACTATTTGTGCATATCGCAAATCTTCGGAACCTTCTAAACCAATACTGTAGGTTTCGAGAGGTAACCCTGTTTCATAATCGCGGAATTCATTTACCAAAGCGGTAATGAGACTGCTATCGAGTCCCCCTGAAAGGAGACAGGCAATCGGTCGCTCCGTATTGAGAACACGTTTTTTGACTGCATCAAGTAAGGATTGTTGGATTCTTTCAATGACTTGGTCTTCTGTCTCTTTTTCATTGGATAAAATACTGGTAAATCCAGAGGAATGATATTTTACTTCTTCTTTTTTCATCCAAGAAGAAGCTAATTGAAATGGATAGAAATATGTGTGATAATGACCTGGATGAAAGGGTTGTATCGTTACACTTATGTTTGCATTTGTAATTTGTGAATGTATATCAGTCAACATTTTTATTTCCGAGGCGAATCCAATGATGGATGATATCCTTGTATTCGCATTTGTAGATTCGTCGGCTACTATTTGATACAATGGACGTACACCATACGGGTCACGCGCAACATACAGATGAATACCCTCTTTATAAATGTCATATTCGCACAAGACAAAGGAAAAAACGCCATCGAGTAGCTGTAAAGTGTGTTCGATACCGAAACGTTCAAAGAGGGGTAAAATGACTTCACAATCTGAATTTGTTGTGGGTTCTATATTCAGCAATTTGTATAATTCTTTGTAATTATAAATCTCTCCATTGCAAATCAAAGTTAGATTTTTATAATGCAAAGGTTGGTTTGACTCTACATTGAGACCATTGATTGCCAACCGATGAAACCCAAAGAGGCAATCGGATGATACTTTAGTAAGTTGGGAAAACTCAGGACCTCGACGTTTGCCTCGCATAAATGATTCTTCTATCAAAGAAAAGGGTATACCATCGTAATTCAAGAGAGAAAAAATACCACACATCCTTTCTTTTTATTCTATCTTTCTCTCTATATTTGTTTTTGTAAATAAAAATATAGAATCAATATAGTAATGAATCAACAAGACAAATCAGTCTCACAACATCATATTTCTATGAATGAGAAAATATACAAACGTACTATTCCATCGCATCCGCTACAACCCTATTTAGATGTAAGACCCGTGATGACAAAATATTCTTTGTTACCGATTGTCGATCCTCGCCCTGATATTTCTGTACCTCTACGTCAATATCCCGATTTTCATTCAGGACACGTTTTTTACCCAGCGAGTACGAGTGTTGGTCCTTGGTCGGGATACGCATCCAGTGTGAATACAGAATCCGAGTTAAGAAACCAAGTATTTGCGTTACAATCCGCGAGTCAGGCTGTCTATGTTCCCAATGAGAAAAGTGATTTATATACGTATCGTTTCAAACCAGAAGAAACGGGTAAAGATGTACAGCCATTTTCGCTCTTGTTTCGAAAAGAGACTTTTGATTTGTTTGATCCTGCACCGGAAAAGGTAGGTACTGCGTTATTTCAAAATTGTACACGTCAACAAGTCAAAAATTTGCAAATATAATATATTTTTTATTTTTGTGTGAATAATAATGTTAACACTATATATAAATATGTTACTTGACGCATCACATTTTACATTTACCAATGATGGTAACAATGTCATTATTACTGGTTTCACATCCGCTGCGAGAGCTACTTTCAGTGATTCTACTACTATACAAGATATAACTATACCATCTACTATTGTATATGAAGATGTATCGTATAATGTAACTGAAATTGCGGAAAATGCGTTTAAAAGTAAATCAGAATTTGACATTCATCCACAATTGTTTTTAGGAACTGTGACATTGTCAGAAGGTATTACAACAATTGGTTTAAACGCTTTTTATGGCAATAGAATTGAAAATGTGATTATCCCTTCTACTGTAACACATATTGGGCAGGGTGCTTTCATTAAAAATAATATAAAAACTGTTACAATGAATTGCAATTACAGTCCAAATATTACTCCTGAATTTATACTCGATGAAAATCTTGTATGTATTATTGTTTTAAATCCTACTGTTACAGGTTGGACATTTGCATTTACTCAGGGTGTAATACCTATCGGTATTCCTTCTGATGATGGAAATTATTTATTTTTATTGAATGGAACTGAGATATTGATTACTGGATTTATATATACATCTACATTGATACCTACTCTTACAAATTCAAATGTTCCAGGAAATTGGACAATTCCTTCTACATTGTTTCATCAAGATGTTTCGTATAATATCACAGGTATTGACTATAATGCATTCAATGGGGGCTGGGCAAAACATTACGTATATAGTGAAGGACACTATATATATGATAGTAATCAAAAACCAGTTCAACATTATTTAAATATTGATACCTTGACAATTTCAGAAGGAATAGAAACAATTAATTTTGGAGCTTTTTCTAATAATTATAATTCTACACAAAGTAATTCAGGTATCAAACATATTGTTTTTCCTTCCACGGTGAAAACAATTGGAAATAAAACTTTCGAATACAATCAACTTGAAACTGTAACAATGAATTGCAATTACGATTCAAAAACAGATATTGAAGACGGGTTTTCAGAAGGAAATCCGAAATGTATAATAATTAATATCACTCCTTCGGTTACAGGATGGCCCTCTTCTATTGGTAGCAATCATTTACCTGTGGGTATTCCTTCTGATGAAGGTGAATATTTTTTCGTAATCGATGGGAGTAATGCAGTCATTAGTTGTATTACATCGAGTAAATTGTCAACATTGACAACAGGTATACCCGTTGATTGGACGATTCCTTCTATTTTGTATTATGAGGATGTTTCTTACAATGTATCTTCGATTGGTGATTATGTATTCAGTAATAAAAATGTAAACATTTCTACTTTGACATTATCAGAAGGAATTGAAACCATTGGCGCTTATTCTTTTTCACCAAGTAATACTATACGAAACTGTGTTTTACCTGAAAGTCTAATCAGTATAGGAGATGGTGCTTTTCAAAATGATCATATTCAAACGATTACAATGAATTGTTCATATAGTGAAAATTTTAACAATCGATGTTTGAATGGAAATGCAAATGTTGTTATCTATACAACACCTACGGTTACAGGATGGGGATCTACTTTTGGTGACTACAATATTCCTATTTATCATATTTCTGACGATGGTCATTTTTTATTATTAACAAATGGAAACAATGCCGTTATTTATGGATTAACATCGAGTAAATTGTCAACATTGACAACAGGTACACCCGTTGATTGGACGATTCCTTCTATTTTGTCTTATCAGGATGTTTCTTATAATGTAACTGAAATTGCGGCAAATGCGTTCAATGATAAAGGTCTCAATATAAATATGTTAACGTTGTCAGAAGGTATTACAACAATTGGTTCGGATTCTTTTTCACAAAATAGCATTGACAATGTGATTATCCCTTCTACTGTAACACATATTGGAGATGAAGCATTTTATAACAGTAATATACAAACCATAACTGCGAATTGTAATCTCAGTGAATATTTCTCACCTACTTGTTTTAATCATAATTATTTTAATGATTATAGAGGATGTGTTATATTTATAACTCCTTCTCAAACAGGATGGAATTATTTATTTGGTAGTGAAAATTCTGTTATTGTAGGTATTCCTTCAGATGATGGTAATTTTTTATTCTTAACAAATGGAACGCTTAGTGGACTGTCACCTACTGCCGTAGCAAACTATCAAGACAGTAATGTCATTCAAAATTTAATTGTTCCTTCAAAATTGTATTATAACAATACACGATACAACATAACTAATATGCCTAATTATTTATTTTCAAACAGATATCTCTATATAAGGAATTTAATCATCGAAGAAGGAATAGAAAATATAGGTTTCCAACTATGTGTTACTGATCATATTGATACTGTTATCATCCCTCGTAGCGTAATAAGTACTGGTGGATCTGCTTTTGCGGAATGTCATCTTCAATCTGTAAGAATAAATTGTAATTATAATACAAATTTGAGTCCTGATACATTTGCCATAGCAAATCCTCAAGGTGCAATCTACTTGGATCCTTCTTCAACAGGTTGGTCTACTACTTTTGGAACAAACCATATCCCTGTTGTTCATTTAACCAGTCCCACCCTTACTATTACGGATATTGCAACGAATCGTGTAGTATCTTTTCCGGAAAATGTGGTTCCTGGAAAAGATTACAGAATCAGTTATGTAAATAATAATCCAGATAGTAATAGTACTTATTATATTCTTTTATACAGTGGTATATACAATGGTGCTGATTTGAGTGGTGCAAAAATGAATGGACGCCGTGATATTGTATATTCAAATGGTGGAACAAGTATGAACATAACTTTTGATCATAAAATTGAACTATACACGCCATACAGTTTTGGAACGATTTTTGATCCAGCTGCGAGTCTTTCTATGTTATATGTTTTCCAACAAACATCCAATAATAATAATGTTGTTGTTGCCTCTCAACCAGTGATATATAATTTGTATAATATTTCAGAAACAACTCTCCTTGGTTTCAATAGTATTCCTGAATGTATTCCTACATTATCACCACCCACAACAATCGATATAAGTTCTTTGTCTATTACTACAATTGGTGCAAATGCCTTTGAAAATCAATCATTAACCAGTGTTATTTTACCATCTTCTAGTTCTTTCACAACCATTGGATCCAGTGCGTTTGCTGGAAACGATCTATCATCGATTACCATCCCAGCAAGTGTTACAACCATTGGAAACAATGCATTCTCAAACAATTCCATATTAAGAAGTACTACCTTTTTAGGAAATGCTCCCACTTTAGGTACGGGATTATTTTCAGGTACCAAAGTGTCCAGGTTAATGATTCAAAAAAATGCTACAGGATGGGCAAATAATAGTTTATCTTTACCCATTTCAGTTGTTTGTTTTCCCGCGGGTACACCCATACAAACGGACCAGGGAATCATTCCGATTGAACAAGTGGATGCTTCTTTGCATACCATTCGAAAGAAATCCATTGTAGCAGTTACTCAAACTGTATCACCAGACAAATATCTTATTCAAATCAAAGCAGAGTCCTTAGGTCCTCGTATTCCATCCAATACCACAGTTATGTCAAAAACACATTGTATCTTGTTTCAAGGGAAAATGGTTCCTGCGGCTCATTTGTTTGAACAAGGTATAGAAGGTGTATCACGTGTTGTTTACAATGGAGAAAAGCTGTACAACGTCTTACTAGAGAAATACGAAAAGATGATGGTGAATCATTTGGTGGTGGAGACATTGCATCCCGAAAACAATGTGGCACAATTGTATCGTAGGGTTCTTTTGAACGACGCTTATTCCGAGGAGGAAAAGGAGGCATTCGTGAAAAGAATGAATCGTGCTTATTTCAAGTACAATAAACTTGTGTAAAATAAAAGTATAAAAGATAACATTATTATAAAGGTACTATTATAATAATGCAATCAGGAGAGAATAAAAAACCTGTATTACCTACTATTGTAGAAGAAGAGGAAGAAATGGATCTTATTTCTCTCATTACATTGGAATACTTGTTGAACAAGGAACAATATGAGAGATACAAACAAGGAATCTTGGGTGAAAAGACAAATGTACGATACAAAAAGGATAAGAAATTTTACAGAAAGCGAATTGTAGAAATGACGCGAGAATTATGTCTTGAATCGGTACCAGATACAGATACAAAAATGTATCCCTCTGATGTACTGTTTGCCTTTGAACATTTTGCCAAAATGTGTATCCATTATTTCAAACGCTTGGACAAGAGTGATATTTTGCAAGAAGAATACAATGGTTTTGTTACCAAATCCTCAGAGATGGATTTGAATGCAAGTGTAGGTACAAGTCTAGGTACAAGTGTAGACACACAACTATGGATGCCGGCTCCTGCCAAAACAGTGACCTTGTTGGATAGTTTTGTCAAACGGAAAACGATCAAACAAAAGACGAAAATGATTGTTCCACAACAGAAACATATTCATTTGATGAATCCTGAATTGAAGAATAAAGGTGTTGGGAAAAAGAAAAATATTCACCATAATTATGACGCGGAAACTTCGGAATACAAAAAAGAAACATAAAAAAATGGGTAGATCTAGAAGTAGAAATAGAATAGGAGGATCTCATACAATGAAATTGCAATGCAGTCCTTCTTCTTCACATAAAAAGAAAAAGGATTATAGTTGTCTCTCGGACGAAGCTATTTACAAATTGCGTAATTTATGGAATGCGCGACATCCGGATGTACAAATTCACGCCAAGGACTCGAAGGAAATTTGGAAGTCTCTCGACAAACATATGCGCGGAGTATGTAACAAGGAATCCTGTTGGCTACGCCAGCATTTTGTGGAAGGGAAAATGAATCACGAATTACATAGTTCGTTTGCTCCAAAATGGCCAGAAGAATGGAAAAAGAATCCGAATGAATGGCTCTCTAGTTTGGACATCAACAATGTGATGAAGCAATACGAACGTGTATATCCCTGTTTCGATTTCTTGGGTCCTTCTCCGATTGACTACGATACACCTGAAGTGGATGGGCAGTGTGTTTGGGAAGAGCTCTGTCATTTTGAATTGAAACGAGAGATGAATTCTAAAAAATTCAAATTTGGCGTTATTTTCAACCTGGATCCCCATTACAAACCAGGGAGTCATTGGGTATCGCTCTTTATCAATGCCAAAAAGGGCAGCATATTTTATTTCGACAGTGCGGGAGAAGAGATTCCAAAGCGCATTATGAAATTCGTAGATACGATTATTGACCAAGGATCAAAATTATCAAAACCGATTCATTTCACATTTGATCAGAATTATCCTGTAGAACACCAATATGGAAATACAGAATGTGGTATTTATAGTCTCTTTTTTATTGTACATATGTTGGAGGACAAGATCACAGATCATTATTTGAAGACGCATATATTGCGGGACAAATATATGGAAAAATTCCGAAAAGTATATTTCAACGAGGAATTGTAATTTAAAGACAATATTGAGATTATAATATATGTCTGATTTTGATCGCCGTGAATTCATCAGTGAGAGAAACAAGATCACTATTTGGGATGTGATAAGCGACCGAGACGCACAATTATATCAGACTGAACAGGAGTATATTCAATTGCAACGTATTTTTATACAAGCAATGAACGACTTTTATGAAAGGGATATGGTGTATCCGAGTTTGATAGAAATGAACAAACGGTTTATTGGTGCGTTTCTTCGGTTTGCTAGAAAAACGGATCCAGTCAAAGCAGAAGAGAGAAAGATCGAAAGACAGAATCAATTTGATACTATATGGAAACAGAAACAGGCCGATTTTGTACAAGCGCACACAATGCCAGTACCCAAGGAGCCGATTTTTCGTGAAAAGATGGATACACCGGTAGAACGTGTAGAAGATTTGATTACAAAAATGATGGAAGAGAGAAAATATGATATAGAACCAACCATCTTTCCCAAGGAAGAAACGTATACGAATACACAAAAGAATCGATTCAAATACAATGTCCCCGATATCAAATTGATACAAATAGGAGAAGAGAGAAATGTGGAAATTGAGGCAGTTCCTTTGGTTTTTGCATCAGAATCGGCACCAACAGAATCCATTTTGTCCAAGTTGAAACCAAAAGCATCGGAGTTCACACCTTCTCTCCAAGAACAAATCACAGGAATACAGGAGGATATACGGTATATTATTTCTTTGTTGGAATCCAAGAAACCGTAGAAGATGTATAAAACAAATATAAAACTATTCTATTATATATAGTAATGTATTTTGTATTTTTCTCTCTGTGTTCCTTCTTCTTTTCTTCAACTGCATTTGTGACAAGATGTTCACTGTTTTATAAAAAGGAGATGCCTCTTTATGAAACGTTGGATGGCAATGAAATTTCGTGGGACAACGGGGAAGTGGAATGGGATTTTGCGTCGAGAGAATACAATCATCGTTCTTATTTTTTGGAAGAAGACGTACGTTCGGAAGATGTGATATGTACGTCAAATGAAAAGGGATTGAAAATTATAGATACCATTGAAAAAACGATCATCACGGATGCGGTATTTTCAGGTGCATTGAAATCATTGTACAATGAAATGGCACGTATGGATACATTTCTGGAAGAAACCAATGAATTTTTATACGATAATGTAATCGGTGAAAACATAGAAACAGATGCTTTTTTGATTGCTATATCGCTGTTTCTTGGATTTCATTTTAGCAGAAAGAAAATAAATATATCTAGTTTCTCTCAATTAGATCCCGAGAGAAAGCGAAAACATATTCAAGATTACAAAAAAATACAAAAAATGACGCAATTGTTGTTTCTCGTCTTTTTGTTTGTCTTTACCAAAAATATTCGTAATGCGGAATAGATGCAATGCATATTTGTATTTATTTAAAAACATATTCAAAAGGTGGGGTTTCTCGGAAACTAGTAGTTCCTTCGTAGTTGTATTCTATTTGAACTCGCTTTCCATTGTCATCAAAAATAGCCCAAACGCGACAACTGTCATTATATCCCATACGTTCACTCCTAACAAATTTACCTACATAACGTGTTACATTCGTTGTAAAGTATCTTTCGTTGCCTTCTCCCCACGTTCCTGTTTTCCTTGTCCATTCCGCGGTTTCATAACATTTGCCCACAGTTGGTTCCATACGAAAAACTTCTATTTCTTCTTGTTGATCTTGCTCTTGCATTGTTTTACATAATAAGAAAGAATATTTTTATCTATCAATTTTTTTGAGCGTCGCGTTTCTTTATATCCTTTTTAAAGTATATTAATAAAGGATATAAAGATGGGATAATATAGAGTAATACAATTAATACCCAATAAATGATACTATACAGCATATTACATACATAAATCACAGGAAATAACCACAATAAAATAATAATTATAGGTATATAAAGAACAACATTATATGTAACAGTAAATCTTTTCACCTTTTGCATTATAAATCCAAATTTCACATTTATAACCAGCATTCTTTAATGCTTGTTGTTTTATAAAAATATAATCTTTCTTTTTTTCAGCGGTCCATGTTGATTTTATTTCTATACATCTTTTTTGACTTGGAATATATATATCTACAAAATAGTAACGTGTTTTCCCATTTTTATCTATATAAGACACTCTTGGAACGCTAGAACGATTTGTAATAATTTCATCTTCGTGAATGTTTTCTTCGAATAAAAGTTCGTTCAATCCAAAGGGTTCATATCCTTGTACCCTATCAATTCTACCTGAAGGAAAATGAAAATCTTTTGATTTATACGCTGTTTTTGATTGTTTTTCTGATATTTCAGAATTTTGTGTAGCATATGGAACACCGAATCTTTTTATATTTGTTTGTTTCCTTCTTTCTTTCACTTCTTCGTTTTGTGAAGGATTTTCAACACCATAATTTACTATACAGGTTTCCCTTATTTTTTGTTTCACTTCTTCGCTTTGTGTAGCATATGGAAGACCATAATTTACCATACATTTTTCCTTTTTTTTTTGTTTCACTTCTTCGCTTTGTCCGGGATTTTCAACACCATAATTTACCATACAGGTTTCCCTTTTTTTTTGTTTTATTTCTTCATTTTGAGATACATTTTCAAAACCATGATTTGCTATATTTATTTGTTTTATTTTTTCCTTTATTTCTTTATTTTGAGTTAGATACGGAACACCGTGATTTTTTATATTTGTTTGTTTTGTTTTTTCTTTTACTTTTTCACTTTGTGTAGCATATGGAACACCGTGATTATTTATGTTTGTTTGTTTCATTCTTTCTTTCACTTCTTCGTTTTGTGAGGGAAATTCAACACCAAGATTATTCATATTTGTTTCCTTTTTTTTTATCAATCCTCTTTCGATAGAACAATTTTTACAAAAACCTTTATACCTAATTAAATATATAAATGCAGCATTGAAATTATTAGTACAATCTATGATACTATTACTACATTTTCCTTCTATTCTTGTATTATATTCTAATTTTATTTTAGAATAATCTTCTGAAAGAACAATATTATTATCAATGCAAAATGCAGTTAATGTTTCATAGTTGTATTTCATTAGTTATATACTAACATTTTCTTTATATTCTTTTAATATATATTTATTAAAAGAATTTAAAGGAGTCAAACAGACCGGTTAGACGCGTTTGAATTTGATGGCACCTCGTGTGTCCGTTTCCAGAATACCCACTTGGATGGGTTCTTGGCCCGTTTCCAGTGCATCTTGGTAGCTGTCGTAATCATATACATTGGCGATCGTGGGACTGATTTGTCGATAGACATATGTCTTGCCGTGAATCACTACTTCCTTGTCGCGTTGTTCTATCACTGTCTTGTTCAATTTGCGCATTGTATCGGGTTGGTCTTTTTGGATCGATGGATGAAAAGAAATGGCCGATGAACGCGCATCACCAAACGAGAGACAATGTAGATTCTCTCCCTTGGAACCGCGTTTTTTATAGACGGAACAATCGATGGAAGCTTCTTTGACTGCAACAATCAATTGGTTGTTCAAATCTTCTTTGATGGTCGATATTTCGTACAAGGCTTCGTCACTGGTGACGGGAATCTTTTGTTTTCTTGCCGTCGAAGAAGCAGAAGACGCATATTCTCGTTTGCTCAAATCTTTTTTCTTCAATTCAATCGATAAATCACTGTTGATTTGTTCTGGACGAAATGTCATTAAATACAAAAAGACTTCCACCGTTTGCAATTCTTTTGGTAAATCCGCGTGACTGCAAATACGTCGTGCTCTTCCAACCACTTGTTCAATGCGCACAGGATGCCAATACGGCTCCATAATATGAACATAGCGTGTATTACGTAGATTGA
>Ga0114959_10002693_pt1 | contig 14352 bp, 14 predicted proteins | sample C_130625_EF_Meta_FD_87317 | JGI IMG/M metagenome (GOLD analysis project Ga0114959, IMG submission 87317) | Freshwater microbial communities from Lake Croche, Canada to study carbon cycling - C_130625_EF_MetaG | ecosystem: Environmental > Aquatic > Freshwater > Lake | place: Lake Croche, Canada...
GTATTGATATCTGCGGTTGGCGCACCCAACTCACCACTAGGTAAATGGATCAGTTTCCATGGAATCAAGGCACCGCCCCAATTGCTCACAAATATGAACAAGAAAATCGTGCCGATAAAAGGCAGCCAGTCGCGGTAAGCCTTCTCGCCAATCTGCTCACGGGCTAGATCGCGAATGTAGGTCCACAAATATTCAAGCAAATTCTGGACGCCGGAGGGTTCTCGTTGCATCCGTCGCGTGCCGTAAACGACCAGGGCCAGCAAGGCAGCGATCACGACCCAGGAACTGAGAAAAACCTGGCCGTGAATCTTGAGATTGCCAAGTTTCCAGTACAGGTGCTGACCCACCTCGAGTGCAGCAAAGGGGAGACTGAAAGTCATCGGAACCATCGGAGTCGGTGTCCTGAAGAAAGGGCCGAAAGGAAAGCAGGGGTCTTGGGCCGGAGTTAGGGAGCTAGGACGGCCTGAACAAGCAAGGCAGGTTTATAAAGAAGAAAACCCACCAGGGCAGGAAACAACTGCAGTTGGGGGAGACGGGCGCAGGCAAGTACGAGCACGACAGGAACCAGCAACTGCACCTTGCTCAGGGAGCGGCTGGCTTGGCCCAGTCGAGCCACACTTCGGGACAAGAGCCAGAGATAGAGAAGACCGGCAAAGGCTCCGATCAGAAGGCTCAAGGCCACTGGCCAGCCGAAAGCGTAGGCCGCAATCGGCACCGAAATAGCTGCCACTGCAATGGTGGCCAACAACATGCGCTGCTGGAGCCGCTGAAAATCCCCCATGCCATTGACATGCGCGACCCCTACGGGCTCCTTGGCAAGAGGTAAAGGCACCTCAGGATTTGGAGACGGGGCAATCGCGACCGGCAACCGTGTGAAGCGAATTAGCGAGCAGAACTTATCACGCAGGCTTACGGAAGCGGCGTCTCCCGGCTTATCCGACCAGGGGTTGAAGCAGCCGTAGGGCGATCAACCGCCGAGCCCGAAGCAGGCGTTCCTGCTGTTCCATGGCCAAAGGCAAGGTGCCCAGGGCCATTCCTTCCGGGGCCCCCTCAAGGGCTTGGAGCAAAGCCAAATCGCCAGGTTCGATGTCCAAGGGTTCCAGATCCGGACCCAGAAGCGACGTCGACGGCCACCCCCAGAGGCAACGGTTCCGTTCCCCACCGGCAGCCAACAGGTCTTCGTCCTGTCCCCATTGTCTCGGAATGATGGGCTCCTGACTGAGGAAAAACTCAAAATGGCTGATATCGGGATCGAGGGTCTCCACCAATTCCCATTGCTGAAGCTCTGGAAGAGCCTGGGCCCTTTCCAGCAGCTCCCCCTGCAGCAGGCGAGCCGGATCCCACTGGGAAGGATTGGAGAATCCACAAAAGTGCAGCCCACATTGCTGCAGCAAAGCAAAGAGACGACTCAGGTCATAGCTGGTTTCCTGGGGATGCAAATACATATCTGCAAAATTTGAATCCGCCGCTGTGTCTAGGGCCCAACGGTTCTCATGGTGACGACGGAGACGATTATGGGACGGCAAATCATGGAACAAAGATCGGCCCAGCCTCAAGCCTTCGTCCGTTGGGCCGGCCTGCAAAAGGCCCAAGGCCTTCTGCACCCTGTGAATCTCCCAGCGACCCGCATCGGCATACAGAAAAAGATGCAAAAGCCCTTTGGGCGCAAGCCGCTCAGCCAATGCTTGCAACCCCAGTTCTGGACGATCTAGATGATGCAATACACCTACCGAATTAATGTAGTCAAAAGTTCCTGTCCCCTCAAGGTTTAAAAGGCTGCATTGCTTCACCTCCAGGGAGTGCACTTGGTCTGCGGCCCCAGAGCGCCTTAACCGCTCCTTGGCCCCTTCAAGGGCCCCAGCGCTGATGTCAACAGCCACCACATCGGCGCCTGGGTTGAGGTGGCACAGATAATCCGTACTGACGCCAGTGCCGCAGCCGGCATCCAAGATGCGCCATGACCGGGGATTCCCCCCAAGGCGAGGGGTCAATCCGCCCCTGACGGCCGCCACGACACTGTCGACACACCAACGCCAGTTGTATCCGGGGGGCGGTCCGTCCTGGAACGGATCCCCTGGATAGGGGAAGCGGTCGTAGAAGGCGCTGACGGCCGGCGTGGCGGCATCTCGGGCGGCGTGCCCAAGCTCCGAAGGGGCCTGGTCCTGGTCCATTGGCTTTACGGGTTTAAGCAGGGAATAGTGGTGGGCCGAACGCTGGGACCACAAGAGGTCAATGGCAGCAAAGACGACGAAGCTGCAAACATTTGTTCATGACTGGCCGGAGGCCCTCAGGGGGAGCCGTAGCCTTCCGAAGCCCGGCTCACTCCCGTGACATGACAGTGACCGCCAGCAGCGGCAGCACCAGGGTCACCCCTCAGCTCTACGACACTCTGCCGCTCTCCAGTGTCCGGAAAGCCGAGCAGCAGGATCGCTTCCCCGATGGGAGTGAACTGCAGACCCTTATCACCTTCTTCCAGAGCGGACAGACCCGGGTGGCAGCCGCCCAGAGACTCTCCGAAAATGCGGCCGAGATCGTCGCTAAGGCGGCCAATCGCATCTTTGCTGGAGGGACCCCCCTTTCCTATCTGGACTCACCGCTGCCCTCTGCTGGTGTCTCCCCAGGAAGCAACGAACCCCTGGCGGCTGATCAATCGGCCTTCCAGCAATCGGTGCGCACCTTTGTCGGCGCCAAGGCCGGACGGGGGGGCAACCTGATTGAGCGGCTCCTTGAAGGCGCTTCCGGTGAGGCGGACGTGCGGGTCGTACTGCCCGCAGGCTTCAGTCCGATTTCCGTTGGGCGCTACGGCACCGACCGGATGAAAAAATCCATCCGTGACCTGGCCTGGTTCCTGCGTTATGTGGGGTATGCCGTCGTCGCGGGCGATCCCAGCATCCTGGCCGTCAACACACGCGGCCTTAAGGATGTGCTTGAGAAAGCCTGCTCCCTGGCTGCCACCAATGTGGCTTTGCAGGAGATGCGAGCCGCTGCTGCCTCCCTGTTCCAAGGAGAGCCCGCCGCTCGCCAGCTGGTCATCGATTGTTTCAATGTCCTGCTCAAAGAGCTTCAGGTTCCAACCCCCTCGGCCCGACAACGCCTCGGCAGCCCTGTCAACCAGGGATTACAGCTGCCGGCGATCTACGCCCTGTCCGCCCAGGGCGCCCCGCGCTTTGTGATGAAGCCTGGCCTGACGGGGGGGCAAAAAGCCGAGGTCGTTCGAGCCGCCTATCGACAAGTCTTTGAACGAGACATTGTCAAGGGTTATTCCCAGGTGGTTTGCCCAGTCGAAGCCACCCAGCTCCGCCAGGGCCAGATCTCGATGCGGGAATTCATCCGTGCCTTGGGTCGTAGCAAGGAATATCGCCAACAATTTTACGGTCGCTTTTCAAATAGTCGCGTCGTTGAACTCGCCTTCCGCCATTTTCTTGGTCGGGGTGTTAGTTCTATCGAAGAATTCCGCCAGTATTTCGCGATCGTCAGTGCAAAAGGGCTTGATGGCCTGGTCAATGCGCTGGTCAACAGCATGGAATATGCCCGTAGTTTTGGTGAAGAAACGGTTCCTTACCTTCGCGATCTAGGAGAAGAAGCCCAGGAGAGTGCGGGTTGGGGTTCCAATCGCAAATTGTTCCGTTTCAGTGCCCCCTTTGAAGGAGCGCCGCAATACATCACCCTTTACGCCTCCTACCGGCAACCCTTCCCCGATCAACACCCCTATGGCGGTGGGAATGATCCATTAGCCCTCAACTACGGCGCCATCTTTCCTTCTGGAACGGCATCCGTGGCCACAAGACCCGCCTCGTTCAGCTACGACACGCGACGTATTTTGATCGGGAACGGCCTCAGCCAACCAGGCCAGATGAACAGTCTCCAGTTCCGCAAGGCCAGTCCCCGTCGCGTCGGCCCCAAGGTTGTAAGACTGCAGCAAATCGCCACTGGCGGCAACTCGGTACCGCGCCGCGGTGGCCAACCCAGCATTCGTGGGACTGAATCCTCTACCCAGGCAGTGATCAGAGCGGTATATGCCCAAATTCTGGGTAATGCCGGCTATGCAGGTGAACGCAACACCGTCGAGGAAATCAAACTAGAAAACGGCGATATCAACCTGCGTGAATTCGTGCGCCAGGTGGCCCGTTCCAACGCCTTCCGTCGTCGTTACTGGAGTGGGCTCTACATCTGCAAAGCGATTGAAATCATGCACAGGCGCCTGCTAGGGCGGCCCACATTGGGGCGATGGGAGATCAATGCCTATTTCGACACCGCTGCACGAAAGGGCTTTTATGGTGTCGTTGATGCCATGATCAACAGCCCTGAATATAACCAATGCTTCGGTGAGGACACCGTTCCGTACGAAAGGTTCCTTACCCCAACCGATCGCAATTCCCGCAAGGTCCCAGCCCTGCGCCGCGCCTTTGACCCGAGCAAGTACGTAGATCTCACGCCCGCAAGCCGTCCAGACGTCCCCCAAACAACAACTTTGCGCACGGTCGCCGACACGGTTCCCCGCAACCTTGCCCAGCGCCGTCCCCCCGTAATGGGTCCATGGAGTGTCCAGATTTCTGGTGGCGAATCGATGGCGCCCCCCCTACCGCCCTCCTCGGGTCCCGAGAGCCTGAGACAACCCCCAACGCCAAACCGATCTTGGCGTCCAGCCCCCAGTTCCGGCCCAACCCTGGCCTGGAGTAGTGGGGTCAGGACCGCCACCACCCCTGCCAACCCATCGGGAACCTTGGCTCAGGCTGGGGCCCGTGCCTTTGGCACTTGGACAGCGAATGTTGGCAAGGGCATGGCCAGTGGAATCGCCCAGGCTCCAGGGGCGGCGATGGACAAGGCATTCCGCCCCGAGTCCCCTCAAGGATTCCGACGGCGTCAGAGCCTCAGCCGACCGGTTCGTCTTCTGGCGGCCCCCGGGAGGGATCAGGTCGCCGAAGTGATTAGTGCCACTTATCGCCAACTTCTCAATCGCGATGTCTACGCAGCAGAACGATTGGGTGATGCTGAATCCCAACTAAACGATGGCCAAATTGACGTAGCCGGTTTTGTAGCCCTTGTGGCCAGCACGGACCTTTTCCTGAGCCGCCTCAACCAGCTTGCCCCCCTGCGTGCCGCCTCTGCTGCCTATCTGGCCCTGTTGGGTCGGGCTCCCCAGCCCAACGAAGTCAGTCGATTTTTAGCGACACGCGTTCGTTCCGGACTGCCTGCAGCAATCGCAGAAATCCTTGACAGCCCTGGCTATGCCTCTGCCTTTGCCCGAGATACGGTGCCTTACTGGCGCGGCCTCGAAACAAGCAATGGCATCCCCTTGGCAACAGTCAATAAAACAGCAGCACTTTATGGAGGCAACGCAGGTCTCAACCCAAATCCAAAATCAGCCTTATAAAATAACCTTTATCCAGCTGATTAACTTACTTTTTAATTTTTCCCAACCTACAATCCCCAGCTTTTTAAGCAGGGGCTTTTTATTGTTCCATGGTCAGACGATACAAAAAACACTTGGGGCCAAGTGGTTCAATCAAACCAGCCATCACAAACCCATAATTGACCCCGGGGGACAATGAGACAAAATCATGGCAAAAGCATTGCGCCCCAGTGATTCTCGTGAAAAAAGTTGCCGTGAAGAACTGTTACCGGAGCGCCGGTCAGCGGACGCCCCTAACGCAGAATGATTTGGCAGTCGGGAATCCGTCTGCACCCTTACCCACCGGATACCGGTCCCCTTAACGGTGACCGCTTGTTTCGAGGCAGAACTGCATGAGCATCGTCTCCAACTCGATCATCAACGCGGACGCCGAAGCCCGCTACCTCAGTCCTGGCGAACTCGACCAGGTCAAGTCATTTGTGGCTGGCGGACAACGTCGACTGCGTGTCGCCCAGGTCTTGAGCGAAAGCCGTGAACGCATCGTCAAGCAGGCCGCAGGCCAGCTTTTCCAGAAGCGTCCCGACGTCATCTCCCCTGGCGGCAACGCCTACGGGGAAGAGATGACCGCCTCTTGCCTGAGGGACATGGATTATTATCTGCGTCTTGTTACATACGGCGTCGTTGCTGGTGACGTGACTCCGATCGAAGAAATCGGAATCATTGGCGCCCGCGAAATGTATCGCTCCCTGGGCACCCCCCTAGAAGCGATGGCAGAAGCCGTACGTGAAATGAAGGCCGTGGCCACCAGCATCCTCACTGGATCCGATGCCGAAGAAGCAGGTTTCTTCTTCGATTACATGGTAGGCGCGCTCGCCTGAGGCCCAGTCCCACCCCTTCATCGCCACCCTACGGATCAATGCAAGACGCCATCACCAACGTCATCAATCAGTCAGACGTCCAAGGCCTTTACCTTGACGGTTCCTCGATGGGACGCCTGGAACAGTATTTTGCCAGTGGCGAAATACGGGTCCGGGCGGCTGCAACAATCAGCGCGAACTCCTCGGCCATCATCAAAGAAGCCGTTGCCAAGTCCTTGCTGTATTCGGACATCACCCGCCCAGGTGGCAACATGTATACATGCCGGCGCTATGCGGCGTGCATTCGGGACCTCGACTACTACCTGCGTTACGCCACCTACGCCATGTTGGCTGGTGACACGTCGATCCTTGATGAGCGCGTCCTGAATGGCCTCAAGGAGACCTACAACTCCCTTGGTGTGCCCATCGGTGCCACAGTGCAATCCATTCAGGCAATGAAGGAAGCTACGGCTGCCCTTGTCGGACCAGATGCCGGTCGTGAAATGGGCGTTTACTTCGACTACATCAGTTCCGGCTTAGGAAACTGATTTTTCCCTCTTCTGAGCTTCAGCGGCCCGTCTAGCGACGAGAATCATCTCCATGCGTCTCTTCAAGATCACAGCCTGCATCCCCTGCCCGGAAAAATCCCGCTCCCAGCGGGAAATCCACAATACCTACTTCACCAAGTGGGTTCCCTTTGATAGCTGGTTTGCTGAACAACAGCGAATCATGAAACAGGGGGGAAAGATCCTGAAGGTTGAGCTGGCCACTGGCAAACGTCAGCAAAATGTTGGAATTTAGAAGATTTTAAATCAGCGGCTTCTCAGCTCCCATTCATCAACCCGACCTATCGGCCGGGTTTTTTTGTTGGCAGCCAGGAAGCGTTTTGTCTGAAAAGACTCGACAAAACCGACCTGCTCACGTCTAAATAGGCCATCCACACCATACCAACAGGCCTTGTCCCGACCGACCGACCGATCCAGAGAGCCGCGTTCCGGAGATTTCCCTGGGTCCGCTGGCCGTGAAATCCAACTCAGTCCCTCAAACCTGAGTTCTATGCCTGTGATGGGGGCATCTCACTTCAAGGGTCTCCTGCCCCTGCCATGGCAATTTTGGTCTGCCGAAGCCAGATTGCTGATGGGACTCATCGCCCTTTGGAGCGTGCTTGGTCTTTTTGTGCTGAGCTCGGCCAGTTGGTGGGTGGCCGCCCACGAAATGGGCGATGCGACTTATTACATCAAACGCCAGGCACTATGGATGCTGGCCAGCTGGGGGCTTTTCTTACTGGCATTGCGAACTTCGATGCGTCGCTGGCTTGCCCTAGGGGCGCAAGGCCTACTGCTGGGCACAATTTTGATTGCCGCCACCTTGGTGGTTGGGAGCACGGTGAATGGCGCCAGTCGTTGGTTAGTGATCGGGCCGATCCAAATCCAACCCACCGAACTGGTGAAACCATTCCTGGTGCTCCAGGGAGCCGTGCTCTTCTCTCACTGGCAGAGAATTTCCGTTGATCAAAAATTTCTATGGCTCAGCGTCTTCGGCGTCCTTGTTTTGCTGGTTCTGAAACAACCCAACCTTAGTACTGCTGCACTAATGGGTTTATTGCTTTGGCTGATGGCTCTCGCCGCAGCATTGCCAAGGTTGATGTTGTTGGGGGCTGCCGCATCTGGGGTTCTGCTGGGCGGAGCCAGCATCATGATCAACACCTATCAACGTCTTCGGGTAATTTCTTTCCTCGATCCATGGAAAGATGCCCAGGGCAATGGTTATCAACTTGTTCAGAGTCTTTTGGCCATTGGCTCAGGTGGTGCCCTGGGCTCTGGATTCGGCCTTTCAACCCAAAAACTGGAGTACTTGCCAATTCAGACCACCGATTTCATCTTTGCAGTCTTTGCCGAAGAATTTGGTTTCCTCGGTTCGTTAATGCTGTTAATCTTTCTTGCCATTTTTGCTTTCGTCGGCCTCAAAGTTGCCCTCGGTTGCCGTAGTCCCCAACATCGACTTGTGGCAATCGGTTGCACCACACTTCTCGTAGGCCAGTCCATCCTCAACATTGCCGTTGCCAGCGGTGCCATGCCCACAACAGGGTTACCGCTGCCGATGGTCAGCTACGGAGGCAATTCCCTACTTTCAAGCCTATTGTTGGCCGGCTTACTTGTGCGCTGCGCCCTTGAAAGCCAGGGTCTGGAATCCGCACGACCCAAGCGTCGACCTGCCCCAAGCCCCCGATAGGCTGGTCATTCTGCTGCCCGCCTTGGCAATGCCCAGCCTCGCCCTGCAGTTTGCCGACCTGGCACGGGGCAGCGAACAGCTCCTGCAAAGCAGCCTCTCCCATCCAGGTCCACTGACCTTGGGAGCCGTTTTTGCCGGTGGACTGCTCACCAGCCTGGGCCCCTGCTCGCTTTCTCTGCTGCCAGTGACTCTGGCCTACTTGGCTGGTTTTGCCGATGATTCGGACGCCAAGGGTCCCCTTCCCTGGCAGCGCAGTCTCTGCTTTGCCATAGGAATCGTCAGCTCGCTGGTGCTGTTAGGTCTGGCCAGTGGGCTGATGGGTCGCCTCTATGGAAGCCTTCCGGAGCAGATCCCCCTGTTGGTAGCCACCTTGGCCCTTCTGATGGGACTTAACCTGCTTGGTTTCCTGCCCTTACGGCTTCCTGCGGGCCCGGATCCAGAACAGTGGCGGCGTCTCGTTCCGGCCCCTCTCGCTCCTCTAGCTGCCGGTCTGGCCTTTGGCTTGGCGTCCACACCTTGCACCACCCCTGTGCTTGCGGTTCTTCTGGCGTGGATGGCCGAGACCGGAAAACCGCTGGTTGGCATGCTCCTGCTCACCAGCTTCGGGGCCGGTCAAGTCCTGCCGCTGCTGTTGGCAGGCACGGCGGCTGCCACCCTTCCCTCCCTTTTGAAATTGCGTCAAATGGGTCAATGGGTGCCGCCAATCAGTGGTGTGGTCCTCCTTGTGACAGGTGCCCTGACCCTTGTGGCCCACCTGGCATGAACGCTTTGACGACAGCTTTGATGCGTCCGTTGGCCTGGCTCTCCAATCTGAAAGTAGCGATCGCCCTGCTTTTCGTGATTGCCCTATCCAGTGGCATCGGCACCGCCATCCCCCAGAAGGAAACCACCGAGTTTTATCACCAACGCTACGACCCCAATCCTTGGCTTGGCTTCCTGCCTGGTGACGGTGTCCTCAAGCTACAACTCGACCACGTCTATTCCAGTCTATGGTTTCTAGCCCTACTAGCCCTACTGGCTCTTGCTCTGATTTTATGTAGCTGGCGTCGTCAATGGCCGGCACTGCAAGCATCATTGCGCTGGATCGATTATCGCCAACCGCGCCAGCTGAGCAAACTGGCCATCGCTGAAACATTGGCAACAGAGAGTCCAGAAACGGATCTCGATCAACTTGAACATCATTTACAACAAGGAGGTTGGCAAATTCGACGTCAGCAAGACCGGCTTGCGGCCCGCAGGGGCGTGGCTGGTCGCGTGGGTCCCCTGCTTGTTCACGCCGGCTTAGTTGTTCTCATGCTTGGGGCCAGCTGGGGAGCTCTTGCCGGTCAGAGGCTGGAGCGCTTTCTGGCACCCGGCCATGACCTTGAACTGCTCAATCCCCGCGGCCAGACCCAGTTGACCTTGGCTTTAGACGACTTTTCGATCCAAAGGGATCCGGCGGGTCGGCCCGAACAGTTCACCTCCAAACTGCGCCTCCTCCCCCCTGGGGACCCTGCGAACCCCGGTGCTCCCTTAGAAGCCAGCATCAGCGTTAATCACCCCCTGCGTCACAAAGGAATCACCCTGTACCAGGCCGACTGGGCCTTGGTTGCCGTGAATCTCCAGATTGGACGCAGCCCCGTACTGCAACTGCCGCTGCAAGCTTTCCCCCAGCTTGGCGAGCAGATCTGGGGTCTGGTGCTACCGACCCGACCGGATGGCAGCCAGCCCGTCCTCGTGAGCCTTGGAAGTGAGCAGGGACCGGCCCAAGTCTTCAATGCGGAAGGCCAATTGCTGGCCCAGATCATCCCTGGCGGACCGGCGGTCGACGTGCTGGGCTTGCCCTTACGGATCGAGAGTGTGCTGCCGGCCAGCGGGATCCTGCTCAAGAAAGATCCCGGCGTCCCCCTCGTTTACAGCGGCTTTGCGATCTCCCTGATGGGAGGCGCCCTCAGCATGATCGCCACTCGACAGCTATGGGCCATCGCCGAAGGGGAAGGTTCCTTGGGACGACTCCATCTAGGTGGTCTTTGCAACCGCAACTTGACAGCCCTGGCGACCGAATTACCTGCCATGCTGCAATCCCTCAGGCCAACGACAACGCCCTGAAGCGGCCGTCTTCAACAGGGCTGGCGCTCGCCATGACTCACCCTCACCACGGTATGGACGTTGCCGCGACGGTTGAAATCGGCGACAAGCTCCATCCAGCTCGGATCGGCAGCCGCAACCAGATCATCAAGAATTCCAACGGCTACCGCTTCGTGGGAGATGGAGCGGTTTCTAAAACTATTGACGTAAAGCTTGAGGGCCTTCAGCTCGAGCACCCTGGGTCCCGGCTGATAGATCAACCGCAAGATGGCGAAATCTGGATACCCGGAAAACGGACAAAGACAGGTGAATTCCGGAAGTTCGATCGAAACTTCGTAAACCCTTGAAGGCGAAGGATTCTCAAAGGTCAGCAGTTTCACTTCAGCAATGGCCTGGGTGCCCTCTTCAGGAGCAGCCGTTCGTTCAGAGGGAGTTGGAACCTGAAGGGGGGTGGGGGATGCCATTGGACTGGTTCTGGTGACGGAGCTTGGAATTGGGCCTGGGCCGAGTGAACTGTCCATGGGCCCTCCATGATTCATGGAGGCTAGGGGCCGCAGACAGCCTGGGAAGCAACCAGTAGCATCGAATACCACAGGGCCCTTGACCCTGGGCCTAATCATGGCTCGGTCATGCACCGATACCCTCAGTGCTGATGCCAGCCAAGCGCATCCATCTCTGAGAGACTGTTCCTCAGTGTTCTCTTTCCTGTTTTCCAATCTTCTCCATGAAAAAGATCGAGGCCATCATCCGCCCCTTCAAGCTTGAGGATGTGAAGATTGCCCTTGTGAGTGCGGGGATCGTCGGCATGACCGTGACTGAAGTACGCGGTTTCGGCCGTCAGAAAGGTCAGGTGGAGCGTTACCGCGGTTCGGAATTCACCGTTGAATTTCTACAGAAGCTCAAATTGGAAATCGTTGTCGATGACGACCGCGTTGACACCGTGGTCAACGCCATTCAGGAGGCCGCCCGCACTGGTGAGATCGGCGATGGCAAGATTTTCATCTCTTCGGTCGAATCGGTGCTCCGCATCCGTACCGGAGATCGGGATAGCAGCGCCATCTGACCAGCCCGGCTCAACTTGAAGTTCTTCCCCCTGCCATCGTTGTCGCAACAATGGCATCGATCTGATTGGTCTCCAGTTCTGGGTTCGGTTGATCCACATCCACCAACCAAACCAGATATTCATGGTTGCCGGCCGGACCGGTAAGGGGCGAAGCCACCAGACCGGCGGCTTTCCAAAGTTGGCTCCTCGCAGCCTCGATCACCCGTTTGATGGCATCCATGTGGGCGAGGGGGTCCCTCACCACTCCCCCCTTGCCCACCCGTTCCCGTCCCACTTCAAATTGGGGCTTGACCAGCAAAAGCGCTTCCACCCCGGGCCCTGGGCCGATCGGTGACGGTTTCAACAAGTTTCTGAGGGCCGGCAAGACCTGAACCAAGGAGATGAAGGACACATCCGCAACGGCCAGGTCCGGCCAGACGTCGTCCTGGCCGTAGAGCAACTCTGGGGTGAGGTGGCGCAGATTCGTACGCTCCCGTAACACCAGCCTGGGGTCACAGCGCAGACTCCAGGCCGTCTGGCCGTAACCGACATCGATGCCGTAGACCCTGGAGGCCCCCCTCTGCAGCAGGCAATCCGTGAAGCCGCCCGTGGAGATGCCACCGTCAAGACAGATACGGCCCTCAACGGTGATGGGCAAAGATTCCAAGGCCGCCACCAGTTTTTCCCCACCTCTGGAAACAAAACGAGGTGGATGCTTCACCACCAAATCCAGATCGGGGCTGAAAACCACCCCAGGCTTATCGAGCACCTGATCACCGCTACGCACACGACCGGAACGAATCAGCTGCTGCGCCTGTTGGCGGCTCGACGCCAAACCACGTTCTAGGAGAAGCAGATCCAGCCTTTGGCGTTGTTTTGTCATGGGTTCAAAGCCAAAAACGGAAGAAATTCCAAGGGGATGGGAGCTTTCGTGGCAATCACTAGACAATGGCCCCTTCCCGCCCATCCCCTTCACGATGGCATTTCCGGGATCCACCGGTTCGTCACAAGTCGCACCCCAAACCCAGTCCAGACCCAGCCGCCTCCATCACCGGCAGGCCGCCGAGGTCCTTGAGCTGCTTCGGCCAGGGACTTTCGTTCGTCTTTCGGACCAACCCACCGACTTACCCCCTTTTGAGCTTTTGCATTGCCGTGGCGGCCGCTGCTGGATCCGGCAACAGGCTTGGGGAGAGTTGATTCATCTGGAGGTGCCCCACCGCCAGCTGACATCAGCCGCCTGAATCCCCTTGGGAGCCGGCACCCCGTGGGTCGATAGGTTGGGTGCAAGTCTGTTTGCGGTTGCCCTGCCTTGATCGAGCGGTACACCCTGCCTGAAATGGGCAACATCTGGAGTGAACAAGCCAAGTTCCAGGGCTGGCTTGATGTCGAGATTGCTGCCTGTCAGGCCAATGCCGAGCTGGGGCGACTGCCGGTGGAGGCCCTGAAACAGATCCGGGAGAGGTCGAGCTTTGAGGTTCCACGCATTCTCGAAATCGAGGCGGAGGTTCGCCACGACTTGATCGCGTTTCTCACCAACGTCAATGAACACGTGGGTGATGCGGGTCGCTACATCCATGTGGGCATGACCAGCTCCGACGTTGTGGATACGGGACTGGCCCTGCAACTCAAAGCCTCAGTGGCGGTTTTGCGCCAGGAACTCGACCAGCTGGCCGACGCCCTCAGGACCTTGGCCAGGGCCCATAAGGACACGGTGATGATCGGTCGGTCCCACGCCATCCATGGTGAACCGATCACCTTCGGCTTCAAAGTGGCTGGTTGGCTCGCTGAAACCGAACGCAACCGGGAGCGGCTGGCCCGGCTGGACAAGGTCGTGGGCGTGGGCCAGATCAGTGGCGCCATGGGCACCTATGCCAACACCGATCCGCAGGTGGAAGCGATCACCTGCCGCATCCTGGGCCTGGAACCCGACACGGCCAGTACCCAGGTGATTGGGCGGGACCGCCACGCCGAGTATGTGCAGACCCTGGCCCTCGTCGGGGCCTCCTTAGAGCGTTTCTCCACTGAAATCCGCAATCTGCAGCGGACCGATGTGCTTGAAGTCGAGGAGAGCTTTGTCAAAGGCCAGAAAGGCAGTTCGGCCATGCCCCATAAACGCAATCCGATCCGCAGCGAACGGATCAGCGGCCTGGCCAGGGTGCTGAGGAGTTACACCGTGGCGGCGCTGGAAAATTGCTCCCTTTGGCATGAAAGGGACATCAGCCACAGCTCGGTGGAGCGGATGATGTTGCCGGATTGCTCGGTGACCCTGCACTTCATGCTGCGGGAGATGACCGAGGTGGTGCGGGGCCTGGGGGTCTATCCGAACAACATGGCGCGCAACATGAACGTCTATGGCGGAGTTGTCTTCAGCCAGCGGGTGCTGTTGGCCCTGGTGGAAAGCGGTCTGAATCGAGAGCAGGCCTATCGAATCGTGCAACGCCACGCCCATGCCGCCTGGAACCAGGAGGGTGGGAACTTCCGCGCCAACCTTGAGGCGGATGCCGAGGTCACCGATCGACTTTCAGCCCAACAGATCGAAGCCTGCTTCTCCTGTGAACTGCACCAATCCCAGCTGGCGGTGATTTGGCAGCGGCTGGGGATCTGAGCACCTTTTAACCCTTCCGCGTGACAATCCAATAGCAAGCACCCGGCCTTCACCAGCAAGCGGGTCTACTGAAATGCGCCTGGCGATGGCTCGCGAGCTGGAGCCAGTAGATCATTCTGCATAATAATGCTAATGCAAACCAAAACAAAACATTGAGTTGGAAGAGAAAGTTAAAAACCCAAATAAAAAATAATAA
>Ga0114959_10002694_pt1 | contig 14349 bp, 12 predicted proteins | sample C_130625_EF_Meta_FD_87317 | JGI IMG/M metagenome (GOLD analysis project Ga0114959, IMG submission 87317) | Freshwater microbial communities from Lake Croche, Canada to study carbon cycling - C_130625_EF_MetaG | ecosystem: Environmental > Aquatic > Freshwater > Lake | place: Lake Croche, Canada...
AAAGGTTCTCCTCCCAGACATTCTCCTCCATTATTCTTAATGAATCGTGTTTTTTTAATCTGATTAATTTTCTAATTTCATTATTCTTAAAGTTCAATTGTATTGGTGCTTTAGAATAATGTAGTGCCCTTGTATTTCTTTTTGCACATCTCTGCAAAACAGAATTTCTTTCTCGATTTAAACTTTTCAATCACAATTTTAATATAAAATAAATGAATAAATTTTTTACAATTTCAGCTATTGCTTTGACGTTAGGTTTATCTATTTCCAAAGCACAAACAATTCCTAATGCAGGATTTGAGACATGGTCAAGTATGGGAACATACAACAATCCCGTTGGTTGGGACAATTTAAACATGATGACTTCTTCTGCTAGTGTTTACACTTGCGAAAAAGGAACACCGGGTTCTCCAGGAACTGCATACTTGAAATTAACTTCTAAAACTATTTCAGGAATGGGTGTTATGCCTGGCGTAGCAGTTAGTGGCGTTATTGACCAAAACACGTTTCAGCCAAAATCAGGTTTCCCATTTACTGCTCAACCACAATCTTTAACTGGAAAATGGCAGCACATGATATATGGTAACAGTCAAGGGTTTATTGATGTAAAGCTAACGCGTTGGGATGCTACAATGAACATGAGAGTAAATGTAGCAGCTGGTCATGTAAATTTATCTGGAATGGCTATGAGTTGGGCAAATTTTACAATTCCACTAACCTACACAGATTTTAATGCTCCTGATACATGTATTATTGTTATGAGTGCAAGTGGATTAAACCCCACAAATCTTGATTATTTGTGGGTAGATAACTTAGCCTTTGCAGGCAGTGTAACAGGTATTAAAGAAAATAATTCTTCATCAAATATTTTAGTTTATCCAAATCCTGCAAGTAGTATTTTGAATATTAATCTTAGTGCTTTAAAAGGAAAATCATCAACAATTAAAATTTTTGATGCACAAGGTAAACTACTACAAGAAGTAAAAAATGTAATAAACAACATCGCTACAAGTATTGATATTGATGACTTTGCAAAAGGGTACTACATACTAAATGTTGTTTCTAATTCTGAAACAATCACAAAACAATTTATCAAAGAGTAAATTAAATAATTAATTGCCTTCGCAAGCCCCTCCTTTGGAGTGGTTTGCGAGGCTTATTTTTACCATGAGAAAAATTATAATTTTATTTCTAATTATTGCATCAAAGACTTTTGCACAATCACCTTTATTTATACCTGATACATTAGTTGGGCCAACTTATAATTTAACGATGCATGCTGATAGTGTTCAGTTTTTTTCTGGACGAATATCTCACACCTATGCATTCAACCAAAACAAGTATTTAGGGCCAACACTCATTTTAAATAAAGGCGAAAACATAAATATTAATGTTACCAATTCGTTGCCCGACACTACAACCGTGCATTGGCATGGCTTACATGTTCCAGCAATGTGGGATGGTGGCCCATACACAACAATCATGTCGGGTCAAAGTTGGCATCCGCACTTTAAGGTAATGGATAATGCTGCAACGTATTGGTATCATCCGCACTTGCACAAAAAAACTGCATTGCAAGCCATACGTGGCGCAGCAGGGTTAATAATAGTTCGTGATAGTGTTGAAGCACAACTAAACTTACCTCGTAAATATGGAATAGATGATTTTCCAATTATAGTCCAGTGCCAACAATACGATTCATTAAACCAAGCAATGCCTTTGGGAATGCAAGACAGCACACTGCTTGTTAATGGTACACAAAATCCATACTTAGATGCTCCAGCGCAAATGGTAAGAATGCGCTTGCTAAATGCTTCTGGTGAACGCGCGTTTAATTTTGGATTTTCAAACAATATTCCATTCAAACAAATTGCTTCCGATGGTGGATTATTGGACGCTCCATTTGATACCAATAGAGTAAGACTTGGCCCAGGAGAAAGAGCAGAAATTGTAATTAATCTACAAGGAATAAATACTCCGTTTATATATTTAATGTCTTATGGCTCTGAGATGCCAATGGGCATGCAAGGTGGGCCAACAATGCCAATGCCTGTAGGTAGTCCACCTATGGATAGTCCATTGAATGGAATTAATTTCAATATAATGAAAATAAATATTGTTGCTCCCACACAAAACCCTGTAACAACTATACCTCCAACACTAACACAAAATATGGTTTATACTGAACAGCAAGCAAATATTACACGAACCATTCGCTTTACAGCAGATAGTTTACTGGTGATGGATGGCCCCTTTTACTTTAACGATAGCACTTTTGATATGATGCGTGTTGACTTTAAAATACCTTTAGGAAGTGTTGAGATTTGGAAGTTGGTAAACATGACTATGGTGGCACATCCGTTTCACATTCATGACGTACAATTTTATTTGTTAGACAGAAATGAGTCTGCGCTTAGCAAAGCCGAACAAGGAAGAAAAGATGTTGTGTTAGTACCTGCTTTTGATTCTGTTAGGTTCATTACCAAATTCACTGATTTTGTTGATACCATTATTCCATATATGTATCATTGTCATATTCTCATGCATGAAGATGCTGGTATGATGGGACAATTTATGGTAGTGCCAAATACAACTGATATTAAAAAATTAACAGATAATAATCTTTTTAGTGTTTATCCAAATCCCACAACAGGTAATTTTAATTTACAATTTCGTGATTTAATCAATGACTCAGAAATAACTATTTACAATGCCTTGGGAGAAATTGTGTATCATAAAAAACTACTGCAAACACAAACTATTATTCTGCCTACCGAACATTTTAATTCTGGAATTTATAGTTTGCAAATAAAAGCAGACAACAAATCGTTTTCACAAAAAATAATTAAACAATGAAAAAGTTAATAATCTTTATTTTCTTATTTAGCTTTTATGCTGCAGCTTGCAATTCATCAAACACTCAAAAAAATACAACTGAAGTAAAATCCGATACAACAAATTCAAGAATAGTTGCTGCGGATTATCAATGTCCAATGGATTGTGAAAGCGGAAAAACTTATGCTGATACTGGCAAATGCCCAGTATGTGAAATGGATTTAGAAAAAAAATAAAATTGTGATTAACTTGAAGTATTTACTTATCATAATTGCATTAATCTGTTCTCATTCGTGTTTATTTGCGCAGCCAAGCATAAATGGTAAGGTAATTGATGCTAAAACCAGCCTACCAATACCGTTTGCAGTAGTTAAAAATGTTAGTGTAACTGCTGTTACAAGTTCTGATAGTATTGGAATATTTAGATTGTTAGCAGATAGTTCAGATGATTATAGCAAAGCGCAAACAATTATTACAAGCTGTGTTGGTTACAAAACGGATACTACAGTTGCTCCAGTTTTTAAATTTCAAAATATTTTTCTACAGCCCATCATCGAACTAAAAGGCGTGACCATAACCGAGAAGGGTTTAGGAACATTACATTCTACAATAAAGACCATTAATAGCGAAATAATAGGCGATGGTGAACTTAAAAAGGCTGCTTGTTGCAACCTCAGCGAAAGCTTTGAAACCAATGCCAGTGTTGATGTAACGATGAACGATGGCGTAAGCGGCGCTAAGCAAATTTCTATGATTGGATTGGATGGTGTTTACACGCAAGTGCTGTTAGAGAATACGCCTTATGTACGTGCATTAAGTAGTAGTTATGGTTTAAATTTCATTCCTGGGTCATGGATTGAAAGTATTGATATTAGTAAGGGAACAGGGAGTGTAGTAAATGGCTACGAGGCGCTGTCGGGAATTGTAAATGTAGAATTGCAAAAGCCAGATAAAGCAAATAAATTATTAGTAAATATTTATGTTAGCTCTGCTGGACGAGCTGAAACAAATATCAGCTACCAATTAAAAATAAATGAGAAATGGAGTTATTTATTGATGGCACATCATAGTAGAGTATTAATGATAAATGATTTTAATAAAGATGGTTTTATAGATATACCATTAAGTTTGCAATACAATGTTTTTAACCGCATTAAGTATAACGGTAAAAGATTTTTATTTCAAGCGGGAACTCAATTAATTGATGACGATAAAAAAGCTGGTCAAATTTGGGGAGGACTTTTAGGATTTCCCAAAACCTATGAAATAAAGATTCATAACCGACAAGGTATGTTTTTCACAAAAACTGCGTTTAACTTTTTAAATAGTCCTTACCGCAGCATTGGCTTGATTACAAATGGTAAAATGCAGGAGCAAAAATCAGAATTTGGAAATAAAACTTACGTTGCAGTGTATAATTCATTTTATAGTAATTTAATTTTTCAAGATATTATCGGCGACTCTAGACACAAATACAAAGTTGGCGCTACCTATTTATATGATCATTTTATTGAGAATTATAACGATTCTTTATTTTCACGCATTGATAATATGCCTGGCGCTTTTGCTGAATACAATTTCGATAACTTAAGTAAATTTTCAAGCATTGTAGGGTTTCGTGCCGACAATCATCCTAAATATGGAGTGTTTTATACACCAAAAATAAATCTAAAATATAGAGCACACAAAAACACCACGCTTAGATTTAGCGCAGGCTTGGGTACTAGAATTTCAAATGTATTTATGGATAATACTGGCTTGTTTGCCAACGCAAGAAAAGTAGTAGTTTTAGAAAAACCATTGCCCGAAAAGGGTTACAGTGTAGGTATTAATTTATTGCAAAAATTTAAGGCATTTGGCAAAGATGCTGAGTTTGTGCTAGATATTTATCGAAGTGGTTTCAGTAATCAAGTGGTAATTGATTTTTATGAAAGTTACAAAAATGTTTTTATATATAATTTAAAAGGAAAGAGTTATGCAAATGCTTTACAAGCTGAAGTATCAATGCATCTCAACGAATTCTTCACTGTAAAGGGTGCATATAAATTCTATAAAATAGAAACCAAATACTTAAGCAGCACCCAAGCAAAACCAATGATACCAACAAGTAGGGCTTTATTTAATATTTCATACACATCAAAGTTTGATATTTGGAAAGCGGATGCATCATTTCGTTACAATGGCGTTAGTCGCTTACCTGTTGGAAATTCGCATTCAAACCCAGAAATGAAACAAACAATTGGTAAAGCTTTCATTACTGCCTATATGCAATTAACTAAAGCATTTAAAAAAATGGAGGTATACGTTGGTTGTGAAAACTTACTTAACTATTTGCAGCCGAATGCTATTGTTAGCGCCAATAAACCATTTAGCGACACCTTTGATGCTACAATGATTTATGGACCAGTAACAGGGAGAATAATATATACCGGTTTGAGGTACAACATAAAATAAAAATGATGAGTAATTATTACTCACTTTTAAAAGTTTTATGTTCATAACTAATACAACGCTTGCCCTTAGTATAAATGCTTGAATGTAAATTCGTACGTTAAATGCGCATTACTAATTACATATACTTTCTACTTATTGTGTTCACAAATTTTTGCTTTGCCCAGAAGTCAAAATCGCGTTCAAAGGTATATACAAAGCCATTGGACAAAACCATATTAAGGTCAACTGACAAAACAGAATTAGAACTAAGAAAGAAAAGGCTACAACAGGAAATAATTCAATATAACAAAGAGTTAGAAGAAACTAAAAAAGACAAGCGTACGTCAATGAAAAACTTGATTATTCTAAATCAAAAAATCATGAAACGCCAAGCATTAATTTATACAATTAATGAGGAGTTAGAAGTTACAGCAAAGCAAATTTCAGAGAATATTGATAACATCAATCAGTTAAACAATAAACTAAAACTGCTGCGAAGTAACTATGCAAATATGGTGTTGAATTTGTATAAAAACAGAAATCAATCTACAACAATTAACTTCATCGCTAACTCCGAAAACTTTAACCAAAGCATTAGAAGAATAGAATATTTTAAGCGCATAGCTATAGCTAGAAAAGAACAAATTGGTGCAATAAATCATACCACCACTGAGCTAAATACAACAGTTCAAAAACTTGAAATAATTAAGGAAGATAAGAGTCGATTACTAGATTCAAAAGAGAAAGAAAAAGAAATTTTTGATGAAGAAAAAAATCAAAAAGAAAAAGTAGTAGCCCAACTGCAAACGCGCGAAAAAGAATTAAAAAGCCAAATAAGAAAAAAACAAGAGGATGCTAACAAATTAAGTAACGCAATTAAAAATATAATTGAACAAGAAATAAGAAAGGCAAGAGAGGCTGCAATTGCAGAAGCTAAACGCAGAAAGAAGGAAATTGAAAAGTCAAATTCTGACAAGAAAGATAAAATTAAGAAAGATAATCCAGCATCTGAAACAGTTGCTAACAATGAGGACGAGAAAAAAATTGAGAATATTAATAAGGAAATAGAAGAAGCTGAATCGGCAAAAAGTTCTGAGGAAGTTTTTGCTTTGAGCAGTGAAAATCAAAAACTATCCAACGGTTTTGAAAACAACAAAAATAGATTGCCATGGCCTGTTATATCTGGCTCAGTAATTTCTGGATTTGGTGAACATGAACATCCAGTTTTAAAAGGTATAAAAATTAAGAACAACGGTCTTGACATCAAAACTAAATCAAATGAAAGCGGGCGTTCAGTTTTTGATGGAGTAGTAACTGGAGTTATTAGTATTCCAGGAGCTGGAAAGGCAGTTATTATTAGACACGGTGAGTATTTGAGTGTTTATTCAAACCTTGCAACAACATTTGTAAATAAAGGTGATAAGGTGAAAGCGAAACAACCTATTGGCATAGTGGCTAATGGAGAAAGTGGTAGTGGTGAATTGCATTTTGAAATTTGGAAGGGACAAATAACACAAAACCCTCAAACGTGGTTGTCTAGAAATTAATATAAACTATAGTTGGGGCAATGTTACTGCTCAAACCTCGATTGGAAAATTTATTAAAATATTCTTTTGCTTATCAATAAATAGTTTACGATTCTAATTTATGAGGAAACAATTTAATTTCTTAACGATTTCAGTATAAGATTACAAGCTATAAAATCTCACTATTTTAAAAACGGTACCTTAGTCAAAGAGTATTTGTTTGTTTTTAGTTAAGAATTTTAGATTTAAGTCAACTTCTTTAAAAATGCATACCGTTCATTACCCAATTCGTTGCCTAACCAATTCGTAAAGAATAATGCCAGTTGCCACAGAAACATTTAGTGACCCTAAATCGCCAATCATCGGAATCATTGCACGGCTATCGCATAAACGTAAATATTCGGCAGAAACCCCATCTTCTTCTGAACCCATAATAATGGCTGTAGGTTTTGTAAAATCCATTGATGTATACATCTTCTCCGACTTTTCAGTACAAGCAATTATTTGTACGCCACTTTCTTTCAAAAAATTAATGGTGTATTTTAAGTTAGGACTGCGACAAACCTTAATTTTACTTAGTGCTCCTGCCGAAGTTTTAACGGCATCGGCGCTAGCTGGTGCTCCACCTTTAAAAGGAACAATTATGGCATCAATACCTGCGCTATAAGCTGTCCTGCATATTGCACCAAAATTTCGTACATCAGTTATTCTATCTAAAATTAAGAAGAAAGGTACTTGGCCCTCCTCAAACAATTGAGGTAAAATATCTTCAACATTAAAATAATTTATTTCGCTGATGTAAGCAATTGCACCTTGGTGATTGCTTCTAGTAATGCGGTTTAATGTTTCAATTGGTACACCATTATAAACAATATCATGGTCTTTTAATTTGCGTTTTAAATTTACAATTAACTCGCCACCCAAACCGTTTTGAATAAAAATTTTATCAATTTCTCTTCCTGCATCTATAGCTTCCGTTATGGAATGAATACCATAAATAAAATTTGCTTTTTCTTTGCTGCGATATTCCCCGTCTCTTCTATTAAATGCCATCTTAAATTATTGTTTCTCGTTTATTACTCTACCCATGCGCCATGCATCTACATTGCGATACCAAATTTCTTTATATGCTTCTGAACGATTTAAAACATATTCATTATCTGTAAATGGATTTTCTACTTTGGTATAAATAAATTTTACTTGACGCATCACATTTGTTTCATCGCCATATATCCATGTTTCTGAAAAATTATCGCGCAAAACCGAATTTGGTGCCCCAAAAATTAAGTAAACCAAACCACGGTCAGTTTTCCAGCCTTCATCGTAAGTATTGAAAAATGTATTGCACTTTTCAATCCGTGTGTAATAATTTTTAATGAGTACGTTTGCCCTTTCTTTGCTATTGCTTCCGCACTTTAACCAATATTTATCTAGCGCTAATTTTAAATTATTTGCCGATAGCAGCTCATCGTATTCTTGCTTGGTTGTAATGAATCTCAGTGATTTTATCAAATTATTTTCATCATTGAAAATAGGAAAGTTATGGTTATATTTCATAATCGTTAAACCTTCTTTATCCGAAGTATCTGTAACAAAATGATAAATTCCAGGATTGCTAAAAATTACTTTGCCAGAATAGTTTTCATCTAAATTAAAGCTAAAAATACTGTCGGCATTATAGTCAAATGTTTTTCTTTCTTGATATGAAAATGGTGGGGGAGGCAAACCCATATCTCTATTATAATATTTAACAAAGAGTTTCTTTATGCCTTCTTTTTTATTGAATTTTATCTTAATAGTGTCGTTATTCGATACATAGTTTTTGAATATTGGATAAACTGAATTTGTGCTTGATACATAAAAGTTTTGCCTTGAAAAAATTGTTTTTTTGTCGATACTTAAATAAGAAAATGATTCTGATGTTCGGTTTAAATCAGTCATAATTAATTCAACTACATATGTAAATCCTATAGGAGCATTAACTTCAAAATGACCTAAAATTAATTCCTTTCCTTGCGTTGCATTCAAAATGGTATCAGTAAAAAACACTGAAGCACTATCTAGTACTAATGTTGAACCGTAACCATTAACTAATCTATAACTAATTTTTACTCTTGATACAAAATCATTTTTTTCATTTACTGCACGCATGTAAAGCAACTCCGAGCTTTTTATGCTAAAAAATATTTGTGTGTTATTTTCAGATTTGTGATAAGCTGTATAATCAGGGTGTAATGTTGGAAGTTCCTTAGCAATTGTTGCTTTTGAAACTGGTTTTTTTGATGTTTTTTTTGAGCTTGCACATGAAATGATAGCTAATGCAGAAGCCAATATCAAAAAATATTTTGAGTTTTTTAATGCTAATTCAATCACGTTTTTTGTTTTTTCTTTTTAGCTGCAGGAAATAAAATGTTATTCAAAATAAGTCTATATCCTGGACTGTTAGGATGCAAACTTAAATCAGTAGGAGGGTCTCCAACTCTATGTTGATAATCTTCAGGGTCATGTCCGCCGTAAAAAGTCCAAGTGCCTTTTCCAAATTCTCCATGCACGTATTTTGCTTCTCCAATACTTTTATTTTCACCTAAAACGAGTGTGCTGCTTTTCAGTACATTCTTATTAAAGGCTGTTGTTTGACCCATAAAACCTTTAATAATTTGCTCATGATTTTGACAAAGCATAGTTGGAATTGGGTCCCACTTTGCACTAAAATCAAACAATACAAATAGGTCAGTAGGTTGCGTTACTTTTCTTGGTTCACTTGCATCAATATTTGAATACTCATAAATTATAGGATTTGTAATCAAATTAAAATCTTTGAAGGCAAAACATTTTGAATAATCCAACTTTGAATTTTGATTTTTATCAGAAGAATCACCATCAAACATACTTTCGCAAATATCAACACCTTCAGCAGCTAATGCAATATCATAGGTATCAGTAGCGCTGCACATTGCAAATAAAAATCCGCCGCCAACAGTAAAATCTCTAATTTTTTGCGCAACAGCTAACTTTTCTTGACTCACTTTTGAAAACCCTAATTTCTTTGCTAATGCCTCACTGCTTCGCACTTGTTCTTGGTACCAAGGTGCGTTTTGGTATGCAGCATAAAATTTTCCGTATTGACCTGTAAAATCCTCATGATGTAGGTGCAACCAATCATAAAGAAGTATCTTTCCCGACATTATATCTTCGTCGTAAATAGTTTCGTATTTGATTTCGGCATAGGTCAACACCATTGTTACTGCATCATCCCAAGGCATTTTACTTTTCGGTGAATATACAGCCACTTTAGGTGCTTTTTCTAATTTTACAATATCCATGTTAGCTTCGGGATTTGCAATTTCTTCGAGTATAGAAGTGTATTGCGCATCAGCAACAGTTTCATAGCTAACTCCTCTAATGTTACATTCATTCTCTATGGATTTTGCATTTTTTATTGCAAAACTGCCTCCTCTATAGTTTAGTAGCCAATCAACTTCAAGATTATTTTGCAGTGTCCAATATGCAATGCCATAGGCCTTTAAGTGGTTTTTCTGCGAAATATCCATCGGCAAAAGCAAGTAGGAAGCTTGAGCAAAAACACTTATAAATAGCAATAGTACAAACGGTAATTTCTTCATGTTTTAAAAAGAGAAAAAAAATGATTTTTTACTCGCACAGCAAATGTAATTTTTTATGTTTCTAATTATTTTAATAAGGGTTAAAATAAATTAAAGTATTGTTCTTGAATTTTTCTAATAAAATGATAAAATTTACATTGTAATGAATTATTGCAACTCCTTAATTCTTTACAAACTCTTTTAGTAGCAAATCCATTTCCAATTTACTCCATTTTTGGTTTAGTTTAATTAAATTACTTGCATCAGCAAAAGGCTTGTATTTTGCTTTGGCTGTTAGCCTAATATAATGGTGGTTGTAAACGCTTAAATCAATCATACAAGGCTTAATATCCTGATGTTCTAAACTACGTTTTTTGATACGCATAAATAAATCAAAGTCTGCTTCTTGCAAACGTACATCCCACTCGCCACAAAGCTCAATTGCCCGTTTGGTAAGTATTACACTGTGCCCCAAACATCCTTCAATAAAGGTATCGTTGAATTGTAATTTTCTAGTTGCATTAAATTTTTTCCAATCAAAATACATTAACTTATGCATCAATTTTAAGTTAGAATAATTCTTAGGTAAATACTTAAAAGCATTTCGAATTAAATTCCATTTCAATCTTAATCTTTTCGTTTTCTTTTCATTCTCAACACGCTCTAAACCGCAAGTTGTTAGTGCATCTAAGCCATTATTGTTCATGCTATCAATAATTGTTTTGTCCCAATTAGATGCAACAATAATATCATTGTTTAGAAAAGCTAAGTAGTTGTATTTTGCAATTTTAATTCCTTGATTTTGTGTATGTGGGTATGAGTAATTCTCAGTATTTCTAATTACTGTTGCTCCTGCTTTTTCAAAGTAATTTGCAGAATCATCAGTGCTTGCATTATCAATTACAATAAGCTCAAAATCATGATGAGTATACTTTTTTATGCTCTCAAAAAAAAGGCGGTTCATAGCCAATTGGTTATGAACCGCAGTAATTATTGTTATCAAAACGTATTGCCTTTAATTGTTGTACAATTATAATAATTAATTGAGCAAATTTGTTTGATGTAGTATTTTATAAATATAAATTACTCATTTGAAAGAATAAGTTTTTGAACTGGACCTTGTTCAGATTTCAATATATAAATACCATTTTTTATAGTACTAATGTCAATACTTAGGTTCTTTTTATTTTTGGTATTTACATTCAAAATTGTTTCTCCAATGGTATTTACAACTGCAATATTTTCGGCAACATTATTTGTAATATTTAAGATATTTTTGGCTGGATTAGGATAAAATTTAAAACTGTTTTCTTCGTTCATCATATCTTTAATTCCTGTAGTTCCAAACACCAATGTAACATCGTCTATTAATAAAGTAGAACCTATCTTAGCACCTTGATGATTGCTACTTGCAAACTCAATGTAAATTGAATCACTAAATAAATCAGGTGCATAATAATTTAGTGGTAAACTTATTCTAGTATAGTTTGACTTTTCACCAAATTTGAATAAATTTCTACTTGTAGTATCTCTGTGTGTATTTAGCCATTTTGTAGTTATAATAATTACAATAAAACTGTCGCTAGCAACTGGTGTATATTTATACCATGCAGTTAAACTATCAACATGTTGGTTCATTGGCATTCCCAATTGTGGTGGTGTTCCAGGCATTCCTATAGTACCAGTAAAAATAAAACCTGGTGTTGTATCTAAATATTGGATCATAGGATTAAAAGCAGTATCAGTAATCATTTTTACTGCATACGCTCCCGAATGTGCATCAGTTGATTTTGAAACTAAAGGCGTTGATATTGTGCCGGGAGGTGAAGGATGATTATTACTTGCCCAATTATTTGGCTCCTCTGTTTGCATTGTCATCCAACTTTCAAAACTTCCGTTTTGTAATTGTTGTGCATCCGATTTTGTTGCAAAAGTTGTTGCAATAATAAAAAGTATAATTTTGTTCATCTGTAACTGTTTATTTTTTCAACAAATAAAAGTCAAATAAGTACATAATCTGTATACAATTTCGGCTAATAGTAATGAAATTTAGTTTGGTATCTTTAAAATTATTTTCTTTTTTATAAATAGAATTTCGGCATTTTCTCGGTTAAATCTATTTACGGCACAGCAAATGAAATTAACGAATACAGCAATACACACATCATATTTAAAATTTTAGAAAATAATTTTATTTATTAAGCTAATTGTTTCTCTTCAAGTCAAAAACTATTTTGTAAAATATATCTAAAATATTTTTTAGACGCTACTAAAATATTTGAAAATAAATTTGCTTAATCTTTAAAGGAATATTTAAGAGAACCTTTGGTTATGTGAATTCTTTTTCCAAAAAATATCTACGTGACAAAGCATTAAATAATGTCTTTGATTTCTATATAACATTAGAGTGGGAGCTAAATTCATCAAACGGAAAAGTCTTTGAAAGTTGGTTAGACAATTTATCAAATGGTAATAGTTTAATTCAAGAAAATATCTAAAGAGGAATCATAAAAGGTTTAAAAAGTTTATTGATGATGGTGTTAGATATTATGTAGAACACTATACACTTATAAATTCAAGACTAAGATTCATTGACATATCAATAAAACTGTTTAAAAATACAATGAAAATTTTGTTACTGATTTTGTTGGTAAAAAATTGAATTAGATTTACGCTTTAATTTTAATTGAATAATCTTAATGGAAATTAATTTTACAAAATATCAAGGTACAGGCAACGATTTTATATTGTTAGATAATAGAGAATTAAAGTATTCGGCACTAACAAAAAGTCAGATAGAGTTTTTATGTAATAGAAGATTTGGTATAGGTGCAGACGGTTTGATGTTGATTGAAAAAATGGATGGTTTTGATTTTAAAATGGTCTACTATAACTTAGATGGAAATGTAAGTAGCATGTGCGGAAATGGCGGTAGATGCATTACTAAATTTGCAAAGCAACTTGGGATTGTTGATGGAAAAACAATGTTCTTTGCAATTGATGGTGCCCATGAAGCGATTATAAATGATAATGGTTACGTAGAATTAAAGATGAATAATATAATCAAAATAGAAAGATTAGGAAACGATTTTATTCTGAACACAGGTTCTCCGCACTATGTTCAATATGTGCATGATTTAAACAATTACAATGTTTACTTGGAAGGGAAAAAAATAAGAAATAGTAAGCCTTTTGCTGAAACTGGAATCAACGTAAATTTCATAGAAATAATTAATGATGTATTGCATGTTCGTACTTACGAGCGTGGTGTAGAAGATGAAACTTACAGTTGTGGAACGGGTGTTGTAGCATCAGCAATTGTAGCATCAATGGGTCAATTTGTTTTTGGTGCAGAAATAAATGTAAGTACAAAAGGTGGCAGTTTGAAAGTTTCTTTTGATAAAATAAACAATCAAAATTTCGAAAATATTTGGCTTAAAGGTCATGCCAATAAGGTTTTTGAAGGAGTAGTTTTTATTTAATTTAATTTGAAAATATTCTCATCGATTAAAGTTTTAGCGTCATCAAGTATTGGCAATTTTGTTTGCAATTTCGATGTATTAGGAAATAGCGTTGATAATCCTTTTAATGAGGTTATTCTTACATTAAATAACTCAAATAAATTAATCATAAAAAATACATAGTGATGGCGGTAAACTAAACTTACAAGTGTCAAAAAAAAATATTGCTAAAAATGTATTTATAGCATTGCTGAAACATCTTAAAATAAAGAAAGTTTTTGCTAATTTTTAGAAGAGAAAATACTTTTGCATAATTGCCTATCTAGCAGCACAAAAGTGCTTAAATATGGGTTTTTCTGGCAATATTTTGTAAGGTATTACATTTGAATATTAGAAAGATTTACTGCCTTTTATATTGGATTATTTACGTATTGTTTGTTTCACTGCATATGCTGATAATTTTTCGCATTTTATATTAGCATATAAATTATT
>Ga0114959_10002696_pt1 | contig 14331 bp, 16 predicted proteins | sample C_130625_EF_Meta_FD_87317 | JGI IMG/M metagenome (GOLD analysis project Ga0114959, IMG submission 87317) | Freshwater microbial communities from Lake Croche, Canada to study carbon cycling - C_130625_EF_MetaG | ecosystem: Environmental > Aquatic > Freshwater > Lake | place: Lake Croche, Canada...
AACAGCTGCTGATGAAAAAGATGGTGCAATCACTGCAATTACTTCAGATTATTTAACTATGGTTAATAAAGATTCTGCAGGTACTTATGCAGTATCATATACTGCGGCAGATTCTAAAGATAATTCAACTACCAAAACAAGAACGGTTATTGTAAAGAATGATGCAGCTTCTTTGGAAGGCACTTATAATGTAAGTGATAAGGTTGAAAATATTACAAATCCGTTTATCTATACACAAGTAATTACAGCATCTAAGTCAGTTAATAAGAGAATTCTTTTCAATAAATTTGCTGATTATTCAAACAACACTAATATTTTTGCAAATGTAACAGGCACTAATCTTGATTTGCCTGCACAAGGTACAGGTTTGATTGGTTCAGGTTCAGGCTCATGTAATGTTGCTGCGCATAGTTTTAATGGCACTGGTACTATTTCTGGTACTACTATTACTATTATTTATACTGATGCTATCACAACAAGTGGTTGTACAGGTTCTGTACCAGGTGTTGCTACTTATACCAAGCAATAATTATTTAATCATTTCTATATTTAAAGCCTCCGAATTTCGGAGGCTTTTTTTTTGAAAAAAAATTATTGAATGATAGGCTAAACATTTAATTCAAGAACTTTACATTTACAAGAACTAATTTTAATTAAAAATTCCCATTTTAAAATCGATTACTCTAAAGCATCCAGTAATGCAAGAATATATAAATGATTTCACGACTAGAAAAAATATTCAATCAACAGCCAATTCCATTCAACGTTTTGGTTTATTTTCTGAACCTAATATTTATCTTTTTTAGCAAGGCTAGTGTATTCAACCATATAAAAAAAGATTCACGCAGAGTAATGGTTATCAATAATGAATGTAATAAATAACATATGCAGCTACTCCAAATTAAAAGTATTTTCACATCAGAATTGAAAGATATTTATGATTATGAAGAATCTGTATCAATTATGTGGTGGGCAATTCAAGAGCTTATACGTAAACCTAAAAAGGAGTTACTAGCCTCAACTGAAATTGATATTTCTGAAGAAAAGATAATTGAAATTGTTTCTCAATTAAAAATGAACAAACCAATTCAATATATCTTTAACAAAGCATATTTTTTTGAAATGGAATTTTATGTGGATGAAAGTGTTCTGATTCCAAGACCAGAAACCGAAGAGCTTGTGCAATGGATAGTTTCTGATCATGCAAAAAAAGACAATATTTCAATAATTGATTTATGCACAGGTAGTGGTTGTATTGCAATATCTATTAAAAATAATTTACCATTTTCTAAAGTTTCTGCACTTGATATTTCATCTAGTGCATTAGAGGTTGCCAAAAGAAATGCAGCACAAAATAAAACCGATATTGTTTTTTTGAATGAGAACTTCTTAGAGTATAAAAGTAATACCAGTTATGATATTATTATCAGCAACCCTCCTTATGTTCGCAATAACGAGAAGCTATTAATGAACAAGAATGTATTGGAACACGAACCACATTTGGCCTTATTTGTAGATGATGATGATGCATTAATTTTCTACAAGGCAATTGCAGCATTTGGGCTTTCAAATTTGAACCAACATGGGAGTATATACCTTGAAATAAATGAAAATTTGGCCGCTGAAACTTCAGAATTATTTTATAATTTGGGTTACAGATTTGTTGAGTTAAAGAAAGATTTGAATGAAAAAAATAGGATGCTCAAAGTTCAGAAATAACGCTTTGTTTAAACATTAATATATTTGATTTGTTAAACTCTAAAAAATATCAATTGTCAATAATACATTCAATTCTAAATTTTATTTCAACTAGCAAAACAGTTATGTTAAAGGAAGGAACTAAAGCACCAAATTTCAAACTTAAAAACCAAAATGGAGAAGAAGTAACTTTGGCTTCTTACTCTGGTAAAAAATTAGTCATATATTTTTATCCTGCTGATAATACCCCTACATGCACCACTGAAGCGTGTAACTTATCAGACAACTACAAAGCGCTACAAAAGGCAGGATATACGGTAATTGGAGTAAGTCCGGATGGTGAAAAAAAGCACTTGAACTTTATTGCCAAGTACAAATTGCCATTTGATTTATTGTGTGATGTTGATACGAAGATGGCCCAAGACTTTCATGTTTGGGGCGAAAAGCAAATGTTCGGAAAAAAGTATTTTGGAATATTAAGAACCACATTTATCATTGATGAAAAAGGAATATTAGAACGTGTTATTTCTGATGTTAAATCCAAAGAACATTCCTCACAAATTCTTGAAAAAGTATGATAAAGAAATATGCTGAATATAACTATTGGGCAAACCTTCAACTCATAAATTTTATTTTAAAAATTGAAAATGAGAAACTCAATACAGAAATTACTAGCAGTTTTTCATCTATACGTAAAACACTATATCATATTTGGGATGCCGAAGTAATATGGCTTGAACGCCTTTTGAAATCCACTGTAAGCGCTTGGCCTCCTAGCCAAATTTTTGACAATGAAACAAAGATTGATATTCTCCTAAACTCTTCGAAAAATCTACTTGAATTAATCCAAGATAAACCTGATTCTTTTTTTCAAGGTTTTACTACTTACTCTGATTCTAAAGGCAATTCGCTTACAACTTTAAATGATGAGATATTACATCATGTGTTCAACCACAGTACTTTTCATCGTGGTCAGTTAGTTACAATGTTGCGACAATTAGGCTACAATCAAATTCCACAAACTGATTTTATTGCTTTTGTAAGGTTGTAATACCAAGCTTACAAACAAGCTACAAGTGTTTGCAACTAGATATATTACTATGATTTATTGCTTTGGAATTGTAATAAATAGTTTCATTATTTGCGTACAAACGTTTTTTTAAAATATGAATAATAGCAGACATTCGCTTGCTCATATAATTCAATTAATAGTTATACTGATTGCTTCAGTGTGCCTGTATTTTCAGATTGACGCTCAGGTGTTAGATGTTAAACACTTGCTAGCTAATTTGATACTAATAATAACTTTAGTATTTCAATACTTTTTTATTCAACAACCAATTCAGAAAAAAAACACTGATATCGTTGGAGATTTGAATGAAAAAAATCTTGAATTGTTTCGATTAAATGAGGAGCTTAAATTATCTCAAAAAATAATTTCTCAGAGTCAAAGATTGTTTACTGATTTATCAGATAATGGTATTGAAATTGATTTAGATATTCACGAACACAAATTTTTTGGCATGTACAAAACGTTTCATGGCAATAAAGATGCTAGAGGAATTGGGCTATTTATTACAAAAAATCAAGTTGAAGCAATGCATGGTAAAATTGAAGTGCAAAGTAAAGTGGATGTTGGAACTACTTTTAAAGTTTTTATATCAAACAAAAACGATTTTTTCTCAAATAAAAATAATAAAATTGTAAATGAAAAAAATTGAAACTGCTTGCATCATTGATGATGATGAAATTTTTATTTTTGCTACAAAAAAACTCTTGCAGATTAAAGATTTTTGTAACGATTTTTTAATATTCCACAATGGCTTAGAAGCAATTAACTATTTACGTCCACTAATTGAAAACGGTGAAAAATGTCCAGATGTAATTTTACTTGATTTAAACATGCCAGTAATGGACGGGTGGCAATTTTTAGATGAATTTATTACAATACCTAACTATAAAAAAGTCACTATTTACATTGTTTCTTCATCCATTGACCAACGCGATATTTTAAGGGCAAAACAATATGATTGTGTAAGTAATTATTTTATGAAGCCTATGAGTACCGAATCACTTAATGAAATATTAAGTGGTGTTCAAGTTAAATAATTTTCATTATTTCATTTTTTGAGCCTTTACAAATTATGGATGAATTGTTTTATAAAATTGCACTTACTCAACTACCAATGGTAGGTGATATTAATGCCAAAAAGTTAATTGCTTATTGTGGTAGTTGCAAAGCAATTTTTACAAATAAAAAAACTCAATTAATGAAAGTTCCTGGCATAGGCGAATCAATTGCTGATGCCATTATTTCTAATTTTACAGTTGCACTTAAACGTGCCGAAGAGGAATTACTTTTTATTGAAAAGCATAAAATTGAACCCATTTATTTCCTGAATGCAAATTACCCAAATAGATTGAAACATTGTTTAGATAGCCCTGTAATGCTCTATCACAAAGGCAATACAAACTTTGGAAATCAAAAATTTATTGCAGTTGTTGGAACAAGAAACGCAACTGAAAATGGCAAAAGAATTACTGAAAAATTTATTGCAGATTTATCAGTTTATAACCCAGTTATTGTAAGTGGGCTTGCTTATGGCATTGATATTTGTGCACACAAGGCAGCATTGAAAAACAACCTGCAAACAGTTGGCGTATTAGCACACGGCTTAGATAATTTATATCCTGCGCAACATAAAGAAACTGCAAAACAAATTATTGAATGTGGAGGTTTGCTTACCGATTATGTGAGTAAAACAAATCCAGACAGGGAAAATTTCCCTAGTCGTAATAGAATTGTAGCGGGCATGGTTGATGCCGTAATAGTTATTGAGGCAAGTAGCAAGGGAGGAGCTTTAATTACTGCAGATATAGCCAATAATTATAGTCGTGATGTATTTGCAGTGCCAGGCCGAATAGATGATATTTACTCACAAGGATGCAACAAACTTATTAAACAAAATAAGGCTGCATTAATAGAATCGGCTGAAGATATAGCTTACATTTGCGGCTGGCAACAAACCAAAAAGCAAACCAAAAAGCAGCAACAATTATTTGTAGAGCTTACTACTGAAGAACAAATTGTAGTAGATATTTTGAAAGAAAAAATTCAATTATCTATTGATAACTTATCAATAGAAACAAATTTTACAATGGGAAAACTTTCAGGAATTTTACTGAACTTAGAATTTAAAAATACAGTTAAATCAATGCCAGGAAAAGTCTATTCATTGGCGAATTAATACTTATAAATGATAGTTGTTACAGGTGCTGCGGGCTTTATTTCAAGTTGTTTGGTTTCAGAACTAAACAAACAAAATGAAAATAGAATTATTGTTGTTGATGATTTTTCGAAACACGAAAAAGATAATAATCTACAATCAAAAATATTTATTGAAAAAGTTGAACGCGATGATTTTTTTGATTGGTTCGAAAATAATAAGTTAAATGTAACCTTTGTGTTTCATCTTGGAGCACGAACAGATACTACAGAACAAAGTGTTGCCATTTTTGATGAATTGAATTTGAATTATTCTAAAAAAATGTGGCAAGTATGTACGCAATACAACATACCGCTTATTTATGCATCAAGCGCTGCAACCTATGGTAATGGCGAGTTTGGCTACGACGATAATCACGATGTTGTAAATCAATTAGTGCCACTAAATCCTTATGGTGAATCAAAAAACGATTTTGATAAATGGGTATTGCAACAAAAATCTACTCCTCCGTTTTGGGCTGGTCTAAAATTCTTCAATGTTTATGGTCCTAATGAATATCACAAAGGCAGAATGGCTTCAGTAATATTTCATTCGTTTCATCAGTTAATAAACACTAGAAAAATCAAACTTTTCAAATCACATAATCCAAACTATACCGATGGTGGGCAAATGCGCGATTTTATTTATGTAAAGGACTTGATAAATATTTGTTTGTTTCTAAAGCAAAACCAAACACAATCAGGAATTTACAATGTTGGAACGGGTAAGGCAGAAACATTTTTGGAATTAGCGCTTTCTACGTTTGATGCATTAGGAATTGAACCAAATATTGATTTTGTAGATACGCCAATTGACATACGTGATAAATATCAATATTTTACAGAGGCCAATATGCAAAAGCTACTAAGTATTGGCTACCCAAATAAATTCTTTTCTTTGCGCGAAGGTGTAAATGAATACGTGAAAAATTATTTAACACCTAGTAAATACTTTTAATTTAATTGTAGTATTAGTGTTCATTCTTGCTTTCATAAAAAAAAATCATCGGCTATTAAAACTGTTTAGGTTTTGCGTAGTGGGTGGTTCTGCATTTTTATTGAGCATCTTAATATTTAATATACTTAAAAACTTTGTGCCTTTTTTTGAAAAATATTTGGGTTTAGCTTCAATAATAGGAGATGTTACCGCTTTGATTTATGGATTTTACATCAATAAACATTGGACTTTTTCATCACAGAAAAAAGATGGAGAAAAATATTTTTTCAAGTATATTGTACTTTATATCATTACTATACTCATCAATTATGGTTTGCTTAAATTGTTTTTATGGGCACTTGTAAATTACCATATTTTAAGTGAAAATATTAGTTTAAATATCACCGAAAACATTGCTAAAATAATGGCAACAGCAATTACTACATTATTAAATTTTGTAGGTACTAACTATGTCATTTTTAATCATGATGAGGGAGATGATTAAACTCAACTTTGGTAATTCAATAAATAGTTTCTTTGCAGAAAATATTAAAATGAAAACTATTTTAGTTGCAATTGCATTATTGTTTATTTGTGATGTCAGCTTTTCACAATCCGATACTTTGCCAAAAATTCCCTTCGATGGTATGGATATTACATGGATTGTAGGACAAAACAGACAGAAGAATTTTCCATTGGTTGTAAATGATAAAAAATCAGGAGAAACTATTTTGACAGGAGTAGCTTATCTTGATAATTATTACAATTATAATTTTGCTAGACCAATCGATAATACTCAAACTGCATCCTCTACTATGGGGCGTACAAATGAATTTACTGTTAGTTTGGCAAGTGTTGGTATTGAATCTAATTACAAGAATATTATTGGAAGAATTTGGCTTCAGTATGGAGCTACCCAACATATTGTGCAAGAGTTAGATGGTGCGGTAAATAGAGGCAGAAATACTGGAACTGGTAATCTAAAATTTATTAGAGAGGCTGCAGCAGGCTATCACTTTAACAAATGGTATGGCGTAAATGTTGAAATGGGAATATTTATGAGTTACATAGGTTTAGAAAGCTACATTACTCAAGAAAATTGGAGTTATCAACGCAGCATGGCTTGCGACTTTACACCTTTCTATTTTCAAGGGGCAAGATTACAGGTATTTCCTACAAAAAAATACAAAGTAGAGTTGTGGCTGTTAAACGGATGGCAAACATACAATAGTTTTAGCAAAAGCCCTGGAATTGGTATTTCTAACTATTATCGTCCGACAGAAAATTTACAATTGGTTGCTAATTTATATTATGGAAAAGATACAAACAATCCTGACACCTTGGGCAATCAAAGCAATAGGATTAGGTTTCATCATGATAATAGTATTGTTGCCCGTTATTCTAATCATCCTTATGCAAAAGGAATTTCACAAGCTGCTTTTTGTATCAATACTCACTATGGTTTCCAGCGTGGCACTGATGCTAGTGATAACATTACATCAAAACAACATTTTATGTATGGTTTTTCAGCTTCGAATAGATTATGGTTTAACAAAAATAAATTAGCTTTAACCTTACGTGGAGATTATGTGGCCAATGGTGGGCAGTATTTGGCTTTCAGTCCATCACCTGTTTCTCCGAATGATTTTACAGATTTGCTAGTTGCCGACCCAAACAAGGCAATAAAAATTATACAAGCTACAGCAACGTTTGATGTGATGCCGAATGACCATGTAACCTTTAGATTTGAATATGGTCATCGAAAATCTAATATGCCATATTTTGCTGGTCATGGCGGAACAACATCACCATCTGGTTGGGTAAATGGCCCATCTACGATTTTACCTTGGAGACCAGATCTTAAAAAGTTTGAAAATAGATTTACTGTAGCTGTAAACTTCCGCTTGTAATTATTTCAATTTTCATTTCAAGCAGATAATAATTCTGACTCAAATTAAATTATTATTGTGCTATGTTATCTTTTACTGAAGAAAATTATTTAAAGGTTTTGTTAAAGCTTACCATTTTTGACGCTGATAAAAAAAATGTCGGAACCAATGAACTTGCCTTGCAACTGGGAGTAAAGCCAGCTACAGCATCTGATATGCTTAAAAAATTAAAAACTAAAAAACTTATTGATTATCAAAAATATGGAAAAACAAGTCTATCGGATTTAGGAATAAAAAGTGCTATGGAAGTTACACGCAAGCATCGTCTGTGGGAAACTTTTTTGCATCAAAAACTTGAGTTCTCTTGGCATGAGGTTCATGAAGTTGCGGAACAATTGGAACACATAAAAAGTACAAAACTAATTGATGGCTTGGATAAATTCTTAAACTATCCTGAGTTTGATCCACATGGCGATGCAATACCAAATAAAAAAGGAGAAATAAAAACACTTTACAACAAAACCTTAACCAATGTTACTGCTGGAAAAGCATGTAAAATGAAAGCAGTTAAAGATAATTCAACACTTTTTTTGCAATACATCGTTGAGTTAGGGTTAGCAATAGATGTAACAATTCAAGTCATTACAAAACACCCTTACGATAGGTCGATGGTGGTTAAAATAAATAACAAGGAAACTTACATCAGTAAAATGGTGGCCGATAATATTTTTGTGGTATGCAAAAATTGTTCAGATGATAAAGAGTGCATAGTAAACCAATGCGAACTTTAAAAGTACATAATTTAAAGCAAGTTTTGTCATGCTGAATTTATTTCAACATGAAAAAAAATACGATTCATTATACTTATAGATTTAACGCTTTAGCGCTATCTGAATAAGATTTTCTTTAAATTATTAGTTACAATTCCAACCTAATTTTTGTAATTTGTAAACATCAAAGGATTGTACAATCCAGTTTTTGTAGCAATTGATTATGCTTGCGCAGTTGGACCACCAAAGTTCATTGGTATGCCTGGGTTTACATCGCCTTCTTTTATTGGTCCAAATTGTTGTTCAAATTTCTTTACATTATCTTGCATAGCCATCATCAAACGCTTTGCATGTTGCGGTGTAAGTACAATTCTACTTTTCACTTTTGCTTTTGGTACGTTTGGTACAAGGCGAATAAAATCCAAAATAAATTCTGAATTGCTGTGTGTAATAATTGCAAGATTCGAATAAATTCCTTCTGCAACTTCTTCGCTTAGTTCTATGTTAATTTGGCCTTCTTGTGGCGTTTCATTTTCCATTTTCTTTATCTTAATAGTTGATTTATAATTTCACAAACTAAATCAATTTTTATCAATCTCAAATTCAAAATTCTCATATATTTTTACTGTAGTTATAGATATTTTATACATTTACATCCCTTAATTTTAATGTTATGATAACTGAACAAAAAGTGCCTAGTCCTGGCGAATCTATATCGGAAGTAGTAATTGCACGTTGGTTAAAAAAAGATGGCGATTACGTAGAGAAGGATGATGAATTGTGCGAAATAGATAGCGACAAAGCAACCTTAACTGTTAATGCCGAAAATGCGGGGACTTTTAAAGCCCTTGCAAATGAAGGCGATACAGTAGCAGTTGGTTCAGTAATTTGTACTGTTGATACTGATGGAGTAAAGCCAGCAGGTTCAGCAGCTGCGGCACCAGTAAAAGAAGCCGCAAAACCAGAAGTTAAGAAAGTAGAGAAAGCCGCTGAACCAGTTGTTGTAAGTGCAACACAATCGTATGCAAGCGGCACTCCCTCTCCCTCGGCAAAAAAGTTGATGGACGAAAACTCTGTTCCAGCATCTGCAATTAAAGGTAGCGGCAAAGACGGACGCATTACCAAAAATGATGTGAATTCCTTGTTAGCAAACGGATTTACGCATACACCTGCAACGCCTGCTTTTGGAAGCACTCGCGATGTGGAGAGAAATAAAATGACACCATTGCGTAAGAAATTAGCGCAACGTTTAGTTTCGGTTAAAAATGAAACTGCCATGCTTACTACTTTTAACGAAGTAGATATGAGTGCAATTATGGATTTACGCAGCAAGTACAAAGATAAATTCAAAGAGAAGTTTGGTGTTAATGTTGGCTTCATGAGTTTCTTTACCAAAGCGGTTACCGAAGCTTTACAACATTTTCCGGCTGTAAATGCAATGATTGATGGTGATGAAATTGTATATCACAAATACTGTGATATTGGTATTGCCGTTAGCGCACCAAAAGGTTTAGTTGTACCTGTTGTGCGCAATGCCCAAGCCATGAGTCTTGCCGAAATTGAAGGCGCAATAAAAGGTCTTGCACTGAAAGCACGGGATAATAAAATTACACTTGAAGATATGAGTGGTGGTACATTTACAATCACCAACGGTGGTGTGTTTGGTAGTATGATGAGCACGCCAATCATTAACCCTCCGCAAAGCGCAATTTTAGGAATGCACAATGTGGTAGAAAGACCAATGGCAGTAAACGGACAAGTAGTTATTCGACCAATAATGTATGTTGCCTTAAGTTACGACCATAGAATTATTGATGGGCGCGAGTCGGTAGGATTTCTCGTAAAAGTAAAAGAGATGTTAGAAAATCCTTCGAAAATGCTTTTTGGTGGTAAAGAACCTGGTGAGGTTTTATTGGGACTATAATGAAATTTTGAATTATAAATTATGAATGTTGAATTAAAATGGGTTTGCACTTTTAATTTTATACTTTACACTTTTTAGAGATTATGTTAGATTCTGAAGTATACATACAGCCTGATATACAGATTTATTTGCAGCCTGTTCCCGCAGATGTTATTGATAGTTATCAGTCATCGCAACTAGGTGCTTGCATTGACATACATACCGAAAAAAACTTTCCTGATTTAACTAATACTAAACTGGCAATTGTTGGCGTTTGCGAAGGCCGAAAATCGGTTGGTAATGAAAACTCGGCACATGCTCCTAACAAAATAAGAGAATACTTATTTAAACTGTTTAAAAACTCAAACCATCTGAAAATAGCTGATTTGGGCAATGTAGAACAAGGATTTGAGGTAAAAGATACTTATTATGCCTTGTCAAAAATTGTTACCGAATTAGTTAAGAAAAATATCATCCCAATAATAATTGGAGGCGGACAGGATTTGACGTATGCCAACTATACCGCTTATCAAAACTTAGAACAAACAGTTAATTTGGTTAGTATTGACCCTCTGTTTGATATGGGAATGATTGACCAACCTATTGATAGTAATTCTTATTTAGGTAGTATCATTCTGCATCAACCAAACTATTTATTTAACTATAGCAACATTGGATACCAAACATATTTAACCGATTCGGCTTCTATTGATTTGATGAACAAACTTTATTTTGATACCTATCGTTTGGGAATGTTCAAACATAATATGGAGGAAATAGAGCCCATTGTTCGAAATGCGGATATGATGAGTTTTGATGTTTCATCTATCCGTATGAGTGATGCTCCAGGATGCGGAAACGCTGGTCCAAATGGTTTTTATGGTGAGGAGGCTTGCCAAATTATGCGCTATGCAGGTTTGAGTGATAAACTTAGTTCTATTGGCATTTACGAATATAACCCCGAGTTTGATGTGCGCGGACAAACGGCACAATTAATTGCCCAAATGATTTGGTGTTTTATGGATGGTTATGTTAGCCGCAAAGACGATTTTCCAGTTGCTCCTAAAAAGGATTTTGCAAAATACCATGTGTTAGTTGATGACAATGAGAAATACGAAATAATTTTTTATAAAAGCCCTAAGAGTGACCGTTGGTGGATGGAAGTACCTTACCCAACTACAAAGAATGCAAGATTCGAACGGCATTATTTGGTACCGTGCTCTTACCGAGATTACCAGTTCGCACTCAATAACGGAATGCCCGATAGGTGGTGGCAAACGTTTCAGAAGTTGAGTTAAGTTGAATTTTTTTTTAGATTTGAAATTTATAATTTCAAAAAATCTTTTGGATACCTTAGTAAATGTTCAAATTAGATAGAACCGCTTTTAAAATACAAACCTTTGCAGAAGCCGATAACAACAAAAACTATTGGCTTTCAAAAACGCCTGCCGAACGTTGGGCTGCCGCATGGTTTCTAACAGCGTCGGCATACAATATAGATTACAAAAATCCACCACCATTAGACAAAACGGTTTTTAGTATGCGCAAAAATGGCTAATATTTTAAATGAAGATTTCACTGAATTTATTCAAACTCTTAATGAGTGTAATGTTGAATATATTTTGGTTGGTGGTTATGCTGTTATTTACCATGGCTACAATCGAACCACTGGAGATTTAGATGTTTGGGTAAATCCTACTAAAGAAAACTATAAAAAGTTGTCTCTTGCATTTTCAAAGTTTGGAATGAGTGTGTTTGATATGAATGAAACCAAATTTATGAATACTTCAAATTATGATGTATTTACATTTGGACGCCCGCCCATTTGCATTGAAATATTAACTAAAGTAAAAGGCTTAGAGTTTCCAAAAACGTATACCAATTCTACATTCACTAAATTTGATAATGTTGATGTACGAATGATTGACATTCGTGATTTAAAACTAGCCAAACAAGCTGCCAACCGCTCAAAAGACAAAGATGACTTAGAACATCTTTAATCATATTTTCTGCACATTTTTTTTAATTTCGCATTCCAATTTTTTTTAGTAAAAAGTACAATGACATCAACACAAGCACGTCAAACATTTTTAGATTTCTTCAAAAGCAAAGGACATGAAATTGTTCCATCTGCACCCATGATTGTAAAGAACGATCCTACGCTCATGTTCATCAACAGTGGGATGGCGCCATTCAAAGATATTTTCTTGGGAAATGCTCCCGTTAAATTTCCGCGTGTTGCTGATACTCAAAAATGTTTGCGTGTGAGCGGTAAGCACAACGACTTGGAAGAAGTTGGAGTTGATACTTATCATCATACCATGTTCGAAATGTTGGGTAACTGGAGCTTCGGCGATTATTTTAAAAAAGAAGCTATTACTTGGGCTTGGGAGTTGTTGACTGATGTTTATAAGCTTGATAAAAATAGATTGTATGTAACTGTGTTCGAAGGTTACGAAAAAGAAAATTTAGCTTTTGACCAAGAAGCATTTGATATGTGGAAATCATTTATTGATGAAAGCAGAATCATAAACGGAAACAAAAAAGACAACTTCTGGGAAATGGGCGATACCGGACCTTGCGGGCCATGTTCAGAAATTCATATCGACCTTCGTGATGATGCAGAGCGTGCTAAGGTAGATGGAAAAACCTTGGTGAATAACGACCATCCGCAGGTTATCGAAATTTGGAACAACGTGTTCATGGAATTCGAACGCAAAGCCGATGGCTCATTGGTAAAACTTCCAAAGCAACATGTTGATACCGGTATGGGCTTCGAGCGTTTGTGCGTTGCTTTGCAAGGAAAAAAATCTAATTATGATACCGATGTTTTTCAACCATTAATTCAATTTATTGAGGAACAAACTGGAATTAAGTATGTCGGAGATTCCCTCCCCTCAGGGGATGGCTGGGGAGGGGCTGTTGCAATGCGCGTAATGGCTGACCATGTGCGCACGATTGCATTCTCAATTGCTGATGGTCAACTACCAAGTAACAACAAAGCTGGCTATGTGATTCGTAGAATTTTACGTAGAGCAGTTCGCTACTACTATACTTTTTTAGGTGTGAATGAACCGATGTTATACAAAATGGTTGATGTGCTTGCAAAGCAAATGGGCACTTTCTTCCCTGAATTATTGAAGCAACAATCACTCATCGAAAAAGTAATCAAGGAAGAAGAAACTTCTTTCATGAAAACATTGGGTAGTGGTATAAATAGGTTTGAAACATATATTCAAAAATTAACAACTAATACTTCACTCCCCATAGGGGAGGGCAACGGAGGGGCTGTTATCAATGGTGCTTTTGCTTTTGAGTTGTTCGATACTTTTGGTTTCCCAATCGACTTGACACAATTACTTGCAAGAGAGAAAAATTTATCGGTTGACATGGACACTTACAACAAGTGTTTAGATGAACAAAAGAATCGTAGTCGCGCAGCAGCAGCTGTTGAAACAGACGATTGGGTGAATGTTAGTAATGATGCTTCATTTAATTTTGTTGGTTACGAAAATGTAGAAAGCACTGCTAAAATTTTACGCTATAGAAAAGTAAGTGCAAAAGGAAAAAAACAATTTCAGTTAGTTTTAAATGAAACTCCATTTTATGCAGAGAGTGGCGGACAAGTTGGTGATACTGGTACTTTGCAAAACATCAACGAAACTATTCACATCATCGATACCAAAAAAGAAAATGGTGTTTGGATGCACATTGCAGAAACACTTCCCGAAAAGTTAGATGTAGAATTTGATGCAAAGATTGATGTTGAACGCAGAAAAGAAATTCAAAATAACCATACCGCTACACACTTGATGCATGCTGCTTTGCGTAAAGTATTGGGTACACATGTGGAACAAAAAGGTAGTTTG
>Ga0114959_10002697_pt1 | contig 14331 bp, 11 predicted proteins | sample C_130625_EF_Meta_FD_87317 | JGI IMG/M metagenome (GOLD analysis project Ga0114959, IMG submission 87317) | Freshwater microbial communities from Lake Croche, Canada to study carbon cycling - C_130625_EF_MetaG | ecosystem: Environmental > Aquatic > Freshwater > Lake | place: Lake Croche, Canada...
GCAGATGAAGATACCATTCAAATAAGTCATCATATATACGAGCAAATAGAATATATAGATTTTGGAATGGATATAGAATTTACAAAAAAGGAAAATGTATTTTTGAAAAATATAGGGTCTGTACCAACATATAATATCAAATCATAATAATATAAAAATAAATTATTATAATATATAAATGAACATTTAATAATTTTATAATTTAGCAGCCTCTTCACAGTGTGTTCTCTCACTTTCATTAGAATTACTAATTTTAACTAAATAATCAATTGCGCCTTTCATTCCTTTCTCAAATAGTTGTTCGCGTGTTTGTTGATCATATAAAACCTTCTTCAAGTCATCTAAGCTCATTGGATATGTCTCAAATATTAATTCGTTTTTAATACAACCAGGTTCTGTCAAAAAACGAGCGCCAACAGAAAATACCATACTGGTAATAAAGTTAACAATAAAATCTAAAAGAGTTGACTCAATTTTTATCATATTGTCCCCTCCTTTTATATAAAAATTATTAATACCAAAGATTATTTCTGGATCTTCTACATCATCTAGGCAATTCTTCAATGGATAATTGATAACTACTCCTCCGTCAACGTAGCATTTGTCTTCTATGAAAACTGGGCATATAATCCCAGGAATAGCAGAAGACATTTGAATTGCAGTTAAAATTGGTAAGTCCGGAAATGTTTTATAATTAATATCAACAATTTCAAATGCATTGGATTCTAATGTGAAAAAATGCATATCTTTTTTAGTGGCATCGTAAAATTGAGACATAGTAAAATCTAATGGCCATTCTTTTATAGCAAAGAAAGGTTTGAACACAATTTCAATTACACTTCTATCAAGGAGACCTTTTTTAGAATAAGCATCAAAGAACATATTAGGTGTAATCTGGATTGCTTCGTGCCAAGGACGTTTAATAATATAATCAGTAATCATTGGCCATTCAAATCCAAATGCAATAAATGTTGCTAAAAATGTACCAACCGATGTTGCATAAATGCTTTCTATATCTTCTTTATTCCAAAAATTTTGTTCTTCTAAGTATTGCAATGCACCTAATGAAACAATTCCAGTAGGTCCTCCTCCTGGAATCACCAAATGCTTTATCTTTTTTAAAGGAGGTTGAGGTTTAGATTCTATTTCTATTCCTTTTAATGATTCTTCTAGTTTTTCTGATTTTTCTGATTTTTCTAGTTCTCTGGATTCATCCATTTAATTAAATTAATTACATTATTTTTATTTTGTTTTTTTCTAATATATTAACAATGGCCAATATCTTTACATTAGAAAATGTTGCAGACTTTTCCGAAAAATTAAACATTGATGATCTTTATGAAAAGAAGAGGCAACATGATCTAAATCAGTTAGCCCTTTTCAATAAAATTTTGAACCGTGTACACGTAAGGATTAAGACAGTGTCTAGGCAAAAAATAGATGAGCAATTTTGCTGGTTCGTTGTCCCTGAAATAATGATCGGCGTCCCAAAATTTGACCAAGGTGCTTGTATCGCTTATTTAATGGATAAGCTCACCGAAAATGGTTTCGCAGTTCGTTATACACATCCAAATGCATTGTTCATATGTTGGAATCAATGGGTGCCGTCTTATGTGAGAACCGAACTTAAGAAGAAAACAGGCATTGTTGTGGATCAATATGGCAAGAAGGTTGTTGAGCATAGTGAATATGAAAACGAACCTAGACTAAAAATCGGAAATGGACCAAATGCATCTTTTGAAGATATGATGTTTAAGAAGAAGGAACCAAATGGTCAAGGCCAGGGTCAAAAGCCACAGAAGAAGTTCACTCCAATTAATTCTTATAAGCCTCAAGGTGCGTTGATTTATAATGAAGACCTGTTGAATTCTTTAGAAGACAAGTTCACTTAATTTTTTGTTATTATAATATATAAGATGGCAGCTTATATTCCTCCTGAATTTGATCCTAAAAAATTCAATTATCAATCAAAAGGACCTGTAGAAGACTACAATACTGCAGTAAAAACAGCAAGAGCAACAAAAATTGCAGACAGTACTAATTTCGCAAAGCAACAAGATCTTGCTGAAAGGTTTCGTCTACAACCTGAAGCAACATATCGTGCCACGATGTATCCGGAAGTTGTAAACGCTGCAGATACACTTTATTCAAGACAACAACAAGCAATGCGCGGTGATTATAAAAATGTTTATTTAAAAGGATTGTATGGTGAATCTGGGACTGGAGTCGGTCCAGGATTTCCAGCATCAGGAAGAGGAGGAAGACTTCACAGGAAGAAAACTACCACCAAAAGACGCTACAAGAAGAAGGGAGGATCCAAGAAAAATCATAAAAAACGTACTCGTACACAACGTAGGCGCTAGATTCTGTTACCATATTAACGTCTCATATAAAGACATCATATCATTTTATTGACACCATAATTGCTCTCAATAAAATCACCCATTTTGCCCCAAAGGTCGCCTCTCAATTTTGCTACATAAATGGTCTCAAGGTTTCAATCCATATTTATCATTCTTATCTGGAAAATGCAGTAAATACCTTAGAAAGTCAGGCAGATTCAAAAAAACTCAAGTTTTTCGATCCCAAAAGTCTTTTCGAAAATCGTTTTTGGACATCGAAAAAATGTCCAATTTTCAATAGGTCCTTCCTAACCTAAAAAAAGGTACTAAAAATCAACTTGTGAGCATAATGCTCTAAAAACCGATTTTCTCATTGAAAAAACTGTGAACATAATTTTTTCATTTTTTAATAAAAGGGCTTAAAAATTTCTGTCCTTTAGGTATAGTGTTGAAAAATGTTGAAAACGTCAACAAATGAAAATTGCCTAGGCGTTGATTTAGAAGAAACCTCAAAAACTGTGACCAAACTTGGTAAGGTGAATCTCATCCCCATAAGCGTTTCCTGGAAACATCAACAAAACCCCCCTTCTGGCCCACAAACGTCAACGGAAACCAAACCATACAAAAATTCTTGTGTTTGTGGTCGTAAATATGCAAACCGTTCTGGTCTGTGGAAGCACGTGAAGATATGTGGAAACCAAGAGCATAAAACTGTTGACAACGTCCAGGAAACGGAAACGGAAACGGAAACAGGCCATCCAACCCAAGCCCCAAAAAAACAAACCCCCAAAAATTTTGATTGTATTTGTGGAAAAAAATATAAAGAAAGAACTGGACTGTGGAAACATCAGAAAACTTGTAGTTGGGTTGAAGAACCAGCTAAACCTTTAGAAAAAATAAGTGAAAATAATGCAATGTTTGTTATGGAAATAATAAAACAGAACCAAGATTTTATTCATAAGCTTGTTATGGATCAGACTAGTAAAATGATGGAAATAGTGAAAGAATCATCTCATACCAATATTACAAATAACAACAATAATACTAATAATTTCAATATTAATATGTTTTTGAATGAAAAGTGCAGTAATGCAATGAATATTATGGATTTTGTGAATTCTCTCCCACTTCAATTGGACGATCTGGATAATACCGCAAATGTTGGATATGTAAATGGCATATCTAATATTTTTCTTAGGGGTCTCAATGAATTAGATATTTATCAAAGACCGATTCATTGTAGCGATTTAAAGAGAGAAACAATTTATATTAAAGACAACAATGTTTGGGAAAAAGATGAAAACAAAGGGAAGGTAAAAAAAACAATTCAATATATTACACAAAAAAACTTGAAACAGTTGAATGATTGGGTCAAAGAAAATCCTGAATCTAAAGATATTACAACAAAAAAACACGACCATTATATGAAAATACTTAGCAAATGTACTGGTGGAATTGACGATGAAGAAAATGAGAAATTTTTTGGAAAAATTATAAAAAATGTATCAAAAGAGGTATATATTGATAAAAATGATAAATGATTTTATAAACATATATTAAGAAGAATGCCCAATGTAAAATCATTAAAAAGAGACCATCATACAAAATATAACAAGTCTCTCAAAAAACATAATAGTGGAGACAAAACTTCTTATAAAAAAGGGAAAAATAAAGCTAAAAAATCAAAAGATAAAAGCAAAAAAGAAAAAGAATGTAAACTAGCTTTTAGTAAATTTGAAGGATCAATGCATAACCCAAAATATGATATGCCTATTGAAGATGACCTTATTAAATTACTCAATACACCTTTTGCTCCAAAAACAGTCCAGCCAACAAATGACTATTACACATATATTAATGATGAATGGATTAAAAAAACCGCAAAAGAATTAAACCCTCAACAAGGAAAGTTTTATGTTCAAGTGGATGATTTCAGAATTTCTCAAGAAAAAGTATATTATGAATTAATTGATATTATAAAAAAATATACCAAAAAAGTTAAATCAAAGAGATCAACTCTTATTGGAAATGTATACAAATCATTTATATCATTGGATCCAAATAAACGCAAAATGCACGTAGCAAATTATGTCAGATTTTTGGATCAAAATATTAAAGCAGGTAGGCTTTGGGAATTCTTGGGTTATTTAAATAAAAATGAAATTATTTCTTGGGGATCCCCAATTTTCTGGAGTATTCTCCCAGATGAAAAGAATTCCAAAATATATAGCAGTTATATTTATGCAGCGGATTTGTCATTGTACGATTGGCAACTCTATGATCCAGATGATGGTCAAACAGCAGAATATATTAAATACAAAAATGTAGTAAAATCCAGATTTTTCAAATACATAAAGGATATTTTTGATGCTTGTCTTCCAGATGAAGATCACGACCCTCAAGATGTGTTTGATGTTGAAAACCAAATTTTGGATGCAATGAACTGTAGTGATAAAAAGATCAAAGATGCAAATGATAATTACAATAAAGTATCTGCAAAAGATGCTTTAGAAAAATACGGCTTTGATTGGGCTACATTTTCAAGTAAACTAGGGTTTAAGAAGACACCACAATATTTTATAACAAATAGTCTTAATTACTTGAAATGTATTTCTGAATTGTTAGAAAAAGAATGGACTACCAAAAAGTGGCGTACTTATTGGCTATATATTTTCTTACGTCAGATCATTCGTTTTGATAAAAATTTAAGAGACATTTATTTCCAGTTTCAAGGAGTTTTTTTGAAGGGTTTTACAAAAAAAATGCCATCTGAATTATATCCAATCTTTGGTCTTTCTGCTACATTCAACACATTTTTGACAGAAGAATATGTTAGACATAATTGGAACCAACAGCATATTGACTATGTTGAAAATATGGCAGATGATTTACTTACTGTTTTCAAGCGCATTATTGGTAGAAATACTTGGTTAACGCCGAAGTCCAAGGCATTCGCTCTAAAGAAGTTGGATTATATGAATTTGGTCATTGGTCAACCAGGTAAGTTGCGTTATGATCCTCTTCTTAATTACACAGCAGATGATCCTTGGGGAAATATGGAAAAGCTCGTTTACTGGAAAGTGGATAAATATGTGAATTTAGCAGGTCACGAAGTGATTGATATTCCTCAAGTAGATTGGAATGAGTTCAAGTTAGTGGGTACACAAGCCTATATTGTAAATGCATTCTATCAAATGGATAAGAACGAGATCTATATTCCTTTAGCATATTTACAGAAGCCCTTCATAGATTTAGAAGAACGCGGTATTGAATATAATTTAGCGCGTGTTGGATATACATTGGCCCACGAAATGTCACATGGGTTGGATGATTTAGGAAGTAAATGCGATCATTTAGGAAACTTGTATGACTGGTGGTCGCCAACAGATAAAAAGAAGTATCAAGAAATTATTAAAGATATTGTAGAGCAATATGAAGATGCTGCGTCTAAGGATGGTATTCATTTTGACGCAAGTATTGCCACTGGTGAAAATATGGCAGACATTTCTGGTTTAGCAATTTGTGAGGAGTACTTAAGGGATTTTCAAGATAAGAATGAAGATATTGTTCCTATTCGTTCTCTCTCATTCCAAGCATTTTTCGTTTATTTTGCCATACAACAAAGACAACAGATCAGTGAAAACGCAATTAAGGCGCAATTAAAAACGAATCCCCATCCATTGGATAAATATAGGACAAATTGTCCATTGGCCAGGCTCAAATTATTTAGGAGTATTTATAATGTGAAAAAGGGAGATAATATGTGGTGGAAATCTACCAACACTGTTTGGAATTAAAAAATATTATTTTCTAGAATTTATATATAAATGGCTCGTCGTACTCGTCACCACAAGCGCGCTCACCACGCTCATAAGTCCAAGTCTGCTATGAAGGCTGTTTCTATGGCTAGACAAGCTGCTAGAACCGCCAAGGTTGCTGCAAAGAATGTATCCAAGGCCGCTCAACGCGCTGTCAAGGCTGCTCGTTCCCATTCTGTTGGTCAAGCCAAGCAAGCCACCCGCAGCATGAGGAAGGCTCTTCAGAAGACCGCGAAGGCTGGTCGCCAAGCTCAACAGGCTGCTCAGCGTGCTCAACAGGCCCAACGTCAGTAAATTTTCTACTTAAATATCTAGTAAATATTTTTTGAGCATTTAACTTAATTTATAATTGATTCTCATAATAAATTATAAATTAGAATTTAGAAAACTTCAGTTGGTTGTTTTTGATTAACAATGTCTTGTTGATATCTAATATCATTTGGAAGTTTTGCTTTTTCAAATTGTGGATCCCTCAATTCTTGTCTTTTCATTTGGTTCCCTTCCAGTTGGTTCCCTTCCATTTGGTTCCCTTCCAGTTGGTTCCCTTCCATTTGGTTCCCTTCCATTTGGTTCCCTTCCATTTGTTTCATTCTCATTTCTTCTTGTCCATGTAAATAAGTCAAATCTTCTTTCTTATTTTCAAGAGCACTAATTTGTTTTTCAACTAATTGAACAGATAATGACTCAACAATAGCCTTATATATATCAATCCCTTCATCATAGTCATTTTGACAAGTTAAATACAAATTTACGATTACTTCTCTCGCTTTAGCAATCAATCTGTTTAAGTCCTCCATACTTATTTCAGGATTTACACGAAAATATTTTTTTCCATTAATAGGATCTTTGTATACAACAAAAAGCGAATCAATAATTCTGAGAAGGATTTCTTGTTGTTCATTTACGAAAGATACCATTTTTCTTATATTTTCAGCATATTTTACAAATAATTCATCGCGATATGAACCTCTATATTCTCCTAATGGAATGGCAGATGCTTTTTTATCTTGAGATGCCATAGATTCTTTCTCTTTTTTCTTTTCTATCTCTCTTTCTCTTTCTTTCTCTCTTTCTTTTTCTTTTTCTTTTTCCTTTTCCAAAACAACTTTTAGTTGTTGATATTCTGGAATATGTCCATCACTTTTTAATTTTTTTAATTGAGATTCCATTTCCTGAATTTTTTGTTTTTGTTGTTGTGTTTTTTGAAATTGTAATTCTTCTTTTTGTTTTTCTGCCTCCCTTATTTTCTTACATATTTCACCCTTTTTATGATCTTTGACTTTAATATCACTGAAACTATGAAGACCAGGAGGTATAGTATCTTCATCTGAAAAACTTCTATAAAATCTTTCCAAATCACGTTGGTATTGTTCTTGCATTTCTGAACTTCTTCCTTTGAATTTACCTGTTTTGAAATCATAGTCATCATTATTATATAATTCTTCTAGTTGTGCAATTCCTGGTTGATTACCAAGGGTTTCTCCAGATTCAGAGTCTGAATCAGAATCAGAATCATTTTCTTTAGAAAACTTGCACAATTTTGGATTCACAACAATTTCATCTTCTATACTTGAGCTTGTATACTCTGCCTCTCCACTTAATGTAGAAGATTTTCTTTCTCTCTTTGAATCAATGTCGGTATTTCCTTTTAATTTATCAATATGTTTATTACATAAATTGAGTTTAGTAACCTTTACTACAGCACTTCTAGGAATGCTACTTTTTTCAAAAAAAGATTTTCTCACTTTATTGCCTAAGTAGTCAGTGTATTCATATTCAGGACTAATAGTAGTAACAATAGCCGCAAATAAATGTGCTATTTTAATATAAAACTTCGCAATTTCATTACAAATTGCTGTACGTTGTTCACCTGCTGGCATATTTAGACGATCAAAATCTTCTTTGCTTGTATAGTATACACGTTCTTTACTTGGAGACTCTGAAGAAGGTTTATCTACTTCAAATTCTTCATCCCTTTCATTTGTTGGTTCAGAATGATATTCTGACTCGCTATAATTTGAAGACCTTGTCTCAGGATTGTCAACTAGTTGTGCTGATTCAGGTTTAAAAGGTTGTGGATTTTCTGCAAATTCTTTTTCTTTTTCTTTTTCTTTTTCATTTCCTTTTTCATTTTCTTTTTCTCTTTCTCTTTCCTTTTGTTCTTTTGGTTCTTTGTCTTTATCTTTTTGATCTTTATTTTTTTCTTTTTCTTTTAGTTCTTTTTCTTTTTCAATATAGGGTACAAATTGAGTTGGTCTATTTTGCATATTTGGTTGGACTTGTTCTAATGGTTGGACTTGGACTTGTTCTAATGGTTGGACTTGGACTTGTCCTAATGGTTGGACTTGGACTTGTCCTAATGGTTGGACTTGGACTTGTCCTAATGGTTGGGCTTGGAATTCTCCTAATGGTTGGACTTGTCCGAATGGTTGGGTTTGGAGTTGTTCTAATGGCTGATTCGGATTAAGTTGTCTCTGCATTGACATTGGATCTATTGCAACTTGTGTGAATTCTGGTTTTTGTTCAATTACTGGTGCGATTTGTTGTCTTTCAAAATCTCTTTTATAAAGAGGATCTGCTTGATACAATGGGTATTGGCGTTCGTCGTCAGAATAAACCCAAGGGTATCTTTCAGAATATCTAGGGTCATCAGCTTCAACATAGTCATATGGATTATTATATAAAGATTGGCGATATCTAGTAGGTTCACCATATCTAGAATCTGCATATAACCCACGAATATTATAGTCAGGTATTCCGCGTCTATATAAACCAGGATCATCTCCAAGATCTAGGTCTCCATAACGGTAACGACTATCGTATTCATCATCTGGTCCACCTCCTCCTTCAGTTATTTTTTCTTTTGTTATGGTTCCTTCATTTACACGTTCAGAAACTTTGTCTACATCTAAATGTCCAAAATGTTTGTCAATTATATTAGATGTGAGCAAAACCAGTTTTTCACAATAAGATTTTTCATATAATTTTCTTAAACTATTGAAATCCATTGTCAATATGTAATGAGTCGCAAGAAAATCTAATTTATCTTCAAGCGGTAAGTTTTCAGGTATTGTATCAACTCCAGATTCATTATGACTTGTTAATGTGGATGTTTTGTTCCCCATATATGATAAATATATAAAATAAAATTGAATTAAAAACATATTAATATTATGAAAAGCACAATATAATGAGCCATCAACAACAAACCAGTAAAAAAAAGAAAGATCCTATTATCAATAAGAAAGAGTTATGGGGAATATTTGATATTGAAATTTGTAATACTGATCCCAACACTCCAAAAATTGGCCCATTGGAATGTATGTATCGTAACAGTGGAAATCGTGAATTTTGTGAAACTTGTGAGACATCTTTAGCGTTTTCAGAAGAGGGGTTTTTAACTTGCACAAATTCAAAATGCGGGATTATTTACAAAGATATTGTAGATCAGACTGCAGAGTGGCGATATTATGGTGCAGATGATAATCAAGGTAGCGATCCAACCAGATGTGGAATGCCTATCAATCCTCTTTTACAAGAATCATCTTTTGGTTGCAAGGTCTTGTGTAATGGTGGAACAAGTTATGAGATGCGCAAGATCAAGCGATACACCGAGTGGCAATCAATGCCATATAAGGAGAAATCGCAATATGACGAGTTTCAACGCATTACAATAATGGCTCAAAATGCGGGAATTCCGAAATGCATTATTGATGATGCTATCAGATATCACAAGAAAATTTCAGAATATGATCTCACATTTAGAGGAGATAATCGCGATGGAATATTAGCAGCATCTATTTATATTTCGTGCAGAATCAATAACTATCCTAGAACGGCCAAGGAAATTTCAACAATCTTTCATTTGGATGTGGCGAGTGCTACGCGTGGATGTAAAAATGCGCTTATTATTATTAATAATTTGGAGAAGGATATGGATAATAAAGAGAAGACGAATTTTGGGAGAACAAAACCAGAGGCATTTATTGAGCGTTATTGTAGTAAGCTGAATATCAATGGAGAGCTAACAAAATTATGTCATTTCATATCTATGAAAATAGAAAAAATGAACTATATGCCTGAAAATACACCTAATTCCATTGCAGCTGGAGTGGTTTATTTTATTTCACAAATATGCAAACTCAGTGTTGGGAAGCGAGATGTTAAGAATGTTAGCGAGATTAGCGAAGTTACAATTAATAAATGCTTCAAAAAAATAGAAAAGATTAAGGATATTCTAATGCCTCAAGCTATAATGAAGAAATATTCAGAATAACTTATAAATATTATTGTCATTATGTGTTAAATCAAATAAAATATAGTATCTTAGATAATAAGCACAAATTATGGAAATTCAAGAAAACAACGAGGTAGAAAAAGTTCCGTCTAAAGTATTTGTTGTTCCATATAGAGATCGTTATCATCATAAATTTTTTTTCTGTAGACAAATGGATTTTATTTTAAATAAAAAAAATGATTATTTGATTCTGTTTTCGCATCAGTATGATGACCGTAACTTTAATCGCGGAGCAATGAAGAATATTGGATTTATTGTTATCAAAGAAAAATATCCAAATGATTACAAAAATATTACATTTATTTTCAATGATGTGGATACCCTTCCTTTTTCTCAGATTTTTAATTATGAGACTGAAGAAGGAGTGGTAAAACATTATTATGGGTTTGAAGAGGCTCTTGGAGGAATTGTTGTTATTAAAGGTGCTGACTTTGAAAAAATCAATGGTTATCCAAATTTTTGGGGTTGGGGTATGGAAGATGCTTGTTTACAAAAGCGTTGTAACAAACGTCAACTAACAATAGATAGATCGCGATTTTACCCAATTGGCAGCCCTGAAATTTTACAATTGTTTGATGGTGTCTCGCGTTTGATTTCAAAAAAAGATCATACAAGAATGATGATGGACAATGGTCGTGATGGTATCAGGACAATACATAAATTAATTTATTCTATTGATAATGATTCACTCAATCCAGAGGATAATAACCACGTTGTTTTCAATCCTAGAATAAAATATGCAAATGTCACGCAGTTTCAGACATTAGTGAAATTTCAAAACGAGGAGTTTTTTGAATATGATTTGAGGGAACCTAAGGAAAATATTATTTATTCTCAAGATGCAGAAAGTACAAACAAAAGACGAATAAAAACAACCGAATGGAGAAATATACCTTATGTTCCTACATTTGAAGAGAAAATAATTCAACAGCAACAACAACAACAATTTAGCGGTAAAAATATGACGCCCTCAAATATTTATTCAAGAAATTATTCCAGGTTAATTGGCGCAAAACCACGTGCTACCGGAAGTGTTGCAATTGGTCTAGGTGGTGTAAGGTAATACATTCCAACCATTCAACTTAAAACTTTAGATATAAAAATATAAAGGTTAATCCTATATTTTTATATGTTCAAAACATTATTTAAATCAAACAATTATTTACAAAATATATTAAGAAATCAAATAAAAAATAATAAAAATAATTTAAACAAATACTTGAATACTCAAATAAATAAAGATACCAAAGAAACTATTGAACAATATATTTTAACAACACAAATATCTACTGTTATTGGAGCAACAGGAGGAATTATTATATATGGAGGAGATGCGTTATTGAGAAATGTAGAAAAAAATTTTTTGGTTCATTTTATTGAGACAATGAAAGGAAGTACAATAGGTTTTATCTATGGTTGTTGGGTCGGATTTTTCTGGCCAGTAACAGCGTCCGTTTTAATGATCAGATTTTTTGATGCATCTTTGAAAGTCCAACATAAATTTATGTGAATTTTACTATAAATCAATATAAAGTAAAATAAATATATAAAATATGGCACAACAAGAACCAAATCAAATACTAACACCAACGCAAATACCAACGTCAATCCCAGATAATCTGGGAGACTTCAAACACGTCTATTATATTAACTTGGAACACCGTACTGATCGTAAAGATCACGTAATTAAAGAGTTGGCAATCATAGGAATTAAATGTGCAACGCGATTCAATGCAATTCGCAATCAAAATGGTGCGATTGGTTGCACATTAAGTCATATCAAGGTATTACAAGATGCAAAGAAAAACGGTTTGCCATATATTATGATTGTTGAAGACGATATTCAATTCACAAAACCAGAATTATTCAAAAATCAACTTACTGGTTTAATAAGATCACGTGAATCATGGGATGTGATTTTAATTGCTGGTAACAATTTACCTCCCTACAGGAAAGTAAACGATTTTTGTGTGCAAGTTTCTCATTGTCAAACAACAACTGGTTATATTGTGAAAGCAGAATATTACGAGACTTTAATAAATAATATGAAGGAAGGTCTAATAAAACTTATGAAAGAAGCGCATAGGCATTTCTTATATGCAATTGATAAATATTGGTTCTTCTTACAACAACGAGATAAATGGCTTTTGATCACACCTCTAACTGTTGTTCAACGAGTGGATTACAGTGACATTGAACGAAGAATGACAAATTATCGCAATGTAATGATGGATCTGGATAAGTTTCATATGCTACAGAATCCATCTCCACATATTAAAGCAAAACATTTATAAATAACTCAAATCGTACATTTTTACACCTTTTCTCATTTAAAACGCCCATTTTATTAGGCAAAAAAATAAAAAAAATGTAAAATCAATAGTAGGAATTTCACCTACGATGGTCTTACTTTTTCATCTTCTTTGTTTTTACTTGAAGATGTGAAAGACGAAATTTGAAAACATAATGGTCGCTCTTGTTTATTTATCCAGGTTTCAGTTAATTTCATTATGTTTATGGAAGAATTAGCATCTCTGGTCCTAAATACGATTTTTTTGTTTTCGCAACTCACGCAGTTAGAACAGACCAATAACCTAAATACTTTCTTCCCTTCTTTATCTTTGTAATATTCCAAATCATTATTACAATCACAACATTTCTTACTTGTATTACATTCATTTATGGTAATTGTGTCATATTTTTTATGAATTAGTTTTCTCAATCCTTTATTCATAGTCGGCATAAAATGTTTCATTTGAGAAGACCTACTCCAATTACCATAACCAATAATTATGTTTTCACCAAAAGTTTCATTAATCTTATTCAGGAATGTATCTATGGATTTTTTACCATAACTATATTGTCTGAATTTCATTTTTCTCCATGTTTCTCTTTTGTAAAATTCTATAGTTTCTTTGTTTAATTTATCCTTTTCTACCAGATATATTTTAAATTTTTCATAATCAACTGATTTACTATTTTGAAATGATAATTCAGTTTCTTTTTGAATAATTTCATTTCTTTTTCTTTCAACTAATAATATTCGCTGGTTTGTTTTTGCTTTACTTTCTCTTTTTCTTTGCGGTGCTGTATATTGTAATTTATTCCCATTTTTATCCATCATATATACTAAACTACGTTTTCCAGGATCGCAACCTACTATATTTCTATCTTTCAAAGTATCTAATTGTTCTTTTGATAAATCCTCTATAGAATGAAACTCTTGTTCTTGTAAAGTAGGAACTTTTGAACCCCATTTTTTATCTTTCAAATCTTTTCTAATAAATAATAAACAACAACTAACTCCGTCCGTTTGGATCTGGTTATGAAACTGATAATGTTTATTTTTAAATATTTTATTTTTTAAATCCAAAAAGTTAGTCCAAACTTCTTGTTGGCTGTTCTTTACTTTACTTAATAATTCACCCTTTTTGACTTTATTACCATGTTTGTCTTTTTCAGGACAAAATAAATTTATAATAGAGGCTGTATCTAAAATAATATGTTTTGGAATAATATTATTTCTTAAGGGTAAAGGTTGGAATAATTTACTTTCTTGTTTTTCCAACACAGAATTCATATACAACATTCCTTTCAAATACTCAAAAGGTCTAACTTTAATGTCATAGTGAATTGATTTTTTAATGTCTACTGGTAAAATATTTGGTAGATGAGTTGTTTTCCATTCATTAAATTTTTCGTCAGTTTCTTTTAGTTCCATAACATTCTTTTTGAATTGAAATAATATTGCTTTATCTTCAGTAATTTCATTTGTAGTTTTATTGATAAATCGTAGAAAGTGTTGTATAAATCGTTCTTGTGTATTATTTGATAAAGAAGTATGAATTTGTGTTGCTAAATAAGGTAATAAAAA
>Ga0114959_10002698_pt1 | contig 14330 bp, 13 predicted proteins | sample C_130625_EF_Meta_FD_87317 | JGI IMG/M metagenome (GOLD analysis project Ga0114959, IMG submission 87317) | Freshwater microbial communities from Lake Croche, Canada to study carbon cycling - C_130625_EF_MetaG | ecosystem: Environmental > Aquatic > Freshwater > Lake | place: Lake Croche, Canada...
GCTGATGCACTTCAAGTGGCCAATGTCCTGATCCAATGGCCCAAAACCAAAGTGGAATGGCGTAACAGCAAAGATGAAAGTCCTCTGATGATGGCGTCCTTGAAAGGCCACACGGAATTGGTCAAGTTACTCATAGCCAAAGATGCGGATGTGAACAAAACCGGCTGGACGCCATTGCATTACGCTGCTTCGGGTGCCAAAAAAAATACCATTGAGATTTTGCTCGAGCACAGCGCCTACATTGACGCTGAGTCTCCAAATGGTTCGACACCCTTGATGATGGCGGCCATGTACGGCAATGCAGATTGTGTTCGCTTGCTGTTAGAAAGCGGTGCCGATCCCACGCTCAAAAATCACTTAGGCTTGTCTGCAGCAGAATTTGCCAAACAGGCCGGTCGAGACGATTCACTTGTGATGATCGGTGCGGCTGTTAAAGAATGGCATCTGCCCAAGCCGGTGCAGACTCGCTAGTCGAGTTCTAATTGCCAGTTGTCGAAATGCTTGCTCAACATGCTGGGGCTCTTATCCGCATGGGTTTGAATTGTAGGCAGTCCTTACTTCATACGATGTATATTATGTTAAGTTAACAATGGGTTTGCTAATCATTTAACAAAATAGGAGCTGGATGGCGCAACGCTGTTCATGACCACCGAACCCTATGGAATCAAACGTGACCCCAAACCATCAACGCGTCGCGCCCTTCGGTGACCAAGTCCACCTTGGCGCCCACGGGCAGCAACACCTTGGTTTCGACATGACCAAACGGTAAGGCGGTCAAAACAGGCGCCTTGATCTGGCTGCGAAGACGCTCGACCACCGTAGCCAGCTTGAAGCCTTTGTCGTGCGCGGGCACCAGCTTGTAGTTACTGAACTGACCCATCAATACCACCTTTTGCTCGGCCAATACGCCCGCATGTAACAACTGCGTGAGCATGCGCTCAACGCGGTAAGGGTGCTCTCCCACGTCTTCTAAAAAGAGCACGCCACCTTTGACATGCGGAAAGTACGGTGTGCCCAGCAAAGACACCACTACCGACAAGTTGCCGCCCCAAAGCGGCGCGTCATTGACCAGCACACGGCGCTCGGCCTCAGCTTTGGGCAATTGCCAACCCGTGCCTTCGCCTTGCTCTAACAGCAAGTCGTCAAAGCAGGCCTGCATGATGTCGTTCGGCTCCTGATCGGAGCCAAAGTCTTCACCTAAGGCCGGGCCTTGCCAGCTGATGCGCCCCGTCTTGGCGTAAACGGCCTGGTTGAAGGCGGTGAAATCGCTCAGGCCCACAAACTGCAAGCCGCCATCAATCGCCTTGGTGATCTGTTTGTAGGGCAAGGCGGGCAGGATGCGTGTGAGGCCATAGCCGCCGCGAGTGATCAGCGCCACGTTGGCCCCACTGGCGCAAGCGCGGTCAATGGCCGCGATGCGCGTGGCGTCGTCGCCCGCAAAGCGCATGTGGGTATCCAGAGCTGATGCGTCCACTTCCACTTCGTGGCCTTGGGCTTTGAGGCGCTTGATGCCGCGGCGAAAAGCAGCTTTGTCGCGCACTGCGCTGGAAGGGGAAAAAATGTAAATGTGGGCCATGCGGGTGTCCTTCATCAGGGCTGGAAGTGTCGCACAGCGGCCTCGGCAATCACCCTGCCCTGTTCCTGCACAAAATGGCCTGCCTCGGGCAGCAGCATCGGCTCGGGGCAGCCCTTGATTTGACTTTGCAATTGGCGCATCACCGGCTCGCCCAGCACCGGGTCTTGCTGGCCGATGGCCATGAAACTCTGGCCTTGCCAGTCGTTGCGCCAAAAGTCACGTGCTTGCCGAGAAAGGGCCGCGCCAGGCGAATCGGCAAACTCAGGCACCATGGGCGGAAAGGCACGCAGAGCGGCGCGGTAGCCTTTGTCAGGAAACGGCGCGTTGTAGGCGGCAGTCTCTTGGGACGTCATACCACGGTTGCCGCGTGCAAACAACTTGCCCACGTCGAACAGCGGCTGGCTTTGGCACCAATCGCGCCAGGCTAGAAACCCGTCGCTCAGCGGCTGCTCGCCGGTAGCAAGCGTGGTGTTCATGACCAGCAGTCCTTTGTAACGCTTGGGCGCAGCCATGGGCAAAGCCAGCCCCAAAATGCCCCCCCAATCCTGCACCACCAGCACCACGCGCTGCAGGTCAAGCCGCTCGATCACATCCAGCAAGGACTGGCGATGCGTTTCAAATTGGTGAAAACTGTCCTTCTTGGGCTTGTCGCTCTTACCAAAGCCAATCAGGTCGGGCGCCACCACGCGGTGTCCCGCCGCCAACCAGACCGGGATCATCTTGCGGTAGAGGTAACTCCAGGCGGGGTTGCCATGCAGACACAGCCAAGTCAAGGGCGCGTTCGCATCGCCCTCATCCACATAGTGCATGCGCAGCCCCGTGATACTTGGCAGGTCGTTCACGTAATGCGGCTGCCAGGGGTAATCGGGCAAATTGGCAAACAACGCATCAGGTGTGCGCAGGGCGTCTTCTCTGAGCGGGTGGAGGTTCATTCTTTTAGGCTTGAAAAAGTCTTTGAGAAGGTGACCGCATTCAACGGCCAGCACGCCGCCCGTGACCTGGGTTTGGTGGTTCAGCGGCGTATGGTCAAACAGGTTGAGCACCGAGCCGGCCACCCCAGTGCGCGGGTCAGGAGCACCAAACACCACCCGGTCTACCCGGGCGTGCAACATGGCGCCGCTGCACATGGCGCAGGGCTCCAGCGTGACATACAAGGTGCAGCCGTCAAGCCGGTAATTGCCCAGCAGCTGGGCCGCTTCGCGCAGCGCCACCACTTCGGCGTGGGCCGTCGGGTCGTGTTTGGCAATCGGAGCGTTTCGGCCTGAGGCGATCACATGGCCGTCTTTCACGACCACCGCGCCCACAGGCACCTCGCCCGCTTCGGCGGCCAAGCGGGCTTGCTCCAGCGCCAGGCCCATCCAATGCGCGTCTTGGCTTGCCGTGTCCACGCTCACGCCACCATGCCCAGACGCTGCATCCACTTGGCGAGGGCTTGCTCTTGTTCGCCGCCTCGGGCGTAAGCGGCGTGCATGGCCGCGTGCGACTCCGGGCGGTGCTGGTTGATCTTGACCTTGGTTTGGAGGTCCAAAATTTTCAATTCAAACGCCACAATGCCGTTCAGCATGCCGTGGGCATAACTCTCGGGCAACGCACGCCACTGCGCGGCATAAGCGGGCTCGTGGTCGGCAATCATCTGCTTGAGCATGGCGTCTTTGGCATCATTGCCGTCCAGCATGCGGGCTTCGACCCGGGCATGCACCGCCAGATAAGTCCAGGTCGGCACACGCAACAAATCGGGGTAAACAGCAGGCGACATGTAGGCCTGAGGTCCCATAAAAGTCACCAGCGCCTGAGGCCGTGCCTGCAATAATCCGGCGTGCGGATTAGCCCGGGCGCAGTGCCCCAACAGCGCCACCGGCTGGCCACCCTCCTCGATCAACTTGAACGGCAAGTGCGTGACAAATGGAAAGCCATCACCGTCTGTGGACACCAAACTGGCAAACGGGTGCTCGCGCATGATGGCCGCAGCGTGCTGGGGGTGATTGAATTGTGAAGGCAAGTACATCGAATGACTGTACCAAAACAAAGGCACCAGAAGATGCCTTGTTTGTCATTCCCACTCGATCGTCGCCGGTGGTTTGGAACTCACGTCGTAGGTCACTCTGTTGATGCCGCGCACCTCGTTGATGATGCGACCCGACACTTTCTTGAGCAGCGCGTAGGGCAGCTCGGCCCAATCGGCGGTCATGAAGTCGCTCGTTTGCACAGCGCGCAGCGCCACCACATAGTCATAGGTGCGGCCATCGCCCATCACACCCACGCTTTTCACGGGCAGGAATACAGTGAAAGCTTGGCTGGTCAAGTCGTACCAGGTCTTGCCCGATTCATCGGTGAAGTTGCGCAGCTCTTCGATGAAGATCGCGTCTGCATGGCGCAGCAGGTCGGCATATTCTTTTTTGACTTCACCCAAAATGCGCACGCCCAAGCCGGGGCCCGGGAAGGGATGGCGGTAGACCATTTCGCGGGGCAAGCCCAGGGCCACACCCAGTTCACGTACTTCGTCCTTGAAGAGTTCGCGCAGGGGTTCGAGCAACTTCAGCCCCAGTTGCTCGGGCAAGCCGCCCACGTTGTGGTGACTCTTGATGACCACGGCTTTTTTGCTTTTGGCGCCGCCACTTTCGATCACGTCGGGGTAAATCGTGCCTTGGGCCAGGAACGTCGCGCCTTTGACGGCGCGATTTCCATCCTCGCCTTCATGGCCACCATCCGCTTTGAGTTTGGCCGCTTGTTCCTTGAACACATCCACAAACAGACCACCAATGATTTTGCGCTTGGCTTCGGGCTCGCTGACGCCCGCTAATTTGCCCAAGAACAAATCGCTGGCATCGACGCGGATGACTTTCGCGTGCAGCTTGCCGACAAACATTTCCATGACCATGTCGCCTTCATTCAGGCGCAGAAGGCCGTGGTCGACAAACACGCAGGTCAGCTGATCTCCAATGGCGCGGTGAATCAATGCGGCAGCCACCGACGAATCCACGCCGCCGGACAGACCCAGGATGACTTCTTCGTCACCCACTTGCTCGCGGATTTTGGCCACTGCTTCTTCGATGTAGTCGCCCATGATCCAGTCAGGGCGGGCTTGGCAAATATCGAGCACGAAGCGGTTGAGCAGCGCCTGGCCCTGCATGGTGTGCGTGACTTCGGGGTGGAATTGCACCGCATAAAACTTGCGCGCTTCGTCGGCCATGCCCGCAATCGGGCAAGCCGGGGTCGAGGCCATGACCTTGAAGCCTTCAGGCAGCTGTGTGACTTTGTCGCCGTGGCTCATCCAGACCTTGAGCATGCCGTGGCCTTCGGCCGTGGCGAAGTCTTCAATGCCCTTGAGCAGCTCGGTGTGGCCATGGGCGCGGACTTCGGCGTAGCCGAACTCGCGCGTGGTGCCCGCCTCCACCTTGCCGCCGAGTTGCTCGGCCATGGTCTGCATGCCGTAACAAATGCCCAAGACCGGCAAGCCCAACTCAAACACGGCGTCGGGTGCGCGGTCGTCTACTTCGTACACGCTGGCGTGCGAGCCCGACAGGATGATGCCTTTGAGGTTGCCGTCTTGGGCGTAGTCCCGCACCCAGTCGCTGCTCACATCGCAAGGATGCACTTCGCAAAACACATGCGCTTCGCGCACACGGCGGGCGATGAGCTGGGTGACTTGCGAGCCGAAGTCGAGGATCAGGATCTTGGAGTGCTGCATCGTTCAGTCGGCCCGGTAGTTCGGGGCTTCTTTGGTGATCTGTACGTCGTGGACGTGGCTTTCGCGGATACCCGCAGCTGTTATTTCCACAAACTGTGATTCGTTGTGCATGGCCTCGATGGTTGCGCAGCCACAATAACCCATGCTGGCGCGCAAGCCACCTGCCATTTGGTAAATGATGGACACCACCGAGCCTTTGTAGGGCACTCGGCCTTCAATGCCTTCGGGGACCAGTTTGTCGGCGTTGGGGTTGCCGGTGCTGGACTCTTGGAAATAACGGTCCGCACTGCCCTGCTGCATGGCACCAATCGAGCCCATGCCGCGGTAGCTTTTGTAACTACGGCCTTGGAACAGCACGATTTCGCCAGGTGCTTCCTCGGTGCCCGCGAACATGCCGCCCATCATCACCGTGCCCGCACCGGCGGCAATCGCCTTGGCGATGTCGCCGCTGTAGCGGATGCCGCCGTCAGCGATCAGCGGCACGCCAGTGCCTTTGAGGGCCGTGGCCACGCTGTCCACCGCCATGATTTGCGGCACGCCCACGCCCGCCACGATGCGGGTGGTGCAGATGGAACCCGGGCCAATGCCCACCTTGACTGCGTCGGCTCCGGCTTCAACCAAAGCTAAAGCGGCAGCGCCGGTCGCTATGTTGCCGCCAATCACTTCGATGTGCGGGTAGTTTTGCTTGACCCAACGCACGCGATCGATCACCCCTTTGCTGTGGCCATGCGCGGTGTCGACGACGATGGCGTCCACGCCTGCGCGGGCAAGCGCTTCGACGCGCTCTTCGGTGCCCTCGCCCACGCCCACAGCCGCGCCCACGCGCAGTTTGCCTGCACCGTCGCGTGCTGCATTGGGAAAGTTCAGCTGTTTGGTGATGTCTTTGACGGTGATCAGGCCCTTGAGTTCAAAAGCGTCGTTGATGACCAGCAGGCGTTCGAGTTTGTGTTTATTGAGCAGGTGCTTGGCTTGCTCAGGCATCGTGCCTTCGGGCACAGTGATCAAACGATCACGCGGCGTCATGATCTCACTGACCTTTTGGTCGTAGCGGGTTTCAAAGCGCAAGTCACGTCCCGTGACAATGCCGACCACCTTGCGTCCGTCGCAGACTGGAAAGCCCGAAACACCCAACTCATCCGACAGGGCCATGACTTGGCGCACGGTGGTGTCGGGGGTGATAACAACCGGATCGCGCAAGACGCCGGATTCATAGCGCTTAACCTTGGCCACCTGAGCGGCTTGTTCTTGCGCGGTGAGATTTTTGTGCACGATGCCGATGCCGCCTTCTTGCGCGATGGCGATGGCCAGTCGCGCTTCTGTGACCGTGTCCATGGCGGCAGATACCAGGGGCAAGTTCAGGCGGATGTTGCGGGTGAATTGAGTGGCAAGGCAGGCGTCCTTGGGCAGGACTTGAGAGTATGCGGGCACCAACAATACATCGTCGAAGGTGAGCGCTTTTCCAATTAGGCGCATGGGCTGGAGCTCCAAAAAAACGATTGTACCCGCCTTGAAGATCAGCTCAACGCATCATCCTCAAAGTGAACAGTCGCATCTCTAAAACCAACAGAAGTCAGGATTTCAATAACCCGGAACCGATCCTGGTCTGCGGTGAGCAAACAAACCGGACCGCTTTGCCCCCTGTCGCTTGAAGCGCTGTCTTCTGGCTACTTTGGGGTCGACCAGCAGCGGACGGTAACACTCTAGTCGATCACCTTGTCGCAGCATGTCAGTCGGCTCAGACAGGCGGCCCCACACACCAAAATGTTCGATTTGCTCAGGTAATAAATGGAGTTGCTGCTGGATGAAAACAAGCGCATTGCCAATGGAAGTGCCATCGGCAAAATCAAAGGGAAATTCCAACACTTGCTGCGCTTTCGGGCTGTAGCAGAAGGTGACATGAATCCGCCCCGACATTCAGTCATGACTCCCGTATACCTGTTCCGCCCGCTTCACAAAAGCATCGACCAGCGTAGCGGCGATTCTGTCGAAGATAGGCCCTACCAAGGCAGCCAAAGCGGCGTTGGAAAAACCATAATCCAATAAAAGCTCGACTTTACAAGCACGCTGCGAGCCATCACCCACAGGGCTGAAGCGCCAAGCGCCTTCCAACTGTGAAAAGGGGCCTTTGACCAAATTCATTTTCACCTCACGTCCGGGTATGTTGAGATTGCGTGTGGTGAAAACTTGCTTCACACCGGCCATGCTGATACCCACTTCAGCGAGCATGCCGTTTTCATCTGACTCCAATACTTGCGCTTTGTTACACCAAGGCAAAAAATCCGGATACCGCGCGACATCGGTCACAAGACTGAACATTTCTTCGCAGGAATACCAGATGAGGACGGATTTTTGAATATTCTTCATACAATGCTTTGTGGTTCCGATTGTAATTTCCATGCGCGTCATGGTTTGCTTTTTCATTTGTTTTCTGGCTTCAAGCCCTTACATGCCCTTCATGGCTACAAATAACAAAAAAACACCAGACGGAAAGTCGCCCGTCATTGCCGAAAATAAAAAAGCATTTTTCAATTATTTTTTTGAAGAGCGGTACGAGGCTGGCATGGTGCTAGAGGGATGGGAAGTCAAGTCCGTGCGTGAAGGCAAAGTTCAACTCACCGATGGTTACGTTGTTATACGCAACGGTGAAATGTTCATCATTGGTGTTCTGATCAATGCACTGAGAACCGCATCGACGCACATCAACCCTGAAACGGGGCGCACCCGCAAGCTCTTGCTTAAAAAAGATGAGATCAAAAGACTCACCGGCAAAATCGAGCAAAAAGGCTTTACCTTGGTCCCGATCAATTTGCACTGGAAAAATGGACGGGTCAAGTGTGAAATCGGTTTAGGCAAAGGCAAAGCTGAACACGATAAACGCGACACGATCAAAGACCGTGAAGGCAAGCGCGAGGTTGAGCGCGCCATGAAAGTGCACAACCGCTAGTAAAGACCTCAGCCCAGCTGGGCCAAGGGATGGTGCTCGGCTGACCAAGGTGAAACGAAGAAGGCCTCTACTTCGTTCGCATCGACTTCTTCAATGCGCCCAGGCTTCCAACTTGGGGTGTGATCCTTGTCTATTGCCAGCGCACGAATTCCTTCTACGGTTTCGCTGTCTGAGATCGGTCGCAGATAAAAACAGTGGTGAACCATATCGCGCTCCATGCGCAAATCATCGGCCAAGCCCATGCGACGGGCTTTGCGTATTTGCGCCAAGACCACATGCAACATCAAAGGCGATTTGCGCCTCAAGACCTTTGCGGTCGCTTGCGACCACTCATCCGAGGCCGTCTCCAGAGCTTGGATCATTTGCAACACAGTCGTTTTGGTGAATACCTTGTCTATCTGGGCCAGAGCAGGCACAACAGGAGCCTCTGCTCGTGAAAACTGACTGGTGACCCAATGCTCGACCGCTTGACCTGTTTCAAAAGGGGTCGAAATCAAGGTTTGCCAAATATTAGGCAAGCGACCTGACTCCATAAAGCCATCCGCCAGGTTGACCGCCAAAGCCTGCGCACCCAGCAGAATATGACCAGTCAGGCCCAAATACTCCCCCATGGCACCTCGGCATCGACTCAAAAAATAGCCGCCCCCCACGTCTGGAAACAAGCCAATGTGTGTCTCTGGCATGGCCATTTGGGTCCGCTCTGTCACGACCCGCAAACTGGCCCCTTGAGAGATGCCCATTCCCCCACCCATCACAATGCCGTCCATGAAAGCGATGTAGGGCTTGGTGTAGGTGTGGATCAGGTGGTTCAGCGCGTACTCTTCGGTGAAAAAGTCGTTCAATGCACTGTCGCCGGCCGAAGCGGCCTGATGAAAGAAACGAATATCACCTCCTGCACAAAAAGAACCAAATGGCCCTTCTTTGCCCTGCCCCCGAATCACAACGGCCAATATGTCGGGGTCTGATTTCCATTGAGACAAAGTTTGAGCCAAGGTTTTGACCATGTGCAAAGACAGGGCGTTCAAGGCTTTGGGGCGATTCAAAGTGATGCACCCCAGTCGGCCATGAACTTCAAATATCACTTCAGGGGTCATCTGTTCAGACATTACGCTGCCTCCAAGCAAGCAATTCATTCAATAACAAGGCCAACAGAACCACAAATCCGCCCCAAAGGGCCTGGACTGCTGGTTTTTCATTTGCCCCGAACCATGCCAAGGCAATCCCGAAAATGACTTCCAACAAGGCAAGCAGTGAAACTTCGGCTGCTCGCAAAACTTGGGCGCACACCACCGACAAAACACAGGGCACAGCGAGTTGAAACAAACCCAAAAAAGCCAACCATTGAATATCCGCGGATGTGGCCTGAAAAGGCACAGCCCAAGGCAAAGTCACCAGAGTGGACAACATCGCTCCCAACAGCACTGAGGGCACTAAATCCAAATCAAGACCTTGAGAATGGCTGCGCTGCACCAAGTTCCATTGACATGCACCCGCCAGGGGCACCGCCATGGCCACGGTCACGCCAAGCCAAAACCCGTTCGAAGCGGTGTCAATTTGGCTTGCAAACATCCAACCGATACCCATCCCCGCCAATCCTACGGCGGCCCAAGTGCGTGCAGGCAACCGGTGCCCCGTAACGAGCCAAGATAACACAGCGGTCATCAAAGGCCCCAATGCCATGGTGATCAACACATTGGCAACGGCCGTCAAGGTCAATGCGACCATGAATGCGGTGAACATGATGGCCCAACACACGCCAGAGAACCAAAAAAAAGTACTGCGCCAGGGCATCCGCTTGAAGACGGACGCCCCTTGCCAGAGAGGCAAAATGACCAGCAGAGACACCACCGTGAAAAAACTTCGCCAAAAAGTGATTTCGAAACTGCTTGCGCTCTCCAACTGGCGAGTCACAACTCCCGCCATCGACCACAGGGCCGTCACAGCCACCATGACCATGACCGACAGCTTGTGACTGAGTGTCATTTCACACGCCGATTCGTCAGATCACCTGAATTGGATCACTTGTTGCGCTTGCGATCGCCTTCTTTCAAGTAACGCTTGCGCAGTCGAACACTTTTAGGCGTGATTTCGACCAACTCATCGTCCTCAATGAATTCGACACCGTACTCCAAAGTCAAGTCAATGGGCGGCGTGATTTTGATCGCATCTTCCTTGCCGGAGACGCGGAAGTTGGTCAGTTGTTTGGTACGCGTAGCGTTCACCACCAGGTCGTTGTCCCGGCTGTGGATCCCCACAATCATGCCTTCGTACACCGGGTCGTTCGCCTTGACGAACATGCGGCCACGGTCATCGAGCTTGCCCAGGGCGTAGGTGAAAATTTCACCATCGTCCATAGAGATCAGCACACCGTTTTTACGGCCGCCGATGTCACCCTTGTGGGGCTCATAGCCGTCAAAAATATTGGAGATCAGGCCAGAGCCACGGGTCAAGTTCAAGAACTCGTTGGTAAAACCAATCAAACCGCGCGCAGGAATTCGATATTCCAAACGGACACGGCCACGGCCATCCGGGTCCATGTTCACCAGCTCGCCTTTGCGCTCACCCAAGGCCTGCATCACGCCGCCTTGGTGGGTTTCTTCAATATCAGCTGTGACCATCTCGATGGGCTCATGACGCTCGCCTTGGATGTCACGGAAAAGAACCCGAGGCTTGGAAACGGCCAACTCATAACCTTCGCGGCGCATGTTTTCCAGCAAAATGGTCAGGTGCAGTTCGCCGCGGCCCATGACTTCAAAGATACCTTCTTCATTGGTTTCGTTGACGCGCAGCGCCACGTTGTGTTGAAGTTCTTTCTGCAGACGGTCCCAGATCTGACGGCTGGTCACGTACTTGCCTTCACGACCGGCCAAAGGCGAGGTGTTCACGCAGAAGTTCATGGTCAGTGTCGGCTCATCCACTTTCAGCATCGGCAGGGGTGAGGGATTGGACGGATCGGTCACGGTCACGCCGATGTTCAGATCGGCAATGCCATTGATCAAGACGATGTCCCCAGGGCCGGCTTGCGTGACTTGGACACGGTCCAGGCCCTGGAAGGTCAGCACCTGATTGACGCGACCTTTGATGGTCGAGCCGTCCGGGCCTTCCATGACGACCACATCCATGTTGGGTTTGATGGTGCCTTGGCTGATACGGCCCACGCCGATTCGGCCGACAAAGGTCGAGAAGTCAAGTGCCGAAATTTGCAATTGCAGCGGGGCTGCGGGGTCACCTGCATTGGGCTTGACGTGCTGGAGTACGGTGTTGAACAAGGCGGACATGTCAGGGCCCCACTGCTCGCCAGGCGCACCCTCTTCCATCGATGTCCAGCCGTTGATGCCGGACGCGTACACCACGGGAAAGTCCAGCTGCTCGTCGTTGGCACCGAGCTTGTCAAACAAATCAAAAGCGGCATTCACGACTTTGTCGGGATTGGCACCGGGCTTGTCGACCTTGTTGACCACCACGATGGGCTTGAGGCCCAAGGCCAAGGCCTTTTTGGTCACGAAACGCGTTTGAGGCATCGGGCCTTCTTGGGCATCGATCAGCAGCACCACGCCGTCGACCATGGACAAAGCGCGCTCGACTTCGCCGCCGAAGTCCGCGTGTCCAGGGGTGTCCACGATGTTGATGTGGGTGCCTTCCCAACTCACGGCGCAATTTTTGGCCAGAATGGTGATGCCACGCTCGCGTTCGATGGCATTGTTGTCCATCACGGTGTCAACGATTTTTTCGTGATCGGCAAAGGTGCCCGACTGACGCAGCAGTTGGTCCACCATGGTGGTTTTACCGTGGTCAACGTGGGCGATGATGGCGATGTTGCGAATTTGCTTGCTCATGCTTTTTTCCTTCATACCTGGCCAGCCCGGATGGGCGCGGCAGCAGGCTCTGCTTCTAAAATTTGTTGAATTTCTATGGGGCTCAACAATCGCCCGGGGATCAATTCACCGGCCTTGACATGCGCTGACCCCAGCAAGGCGCGAGGCGACTCGCCGTAAACAGCCACCTGCTCAAGATCCGGCCACTGGCCCATGCGGCGGACACCACTTAAGAAGCGTCCTGCATCATCGGGCTTTAACATGACAACCGTGTGAGAAGGCAGCAAACAGTCCACCGCCTTCAAGTGCGCTTGTCTTTCCTTGTCTGTCATGCCCTCCAAGGCTTGCAAACTGATGCACTCTGCAGCTTGAAAGGGACCGGTTTTGACGCGGCGCAAGGCACTCAAGTGAGCCCCACAACCCAAGGCTTCACCGATATCCTCACCCAATGTGCGAATATAGGTGCCCTTAGAGCAGTGCACCCGCAACGTCAAGAAAGGCGAGTCTCCAGCCAATTGCATGTCAAGCACAAGCAAGCTGTAGATCACGATGTGGCGAACTTCTCGTTCAAGCGTAACGCCCTGCCTTGCATATTCATACAGGGGTTTGCCATCGATTTTCAAGGCGCTGTGCATCGGCGGGACTTGACTGATGGGGCCAGTGAACAGGCTGATCACTTGACTGACGACCTCTGGGGTGCAGGTCACAACCCGTTCTTGAGTCACATCGCCCTCGGCATCGGCAGTCGTCGTTTTTTGACCTAAACGCAAAGTGGTTTCGTAAGTTTTGTCGGCATCCAAATGCTGCTGACTGAACTTGGTGGCCGCACCAAAACACAAGGGCAGGACGCCCGTTGCCAAAGGATCCAGCGTGCCGGTATGGCCCGCTTTTTCAGCGCGCAACAACCACTTGGCTTTTTGCAAAGCCTGGTTACTGGACAAACCCAGTGGTTTATCGAGCAACAGCACCCCGTGCACAGGGCGCCGTTGCACCCTGGTGCGCGGCACGTTCATTTCAGTCCTCGTTCTGGGAGCGTGAGGCCACGGCCTTGGAGATCAATGCATTCATGTCGGACGCACGTTCAGTCGTGCGGTCAAAAATAAAATGCAAAGTCGGTACCGTGTGGATATGCAGTCGCTTGAACAAGCCATTGCGCAAAAAACCAGCGGCTGCATTCAATCCCGTGGTTGTGTCCACGGGGTCGCCGGTAATGATGCTGAAATGCACTTTGGCATGCGCATAGTCCGGGGTGACCTCCACACCGCTCAGGGTGATCATGCCCACGCGGGGGTCTTTCAACTCCCGCGCGATCAGCTCGGCCAGATCCCTTTGGATCTGGTCGGCTACGCGGAAACCGCGATGGGGCAAATTGGAAGCTTTTCGGACCATGATTTAGAGCGTACGCGCCACTTCTTTGACTTCGAAGAATTCCAACTGATCGCCAATGGCAATGTCGTTGTAGTTCTTGAGTTTGATACCGCACTCAAAGCCTTCTTTGACTTCGCGCACATCGTCTTTGAGGCGTTTGAGCGAGTCGATTTCGCCGGTGTAAATCACAATGTTCTCGCGCAACAAACGGAAGCGAGAGGAACGTGTCACAAAACCGGACGTGATCATGGAGCCGGCAACCGTTCCAATCTTCGATGCCACAAACACGGTGCGGATTTCGGCCGTACCTGTGATCTCTTCTTTTTGTTCGGGCGCCAACATACCGGACATGGCGGCTTTGAGTTCATCCACAGCGTCATAAATGATGTTGTAGTAATGAATATCAACGCCGTTGCCTTCAGCCAATTTACGGGCACCTGCATCAGCACGGACGTTGAAGCCGATGACAATGGCTTTGGAGGCGATGGCCAGGTTGATGTCCGACTCACTGATCGCACCCACAGCCACATACACCAACTGAACTTTGACTTCGTCGGTCGACAACTTGAGCAAAGATGAAGCCAGGGCTTCTTGAGAACCTTGCACGTCCGCTTTGATGATGATAGGCAAGTTTTTGACCTCGCCCGCTGAAATATCCGAGAACATGTTCTCCAATTTCGCAGCTTGTTGTTTGGCCAATTTGGTGTTGCGGAATTTACCTGCGCGGTAAGTGGCAATTTCACGGGCACGGCGCTCATCGTTGAGCACCATGAACTCGTCGCCGGCTTGCGGAACTTCAGTCAGACCCTGAATTTCTACAGGAATGGATGGGCCTGCCGCCTTGATGGACTTGCCGTTTTCATCCAACATGGCACGAACACGACCGAAGGTTTGACCGGCCAAAACCACGTCACCCGTCGACAAAGTGCCCGACTGAAC
>Ga0114959_10002703_pt1 | contig 14320 bp, 11 predicted proteins | sample C_130625_EF_Meta_FD_87317 | JGI IMG/M metagenome (GOLD analysis project Ga0114959, IMG submission 87317) | Freshwater microbial communities from Lake Croche, Canada to study carbon cycling - C_130625_EF_MetaG | ecosystem: Environmental > Aquatic > Freshwater > Lake | place: Lake Croche, Canada...
AGCTCTTCACAGGCAACTTGAGCGAGAGATGTTTCCATTCCTTGTCCATGTGAAACAATACCGACTGAAATAATTAATGAACCATCCGTCATCATCCGCGCTGATGCCGTCTCATATCCCGGAATCACAGGCACTCCACGAGAAACCCACTCGCCACATCCATGTGCCGTCTGCTCAGTAAAAGAGGCAAACCCAACGCCAATAAGTCGGCCATCAGATTCACCTTTTTGCTGACGTAATCGAATCTCCTGGAAATCAATCAGTTCAGCAGCACGTCGAACGGATTCAGCATAATTGCCACTATCAAATAACAGGTTAGTAATATTTCTATAGGGCATTGCTGCCTCAGGAACCATATTTTCCATACGAACTAAATAGGGTTCACGACCTACAGCATGCGCGATTTCATCAATTATTCTTTCAATCGTAAAGCACGCCGCAGGTCTTGCAACTCCTCGGTATGCGCCAATTGGTGACTTATTTGTAGCTACTGTATAAGTTTTGACACGATAATTTGGAACAACATATGGTCCTGGAATATTTCGAGAAGCCATTCCCGTCTCCATAAACGGCCCATTAGGCCAATGCGAATAAGCACCAGCATCAACATGTATATCGACATCTAGCCCTAATATTTTTCCTTGAGAATCAGCATAGGCAGTCACTTTATGATGATGCTCTCGGCAATGAATTGCCGTCATTAAATGCTCGCGCTTATCATCAATCCACCGAACAGGCTTTTTAAGTTTTAATGCCAAAGCAACGACCATTAACTCCTCAGGATACAAAACTCTTTTTGCTCCAAAAGCACCGCCCATGTCAGGAGTAATTAAGTGTAATTGGTTTTCATCAATTCCTAAAGCCTGCGCCATTCCAACACGAGTTTGGTGCGGGGATTGAGAACCAAGATATACCACTAATTCATTTAAACGATGGTCCCACATAGCCAAAATAGCACGCCCTTCTAAAGGAGCAGCTGACTGCCGGTTCATTTTAAAGCTTCTCTGAACAGTTACAGTTGCCAATTGCTTTGCAGTCTCTATATCTCCATATTGGTTATGCTTAGAGACATAAATATTGTCGCCCCACTCTTCACGAATCAAGGGTGAGTCGGCAAGAGTTGCATCTAACAAATCTACTACTGCTGGTAATTCTTCTATATCTACAAAGACAGAGTCTGCAACATCTTCAGCGATAGACCGATTTGCTCCAATCGCCATTGCAATTGCCTCTCCTGCAAAGCGAACGCGCTCTGATGCCAAAGCTGGATGCTCCGAGTATTTAAACCCTTCAACCTTCGGCACTGCAATAATTGGTTTTACATTTGGAAAATCACTTGCCTGAAAAACCTGATCTTTATACTCATCGGGAATTTGTAGACTCTTAATAATTCCGTGAGCATACGAACTTCTGATAAATGCAACTTCAATAATCCCTGGAATTTGAATATCAGAAACAAATTGCCCCTTGCCATGAAGATGACGAGTATCTTCTTTTCTTAATATTCTCGCCCCTACACCTTTGCCTGGTTTATCCAATTTAACTATCCTTCAAAAGATTATTCATTGACATCTGTTATATAACAAAATCTTTACTTGATAAAAGCTTTACGTAATACAAGAATTTTTTATAAAGGCTTCAATCCCATCTCTTTAACTAATTTCCCATACTTTTCAATATCAGAATGACGAAGAGCCTTAAACTCGTCAGGCGTTGTCAAATACACCTCGGCACCAAGTGTTTCAATTTGTTTACGCATTTCAGGCGTATTCATTGCCTCTTTTAAAGCAAGATTTAGTCTATACACAATTTCTTTGGGTAATTTTGCTGGCGCTTCAATTCCCATCCAAAAAGTCATGGTAGCTGATGGAAATCCTGCTTCCTTTGCAGTTTTAACATCGGGTAATGAGGGGGTTCTTTTTTCAGACATGACAAGTAACGGTTTTACAAACCCTCCTCGAATAAATCCAATTGTAGATGGTAGCGAATCAAATACCATCGACACTTGTCCAGAAATAACATCTGGAAAAGCCTGTCCTGATGACTTATAGGGCACGTGAACCATGTTTAGACCAGTAGCATTCAATAAAATTTGACCTGATAAATGGCCTGTACTTCCAGGGCCAGCAGATGCAAAACTTAAATTATTTTTTCCTGCTCCTTTACCATATGCAACCAAATCTTCAAAAGTCTTTACAGGTAAATTATTATTCACTACCAATATATTCGGCGTAACAATGATTGTCCCAATGGCGGTAAAGTCATCTTCATTTTGATAAGTCAAATCTTTTAACAATACGGGAGCAACAGCAATCATGGGTGGGCTTGTTAACAATAGAGTGTAACCATCAGCAGCCGATTTAGCTACCGCAGCTGCGCCAATGGTGCCACCCGCACCACCTCTGTTTTCAACAATCACAGCTTGCTTAAGAACATTACCCAAACTTTGAGCAAGTACTCTACCTATCGTATCGGATACACCTCCAGTGGCATAAGGTACTATTAATTTAATGGGCTTTGATGGATATTCACTTTGTGCAAGCACATTAAAACTTATGAAAAAAAAGTGGCTAAAAACTATGCTAAAAACGATTGTTGGAAACTTTATAATCCTTTGTAAATTAAACATTTATTTCTCCCATTGATCAATACAATTCAACTAAATTGCGGCCATTGCTGTTATTTCAATTAAGCATTTTGGATCATTGAGCTCCACCTTTCCACAACATCTTGTTGGAGTTTCATTTGGTATCACCCAAGCATCCCAAACAGTATTCATTGCAGCAAAATCATCCATCGACTTTAACCAAATTTGTGCAGAGATTAAACGTGACTTATTTGTTCCCGCCTGCTCAAGCAACAGATGAATTTTCTCTAAAACCTGGCGAGTTTGATCTTCTATCGTTGTGCTTCTGTCATCAGGTACTTGCCCTGAAATATAAACAATACCATTGTGAATTAATGCTCTACTCCGTCTTGCATTTTGATCAATCCGAATAAAATCACTCATCTTTTAATTTCCTTCACATTCAATTATTTAAAAATTACCTAGTGCAATATCTTATTTTTATATCAAACTCCATATGCTCCTCCACCCGCCGTTTCCATTAAGACCAAATCTCCAGGTTGTAATGTTTTTGGTTCCGTAGGATCAACATCAACGCCATTGATCAATAACCGTCCTTGTAATCCTCCACCGCCTCCAGCAAGTCCGGACGGAACAGATTTAAGTTGCGTCATTAAAAATGAAGCAGTAACACCTTTAGCTTCCTTTAAAAGTTCAAATTCAAAACTAATTCCATCTCCTCCATTATGAAGTCCTCGACCACCACTATTACGACGAATTTCTCTACGTAATACCTTAATTGGTGCAGAACTTTCCATTACCTCAACAGGAGTATTTCCTAAATTACCCGGAAATGACATTGCGGAAAAACCTGCTCTACGAGCAGTTGCCCCTTGTCCAGCATTTAAAAAATTAACGACTGCAAATCTCTTGCCTTGCCACTCACCAGACATGGTCATTGAGGAATTTGGAGACCCCCCTGCCCAAACTTTTTCTGGCAATACTTCAGCTAGGGCTTTAAAAACAGCCGCAGGAAGTAAATGTCCAATTGCGCTTCGTCCGCCTGATGCCGCAGGATAAGTAGGATTAAATAATGAGCCTAGTGGCGCGGAAGAAGTAAATGGCTTGAAACAGCCTTCGTTGTTCGGAATATCAGCACACAATAAAGCTTTTAATCCGTATACCGTATAAGCAAATGTATATATCGGAACAACGTTCACTGCACGTGCAATCTGTGCGCTAGAACCAGTGAAGTCAATATGAATACTGTCACCTTGAACATCTAATTGGCATTGAATAATGAGTGGTTCTTCAAATCCATCATGTTGAACGGTTGAACGATAAATACCATCAGGTATTTTTCTGATGGCATCTCGCATTGCTTTCTCAGAACGCTTTCGTAATTCCGTTCCAAGAATTTTTAAATCGACCACCTGTAGTAAATCTTGTAATCTTTGGGACATCATTTTGCAAGCAGAAACTTGTGCCCAAATATCTCCCATGCCTTGATCAGGAACACGAATATTTTGTGTAATCATTTCAATTAAAACCTGATTTGGCTCTCCCGCATCAAGTAACTTCATCATTGGAATCTGAAGCCCCTCTTCATAGATTTCACGAGAACTGTTACTTCGTAATTTGCCGCCAATATCTGGAAGGTGTGAAACAACTGCAGCAAAAGCCACTAACTTTTCTCCATGAAAGATAGGTCTGACTGTTGTTACATCGTGGATGTGTCCAGAGCCTTTCCATGGATCATTCGTTATATAGACATCTCCCGGAACCATTGTTTCAGGGGGGTATTTATCTAAAAAATGTCGGACCGTAGCTGGTAAACAACCTATGAATCCAGGCAAACTCATCGTAGATTGCGCCAACGAACAACCTTCTTCATCAGTCAATACAATCGCAAAATCGTTACCATCTCGAACCAAGGTAGAAAAACAAGTTCTTACAAAGGCGGCTGACGCCTCATCGACAACACTAATTAATCTTTTCCATAGGATTTCAAGCTCAATTGAACTTAAATGTTGTACATTTTGAGTTGCTTCATTGGAGTTCTGTTGATGTATTTGTTTCATTTATTCAAACTCCTTTATAACAATCGAGACTGTTAAATCCGATAGAATCGTGACCTCTGATGCTACAGGTACCACAATCGTAGATTCACGCTCCTCTAAAATCAATGGGCCATGAATGCATTGTCCTGCCTTAAGTGAATAACGGTCATAGACATTTGCAATGCCATAAGCTTTTTTAAGGGGTAAATAAATATTTCTTGTTTTTAACTCATGAGATGCAGTTGAAGCATGCGTACGATTATCTCCCCACTCAAAATGATGACCCACAACTTTTTCACTTCCTGTTAATCGCCATGTGATGATTTGTGGATGGGCATTGGGTACTAATCGACCGTACAATTTTTGATATTGTTCTTCGAATAAACTCAGAATAAGTTTTCCCGTTCCAGAATTTAACGATTGCCAATCAAGCGCAATAGATATATCAGCACCTTGACCGTAATAACGCATTTCAAGTCCAATTTGCCAATGAATATTTATGGCATTCGCCAATTCTAATTCTTTCTCAGCGTCAATTTTGAGAGTTGTTAAAGTTTGCTCAATGAATGCCCAATCACAATTTGCGAGTAATTGAGGATTAGACCAAGCGCGATCAGCACGAGCTGGGGCCGCCAACATACCTAAGCATGAACCAGCGCCTGCTGCAATTGGAATTAATACCCTTGGTATACGAAGATTTCTAGCCACTTCAACAGCATGCACAGGACCAGCACCTCCGGTTGCCACCATAGCAAAATCTCTTGGATCGTATCCATTTTCTGCAATATGGATACGAGCAGCACTCGCCATATTTTCATTCACCATATTGTAAATACCCCAAGCAGCATCCGTCATAGTGACCTCTAATTGATTCGCTAGTTGAGTCATTTCAACTTCTGCTTGGGGCGTATTTAATTTCATCTCCCCACCTAAAAAACTATCTGCACCGAGATAGCCTAGAATTAAATCCGCATCAGTCACCGTTATATTTTTTCCGCCTTGGTCATAACATACTGGGCCTGGAACAGAACCTGAGGATTCTGGGCCAACATTTAAAAGACCCAATCGATTAACATAAGCAATCGATCCACCACCTGCACCAATTTCAATCAACTCTATACTAGGAATTAGTATTGGTAATCCAGAGCCCCGTTTAAATCGCTGCACACGAGCACATTCAAAAAAATGGGCTATTGGTGCTTGTCCATCTACTGCTACACAAGCTTTTGCCGTTGTTCCACCCATATCAAAAGCTAATACATTTTGGACTCCATTTTGACGGGCAGTATTCAGAGCAGAAAGGACCCCAGCCGCAGGACCAGACTCTAATAATAAAATAGGTGTATGAGCGGCAGCTTTCGCTGAAGTAAACCCTCCACTAGAAACCATCACTCTTAAAGGTACATCTTTTTGTATTTTTTGGATTCGACCTTCAAGCTCTTCGAGATATGATGCGACGATAGGTTTTACATAAGCACTGGCGACGACTGTTGAAGTGCGCTCATATTCTTTGATCTCAGAAGCCACCTCAGAAGACAAAGAAATTGCAATTCCAGGGAAAGCTTTTTGTAAAAATTGCCCCATTTCTTTTTCATGAATATCATTGATATATGAATGTAAAAAAGATATTGCAACCGAATCCACTTGCATCTTTTTTAATTCTAAAGATACTCTTTCTATTTCTTCTGTTATTAAGGGCTCAATGACTTGACCTGAAGAATTTAATCGCTCCTTTACTTCAACATAACAATTGGAATCAACTAATGGTTGGGGTAATTCAATATCTAAGTCGTAAATATCGTAACGCCACTCCCGTCCAATTTCGAGTATGTTACCCATACCTGAAGTTGTAACGAGTGCAGTTTTAGTTCCCTTGCGCTCTATCAATGTATTAGTGATTAAAGTTGTGCCATGTACTATTTCGGATAATTGGAGAGTATCTGTATTTAATGAATAACCTACTTGCTCAAGTAAATTAAGGATCAACTTTGAAACAGCATCTCCAGGATCACTTGGAGTTGTAGGAGTTTTTCCCACCCAAATAAGACCATTGGAAGATAAAGTGGCGACTCCATCAGTAAATGTACCGCCAATATCGACTGCAATACGAAGCTGTTGAGTAAGACTTGAAGATATATTCATGGGCTTATGATTAATTTTTAATTTTTACATTAGATGGTTTTTAAATATCAATATGCAATCGTAATTAAACGCTCTTCTGTCATTTCACGAGTAGCATAGGCAGGTCCTTCACGACCAAAACCACTATTTTTTACACCTCCAAATGGCATAACATCAGCACGAGCACTTGAAGCCTCATTAATATGAATACCTCCAAACCTTAATTTTCTCGAAGTCTGAAAAGCGGTAGAGAGATTACTTGTAAATAAGCCTACAGCCAAACCAAAGGGACTATCATTAGCGCGCTTGACAGCTTCATCGATATCATCAAACTCTACAATACTAATTACAGGCGCAAATATCTCCTCGCAATAAACTCGCATTTGATCTTTAACATTAATTAGAATTGTTGGTTCCATCACATTACCAACAAAGGTTCCGCCGGTTAGCAACTGAGCACCTGATGCAACTGCCTCATTGACAGATGATATGGCTCTCATTACATGATCATGACTTATCATTGGACCAATCATAGTTGATGGATCAGCAGGGTCTCCGGCTTTAGCTGATTTTGCTGCGGCAATCAATTTTGGTATAAATACTTCTGAAATACGGCGATCTACTAATAATTTTTGTACTGATGTACAAACTTGCCCAGCTTTACGAAAACCAGCATTGATAATTTTAGGTATTGCCATATCAATATCAGCATCATGACAAACAATCGTACTAGCAATACTCCCAAGCTCTAGCTGGAGACCTCGTAACCCAGCCGCTTTTTGAATCTCAAGTCCAACCCTTGTACTTCCCGTAAAGGCATAATAAGCAATTCTTTGATCAATTAATAATTGACGTCCAATTGTTTCTCCTGGTCCATTTACCAGAGCTAACAATGAAGAGGGTAACCCTGCGTCAACTAATATTTTGAATAGTTCTACTGAGGTTAATGGCGTAATTTCTGATGGTTTCAGAACCACTGCATTTCCACCTGCCAATGCAGGCCCTACTTTATGAGCTACAGTATTGAGTGGAGAGTTAAAAGGAGTAATTGCACAAATCACTCCACGAGGCATTCTTAATGTGTATCCCATCCGATTTTTCATTCCAGAAGCCACCTCCATTGGTATTAATTCACCATTGAGGTGTTTTGCAGCTTCAGCAGATAATTCAAGGGTTTGCACACAACGTCTCACTTCATTTTCAGCATCTGGCAAGGTAAATCCCGCCTCATTTTTCATTAGCTCTGATAAAACATTGATTCGCTCTTTGGTTAACCTTGAAGCTTGCATGAGAATCTGATAACGCTCATAAGGACTTAAATGAGAAGATTCAAAACCTTGTAAAGCTCCATCAATTGCTTCAGTAACTTGATGGACAGAAGCAACTGCCATTTGGCCATACACTTTTTCACTATATTTATCTTTTAATACTTGCACTGATTCGCCATCAACCCAGTGACCATTAATAAGAAGTTGAGACATGTGAGCTCCTCTTATTGGTTTAAAGATAAGGCTTGCATAAACCCTAAACGAATCTTCACAGGATCACGATCTGTAGATGCAACCGGGGTTTTGTCATCAATACGAGTTGCTATAAAATGCGGTCCATCTTTCGTCAAAGCTTCCTCTATTAATTTCTCAAAGTGTGTCTCATCTTTTGCCCAACAGCTTTGAGTGATACCAGAACCCTGTGCAATACTGACTAAATCAACACACGAGTTAGTCAAGGTTGGTTGCTTTCCAGTAATTTGATACATGCCATTATCAAAAATAATCATTGTGAGATTTTTGATAGAAGACCTTGCAACAGTTCCCAATGCTCCTAATTGCATTAAAAGAGAACCATCTCCTTCTAAAGCAAAGACTCTTCGGTCAGGTTGAGCTAATGCAACACCAAATGCAATCGGGATAGTCAAACCCATACTACCTAACATATAAAAATTTTCAGGCCGTTGACCATTTGCCCACAAATCAAAGTTATTGTTACCAATACCACCAATTACAGCCTCTTTAGCGTGTAGTTTTGAAACAAGCCTCTTTGTTAAATCAAAACGATTCATGATCAGAGCGTTTTCGCGTGCACTTGATGGTTGAATTAAATTACTCATATTTAGTTTTGCGCCGTTCGTTTAGTTAAAAGAGGTGACAAAATCATTGCCGCTGGTGCTTGTGTAGCAAAAGCTTGTTTGACCATGTTGTCAACAATAAATTCCACGTCACCTAGTCTTTCAATCGCATAATTCTCAATTCCTAATGTATCCAAAACAGGGCGCATCGTTTTGCAAACGATTGCTTGACCAACCTGAAACTCTCCTAATGTTCCTCGCTCTGAAATCATCATTAATACTGGTATCTGAAATGGCACGGCTAAAGAAGCAAGAACATTCGCTAAAGTAGCAAACCCACTAGTTTGCATGAGGGTAATGCCTCGTAAACCAGCCATATAACTTCCAGTAATAATGCCAATAGCCTCCTCTTCACGCGCAGGAGCTATCACCGTAAAGTATGGATCAGCATGCAATACTTTTATTAATGGGGCTAATACTTTATCTGGAACATACGTAATCAGAGATACATCATTACTCTTCAAAACCCGAAGTACGATTTCATACCAAGTTTCTTGTTGAGATTTAGAAAGGTTATCAGTTGTCATGGAATATTCAAATCATTTCATTGTTCAAAATATTGGATTAAGAAGAACTCGTATTTGCATCAGGTGTTGGCATGACGTAGGATCCCCGTCCACTAGCAATTAATTTATTCTCTAAGTCATAAACATAAGCTTCACATACTGAGAACTGCTTACCCAATTTAATCACTTTTGCCTTGACGATTAAATCTCCAGGTTTTGCCATACGATGATAGTCAACTCGTAAATCGATTGTTGGAACAGGTTTGCCAATCGTTTCAAATAACACAAAATCAGCAGCAAAATCAATTAAGGCAGCTAATATCCCTCCCTGGGTCTGCATTAATTTAAGATTGGCTACCCATTCTGGCCTCCAAGTCGCACGAACCTCAATCGTCTCTTTATCAATACTCAACACTTTCAACCCTAACCAACTTAAATAGGGTCCTTTATCAATCACTTCCTGAACTTGCTCAATACTCATCGCTACTCCATCATGAATTTTTATTAGCTATAGTTTCTGAAGAATGCTCTTGACCAGCGGCATACATATCAATTCCTTTTATCTCAAGCGTCTTACGATCAATTTTGCCAATCGTATTTAGTGGGAGTGCATCAACAAAAAATACTCTACGAGGATATTGATAAGGTGGTGCACTTTTGAGTGCATGCTCTTTAATATCTGCTTCAGTTAGCGATGACCCTTTATTAAGAACGACAAAGGCAATAGGTAAGCGATACTTAATTTCATCTGGGACAGGAACAACAACAGCTTGAGCAATTTCAGGGTGTCGTTCAAGCATCAACTCAACCTCTAGTGGATAAATATTATGCCCACTAGAAACAAACATATCGTCAGAGCGTCCTACGAAAAAATACCAACCATCTTCATCCTGCCGAAGAATATCTCCCGTGTTATACCATCCATCTTGTAATTTTTTTTGAGTCTCTTCTGGATTATTCACATATCCATTCATCATGCCAGGGCTTCTTACAAATAAAACACCTTGCTTATCATTTTCTCCTCCAACAAACTTAAATTCGTTATCAGCGATTGGCCATCCAATTGAATGCCTTGGACGTATCAAATTACTTTTATGATTTGAGCCAAATAATGCAGAACTTGCTTCAGTAATGCCGTAAATTTTTACAATTTCAGCATTTGGGAATTTAAGCGCAACTTGATCGATCAATACATCCGATGCTGGCGCTCCTCCAAGAGTTGCAAGCCTTACAAAACTATAATCATTGCCTTCCAATAACTCTTGTTGCTGCATCATCATGGCAAACATAGTCGGCACACCTGAAACTACCGTGGAGCGATATTGAGTAATGTACTCAACATATTTTTTTGCATCAAATTTTCGCATTAAAATGACAGTTGAACCACCAACTAGAACGCACTTGATGGAGTTCATTGCGTGCTTATGGTACAAAGGTGCTGCAACAATCATACGATCATCAGGACAAAAGTTGCGATCACGTGAAATCGTTTCAGCGACAAAAACATGTGCTCGATGAGATAGGCTAACCCCTTTAGGACGACCAGTAGATCCAGAAGTGTATGCCTGGAAAGCTTCTTGGCTATACGTTGGGGTTACAGCTGTAAATGAACCATAGTCTTTAAACGCCTCATATCCAGTTGGGCCGTTATTATCGATTTCAATCACTTTAATATTGGCAGGGCATTTATCCCTTGTAACCGATTCGCAGAATATCAGTTGCACATCAGAGTTTTTAACCATCCAATCTAAATTGTCTTGTGTTTGAAGGATGTTTAAAAGAACAGGGACGATTCCAGCTCGCATGGAGCCATAAAATATTTCTAAAAATTCTGCGCGATTTCCTGACAGAATTCCAATTCGAGTACCTTCTTTTATTCCTAACTTCAATAAACCTCTTGCAACAGCATCACAAGAGGCGTGGTATTCCTGATAGGAAATTTCTCTCTTTTTTTCCGGATCAGTTAAATCAATGATGACCGGATAAGTTTTATCTCGATACTCTGAAGCTATACAACCTAAGTTTTGTATCACTGTGTTCATATCTCAATAATCACCTTGCCAAAGACACGTCGCTCTTCTAATAAACGTAACCCCTCTGCTGCCTGGTCGAGGGGAAACACTTGATCAATTACCGGATGTATTTTTTTATCTGCTACGAATTGAAGGCATGCACGGATATCATCTGGAAGATATGCTCTAGAGCCAATGATTTCCATCTCTCTAAACCATAAAAAACGAACATCAACTGTACACAAATGATCGACTGTTGATCCACATGTAAGAATTCGGCCATTGACTGCCATACTACGCTGAGTAGGTATCCATGTATCGCCCCCTGTAAAGTTGATTGCTACATCTACACCTTTTTTACCAGTGGCAATCCAAACCGCTTTAGAGAAATCAGACTCATGAGAGTAATTAATGACATGATCAGCACCTAGGGCTTTTAATTTTTGACTTTTTTCCTCACTACTTGTACAAGCATACACTTCACATCCGGCCATCTTTGCAAACTGTAAGGAAGATACGCCAACGCCACCACTTGCACCTAGGATAAGTACTTTTTCTCCTGCCTTTAAACGACCTCGAGTAAACAGCATGCGGTGAGAAGTCCCATAAGCAATGGGTAAAGCCGCCGCTTCAATGTCACTTACACCATCTGGAATTTCAATTAATTGACGTTGATCTACGCAGATAAATTCACATAGGCCGCCATTACCATGCTCACCGAGCACGCCACCCTCAGCAAATTTTGGAAATAAGACAACTCGTTTACCGACCCAATGATTAGAAACCCCTTCACCAACCTCTCGGACAATTCCAACAACATCACCGCCAGGAATTCGGGGCATCTTAGTCGGCAAATCTGGCATGCCATGGAGGACAAATACATCCATGTAATTTAGTCCGCAGGCTTTGACCTCAACAATCGCAAAATTTGCTTTAACTTCGGGTTTTGGCCAATGATCGAACTTCATCTGATCTACACCACCATGTTGCTGTATCGCAACTACTCTCATCTGATCTGTCATGCTTGCCCTTAAATATCGAAACAGAAAAAACACTGAATATGTCTTAGTTGTTTTAGTCTAATATTTTTCTTTATTCAGCACAAATCAATAAATTTCGCCTATTATTCGTTTTTTTTAATAAATAGAATTGTGCTTTAAGGGGTTGATGAGCAGATATATCTAAAAAAAATATATGAAAGCGATACTTAACTCAACTTGCCAATTGTTTCCATCAAAACATCTAAAATTCGCTGAGTATTTGGTGAAAATGAACGAAGATGTCTTGTAATAAGACATATTTCACGCTTGATAACTGGTTCGGTTAACTCTACAAATAAAAACTCCTGCATTGGACCTGCTTTCGCAGCTAAAGAAGGAAGTACGGAAATCTTACCACTCAACCTTAGCATCGCATAAAGGGACGTGGTACTAGAAGCTTGATCATGAGGATCAGCATTTTGTCCAAAAGAAATTTCAGGATAAGTTTCAAGTAAGGCACCAATCCCTGTATCTGAAGTAAGTCCTATGTACGAGTGATTCGCTAAATCTGCCCAAGTTAAAGGACGATTGATTTTAGCTAAAACATGATCATGCGGCATAACAACACCAAAGACATCATGCAGAACGGGACGGTAATCTAACTCAGGATAGTTCAGAAGACGACTAGTTAATCCAAAATCAACTTCACCATCAAGTACCGCACGTTCAATTTTTGCTGAGCCTGCGTCTTGAATTGAAATATTAACGTCAGGATATTGTTGACGAAATGTAAGTAGGGCTGGAGATAAAATATGTACCGCCATCGACGGTGCAGCAGCAATCCGAATTAAGCCTTGCTGACTTTTAGAAATCGCCTGTAAATCATTGAGTGCATTATCAAAATCTCGAATAATTTTTTCAGCGACCGGTTGGAACTTGATTGCATCCTCTGTCAGCTCTACCCTTCTAGTCGAACGCTCAAAGAGCTTTAGTCCAACCTCTTCCTCAAATTGTTGAATGGTTGCGGTTAGAGTAGATTGAGTCTGAAATAATCTAGCTGAAGCTAAAGTAAATGATCCCGTTTTTGCAACAGCTAAAAATGAACGCAGATGACGTAAGCTAATTTTTCTATTCATTTTAATGACGCTTGCCTTCTTGCAAACATTACTCCCACTGAATTACTACTTATATTTTAGAAACTATTTCTTTAGCTTCATACTTAATCATCGCTTGAAAATATTTTTTTGTATGTGATTTTTATTAAATGTAAATTAATTAGTCATTCTGCTTCAATTACTAAATAGTATATTCTGATGAATCAAACAGTAATCTTCGCTGCCATAATTACTTCTTTCCACCGAGCGGTATCCTCAGCCATAAATTTAGCCATTTCTTCAGGAGTATTGCCCACAGGCTCAGCCCCCATATCAGCCATGCGATTAATAATGTCTGGTTGATTGAGTATTTCACGAACATGACTAGAAATCTTTCTAGTAATTTCTGTTGGTGTCTTAGGAGGGGCTACTAAACCAAACCAGGTATAAGCCACCATGCCTGGAACATCATCTTGAATGAGTGGAACGTTCGGGAATGACTTCACCCGCTTAGCAGTGGTCATTGCGATGATTTTTAATTTTCCAGATTTAATATAGTTACTTGTTGCACCTAAATTACCAAACATGACATTGACTTGACCAGCTAACAAATCGGTCAGTGCGGGCGCATCTCCCTTATAAGGAACATGTAACATTTTAGTGCCAGTTTTCAGTTGAAATAGTTCTGCAGTTAGATGCGCCGTTGAACCACTTCCTTGAGAGGCAAAGGTAAGCTCTCCAGGACGATCTTTGGCATAAGCAATAAATTCTTTAACGGTATTTACTGGAAGTGAGGGATGAACAATGAGTGCATTGGGCACAGAAGCAATGATTGATATCGGTACAAAACTAGAGG
>Ga0114959_10002705_pt1 | contig 14313 bp, 15 predicted proteins | sample C_130625_EF_Meta_FD_87317 | JGI IMG/M metagenome (GOLD analysis project Ga0114959, IMG submission 87317) | Freshwater microbial communities from Lake Croche, Canada to study carbon cycling - C_130625_EF_MetaG | ecosystem: Environmental > Aquatic > Freshwater > Lake | place: Lake Croche, Canada...
AATAACTTTGAATAAAAGATAAAAAAATATCTTTATTTTCCAATAAATAATCATCACAATCAACTATTTCATAACCAATATTATTTTTTTTCAATAAATCTTTTACTTTTCTACAATTTATACAACCGCTTTTACTATATATTGTAAACTTATCTTCACATGGTAACTCAAATATCATTATAATAACTATTATATATTATAATTATATCATACTATTTTTAAATACATAAGTCCATAAATTATATACAAATACGATAATAGGGGGTTTTAATTGCCGTTTTACTCGGACGTATTATTTTACATATATCACTAGGTCGTAATCCTATAACTCGTGCAACAGGATCAAATCTGGATATCTCTGGAAACTCTGTTTTATGTTTAATATTATATTTTTGCATAACTTCTTCGACTTCTTTATCATTGATAATTTCATGACTTGGAACTAAAATATGATTTAAAATATTGTACTGCAATCTCTTAATATTTTCAATAACTATAAAAATTCCGTCTTGCTCCCAAATATGTTTCAACTCGTTGATAATGGTTTCATTCATTTCATCTTTTGTAATTATAAAAAGAGTATCTTCTTTTGTTAATATTTCTTCTAAATTAAATAAATCATCAATCATTTCTTGAATATTAGCAGGTCGTATCATTTTTGTTAAATAAAAACGAATATATATCTTGCGTTTATTTTTTATACTACCAGTTTCATTTGGTTTTTTTTCAAGAAGCATATCCAATTGATTATTCAATTTCATAGAATTTACTTCATTAATACTAAAATTGTTATAATCACTTATATTATATCCTTGTTTATCCATTAATTCAAGTACTGTCTTTCGTGCTTTATATATAGAGGAAATTAAACTACTGTGATTTTGATTTTGCATAACAAATGTTATATATATTATAATTATAACATAGTATTTATATTAATTTCATTTTTATTTTTTAACTTCATTTGAATTAGTTGTATTATCAATATTTTCTGAAGTTATAATAATTTTCTTTTCATTATTCCCGTTATTATTTTCACTGCCGTTTACATCGCCGTTTTCATTACCGTTTTCATTGTCATTTTCATTTGTTTTTTCTCCCTCAACTTCAAGAATTGATTGTTCTTGTTCCTGTTGACCTTCTTTCGGAGGAGGACTAAATGATGGTGTTCGAGGGCCAGTTATAACAGTTTGTTCTCCTTCATTAGACTTTTTTCTGATTAATATTGGAGAATCGGGTTGAAAAGGTGATGACGAACCTTGTTCATAAGAAGACTGTTCGCCTTCATACGCAGGAGATCCAGGTGCATATGGTATTGTATTGCTACTTTCACCACTTTCACTTGGCTCTTGTATGTTGATAGGTATAAAAGGCAATCCGTCATTTTCTTGCTGTTGGAACTCTTGACTTTCTTCCTGTTGGGGTTCTTTAATTTCTTCGTTGTCTTCATTCTCATCAACTTTACCAATTATTACTTTCGTTTCAGGTTTAGTTAAAATATCTTTTATATCCGTTTTCAATTTCATAATACTTCGTTTCAAGTTAAAATTAATTGTTTCGTCATTTTGAATATCATTGTTTGATGAAACTTGTGATGAGTTTTGTAATAATTCACTAATATTATTTGAAAACGATAAACTTAATAATTGATCAACATTCTCATCTGTAATAATTCGCATTTGAATATTCATGGTTTGCAGTTCTTGAATTAATAGTTTAAAAGAATAAGGTATTCTTAAAACACTAAAAGACCTGCCAAATTGAGATATATTTTTAACATTCATTGATCCATCTGGATTTGTATGAAAATGAATAGGACCATCGGCAAATGGACTTAAAAATAGATTTTTCACTTCATTGTATATTGCAATGGCACCTGTTTTATTACAAACTGCCATATAATATTCGTCTCCTCTTATCATGAATGATTCATTCAAAAAATAAGACATACCATGAGCAAGGACACCATCACGTTCCATTTCACCAATTCTTAAACCACCATCATTTGCACGACCTTGTACTGTTTGTCTAGTTAAATTTGTTCTAGGACCAGTAGCACGATAGTTTATTTTGTCTTTCACCATATGTTTTAAACGCATATAATAAGTAGGTCCAATATATATATCAGATTGAATTTGCTCTCCTGACATACCATTGTATAATATTTGATTACCTGTGCAATTAAACCCAGCTTTCACTAAAAATGGTGCATAGGTAGAATAATTAGCACCTTTCACTTGAAAAGCAGTACAATCACCAAACGCGCCATAACTAGTACACAATTTACCAAATAAACTTTCAACAATTTGACCAATAGTCATACGAGATGGTATTGCATGTGGGTTAATTATTAAATCAGGGCGAATTCCGTCTGAAGTAAAAGGCATGTCTTCTTCTGGAATGATGAGACCTAAAGTTCCTTTCTGACCCGCACGACTCGCCATTTTATCACCTATTGCAGGTATTCTCTCTTCACGAATTCGAACTTTTGCAATATTAAAACCTTCTTCCCCTTGTGTAATAAAAGACTTGTCTACAAATCCTAGTTGTCCTTTTTTAGGTTTAACAGAGTCATCCACAAATCGATCTTTGTTCTCTAAATCTGATGTAATTTTTCCAATCAACATAATTTTATCATTCAAAGGAGTGTTCTCTCTAATCATTCCATGATCATCTAATAAACTATAATCATATCCTGGTTTAATCCTAACTACATTATTTTTTTCTATATTTGCAAAACGTGAATTAACCATTCCTGACACTTTTGAACTTTCTTCTCGTGCCTCGTACATCGAAAAATAGGTTGTCCTGAATATTCCTCGATGTACCGCGCCTTCATTGATTAAAATTGCATCTTCTACATTGTAACCAGTATAACACATAATTGCAACAATTGCATTGACACCATAAGGTATTTCCTCATTGTTGATATATTTTAAATATCGTGATTTAATTAAAGGTGTTTGACCATAATTTAAAACCACTCCCATTTTATCGATGCGCATTTGATAATTTGTGTGATACATAGAAACCGCTTGTTTACTTTGTCCACATGAAAACGAGTTACGTGTTACTGGATTATGTTCAGGATAAATAATAAGATTTCCCATGACACCTAAAATTAGTGAAGGATCTATTTCAATATGAGTATAATATTTATTTTTTTTACTATCATCACCACTACTAGCAATAAGTGCGGCCTCTTCTTCAGATACATCCAAATAGTCTACAACAGATTTGTATTTTTGTAATTCATGATACACTTTTATGAAATTATCATTATCACTCCCTTTATCATTTTTAATTCTATCACGTGGATTAAATTGTAAATCATTATATAATTCGTCAATTTCATATACTTTATTTGATTTAAAATAAAAATTTTCGTCATTTTTATTCTTGAAACCACTCACAATTTGCTGCCATGTAATTTTTTCTTCTTGTATCATTTCTAAAACGCCTTTCCTGTCATAACTTTTTTCATTTTTGTCAATATAATAAATTGGTCTTGTTAAACGTCCAGAATCAGTATAAATATTTATTTCGTTGTGTTCATAATCAAATGAAATACTGGTAAACACTGGAATAATTCCATTTCTTCTATATAATTTTAATAAATCTACCAAACCAATATCATGTTTATCTTTTGATGTAGATATCGGATTTTCAATAATACCAATCCAATTACCATTTACAAAAACTTTTGTAGTATTTGATAAATATTCCGTATTACATTCTAAAATTAGCTTTAACGGAGTATTCATTCTTAACCATTTAATAATTGGAAGTGAGGAACTACCACTAGTAATATGAGTTGCTATAGCTAAATGTTTATGAAGACCAATATTACCGCCATCCGGTGTATCAATAGGATCAATTAGTCCCCATTGAGAACTATTTAGTAACCGAGGACCAACTACTTTTGCACTAGCATCAAGAGGTAAATTGATTTTCCTTAAATGAGAAATATAAGTATAATAACTTAATCTATTTAAATCTTGTACAACACCCAACCTTTTTGTATGCGTTTCTGAACCCCAATTTCCTTTAAATGCTTTTTTAAACCCCATTTCAACATCTCTCTCTTTAAAAAATTCTTTGTAATTATTTTCAATTAATCCAATAAAATTGTCTTTATATTTGTTAATTTCAACGTACTTATCTTTTTTACTCGAAATATTTTCTTCTACTAATTTTTCGTCATCTTTATATTCACCCTTATGATAATAATACTCTTCATCTATTTTTTTTGAAATATTTCTTTTTTGAATTAAATAATATTCACGAAACAAATCGTAAATTAGTGATCCAGTAAGTTCAACTCTTTTAAAACGAAAATTATCTCTATCTGTTGGTTTTTCTTGTAATGTATACACTTTTAATAATCTAAATGTCATATATCCTAAAAAATATGCTTTGTCTAAAAAATTAATCTCTCCAATGTGTGGTAAAAAATAATCGGAAAGAATTTCAATTACACTAGAAACAGTTCCTCTTTTTGTAAAAGTAGCTATATACTTTAAAGCGGTTTCTTGATTAAAAATTTTATTGGCATCGTGAACACACGGAATGAATAAGTCAATATATTCCTTATTTTTTTCTAAATCTAAAATACATGTTTTTATTATTTTTTTATCTGATATAACACCCAATGCTCTCATCAATATAAATAACGGAACTGGTTTACGAACATTAGGGACTGCGATAACAATTTGATTGTTGGATAAAGTTGGGGAAGGAGCTACAATTTTAACTGCTGTAGTACGAATTGGCTTAGAAGCATCTTCTGAAACAGAACGTATTTCTGCCGAATAACTATAAATGTCATCATCTTTATTTTTTCTAATGTAAAGCATATTATCAGCAAATTTTTCTTGAGGAATGACAACTTTTTCTTTTCCGTCAATAATAAAATATCCTCCATAATCATTTTTACATTCGCCCATATTGAATCTCACGTCTTTATTCAGTGATTTTAGTATACATAAATCCGATTGTAACATAATTGGAAAGCGACCAAGGTATATTTTATTCAAAATGATAGAGTGCTCTACTTTGTCCTCTCCTTTATAATAAATAAAATCTATTTCTACATCATAATGTACCGTGGTTCCATAAGTCATATTTCTTAACCTTGCATCATTTGGATACATATAATGAGCATAGTTATCATCATAAATAATTGGTTTACCAAAATAAATTTTAGAACCATCCTTTCCTCCTAAAAACAAATGACATTCATTTCTTTTCGAAGAATCTTTGCTATCTGTTTCATCTTCTCTCTCAATAAAACGGATAGGATTGTTTTCACGAAATATTCGATTAATACCATTATTAAAAAATTCATTGTATGATTCTAAATGATGAGCTACTAAATTATTTGGGTTGTCGTTGAAATATTTGTCAATAATTTTCCATGAAATTTTATCTATATCCATAAGTAGTTTATATTATAATAACCTTATTTTTTTATAATATAATTTTAACAAATCAATAAAGTAAAAATTACTTTCTGTTTCGATGAGAACCGTGAATATAAATATTTAATATAATAGTAAATATTTTATTATTATATATATATATATATATATATATATATATATGCAAATACCAATTTATGTTTCACTTACATCGATTTTCAAAAATCAAAAACAGTTATTAGAAACTTTAATATCTATAACTAAACAAACTTGCTTACCAAACAAAATCTTTCTATATTTATCAGAAGAACCTTACATATTAGACACTGGATTTAAAAATAAACATATAACTAATTTAGAATTATTAAATTTTTTAAACCAAAATAAAAATTTAATTAAAACCACCTGGGTAAAAAATGAAGGTTCCTACCGCAAATTATTGCCTTTATTAAGACAAAAATGGAACGAAGATTGTATAATAATAACAATTGATGATGATACAATTTATGATAATAAATTAATAGAAAATATGGTTAATGACCATAATAATCATAAGTGTGTAATTGGTTATTTTGGTTTTACTCCTGGTTTTATTAAAAAAACAGGGAAAATAGAAGATTTTAGTACTAGGGAAAGAGGACCACTAATTAAGAAACACATTTATAATTTTCCTATGGGAAAAGGAGGTATACTATACAAACCACAATTTTTTCATAAAACAAAAGATTTATTTTTTAATAAAAATTTTTATATGAAAATATGTGACAAACAAGATGATTTATGGTTTTATATTTTAAGAGTAAAAAACAATGTTGAATGTTTCTTAGATAAAACCCCTTACATGGTTAAAGATTTGTCTAATAAAGGCTTATATAATTTTTTTAATAGCAAAAATAACAATAATACTGTAGTATTTAAAAAAATTATAGAAGAGTTAAAAAAAATAAACAATTTTTAATTACTTCTATGTGTGATTTTTTTATGTATAGTAGTCCTATTCTTATTACGGCGCGTCAAAGAAAATTTTTTCTTTTCAGTTTTTATTTCACTCAAATCTGTCCAGGGTTCTGAAGGTCTATCCATCAAATAAGGACCAAAATTCTCATATTGCCTATTTTTTGCAATATATTCATCTTTAATAAAAGGGGTTCCACATGAATTACCAAATCTACCACAAATAGTCATATTTTTAGCCATTTTTGTGTCACATACAAATCCATCTACTGCTCCATGAGGTGCAAATGGTAATGGTCTTCCGGCTGTCGACATATACTCTCTAGGATCCAAATCATAATGGGAACATACTGTACGCGAACACTTATTTTCTTTGTGTAAATAAACATCATAATGGTCAGATATAATTATTTTTGCAACATTAATATTTAGTTTACCTTTGTATTCATCCATCAATTCACCCAATCTTACTTTCCTTGCTCCTTGATGTCTACGAATATCATAAAATCCAGAGTTAGCGCATTCCAAGTTTCTTATTTCAGGACTATATGTCGCATTAAACCCAATAAAATAACCATTTTTAGTCCTGTCAACACTATGATAATTCAACCCTAATTCTAATCGCATAATTTCATTTAAGTTAGTATCGCCAAATAACCAAGAATTAGCATAATCACCAGAGTTGCCATCTAATAAAATTTCAACGTATTCATCCATTGTATTACCATATTGCATAGCCTTACGAATACGATAACCGATTGGATATTTTTTTGCATAAGGCAAAAATCCGCCAATTGTAGTCTCCGTTCCAATTATTCCTTTTGAAGTAACAAAAAAATCAGTTCCACTCCATATCCAACAAGGACTTGTTTGCATGATAATTCGATGACCTTTATCAGGTTTTATATCAAGAACAATATAAGAATATTGACCATCAATAAAATCACAGAAAGAATTGTGGGCAACAACAATATTTCCGTCTTCAGTCCAATCTTTTCCAACTGCAATGAAAGCACTACAATGATCTTTGGCTCCACCTTCGCGCGCTCCTACTGAACCTTTATGTGAACGTTTATGTGAAGTAGTTGATGTATCAGATACATTTGTTTCAACCCAATAAGGATACCAATAAGGAATAGATAAATAAAAATTCCAGGCTAAAATCTCGTCAATTGATGTTTTACAACCATTAGCATTACAACCTTCTGCAATTCCTTTCATTTCTTCATAAAATTCAGAAAAGGTAGTTTGGGTTAATTCCTTGAATTCATCATTTATAATTTTAACAAAAAAATCCCAATGTTCACCATAAGATTCAAAAATAAAAAAATTCAACATTTTTTGAACTGAGACAAAATCTTTTGCACATGCGTATCCATATGCGTATCCTCGTTCTCTCGGTGTTCCTTTCACAGAAACATATTTCCAACCATTTTTTTCATAAACATTTGCTTTGTTATGTATTTTCATAGTTAAAATTATATAATTTATATACTATATAAAAATATAAAATATATTAAACATTTAAAATTATATTTGTTCTAAATAACAGAAACATATTTTAACACTTATATCATATTTTGAAATATAGAAAAAAACAGAAAGATCATAAAAAAACTTATGAATGGCAAGAAAAGTAGCAACCAAGATAATTCTTTATAACCATCTTTACAAATAAGGTTCAAAACATAAGTCCAGAATAGAACATAAATTATTTTAACAATAAATAATAATGTAGTACTTGTTACGTTACAAGACATATTTCCAATTTGATACCTTCTTTTATTGCCTAAATTTTGTAGCAATAACAAAAAAATTACGATAACTGATAAAATAAAGTAAATCATAGCAGGTGGACATAATTCTTTGATACTTTTTGGAAAAGCCATTTATATATTAATAATAGAAAAATAAATATATTTATTAAAAAATTAAATCATTTTAATATTAAACTAATTTTATTTAAACTGTGTAAGTTGGCCTTTCCATGGCAAAGGATTAACCGGTCCTGGAGTTCCGTTTAATGCATTAAATGCACTGCCTAAACCATACGTAAATTGTCTACCCAAATTTATAATATCTTGACCAATAAAATTAGAAAAGTCTCCTCCGCGTTGTTTCCTAGTGTTTTTTAAACTCATTGTTTTTGGGTTTCTACCACCTTTTACACCCAAAAATCCTAAAAATGGTTTGTTTGCGCCAACATCAATCATCTGTCTTGATACATCATTATTATATGTGTTATTCGAATAATAGTTAGCGTCGCCTGATATACCTCTTGCACCTGGTAGATTACTAGGATCAACAAAAGGTTTACCAACTAACCCATTAGGATATAGAATACCATTATTACCTGTAGTACATCCACCACCGCCTTTCATTGCACCACCTTTCATTTTACATGAAGAACATTTACATCCTTCACGATGTTTACCATTTCCGCCGTTCATAAAAGGTAACACACCACAACCACAACCACCACCAAGTTGTTGTTGAAGAGGATTCAAAAAATTGAAACCATTTGGTAGTGGTCCTGTATTTGGATAAAGTGGGTTTGCACCATTAACGTTTGAAGTTTTAACTGCTAAATAAGATGGGTTTTCTAATATAGGAAAAAAATTACTTTTTCCGCCTTTACCAGTATATGCTAGTGTTGTATTTGGTAATATTGGACCTTTATATGGATAAGCTAAGTTAAAATCGGCTTGAACGGCAGGAGCAGGAGTAGGATAATTCATGGTATGTTTACCACCACGTCTATTTTTACTAGAACATCCTTTCATTTTATACAGTTTCTGTTTTCTACTTTTTGATTTGTATTGATTTTTCATTTATATATTAATAATAATATATATATAAAAATATTATTATTATTAATATATTTAAGTTTTCTTAAATAGAATAATTTTGACTATTGACAACATTATTTGAACTCAATAAATGATTACATATACAATCCATTATTTTTACGTCTTCGAGACTATTAAGTGTTCTATTTCTATAAAATAAAACTGATAAATCGCGTAAATTTGAAGTTTCACTAAATTCTATAAAATTCTGTAAACTTGTATTCTCACCAGCTGGTGTTTGTCTTGAATAAAGTATGAGACCATTTACACCTCCATATGGTTTTATGTATAAATCATGGTTTAATGCAGACGGTAAAAATTTTGCTATATATATTCCAAATGCTTGGTCATCCCACACACTGTGATCAAAAGCCCAACTCATATTTTCAACAATTGGATCATATACTTTTCTAGAAAATATAATCGCAGTTCCAAGTGCATAATAGTAAGTAAATCCTTTTGTAGTATCAATACCCAAATCACCTCCATAAATATATTCTACTTCGCGAAAATTTTTTAAATAGGACATCAGTTTATTTATATCTACTACTGTAGATATATTGGTTCTTAACGTAAAATCATATTCCTTTTTACAGTGATTTTTTAAGTATTCCATAACCATTAACGTTTTATGTAATATAGTAAAAAAATCTTCTTTTCCTCTTACATGAAACATATCTCCATCTAAAAATATTTCTTCATTGTGATCATAACTAGAACGAATAAAATATGCTTCTACGTCATTACCATAGTTATGAATATATTTTCGTTGAACTTCCAACATTTTGTCATAGTCTTCTCTGGGAGAGATATATTATTAAAATTAATAACAGTTATAAAATTATTCGATTAAATAGTATAATCTATTTTTTTCTATATTTAATATGTTAAAATATTTATACCTTTTAACATTTCAAATGCTGATTATTGGTTCAATTATATAATATAATTATAATAATATAATATAATATAAAATATGAGTTTAGAAGAAATTGTAGATAATTCAAGAACAGACAAAAATACAATACACTCTTACTTACCACTCTATCAAAATTTATTGATATCTAAAAAGGAAACAGCTAAAAATGTATTAGAAGTAGGGATAGGAGACTATAATCAAGGAGTTACCAATGGAGGAAGTATAAAACTATGGCATGATTATTTTACAAATGCAAATATTTATGCTTTAGATATTTGTCATTTAGGAAAAGTATGGGATGGAATTAAAAACAATGAGAGGATTATATTACATACATCAATTGACGCATATGATAATAATTTTTTTATTAAACATTTCTTAAATAAAAACATAAAGTTTGATTTTATATTAGATGATGGTCCTCATAGTTTAGAAAGTATGAAACAATTTATAAAATTATATTCACAAATAATCACCGATGATGGAATATTAATAATTGAAGATGTTCAATCGTGGGACTGGATAGATATACTTAAAAATGAAGTTCCAGAAAATTTAAAACAATTTATAAAAGTATATGATTTAAGACCAAATAAAAATCGTTATGATGATATTGTTTTTACAATTGACAAATCAAATAACTAAACTTATTTATTACTTTATTACTTTATTATAGTTAATAATTACTATAATAAAAAATCAGCGTTTGAAATGTTAAAAGGTGTAATAGGAATATGAAGTCCAGGAGAATAATAGTTTTGTTTGTAAATATTGTCGTCAATAATATTTTCAATCAATATCAACATGCGTCAGAAAATGTCTACGACAACACATTTTATTCATATTTAATTCATCTAAAACTTCTCCTTCTGGTGTTTTATCAGTAAATTCTTTTGTTAAATAAACGACTTTATCAAGATCCATTGACTTCGCCAATTTTCTTTTACGCACTTCTTCTATATAAAATCTATATTTATCAGCAATAACCATACCACAAGTAAAACATTTAACAGGGATAATCATCTATATAATTATATTATAATACTATTCTTATATTTTTTTATTATGAAATCAATTTTTTTATTTATTCAGAAATACAACACGAAGCACCATATTATAATATATATATATTATTTTTTTTCACAACCTTTACCGTAACATTTTTTTTGATAATAATAATAATCTACGTTACGTTTAGACCCATTTGTTTCAGTTTTGAAAGTAGGTCCATATTTACTACCTGCTACACATTTCTCTCCGTTCAATAAAACACAACAAGAAACAGACTTACAACTTTCACTTGTTAATCCACTACAAGAGTTTTCAAGGTTACTTGCTGAAGGCAAATGTTGATGACTTTTGCAAAAAGCGTTTGCATTATCCATTTCTAAATCAGTGTTTAATTTATCGCGACTAGTTATTGATTCAATAGTAACAACTTCTTTTAATTGGCTGGTAGAATTGGAAGGATGTTTACTATCGTGTAGACTAAAAAATGATACTAGCCCAAACAGTATAATAACGCCAATAAAAACCTTTCCTATATATTTTATTATTTCTCCATTCATATTTTGTTAAAGTTTTACCTATATAATAATTGTATATAAATAATAAAATATTTATGTATTATAAATAAAATATGGCAAAAATTAAATCACGTAAAAATAGAAGCAAAAAAAATTTATTTAAAAAATTTAAAACTTCCACCAGAAAAATGCTACCTGTTGTTAGTTCTGGACTAAAGAATATTGGTAGTAATGTTAAAAATATTGCAGTTAAATCAAAACCAGGAATAGAAAAAGGTTTAGGCACAGTTTATAGTTCTGTGTTAACAGGTTTTGATTTAGGCGTTAAAGGCATTAAAAGGGGAATACATGTAGTTAAAAAATCACGAAAACAAAAAAGAACTAGACGTCGTCATAAATAAATAGCAAATAATTATATACAAAACTATATTAAAGGTTAATCGTTATCTAAAATTATAACAATGATGAAACTAACCTATTTCAATGGTCGCGGTTTAGCCGAAACAAGTCGTCTGATTTTTGCAGCAGCTGGCGTAGATTTTGAAGACAACAGATATCCTTTAACTGTTCTGGATTGGGCTACATTCAAAATGGAGCGCAAAGAATTTGATGAAGATAAAGCAAGTGGAAAACTTTGGCAATCATTGGACAAACTTCCGTTTTTAGAAGTTGAAGGAGAATTCATTTCTCAATCTAAGTCAATTGAGCGTTTTCTAGCTTCTAAATTTGATATGATGGGTTCAACACCTTTAGAAACAGCCAAGATCGATAGTTTATGTGAATGGGTGCGTGATTTTAAAGATATTTACCAAAAGGTTCGCAATGCATCTGCTGATGAAAAAGAAGAAGCAAAATCTAAATTTTTCGGTGAAACTTTGCCAGAACGTTTGATTGCTTTCGACAAGATACTTGCTGTTACATCTTCTTTATCTAGTGAAGAAAGTGTTTTCAACTTTACAGGAAGCGAACAACTATATGCAGTTGGAAATAAGTTATCACTAGCCGACATTGTAATTTATGCATTTTTAGTTGAATTCTTTGATGATAAAGAGTTGGCACAAAAGGCTTACGAAACATGTGATAAACTTAAGGCGATTGTTAACACAGTAAGCAACGTTGAAGGCATTAAAAAATGGGTAGAAACTAGACCACAAACACCATTTTAACAAAATACTAAATTATACTTTTTTCCATATACAAATATTATTTTTATTTGGTTTGGATACATATTTATTTCCATCATTTCCAGTCATTTTTTTATTACAATTTCTATTTGCAGGATAAGGAGGTGATTTTCTATTTTTATATTTTTTCAATGTTTTGCTATGTTGATTTACAGCATTTCTTCCAGAAACACTTTTAATTTTTTCAGTCAAATTTTTACGTTGTGTTTTATTCAAACCTAAAGGATTTGTTTTGGTTTTTAATGCGTATTTAAAATTACGGATCCATGATGATTTACATGTTCCTTTGCATTTACCAGTTCCTATTTCTGATAATAGTTTCATTGCTCCATTATAACTACGAATAAATGGCATTATATATATACATTTAATTATTTTATAAATATGTTCTAAAGTGTAAATAATCACTATTTCTTGTATCATAATAACCTATTATAAGCCGATTATTGTTATCAAGATTATAGTCATAATATAATCCTACTTTACTATCTAAATCAAAACTAACTTCAAAATAAAAATTATCGTGCACAATATCTAGATTTTTTTTTATTATTTCTATTTTCTTTACTGTAATTTTTTGAATAATATTATATCTTTCATCATTTTTATGTATAATATTTACATATTTACCATTTTTATATTTTATTCTTCCATCATATTCTAATACTAAAGACAATAAATCTGTTGGAATAGTATTAAACTGAGATATCATTTAGTTATACACATATAATTAAATGATACAAAACTAACGTAAAACTATAACAATATATATATTTATAATGGAAAACAATGATACGTCATATCTTAAAACAGATGATAACAAAATTTTAAATGAAAAACAAATAAGATGGGTAAAAAAAATGAGTGAATGTTTGGAAGTTTGCACTAGATCAATTGGTTGTTATGGTAATAATACTGGAGATACACATAAAATATGTAAATTAAATAACTTAGATAGTTATAATAAACTTAATAAACATTTTGAATAAAATTATTTTATTATATATTCATATCTTATAAATTCAAATTGAGTAAAAACCCAGTTATAACGTAATGGATCTTCTATAAGATAGATTTGTTTTTTACCAAATTCAGAACTAATGGCCTTTGGATATTGTCTTCCAATCCAAACAGAATATTTAACACTATCTTCATATTCTGTTAGTTTTATGTGAATAAGGTCAGAATTATTACTTTTTCTACCATCATAGTTGTACAAATTTTTAAAAAAATACTTATAATCATATGTGTTACCATTTTTTTCAACATAATTAAGACTACATGTAATACAGTCTAGTAATTTATATCTAATATCTGTTTTTGGAATAATAGATATAAGCTCTCCTTTTCTCATAATAAAATGTTCATCATACAAAAGTATATTATTTATTATATCCTTTGGCAAGTAACTAAATATAAATTCTATATTATTAGTCATATTATAACTAGTAGAAATAATAC
>Ga0114959_10002707_pt1 | contig 14310 bp, 12 predicted proteins | sample C_130625_EF_Meta_FD_87317 | JGI IMG/M metagenome (GOLD analysis project Ga0114959, IMG submission 87317) | Freshwater microbial communities from Lake Croche, Canada to study carbon cycling - C_130625_EF_MetaG | ecosystem: Environmental > Aquatic > Freshwater > Lake | place: Lake Croche, Canada...
ATGGCAAGTGACGCCCGAGGAAAATGATTACGCCGCAGCATACTCTATGAATGCCTGGCAGTTGGATGCGGTCCGCCAGACTCGCCTGTTTGAGGCTTGGGGGACGGGCAAGTGCGGGGTGGGTGATAAAAAGGACTCACTATCCGGAAAGGAGGAATCCATCGCAGGAGGGCCTGGTTACCAAGAAACAGCTGGAAAAACATTCAATCACCTTTTCAAACACCCAGATCACTTGGGAGCTGTCAATCTTATCAAACGAGTCTGGCACATCGCCTATCTCCAAAGGCAACTCCCCCTGCATAAGGACGCTTTCAAGATGCCATGCACTAGGGATATCGCCGCACACAGGCCTCAGGAAAACAGTTCGGAAGAGAACGTCGATCTTCTGCGCGGCGACAAGTACTTTGCCGTGCTTGCGCTGGATGGTGATGAGATAGGAAAATGGATCGGAGGTGATTTTTTCCAACTCACGCAGGAGCATCACCAGAAGTTCAGCAGCGCCCTTAGTGTCTTCGCTTTAGAAAGGGCATGCAGCATTGTTGATGACCACAAAGGACGCCTCATCTACGCCGGGGGGGATGATGTTCTCGCATTGCTTCCTGCCGATACGGTTCTGGACTGTGCCCGGAAATTGCGTAAGGCATTCCAGAAATCCACAAGGGAGATTCAAGGGAGAGAACACGGGAGGGTTCCAGATTGTTCCGTCGGCATCTGCATGGCCCATTTCAAGTCACCCCTGCAGGATGTGATCCGCGAGGCCCAACACGCGCAAAAAAGAGCCAAGAGTAAACCGGAAGATGGAGGTTATGGCCGCTCCGCGGTTGCCGTGACCCTGATGAAACGGAGTGGTGAAATCAGCCTGTGGGGATGCGGTTGGGAATCGGGAGGCATGGACCTTTATGCCGGAATTGAAAAGCTTTTAACAGAGGGGGGACTAAGCAGACGGTTCCCGCACCGGGTGTGCGAGTTGCTGTCACCTTATCTCAACTCAGGAAAAGGGCTCTCTCCGTTGCAGGATGCCGATGGATTCGACGCAACACGGGTGCTGTGTATCGAGGTAGGTCATGCGATCCAGCACCAGGGACTCCCAGAAGCCTCCCTTGCACTTCAGCCTTTGCTCAACCTCTATCTTGAGTCCATCCAAGGGAATCAGGAAAAGCTGAAAGCCTTGATAGGCCTCTGTACCACCATCGCCTTTGCCCATCGCATCCGCCAAACGCAAGACGCTCAGCAACCTAATCGGGAGATTGCAGCATGAACAGACTCCTTCTAGAGCCGGTGGATGTCCTATTCTTCCGCGATGGCCGCCCTATGGACGGTTCATTGGCGGGGCATGGCGACACCTGGCCGCTCCCTAGCACAATAAATGCCTCACTGCATGCCGCACTACATCGTGCTGATCTCGGCGAGGTTCATTTTCACCGCCCCCAGCTAAGCGGAAAGGTCGCCAGTCAGGCACGCCCTTGGAAATTTGGATCCTTGGTCACGGCGGGGCCATTTCCATTCTGTTCAAATGGCCCACAACCTCAATGGTTCTTCCCGAGGCCATTGGATACGATCGCAGGTGAAGTCGCCTTTTTACCCCTCCAGAATCAATCAGGCACCTCCAATCTCCCCACACCCCTGCGTTACCCGATGGCCAATCGGGTCAAGGCATCGAAAGATTCATCGAGGGCTTGGTGGAGTGATTTGGCTTGGAGTGACTATTTGAAAGGCAGGCCACGGATTGACAAGTCCTCCGAACATTTCAAACACAGCAACGACCTATACCAAAGCGAGCATAGCTATGGGATTGGCATGGATCCCACCTCCGGGACGGCCCAGTCGGGAAAATTCTACTCCTCGCACTCACTCCGTCTGAGACCCGGCATCTCCCTTGGTCTCCTTGCCGAGGCCAAGGATAAGGGTATGAACGGCGATGATCTGATCCCTCGTCTCTTTCCAAGAAACGCATTCGACTCTAGGAAACTCATCGTGGGAGGGCAGCAGAGAGTCTGCTCAGTCAGCTTTGAAGAAACCTCCGCCGCACTTCCTCTACCACGGGGAATGACCTCGGGATTCAAGATGCATGAAGGAAAACAACTCCTCAAGTGGGTGCTGCTTTCACCCTCGATCTGGCCGGAAATCGGACAGCATTCCGGGGGTTGGTTGCCAAGCTGGGTGGATCACAGCTCCGGGGATGTTAAGCTTAAGGATGGTCCCGGAAAAAACTTTGCAGGACGCCACAAGGTTCCCGCAGGAAAGGAAATCAGCGCCAAGCTTGTCGCTGCAATTGTAGGAAAACCGCTTGTCGTATCGGGCTACGCTCTAGGCAACGACGCCGACCCCGAGCGTAAGACTGGCGACAAAAGAACCCATCTCGCCGTTCCCTCCGGATCCGTCTATTACTTTGAGGCGGATTCGATCGCAGATGCGAAGGCTCTGGCCGCTTCCCTGAACTGGCACGGTGAGGACTTGACATTCACTACTGTCAAAAAACGCCGAAGCACCCTCATGGGTGAAAAGGGTTTAGGCCTCGGTGTCTGCGGAACCTGGGAATTTCACCACGGAAACGTACCCGGTCATCAGGACACCTGACACAATTAAACGAAGTTATCTCCTAAAACCAACATCAGAACGCCATGGAATCCAAACTCCTCTATATCCTCACCCGAACCCCCCTTCATGTCGGAGCGGGTGTCGGCGTTGGAGCCATTGATCAGCCGATCGTCCGCGAACGCCACACGGGATTTCCAATCATCCCGGCATCCTCCTTGAAGGGGAGTTTCTGTGATCTCTGGCCGGCGACCAAAACAGATCGAAAAGGTGTCACCTCACGGATCAGCACCCAGAGGATTGAGGAAAAATCCGAGACCTCGTTGAAGGAGGCCGACGATGCGGCCTGGCTTTTTGGCTCCGACTCCAGTGATCTCTCCTTTGCAGGCGCGCTTCTTTTTTTCGAAGCGCGCCTCATAGCATTTCCCATCCGTTCCGCCAAGGGATCCTTTGCGTGGATTACGTGCCCGCTGATTCTTCAGAGAGCCTCCCGGGATGGCGTTATCAAAAGCCCGAGCGTTGATGATTTCCCGAACGACGAACTTGCATTGTTCAGCCTCAAGGGGCCGATTGCTTTGGCGGGAGATCAGGTCGTTCTGGAAGATTATTGCTTTAAAAACGGTGGGGCGTTTCCACAGGACCTGGCTCAGGAACTTTCCGACCTGCTGGATGACGGGTTATGGCAGCAGATCAAGGATCGGTTGGTGATCGTCTCCAACGGGATCATGAGCCATTTTGTAACCACCGCGTGTGAAATCGCCCAGCATGTCCGGATTTCCGATGAGACCGGAACAGCCGAAAAGGGTGCGCTTTTCAACCAGGAAAACGTCCCGGCTGATACGCTTTTTTATTCCGTAATCACGGCCACAAAAAGTCGCGTCCCAAACGGCGAATTGAAAGATCGGACACCGGAGCAAGCACTTGCAGAATTTGAGAGAAAGATTTCCCTCTCCAATGTGGCGCAGTTCGGAGCGGATGCCTCGACCGGTCTTGGATTTTGCAGCCTCAAGCTTAACAAGAAAGCATCATAAAACCATTCCCGGCCATGCAAAACCTTGATCAAATCCGCGCTGCGGCGGCATCAAAACATGTTCCTCTTGGAGAGAATCATCCATTTGATAAAAGCGATCTTGCTGGGATTCCGGCGCTTATTCTTGCTAACGGCCTGCTATCCACCGTGGCATTCTGCTGCGAGATGGACAGCAGAAAACCGAAGCGTCCTGGCATGAGCTACGCGATTGATGCCCTGGCGGAACATCTTAAGGAACTCCACATCACCTCTGCTGCAACGGGGCAGAAACTCATCGAAGACCTTGCGGCTCAAAATCAGAACCTGACGCTTCAGAGAGCCACGACTGAGTCGCTCGCATTTTTCGGATACATGAAACGCTTCGCCCGACCCGCCGCGGCACACTGAGACAGGCACCTTCCGCCACCGCATCAATGCCTGCAACCACACTCCAAGCTACGAGAGATGCCCTCGGCGGAGTCACGATGCCACAATGTGAAAGCCGCTCCCTTTTCGCGGACCGATTCGCCGATCCAACCGCAAGGGATAACAAAGAGGATAAGCCACGGAAAAAGTGGTTCAAGGCCATGGTCGGGAAAAAAGCCGACCTGGGAGACAGGCAGGAAGTCGATGATTCGTGGTTGAGGGCGGGTGGCTTTCATATGCTCCATGCACGGCTCATCAGCCGGTTGATGGTGAACATGTCCGGCGGCGTGATGGAAAATGCGGGATTACTCCTGGATCGGCACGGGATTCCTTACATTCCCGGATCGGCCGTCAAGGGTTGCGCGCGCAGGATGGCCCTTCAGGCTCTACACCATTGGGTCAAGTCGCCGGGACAGCATCGGGACGGAGAGGATCCCGGGACCCCATGCTGCGAGGGATTCCGAAGCCCTGCCGAAATGCTGGCAACCATCGCCGCTGTCTTCGGATGGGCGGGGCAGGATTGGGAACAGGGTTCCGATTTTGTCTGGGCTTGCGGAACGGATGAAAACGGCTGGGCCTCCCTGTCCGATGCCCGAGATCTTCTATCCGAAAGGATTTCGTGGCTTCTCGGTGGCGCCCCCCCCGCGCGGAGGATGTCCGGTTTTTCGGGATCGGTTGCATTTCTTGCAGCCAGGCCAAACAAGGATCCGGGTCTTGAGATCGAAGTCCTGACCCCCCATCACGGCGATTACTACTGCGGCAAGAACCCCAATGCGGTTGCTACTGACACCGAGAATCCCTTGCCAGTGTTTTTTCCTGCTGTCAAAAGTCAGAATGAAGAGGACTATTTCACCTTCCCATTGTTGCCCCTTCGCGGGTCGGATGCCAGAATCATTGGGATTGCCCAAAGATGGCTTGCTAGCGGACTCTCGATCTTCGGACTGGGAGCCAAAACCAATGCCGGTTACGGCGTGTTTGAAATCCTCCCCGAGAGCGCCATCAAGGAGGCCAAGGCAGCAGCCCAAATAACTGCCAGCGACTTTGCCTCAGAGGTGATTTTCAAAAGCCGTGTCTTGGATCTTTTGGAGCGCCCCCAAGCTTACCAGAACCTGATCCAAGAAGTGGAATTGCTCAAAAAAACGGAGAATGCCGACTGGCTTGCCAAGCTGAGGGAGCGCCTTGCCAGCCCTTCGGGTAAGGACGCCCGCAAGCGACTCAAGGACAAGGAGTGGTTTCCAAAAGAATGGTTGCCCACGACCTGAACCTTCCAGCAGAGACAGAGCCATGACCCGACAAACCTATCGTCTCGAAATCATCACCCCCTGCTTTTGTGCGGGAGCGGACCAGTCAATTGCAGAAATCCGCCCCCCCTCCATCAGGGGACAGCTTCGTTGGTGGTTCCGGGCACTTGGGGGGGGGGCAGCGGATGAAGGGGATGTTTTCGGAACATCCGCCGGGGACAGCGGATCAGCTAGCTCCTTTCGGTTAATGGTCACGGAATTCAAAGCCTCCGGTCCCTGGATTCCCCCGGATTTCAGCACGGGGTCGCCGGAGTCCTACACATGGCACTATGCGCGGGAATCAGGAAAGCCAAGCGGATCTGGCAGACAGCAGCCCGGACCACGATGGCAAAAGAAAGGGGCCATTCCTCCCGGTTCGACCTTCACCCTCTCGATCCTCCAGATCCGCCGCCTCAAACAAGCGCAGCAGGATCTATTCGATGCGGCTTTGAAATCATTTCTCTGCTTCGGGTCGCTTGGACTGCGTGCGACGCGCGGTCTCGGCTCATTCGATTGCAGGCAAGCTCCTCCTTGGGAAGAGCAGTCGGTCATTCTGGAGAAATCCGGTTTCCTAATCGCCCGGCGCTTTCATCCCGGAACCTTCCCCACTTGGAAGGACGCCCTGAGGGACTGGAGTTCGTGGCTGAGAGACATTCGCCGCACATGGAATAACGACAAAAGACCCTCCGCGCTGGGGGGGGGCAATCCAAGACATACCAGTGCCGTCAGGTTCAGGCCGATCAGATTGCCGGACAAGACCTTTACCTGGATTGCCTTGGAAGCACCTCATCGGAGAGTGTACGGCGACAGGATCGCGGTGAAGAACCTCTTGGTTGACCCTGAAATTTTTTCCGGTCGCGCACCACCCCCTCCCGAAAGGCATGGCCGCTGAAACACGGGACATCCCGGGATATCCGAGGGGTGGAAAAACCGGTCGTTTTTGTCTTTCATGATCACATGCCCAACATAGCCCTCATCCAACTGATCAGTGAACAGACCATGCAGAATCTGCTGCCGATCCTGGCGTTGAAACCGGGAAAAGCGATTCATCTGGTCACGGAAAAAACAGCCTCTCGCGCCGAACACATCATCCGCGCTTACCATCAATCGAGACTGTACTTTCCCAGTGAGGAAGTACCCCTATCACCGATGCCATCGGTCCAAGAAACTCATTGCTCCGTGGTCAACTGCATTGAACTGGCAAGGTCGGAGGGTTTTTCTCCGGTAGTTAATTTCACCGGTGGCACCAAGTTGATGTCCATAGGGGCCTATCAGGCTGCCTTGGAGCATCAGGTAGTTTCCTTCTACATCGACACGGACAACCAGATTTTCCTCGACGGCCATACGGGACCCGAATTGAGCAGCGTTTTGGGGGCAGATTACAGTTTCGAACCTTTCTCCCGCTCCCTGACGGTGAATTCGATTGCCGTAGCCAACGGGCGTCAGAGAGTCACCGGAGGGCTTCCGTGGAAAAAATACCTTCCCCTGGCCAAGTACCTTCTGGATCATCCCAAGGAAGAACAGGCCGCTTGGGAGTCCATGCATGGACAGGACGGACTCTGTCCCAATGGAAGGGAACCTAAAAACATGAGGGGATGGGGTGATCTCATCTCTAAGAAAATCGAGATCCCGGAGACTATCGGGCTAATGGCTTGCGAATACGGAATCCTGTGCAAAAAGGGAGGCGCATTCTTTCTGACTAAACCGGTTGAGGGTCCTGTGCCAGACTTTGAAAAAGCGTTTGACAGCATGGAAGCTCAAACGAGGATGCGAGATCACCAGACCTCTAAAGCTATCAAACAGTCAGCCCAGTTTGCCCTCGCATTCCTCTCCGGTGCCTGGTGGGAGGTGATCGTGGCTGACTTTGCCGACCGTTGTGGGCAGTTCCGTGACCTCAGGTGGTCGGTCAATATCGGGGAACGGTTCGGAGGCTTTGACAAGGAGGAAGATATTGTCGGCGTTGACGGGGTTCAGGTTGCATTCTTTTCCTGCAAAAGAGGCGGTTTGAAATCGAGGCTCGTACCACTTCTTGACGAACTGGATAACCGCGCCAAAACCATAGGCGGCCGATTTTCCAGGAGGTTTCTTGCAGTCTATCTGGAACCCATGGGAAAAAATAAGGATCACTTGTTCAAGCGTGCCAAGGAATTGGGTATACGGATCATTACCAAGCCCGATTTGGAGAATTTACAATTCTTTGACAGATAGCACGTATGTAAAAGGTCCTCTCAAAGACATGACCCTCGATCTCTCAACCCTCTACACTTCAACGGGGACTGCCAAATTAGCGGATCTCGACGCCTATGAGGAACGGGCAAAGGAACTGGTCCCTCCGGGATCCGATGTGACCTTAACCGGACCTGCCCCGGTCTGGCTCTACCTTCGCCTTGCCCACGCCCTACACGGACGGGCACGCATCCTCTCATACGATTCCCCGGTGACGGGCCCCGTCGAAATCTTTAACCACAACCCCCGATAGGCCATGGGTACTAAAAAATCAGCCAAAGCCCCGACCCAGTCAAAAAAATCGCGTTCAGTTAAGTCTCAAAAATCTACGGGCAATTCATCGCCAGTCATCTCGGAAGAAAACATTCACGTCGAGACGATTCTTGTCGCAGTGACAGGCATGTCACCGTCCGTTCTCACAGAGACCATTTGGGCGCTCGCTCATGAGAAGATAGCGGTCATTCCAGAACGTGTTGTCGTGCTCACCACCAAGAGAGGAAAAGAGGAGATTGACAAACAACTCTTTACTGTTTCACCAGACTTCTCAGGGAAGGATTGTTGGGAAGCGTTGAGATCCTCTCTTGAAAGCGAGGGAATTTTCACTGAAGGGAAACTTCGTTTTGGCACCACAGGAAATGACATCCGTATTTTCACAACATCTGATTCCAAGACAGGGCGCTCTCAGGAACTCGATGATATCCTGACTCCTGATCAGAATGATGCCGTGGCCGACTTCATTTTGGAGGAGATCCGTGGCCTTACAGAGAACCCATACACCAGACTGTTGGCATCCATTGCGGGGGGAAGGAAAACCATGGGAACCCTGCTTTATGCCTGCATGTCGATTATAGGCAGGGAAAACGATCGCGTGACTCATGTGCTAGTGAACAATCCCTTCGATAACCCCAATCTAAAACCCAAGTTCTTTTTTCCTTCTCAGCCAGTCAGAAAGCTGATGGCCGCAAATAATCAAAATATCAATACATCCAAAGCTAGGATCGTTCTGGCCGATGTCCCCTTCGTACCGTTCAGGAATCTGTTCAAGAAGGAACTGATCGAACAACCGGGAAGCTTTTCATCCCTTGTGATGAGCTGTAGGGATCGGATGCGCAAAGTCACCACCGCCAATGTCAAACTGCAGGTTCGTCTCTCTCAATCTGAGATCTTGGTCAATGAACAGAAAATCTCTTTGTCGATGACAGAATATTTGATAATCCGATTTTTTGCGGAGAGTGCTCGTAATAACCTTTCCTCATTTGCATCTTATACAGATGCCTTGGAACCGCTGCGGGAATTTGGCAACAAACTTTTAGCGGAAGTAGATACGGGTGATAACTCGGACTGGCGATTCAGATTAAACGATACCGCCCTGCTTAAAAAAACGGATACGACAACTAGGCTCAATGAAGCACAAAGATGCTTGACTAGAAATATCAGTTCCCTGAAGAAAAAACTCAAATCCCTAGGTGGGGAGGCTAGAGAACTGGCAGATTTATTACCGAAGGGAGGTGCTGTCCGCCTCAAACTTCCAGCAGAGAATATAACGATTGCCGACTGATTCGGCCGGATATCCCCGGACATCCGGGGTGTCGCAGGAGTGGATGTGGGAAGCTTAGCTTTCCTGCATGGACTCATCCCATGCAAATACATCTGTAGATACTCGCCTCGACTACACTGTCAACTACCACCTGCTCTGGCAGTGTAACTTCAACTGCAATTACTGCTTCGCTACCTTCGACGATCAACGCGGAATATTCCGCAAGGGCATGCTCCCTAAGGTCGAGATGCTCCGCTTGGTGGACCGTCTCTCCTTGGGATTCCGTAAGATCACCTTCGCCGGTGGTGAACCAACACTCTGCCCTTGGATCGGTGAACTCATTAAATTAGCCAAAGGTAACGGATGCCTTACCAACCTGGTTTCCAACGGATCAAGGATTTGCCCGCAGTTTTTGGAGGATCAGGCAGGGCAGCTCGATTTCCTAACCCTAAGCATCGACACTTCAGATCCGGCCCGTCATGAGAGGATTGGCAGAACCGAAAAAAGCTCAGGTGAGGCTGTTCCGACGGAACGATATCTCGAGATCGCTCGCCTCGCCAAAGAGACCGGTATCGGGGTGAAGGTCAATACCGTGGTCTCGCAAATCAACTGGGATGACGACCTCACGGGCCTCATCCATGGGATCTCCCCCATTCGCTGGAAACTCCTTCAGGCCATGCCTGTGGAGGGACAGAATGATGAATATATTGCAAAAATGACTCCTGCCTCTTGGCAGTTTGAGTCATTCGTTTCAAACCACGATCCCGAGCGATTCCCCGGCATCAGGATCGTTCCAGAACCGATCGATATCATCCGGGGCTCCTATGTGATGGTCGATCCCCAGGGGCGCTTCTTCGACAGCACCGCGGGAGGCCACCGCTACTCCCGTCCGATCCTTGGCACCAGCATTGTATCAGCGATGCGGGAGGTCAACTTCGACGCTCGAAAATTTGATCAACGCGCCGGATCGGCCGACTGGGTGACATCCGCGGACATCCCTGAGTTTGCGGCAATTACCCTTCCGTGAAAAAGTTCACAACCAACACAACCAAACAACCAAACAACTAACATAATCAACATAACACATTATGACTCCCGAACAAGAATCCCAATGCCACACCATCATCCACTCCTCCGCTATGGCAGCCGCAGCAGGCAATCTCATTCCCGTTCCGGGTCTGGGTATTGCAGCTGATATCACGGCAATGACCGCGATGGCAATATCCCTAGCTGGTGTACTAGGCCATAATATTCCTGCCGCCGTCGCGGAATCCATGGCGATTGCAGCCATCAGGGACACTGTCCTCAAGCAACCCGTAAATTTCTTGGCGAAAGAGATTTCCAAATTCGTTCCATTCATCGGATCACTAGTAGCTCCAGCGATCAGCTTCGGAATGGTTGAGGCCGCGGGTTGGTCTCTCGTTGCCATGTTTGAACATAAAAAGATCTGAGTACACTCCCATGCCTCTCATCGCCATTACGAACCCCGACACCACCCTCTCTGTGGACGGATCCCATTATACCTTGCGCTCTGGAGGAAAGAGGATCTGCCGCTTTCCTCCTTCCGCTGTAGATGGCGTGGTTCTCTTTACTGGGGTCGAGGCCACTCGAAAAGCCCTTGGGCGCCTTGCCACAACAGGAGTACCCACGACTTTCCTCGACCGCGAAGGGAGAGTCGAGGCGCGTCTTGTGCCATCGTGGAAGCACGATGCCTTCGCCCGCATAGGTCAGACGGCAGCACTCCTTGATGGGCGAGTCTCACTCCTTATCGCCAAGCGACTGGTTCATGCCAAGATCTGCAATGCAGTCCACGGACTTCGGATCTACTCCGGCAACCATTCCGGAGCTGATCTTAAGGAAGACATCTCGGATCTACAGGATATGGCAAGCCGTGTTTCCTCGGCCTCCTCAAGGGAGACCCTCATGGGGATCGAAGGAATGGCGGGAAAACGCTACTACGCGGCCTTTTCAAAGATGCTTCGCATCACATGGACTAGGTTCGAGGGACGAAATAGGAGACCCCCTAAGGATCCCGTCAACTCGCTACTCTCTTACTCATATGCCGTGCTGACTAATATGATGCACTCCTATTGCGAGGCTGTCGGTCTTGATCCGTACATCGGCTACCTCCATGTCAACGAACCCCGCCGACCGACCCTTGCCCTCGACCTTATCGAGCCATTCAGGGCACTCCTGGCGGACCGCCTGACCCTGCGCCTCCTGAATCTGAAAACACTCACAGAGGAGCATTTTGTCGACAATGATCCCAACGGCATCCTCATCACGAGGGAAGGAAGAATCGAGTTGCTCAAGATTTTCCACGAATGGTCCCGGGAGTGCGACGAGGTGCTTGGCGACGATCTATCAGCTCCCGGATCCCTTCTTCTTCGGGAGGCGGAAAAGTTCGTCATTTTCGCAAAAGAACGCAAGTTAGATACTTTTGTTCCCCACTACGCCGATGAGAAATATGAGAAGCGACTACCCGTCTGACCCGCGGGGCAGTAAACGCCCGACCTTGGATTAGACGCAGGAAACTCGTGCCCAGACCAGGAAGTATGCTTTACTTGGTTTCCTATGACATTCCATCGTCGGACAATGGGGATAAGAGAAGATACTGTCTGTCCAGATTTTTACAAGGCCTCGGCCTGCGTATCCAGAACTCGGTGTTTGAAGTGGAACTTTATTCAGAACGGCTTCCATGGATGATTTCGCAAATCCGCGACTTGATCGAACCGACGGAAGACAACATCCGAGTTTATCCCCTCTGTGCCCGATGCCGAGGAGAAGTGAGCCTTATCGGGCGAAAGGCGACGGTCGAATACGGAGAAACACTAATCTGGTAGGAAGGCGTTACGCATGAACACAGCTCTTTCAAGGAGAATAGGTTATGAAGCTTACTTTAGAATAAGATCGCAAAAGACATACCCCGAGAGTATCGTGCCTTTGGAGGTTACGCAAAATCTTCCTCTACATTGTTCCTTGAAAAGTACTTACAATAGCCGCTGAGGCAATAGACCTCCCGCCGAAAGGCATTTGAGACTCAATTTCTTCATTTTGATTTCCTTTTGTTGGTTAGAGAGGCAATAGACCTCCCGCCGAAAGGCATTTGAGACGTGCCGCATTTGCTGTCTTGGAGTTGATCTTCTTGCGAGGCAATAGACCTCCCGCCGAAAGGCATTTGAGACTGGTACAAAGCAACGGGGAATATACCCAGACTCCTTGAGGCAATAGACCTCCCGCCGAAAGGCATTTGAGACGCCGACTATCACAATTCTATCCGTAAACTTAACAGGGGAGGCAATAGACCTCCCGCCGAAAGGCATTTGAGACATCGAAGGTGAGGTACTTATCAAACCCCTTGGCCCTGAGGCAATAGACCTCCCGCCGAAAGGCATTTGAGACATCTGAGTATCAGAAGGGCACTTTGTCTCTGCTTCAGGAGGCAATAGACCTCCCGCCGAAAGGCATTTGAGACGCGATCGGTCGCCGTACTGATGGAGAGATCTTTTCGATGAGGCAATAGACCTCCCGCCGAAAGGCATTTGAGACATTGCACTATATCATTGATTTGGTCCATGCTCGGAGAGGCAATAGACCTCCCGCCGAAAGGCATTTGAGACCTCTCAACCACTCCGTCTCACTACGCTGTTTTAGTTGAGGCAATAGACCTCCCGCCGAAAGGCATTTGAGACATTGGGGCTAGTACATCTGAAGCTGTCCATAGTGATGAGGCAATAGACCTCCCGCCGAAAGGCATTTGAGACGCAGCTACTTCTAGCGCTTTCTTATAAACTACAGGAGAGGCAATAGACCTCCCGCCGAAAGGCATTTGAGACCTCTATTAGCTGGTTTACGTTCATCTTTAGGTTCCTCTGAGGCAATAGACCTCCCGCCGAAAGGCATTTGAGACCACAGAGGCCTTTTGCCCCAACTATGTTCCCATCACGAGGCAATAGACCTCCCGCCGAAAGGCATTTGAGACCTAAGTTTGCTGTGTTTAACAGCTTTTCGATCTTCTTTGAGGCAATAGACCTCCCGCCGAAAGGCATTTGAGACTAGAGGTAGAGAGCATTTTCCCTGTTTACCAATTAGCGAGGCAATAGACCTCCCGCCGAAAGGCATTTGAGACTGTGAGCTTGCTGAAGTTTTCTAAGTCTTTCTTCTTGAGGCAATAGACCTCCCGCCGAAAGGCATTTGAGGATGTTTTTCATAGGACCATCCTAGAACACCCATAGGTCGCAGAGTGTCATATCCCCCGAAAGATATTTCAGGAAAGCAACCCAACCAGATCCTCGTCTTCAAGAGCCAACTGCCCTAAGGATCCCTAGCGGAAGAGTTCCAGTTGGTTCCCTCCCCCCAATGCCAGGGCGTCGATCCCAAAATGCCGCAGATCACCGGCAAACTCTTCGGTAAAACCATGTACGGTGAAGACCCGCTTTGCCCCTGTCTCCTCCACATGCTCGATGAGTTCTCCGTGATCCGCATGGTCCGAGAGGGGAAACGCGGCGTCGCATCGGTTGCGATAGATGGCACTGGAATCCATGGCCCAGCCGCTGATCACGGCGGAGCGGCTCTTTTCAAGCTTTTGGGATGAGGCACGGCTGTTTGGTGGAATAATCAGCACCTTTCCCAGATGGTTCTTGCCGTTCCAAACGCTGTATCTGCCTAAATTTACTCCGTGCTTCTCATACACGGCGCTCATAACGCTCACAGAACGGTGGACCACAACTTCCAACCCTGACCCTGCCAGAATGGCGAGGAGTTCTTGGGATTTGCCCAAGGAATAGGCGAGAAGGATTGGTGTCTCACCCGCCAAGAGGGATTGCTTGCAGAAGGAAAGGATGGACTCCCTCACCATTTCCACAGGTGGAAAAGCATAGCGCGGATGGCCAAAGGTAGATTCCATAACCAGCGTGTCAGCCTTCACGGATGCGGCTACCTCACAGGTCAGACTTTCCCTCCGCTTGAAATCCCCCGTGTAGAGCAGTCTTCCCTCCTCGGACTCCACCAGAACCTGTGCTGATCCCAAGATATGCCCTGCAGGGAAGAGTGTGATCCTAGCACTATCCGTCGAATAGGTTTCTCCGTAATCCAGCTCAATGAGGGAACATCCTTTAGGGACAGGCTTCCTAGCCCTCATGAGATCCATGGTTGCAAAGCTGGCGATCGTGACGGCATGCCACCCGGCATGGTCGCTGTGTGCGTGAGATACCACCGCAAGGGAGGCTTTGCGCCTAGGATCCAGCCTCAGAGCGCATCCGGGAAGATGGATGCCATTCCCCAACCGCACTTCCATG
>Ga0114959_10002710_pt1 | contig 14305 bp, 7 predicted proteins | sample C_130625_EF_Meta_FD_87317 | JGI IMG/M metagenome (GOLD analysis project Ga0114959, IMG submission 87317) | Freshwater microbial communities from Lake Croche, Canada to study carbon cycling - C_130625_EF_MetaG | ecosystem: Environmental > Aquatic > Freshwater > Lake | place: Lake Croche, Canada...
AAGGGGGTTTTGAAATTGTTGAGATGCAATGGAAAGACTCAAAACTGGTAAAACTAGTCGTTAAATCGACTTTAGGCGGTAATTTAAGATTACGATTACCCAATGAAATGAAAAACAATCATGGACAATCTTTAAAAACGGCAAAAGGAGAAAACCCAAACCCTTTTTATTTTGTAAATGAAACAGCAAAACCCATTATTTCGGAAAAATCTGACATAAAACTTTTACCATTGAAGCCGACTTTTTTGGTAGAAACATCAACCAAACAAGGACAAATACTTACATTCTTAAACAAATAATTTTAATCTAATTTACGAAAATGATTTCATCAAAATCAACAGCTTTTCTGATAGGTTTATTGACCATTACGGTATTAAATTTTCCATTTGCCCAATCTATCACCATCCAAAACCCTATTCTCACGGGTTTTTATCCCGACCCAAGTATCGTAAAAGTTGGCGCAAATTATTATACCGTTCATTCAACCTTTTCCTATTTTCCAGGTTTGCCAATTATGCAAAGCCAAGACCTTAAAAACTGGAAACAAATCAGTAATGTTATTGACCGACCCTCTCAAATGGATTTTATGGGCGAGCGAATGAGCCGTGGACTTTTTGCTCCTGCCATCAGTTATTATAAAGGCATTTTTTACGTGACTTGCACCGACATTGACCACGATGGAAATTTTGTGGTAACGGCAACAAATCCCGCAGGACCGTGGAGCGACCCCGTGAAAATTTCACAAGTGCGTGGCATTGACCCATCCATTTATTTTGATGTGGCAACTGACAAAGCATATATCATTTTTAACAGCGATGCGCCTGATAATAAACCCCTTTATTCTGGGCACCGAACGGTAAGAATGTATGAATTTGACTACCAAAACCTAAAGACCATAGGCGAACAAAAACAGCTTATCAACGGTGGTGTAGATATATCTAAAAAACCCGTTTGGATTGAAGGACCGCATATTTTAAAGAAGGACGATTGGTACATTTTGTATGCGGCTGAAGGCGGAACATCCGTAAATCACTCACAAGTAGCCTTGCGTAGCAAAGACGTTTGGGGTCCGTATATTCCCTACGAAAAAAATCCGATTTTGACCCAAAGAGGTTTACCCGCTGACCGTCTGAATCCAGTAACTTCGGCGGGTCATGCTCAAATTGTGGAAGGGCCGGATGGTAAAGATTATTCAATATTTTTGGCAGTTCGTCCTTATGAAGGGGATTTTTATAACACCGGTCGTGAAACATTTTTAGCACCCGTTAGCTGGGTGGATGGTTGGCCAATTATTAATCCCGACCACAAAGAAGTGCAATATTCGCAAACATTTGGCTTTAAGGAAGTGAAACAAAAAGGGGCTTTACCTCAGAATGGCAACTTTTCTTACACCATGAAATTTGACAAAGGACTTGATTTATCGTTGATGCACTTGCGTACCATTGATAAAACCTCATTTAGTACCTCAAAAAAGAACGGGCTCACGCTAAAGCTAAAACCCGAAACTATTTTGGAAACGGGTAATCCATCTTTTGTAGCAAAACGCCAGCAACACATGTATTCAGATGCCGAAACTGAGTTGGATTTTAACCCAAAAACTGAAAAAGAGAAGGCAGGTTTAGTGGTTTATCAAGACGAAAGTCACTTTTACTTTTTGTCAAAATCTGTTAAAGAGGGTAAAACACAGGTAGAATTATACAAAAGTGTTCATCGTAAAAAAGAAGTGGAACTGATAAATACGGTGGCTGTGGGCAACGGTAAATTGAATTTGAAAATAACGTCAAAAGCCGACAAAGTAGATTTCGAGGTTTCAGAGAACGGTAAAGATTACAAAATAATTGCCGAAAATTTAGACGGTAAGCACTTATCTACTAAAGTATCAGGTGGTTTTATTGGTAATGTATATGCGATGTATGCCACTTCAAACGGCGAAAAAAGTGATAATAAAGCCTCATTCAAATATTTGAAATACAGCGGATACGACCCAATGTTGAAATAATGAAAAATAAGATTCTTTTACTATTGATTAGTTTTTGCTTGATGGTAAAACCACATGTTTTTGCCCAAAAAAACTTGGCTAAAAACCCCGTCGTTTACGCTGATGTGCCTGATTTGTCCATCATTCGGGTGGGCAACACGTATTATATGAGCAGCACAACGATGCACATGAGTCCAGGTTTGCCAATCATGAGTTCTAAAGACTTAGTAAACTGGCAACTTGAAAGTTATTGTTACGATAAGTTAGTCGAAAATGATGCGATGAACCTCAATAATGGACAAAATACCTACGGAAAAGGCTCTTGGGCAAGTTGTATTCGTTACCAAAATGGCTTGTTTTATGTCAGTACTTTTGCCGCCACATCGGGCAAAACGCACATTTTCACCTCAAAAAACAGTAAAGGTCCTTGGCAAGAAAAAACATTTAAACCGGCCTATCACGACCATACTATATTTTTAGATGAAGACGGCAAAATTTACATGATTTACGGTGCTGGGAAACTCAAAATTTTGGAACTTAAAACAGATTTGAGTGGAACAGTGGAAGGTGTTGAGGAAAAAGTGTTGATAGAAAACGCTTCCGCTCCCGCAGGGGATAAAATCATGTTGGGTGCGGAAGGCTCGCAATTATTTAAAATTAAAGGCAAATACTATCTTTTCAATATCTGCTGGCCACGTGGCGGCATGCGAACGGTAATTATTCACCGTGCCGACAAAATTACCGGTCCTTGGGAAGGTCGAATTGGCTTACAAGATTTAGGCGTAGCCCAAGGGGGCTTGATTGACACGCCCGACGGCCGTTGGTATTCCTACCTTTTTCGTGATAATGGCGGAGTGGGACGAATTCCATATTTAGTTCCAGTGGAGTGGAAAGACGGATGGCCAGTTTTAGGCGAAAATGGCAAGGTTCCGATGACCCTAAACTTGCCAGCCAATAAAAGTTTAATGCCAAATCTGGTGAATTCGGATGAATTTACTCGCAAAAAAGGGGAAGCAAAACTTCCATTGGTTTGGCAGTGGAATCATAATCCAGCAAATCATCTTTGGTCAATTTCGGAGCGGAAAGGATTTTTACGCCTAAAAACGGATAGAATTGACACCGCTTTTACCCAAGCTCGTAATACGCTAACGCAACGCACTTTTGGGCCAACTTGCTCAGGTTTTACCATGCTTGATTTAAGCCAAATGAAAGAAGGCGATTTTGCGGGATTAAGCGTTTTGCAGAAAAATTTTGGTCAAGTTGGTGTGAAAATTGAAAATGGCAAAAAATCCATCGTGATGGTAAGCACCAATACAGGAAAACCCCTTGAAATTCAAAAAATACAGTTAGAACAGAATAAAATCTATCTAAAAATCAATTGTGATTTTACGGACAAAAAGGATTTGGCCACTTTTTTTTACAGTCTTGACGGCAAAACTTGGACGAGCATTGGTGAGCCTTTGAAAATGCCTTATACGCTCCCTCATTTTATGGGATATAGATTTGGACTTTTTAATTATGCGACGAAAAATACGGGTGGTTTTACTGATTTTGATTGGTTTAGGGTGAGTGACAGCATTTAACAATGAATTTTAAAACAAGAATAATTACCACCGATAGAAATCAAGAGTTTACCTAACCAAGATACCCCAAAAACAAAAAATAAACTTTATAACGATATTCAACATGAAACTGAAAACTATTAAGCAATCATTTAGACTTTTTGCCTTGCTTGCCACAGCGCATTTTTCCATCGCTCAAACGCCACGCCCTCCTTATGTGGTTTCGCCCAAAGTGAACCCAGATAAAACAGTTACTTTTTCTTATTTATCACCGAACGCTACGACAGTTTTGCTTGATGGCAACCAGTTTGGTTCTGCCAATGTGCCGATGACAAAAAATGCCGAAGGCGTGTGGTCGATAACCGTTGGACCCGTGAAACCTGATATTTATCCTTATGGTTTCAAAGTAGATGGGACTACATTAAACGACCCGGCTAATACTTTTGTATTTCCAAATGAGCGTTTCAAAGCAAGTTTGGTGGAAATTCCAGCGGACTCGCCGGCCCTTTATGCTTTAAAAAACGTTCCACACGGTACTATTTCTTACGAATATTATCCATCGGTAGAAGGCTCGACGGGTACGATTGTGGTTTACACGCCAGCAGGATATACCAAAGAAACGGCTAAAAAATATCCCGTTTATTATCTCATAAGCGGTACAACTGATACCGAAGAAACTTTTTGGAAAGTGGGAAAAGTAAACTTTATGTTGGATAATATGATTGCAGAAGGCAAAGCCAAACCCATGATTGTCGTAATGCCTTACGGGAATCCGTTGGGAAAAATTGCCGAGCAAACGGGAAAAGATAAACCATCGGACGTGATGAGCCGAGACGGTGAAGATGCGCTTCGTCGAATAAAATTATTTGAAACCGACCTCATATCTAATATTATCCCGTTTACAGAGAAAAATTATAGAACACTCAATAGCCGGGAAAATCGTGCGATTGGTGGTTTTTCTCGTGGGGGAGGTCAAACGCTTAGAACGGCATTCAATAATGTAGATAAATTTGCTTACGTATGCAGTTATGCCTCATACATTTCTCCTACCGAAATGGACAAAAGTTTTACTAACATTACGGCAAATCCTGCTAAAACAAACAAAGATTTTAAACTCCTTTTTTCAGGAATCGGCACGGAAGATTTTCTTTACAAAGGCACCACAGAATGGGAAAGCTATATGAAGGAAAAGAAAATCAATTTCAAAAGCTACGTGACCGACGGCGGTCATACTTGGATGAACGTAAAAAAATATCTTAACGAAACGCTGCCTTTACTTTTTAAATAAGAGTCATGATAATTATTCAACCTGATAAAAAAATGAAAAATATACTCACAAAAATTACTTTTTTCGCCACCATTTCAAGCGGTATTTGTTTCGGACAACAATCTGTAATTGAGGACTTTAAACCCTCTTCGCTCAATCAGCCACAACAAGAATACCCGATGGTTAATTCGCAAGGTTATGCAAGATTCAAAATCGTTGCTCCCGCTGCCGATAGCGTTAGAGTAAGTTTAGGGCTTGGCGGAAAAGGGGGTACAAAACTCAAAAAAGCCGATGATGGCACTTGGGTAGGCACTACCGAAGGCCCAATGGACGAAGGTTTTCATTATTACAACGTAAATATTGACGGTGGAAAATTTAATGACCCTGGCACTTTAAATTATTATGGCTCAACTCGTTGGGAAAGTGGCATTGAAATACCCGCTCACGACCAAGATTTTTATGCCCTAAAAAACGTTCCGCACGGAAATGTGCAACAGGTGCTTTTTCCCTCGCCAAACACCAAAACCTCAGGCAGAGCTTTTGTTTACACACCACCCTTTTACGATAAAAATACCAAAGAAAAATATCCAGTGCTGTATCTGCAACACGGTTGGGGTGAAGACGAAACCGCATGGATGAACCAAGGTCACGCTAATTTGATTATGGATAATTTGATTGCTGAAGGAAAAATCCAACCATTTATTATCGTGAATACCTACGGAATGACCAATGAAGTGAAATGGGGTAGAATCAAAGACTTTAAAATTGAGCCTTTCCAAACGGTTTTGATTGACGAACTTATTCCTTATATGGATGCTAATTTCAGAACGATTGCCAAAAAATCGCACCGAGCAATGGCGGGTTTGAGTATGGGCGGTATGGAAACAAGAACCATAACGATGAATAAACCGGACGTTTTTGCTTATTATGGTTTATTGAGTGGCGGAATTTACGCCCCAGAAGACATCAAAGATAAATCAAAAGTTAAGTTGATATTTTTGAGTGCCGGTAGCAAAGAAAAACCCGAGAGAATAGTAGAGGCTACTGCCAAATTGAAAGAAGCAGGATTCAAGGTAGTTTCTTATGTTTCTGATAAAACTGGTCACGAGTTTCTTACTTGGAGACGTAGTTTACTCGAACTTGCCCCAATGCTTTTTAAATTTTTATTTGAAATTCTTTATCCCAAAACATGAAAAAAATCATCTCAATACTTGCCATTCTTTTGCTCTGCGGAAACATGACTTTCGCACAAAAAATAGAAAAAGAAATGCCCAAAGGCTACGAACAGGAAAAATTGGGCATTGCCAAAGGCAAAATTGATACCTTGTTGTATGACTCCAAAACGGTGGGAAATAAGCGTAAAACATTGGTTTACACGCCACCAAATTATGACAAAAAGAAAAAATATCCCGTATTTTATTTGCTCCACGGTATCGGTGGCGACCATTTGGAATGGTTTAAAGGAGCAAATCCGCAAAATATTTTAGATAACCTTTACGCCGAAGGCAAGATTCAGCCCATGATTGTGGTCATGCCAAACGGCCGTGCCATGAAAGACGACCGTTCGGTAGGAAATATCATGGCTCCTGATAAAGTGCAGGCTTTTGCTACGTTTGAAAAAGATTTATTGGAAGACCTTATTCCATTTATTGAAAAAAAATATCCTACACTCACCGACAAAGATAATCGTGCCATTGCTGGGCTTTCGATGGGTGGCGGTCAGTCGCTCAATTTTGGTTTAGGCAATTTAGATAAATTTTCTTGGGTGGGAGGATTTTCTTCCGCTCCAAATACCAAACTTCCCCAAGAATTAGTGCCAAGTCCCGTAGATGCCAAGCAGAAATTGAAACTGTTATTTATTTCATGTGGTGATGCCGACGGACTCATTGGTTTTAGCAAACGTACCCATGATTATTTGTATCAAAATGACGTACCACATATCTATTATTTAGAAGCGGGTGGTCACGATTTTAAAGTTTGGAAAAACGGTTTATATATGTTTTCTCAATTTTTGTTTAAACCAGTTGATCATACTTCTTTGGAGCAATATACTGTTTTGGGAACCCCTGCCTCAACAAATATTCGTAATGGAAAATACCCGCAAATTTTGCCCGATAATCGAGTGATTTTCAAGATAAAAGCGCCTGATGCTCAGAAAGTTCAGGTAGATTTGGGCAAAAAATACGATATGGTAAAAGATACCAGTGGTTTCTGGAATGTAACGACTGATGTGGTCAGCCGAGGTTTTCATTATTACTCATTAATCATTGATGGCGTGGCTTTGGCAGACCCCGCCAGTGAAACTTTCTACGGCATGAGCCGCATGGCTAGTGGCATCGAAATTCCGTACCGAGAAGGTGGTTTTTATGCTTTGAAAGATGTTCCTCATGGCGATATTATTATTAAAAAGTATTTCTCAAAAGCGACCAATTCATGGCGTGAAATGTACATTTATACCCCACCAGGATATGATAAATCTTCCGAGAAATACCCCGTTTTGTATCTTTTACACGGTGGTGGCGAAGACCAACGGGGATGGGCGACGCAAGGGAAAACTGATTTGATTTTGGATAATTTGATTGCTGAACAAAAAGCCAGACCCATGATTATTGCTATGCTGGACGGCAATTTTTACGGCAATGGTGGCGGAGTGGCCGGCTTCGGCGAACAACAACTGAAAGCTTTTGAAAACGAACTTAAAAATGGTGCAATACCCTTTGTGGAAAGTAATTACAGAGCAGAAACAGATGCTAAAAACAGAGCCTTAGCCGGACTTTCGATGGGCGGTTTGCAAACACTATATGCAGGGATGAAAAACACTAATATGTTTGCTTATTTGGGCGTATTTAGTTCTGGTTGGTGGGCAAATAATACCAAACTTTCTGACCCTCAATACGAATTTATGGCAAAAAATAAGGTAACAATCAACGAAAACCTCAAAGAATTATGGATTTCGCAAGGTGGAAAAGAAGACATTGCTCATGCCAATTGCCAAATTATGTTGAAAAAGTTTGATGATATGGGCATCAAATACAAGTATAGTGAATATGCAGGAGGACATTCATGGCCCGTTTGGCGACATGATATTTATATGTTTTCTCAGCTATTATTTCAATAAAGTTTATTCAGCAATTAGGTGCTTCTCTTCTACTGTTGAATATAATCGAAACTATGCAGTGCTTGGCGGAATAACCCTCCAATATCCACAGCGAGGGGTTTAAAACTCTCGCTATGGATATTGAAGGGCTATAAATCTCCCGATTAACATTTCCTCCTAATAATACAAAATTCCGAATATAATTCTCAATATTAAAGGTAATAAGTTCCGAAATGCTTGCGCTTAGAGCCGAACTTACACCACTGAAAGCATTTTTAATTCCGGAATAAAAGAAAATTAACGTAAGGGTAGCTTCGGATAAACTTCATTTTATGCTTTCATTTTGATCATAGAAATTATTCAAAAAAAGCTTGTTCATTAAATCTTGCATAAACTTTTTTGTGAATAACACTCTCAACATGGTGTTAGATGCCAAATAATGTGATTGTAATTGATCATTCACCGATTAAGGTGAAATACCAAATTTACAGTAAAACCACAAATGCATAAATTTGAGTTTTTTTTAAGCAATCGTTAAAAATTAGTTTAGGTTTTAATATGATGCAATAGCTTGATTAATAACGAGTTACAAAATTATTACCTAACAAAAAATTCTAAGCCCTACTTTTTAAAAATTGAAAATGAGTTTAGAAAAAATAATCTTTTCAAGCAATCAAAAAAGTGATTTTCTCCAAATTTGACGATACAACCAATTATATCGAATTATTCACGCACAATTTTTTGTTGGGAATTTGGTTGTACTTTAGGTTGAAAAGCTAAAATTTTAAGCCTCTAAGTAACTTAAACATCAATTCCCCGCATTTATTGATGCACACGCCTACAAAAAAGATGTTATGTAATTTGGTTTTATAAACGATTAATAATGCTACCTAGTGACAGCATACACGCTGAGACAAAACCGATTTTTGAATGCTCCGATTGGCATTGGGGAGCTTGATAAATCAAAAAAATAAATAGGAAAAAATTATTTGCCAACGTTGATTTTAATTTTGGTGTGAACAAAAAGCATGAGACAATCCATTTTTGATGCAGTTAATCAGATGAACATACGATCTTACAAAGATTATTTTAAATAAAAAATTAATTGCCCCATACGCTTCGTTACACATAAATCATAGTCATTCTTTTTCCGCCTCAGTTTCAACATCGAATCCTCTAAAATTTGAAATATTCCCACCGAAGAAAAGGGCGTTTAAAAACAATTTATTAGTCCCAAACCAAGTCCCTCTAAAGTTTGGATTATCTGCAAAAAGAATCACTCTTCCACTCCCCTCGTTGGCGACTAAAATACCAGCCGAGTTATTGATTTTTTTCAAGGTCTCTTTATGTACGTATCCGCAAATCCAAGGATTTTCCGTGTATTTCATCACGGTATTTCCGGCAATATTTGATGACTCCAATAAGGTATTATTGTTACGGTACAAAGAAATTTTGCGAGCGGAGATGCCAAAACTTATCGGATTTGAAATGTCTAAATCCGCTTCAAATATTGCGCCACCCGTGGCTTTTGCTCCTTCCGAGTTAGCATAATCCTCATAATTAATTCTACTTTTAGTTCTGCTGCTATCTGCCTTTATTTCTCTAATTTTTTCCTTCACAATATCATTTTTAATCACCCATTCGGATGCCCCTTTTAAGGTAATTAAGGTTCCGCCGTTCGTAACAAATGCTTTTATTTTTGCCACAGAACTTTTATCCAAGGCTCCATAATTTCCTCCAACCATGACCATTGTATTATAACGGCTCATATTGATTCTTGGAAAACTATATAGGTCAATCTTACTAATAGGCATCCCGATTTTGGTATCTAACAAATGCCAAACTTCACCTGCTTCCGATGAAGTAACGCCGCCGCCGACCAGCATTAAAGCCTGTGGTTTTTTAACGGTAACAACCGAATTACTACCTAAATCTATTCCCGAGGTACTAAATCCCGTGGAAACCGATTCAATCATTACCCCAGTTGCTTGACTAATTTTGATTAATCTTTGGTGTAACTCCTCTGGAGACATTTTTTGGAAATTAACTGAAATAACCAATGTTCCATAGCCGAATTTTTTCACTGAACCTTCAATTTTTAGTGCAAATGGTTTCATAGAAACTTTGGTAAGAATCTGGTTATCAAGTAATTGATACAAAACTTTGGTCGCATAAAAATCTGCATAGTCAACCAAATAAGCATAGTTGCTTTTAGTGATTGTTTTAATATTCGGAGATAAATCTGTTTTTGTAATCTTTTCGCCTTTGGTAAAATTGGTCGTAATTTCCGCATGTGGTAATCCATAGGCCAAGGCTAAATTCCAAGTAGAGGCATCATAAAAAAGGCTATCGGCAAATGTTTTAGGGCGGTCAAAAATAGAACGAACCATCAGATATTGTGATTGATTTGTCGGAATAATAACCGCTTTCCCTTTTTCAAAAGCCTGTCCGTTTTGCACGATATTATCATTCAAATGATAAAACTCAATTTTATGTTGTAATAACAAATCCCAAAAAGCTCGGTTACGACTACCATCATTCGAATCGCCGATTACGTATGCTTTGGTCGTACTTTTTTGAGCTTGTGCAACGATATCCACAAAGAAATTATGCTGGTGTTTCAACAATATTTCACGCTCGTTCAAAGATGCCTTTACCGTGGCAAGTCCATTAGTCAACTGATTACGGATGGTAAAAGCAAAACTTACATCGCCATTTTGACTTTCTTGCAAATGTCCTCTTGAGCTCGCTTGTTCAAATAAAAGTCCCAATCCACCTTCCATATCAGGATAGCTTGAACCGTATCCGGGATAAAAATTATCGAAAGATTCTTTGGTGTAATATAATGAACCGATGGAATTCATGGCTTCTTCAAAATACTTGGCAAAGCGGCCGTTCAAATCACGATAAACGGATTTGGGAACCAGCGGATTTTCCGCATTTTCCTTCGTTGGCTCAAAAAAATGGGTTGCATTTGTGCCCATTTCGTGAAAATCCGTGACCACATTGGGTAGCCATTGGTGGTAAAAGTTTAAACGGTTTCTGCTTTCCACATTCACCGCTAAATACCAGTCCCGGTTTAAATCAAACCAATAATGGTTGGTTCGTCCTCCTGGCCATGCTTCATTGTGTTCACGGTCGTTGGGGTCTGAAACCAGTGGATTACCTCGGTTTGCATCCGCCCAAAAAGTATGTCTATCTCGCCCATCGGGATTAATCACGGGCTCCATTAAAATTACGGAATTTGCCAACCAATCTGTCATTTCGGGTTCTTCTGAGGCGGCTAAATAGTAGGCAGTTAGCATGGCGGCTTCACTGCTTGAGGGTTCGTTTCCATGCACATTATACCCCAACCAAACGATTGAAGGCATATTTTTTACATTTGGTAATGGTTTGGCAGGGTCACAAAGCTCAAGGTGTTCTTGGCGAATACGCTCCAATTTAGCAGCATTAGCAGGATTAGTAATGGTAAGGATTATTTGCGCTCGGTGTTCAAAAGTTTCACCAATTTGTTGCACCGATACTTTGTCAGAAACTCGATCAAGTTCCTTCATATACTCCACCAATTTATCGTGCCGGGTGTGGTGTGAGCCAATGGCATAACCCAAGTATTGTTCAGGACTTGGGATCGCCGGATTGAGTTTTTTGTTGGGGAAGAAATAAGTATTTTGGGCAGAAGTTGATCCAAAATAACCGATTACTAGGATTAATAGTAGTGTTTTTTTCATAATTGTTTTTTGATTAGGGAATTAATAATACGGGACGAATGCTGTACAAATTTTACCCAAAAATATATTCGATAAAAGTTTGTTTAAAATTTTGGGCACATTTTTTCATCACATGATGAGCCGATTTTATTTTGATCTTTTCAAATTAGCAATAACAAACGATTATAAATAGCATTTTATTTACCCGTCAATATCAAGTGCTTCTCAGCAACCTTCTTAATTTTTGACTTTGTAAAATATACTGGAAAATAGCCTCCTGCTCCCCAAAGATTAAACAAATCGCCGTAATGTGGAGAGCGTGGGTCACCCGATTGTCCCGGATTGTTGATTCCCAAGGTTCTGTCCCAATTTTCAGTATCAACCAAAATTCTAAAAGAAGCCCCGTGCGATTGGTTCAAATTATTACTGGTGGCATTGACTGTTTCTCCGTAGCCCCCTCTCGGAATTGGCCCAAGGTTGATTTTGTGTTTCAAGGTTGGGTCGTTAACCCAAGCTGAAAGTGGATGCGTAAGGGTGATAAATTTATTTTTGGCCTGGCCGTATTGCCATTTACTCACTTCATTTCCGAGGCGAATATTTAATGAATCAACCGCAAATTTTAAGGAATTTACCATGATAGAATCCCTTTTTGCCAAAGGATTCGTTCCAAAAAATGCGGGTGGCGTTATCAGCCAATCGGTCAATCGCTTGGTTGGAATGGTTTTCATATACTTTCTGGCATTTTCGGGAACTGCCAAAGCATGCACGGCTCTTTGCAGTTGATTTTCCCAAGCCACATACAAAGTTGCTTCGGTGGACTCTGGATTTAGTTCATAAGATTTCCAGTTACTGAGGCTATTTTTATGTGATTTGTATGTATCATCTCCCATTTTTACCTGATTCAATAATGGAACCAACGTGCGTGCTGTGATGGACAGATAATCATTTTGCAAAAGCGAAAAGGATTCCAAATTGTGTTTTTTACCAGATTTTAAAACTTCTTCTATTCGATTTGCTCGTACAGGATTTGCCCATTTCCAACCAATGGCGTTACGATTTGGGAACTTTTGGGGCGTTAAATTATTGTTGGCCGTCACCACAAAACCTTCGTTTGGGTCATATTTGTTGGGCAATAAATTTATAGGCAAATAGCCACCCCACTCGTAGCGTCCATCACCGGGAACGGGTACTAAACCTGACCAATTTTTACGAATCGGTGAAAGTCCGACTGCTTGCCATCCAATATGTCCATCCTTGTCCGCCCAAATCATGTTTTCACCCGGAATACGACTAAAAGTGCAGGCTTGTCTAAATTCTTGCCAATTTTTTGCCTGATTCATCCGTAAACTTGCCAGATAAGGCGAACAACCCACTTCTTGCCAACCTGCCCGAACGGCGTATAAATGGTTGTTTTTAGCATCTTGATAAACGACTGGTCCGTGTCTCGTAAATTTTAGTTGAACAATCTTTGGCGCTTGGTCTTTTATGCGAATAGTATCGGTGATTATTTTCAAGTTTTCCCAAATCCCTTTGTATTTATATTGGTTTGGGTTTTTAGCATTGGTTTCGTAAACGTATAGGTCTTCGTTATCGGTCTCAAAAATTGTCAATCCCCAGGCCCCAAAATCATTATGACCAATCGATATGCCTGGCAATGTTGGTTCTCCCCCACCAATCACATTCCAACCTGGGGCATTAAGATGCACCCAATACCGCAAGGAAGGAACTCCTTGCGCCCTGTGAGGGTCATTTGCCAACATTGGGTAAGCACTTTCTGCCATTTTTCCAGAGATGATCCAGTTATTTGAGCCAACGTTTTCCTTTTCCTCTTTATACCAGTCGTCAAAATTAAAATTGTCTATGAAACCTATACTTGTATTTTTGATAGGAAATTTTAATGGCGCACGAAATGCTTGGTAATATTCTAAAATATTATCGAACAAAACATCATTATCCAATATTTTGTCTAAAGAAAGATTAGGTTCTGCCTCTGCATTTTTAGGATGAAACCACGATAATTCACGCACTTTGTCAGCCCCTAAAAGTTTCACCAAGCGGGCATTGGAGATTTCTTCTTCAATATTTCCTAAAAGTCCTTGATGACGACTAATCACATTTTCTGAAGTCCAGAAATCGGGAAGCGTATTCAGTAATTTAAATTCAAAAGGGAGTTCATCGGGCTTTTGGCGAGCCTCGGTAATATAGGCATTAATTCCTTCCACAAATGCCTCAATAATTTGTTTGCTTCTTGGATGGTAATGCTTTAATTCAGCGTTCAAATTTCCTCGGAATTTAAATAATCTTGTTCCGATGTCTCGCTTGAGTTCACTTTCTCCAAGCAGTTCCGCCATCGTGCCCGTCGCTTGCCTTCGCCACATTTCGAGCTGAAATAGTCGGTCGGATGCAGCTGTGTAGCCTTGAACAAGAAATAAATCATGCTCGTTCTTAGCATAAATATGCGACATTCCCCAAGCATCCTTAAAGACTTCAACGGGCTGTTTTAAACCTTTAATTTTGAGATTTTGAGAAAAACAAACTGAATTTAAGATGAATAAATAGACAAAAATGGAAAGTTTTTTCATCTGAAAATAAGTTAGGATTATGCAAATAATTATCACTCACGAGGTTTTAATTTCGTGTAACTATTTGACAATCAATGTATTTTTGTATAAAGTATAAATGTGTTTTAATTTA
>Ga0114959_10002711_pt1 | contig 14305 bp, 16 predicted proteins | sample C_130625_EF_Meta_FD_87317 | JGI IMG/M metagenome (GOLD analysis project Ga0114959, IMG submission 87317) | Freshwater microbial communities from Lake Croche, Canada to study carbon cycling - C_130625_EF_MetaG | ecosystem: Environmental > Aquatic > Freshwater > Lake | place: Lake Croche, Canada...
CGGCAACGGTAGCACCGGAATCGTCACCCACGTGTCCTTCTAAAACACATTCATTGTAATACATAAACAGGGGCGATCCAATGAATCCGGGAATGTCGTATCCGACCAATGCATTGATAGCGCACGCGGTGCACGATCCCAAATCACCTTGGTCCATCACTGGAGGAAACTTGGAACGGAGATCGACTTTTGTAGGTAAAGCAGCGGCTTTTTCAAAAGATTGGAGTTTCAGTTTGTGTTCGGGAAGACGCGCGATTTTGACTTTGTATATACCCGAAGGGCGTGTTTGTGGGAGATGACCGTACTCGGAGAGCTCTTTGTAAAGGTTCAATTCCGTTTGTACCATTTTGAGTGATTCGGACATTTGTTGCACCGTGGTTTGGTACAATTGGACTTGGGTTTTTAATTGATTGTTTTCTTGGACCAAGGGATCAGCAAGGCTCACTTGTTGTGCGGAATTGACAGCTGCCACTTTCAAGACATTGTCTCCACACGAGGGACACTCTTGGCTGGAGGTTATGTTTTGCGAGAAAATGGCACGTGCGGGGTGTAGGTTAAACGAAAACATTTTGATATATAATTTATATATATAATTCGTGCGTTATAGGACCTCAAAACAGAGTAAATGGTCGAAGGATGGCCTTTTGCAGATTGCGTCTCTTTCGCGTCTTCGTCTTGGACTTTTGCCGTTGAGGTGGTTGATTCACATTCTCACCACTCTTGTTTCCCGGTGTATATTTCAAAAACCATTCTTCGTATTCGCGCGTGTTTCGTTTGTCGCGTAGTTCGGCGAATTTGGCCGCTTTCAATGCCCGGATATTTTCCAAGGTATCCTGTTTTCCGATACATTTGGGAACAAACCGTTTGAGTAACCCCGTTTGATTCAAACGCGTTTTTTCTTCCAAGGTAAAAAGAAACTTGGCCGTACACAAGATCCGATTCAAGTACTCCGTGGAATAAAGAGGAGCTTTTGCATACAAAAAGGCTAAATAAAAACTCAAAATAGTATCGATGGTCGCTATGTTGACCTCGCGATTTTCAATCGTTACCGTATTGTAATTGTGGCAAGCGATGGGTTTATAAATAAATGCCAAGGTATCCTTGCCGTATTTGATTTCAATGTGTTCGGGAACGACTTCGCCAATGGCGGCGTGATGAATCGTTTTGACCTTGTGAAACCCATTGTATTCCAATTGTTCGCAGACAATCATTGCCGTTTTTTCCGGATTTTCGGCCAAGACATCAAAATCGGGTATTTTTTCAATGAACCGTTTTGCATAAGCCGGCATATATTGTGAATAGACCGCGCTGGCGTATCCTCCGAAAAAGACCGCGCCTTGTTCGATCAACGTGTTGCGTACAATGAAATATATTTGTGTCGAAATGTCCGCATTGTCCTCCATCTCGCGCTGAAAATCAATGGCGTGACATTCGGTTTGCACTTTCAATGGATAATGTTTGTTTAACAGATTCAGACGTTTCAAGACCTTTTCCCATCGACTGGTGTCTCCTTCTGGACGCGAAAGCTCCAAGTACATACTCATTCGCAAATAATTGGGAGATGCGTAAAGAATCCCGGCCATTCGAATGGCATCTTTTGACAATGCTGCGAATAATTCGGGATGCATATACGTAATGTCGGCCATCGGGATGAAATTCACGAATACTTTGAACGTTCCGTGATGTACGCCCGATTTGGCTTCTACGTCTAAATACCCGGCCTTGTAATAAATATTGGCCAGTTCCTTGGCATCGTCCAAGGCATTGGGACTGAAAAAGTCATAATCGGGGACTTCATATTCGCGGTCGTAAAACTGATCTTGTTTGGGCAAAATATTGTTAATCGCCGTTCCGCCATAGCAAATGCACTTTTTCTTTATCAGGAAATCTTCCAAGATCTCGACCATTTGTTTCATCGAATCACTTGTGGCGATGCGCTGTCCCCGGACTTTTTCATTGGTATCCACGGCGTGACGCAAAATGGCCAACTCACACTCATTGAAAGACATTTTGCTAGAACATTGTGGAGGTGGTTTGTATTTCACGGTATGTTTTCCTCTGTATTTGGTCATTCAATGTTTATCGATTTGAAAATCTATATTATTACTATTACATATTGCTGAGAAATTTATGAGAATTTCCTTCGTGAAAGTTGATTGGAGGACCAAGACAGGAAAAATCAAACAAACAAACCAATCAAAATCAAAACAATGTCTTCCAAGAAGAAGAACCGATCTATCAACGATATAATGAAATTTTTCGAAAAAGACATTTTGACCCCCGATTTCCTTTATAATAATCTAAGAGATGCAGAACGTTTGGCATTTTACGATGCATTGTCAAAACACCCAACAAAATATTTGCGCGGATACGCGCAGTTTTCAGAAAAACAACTTGCAATGTTAGAATGGTTGCGCATTACAAAATGTAAAAACGCGCAATGCGAATATCATATATCATAAAACGTGGAAAAGTGAATTTTGCCATCACTGCAAAATCTATGAAAGACAGTCTGCTTTTATACAATTTACATCAAACACCGATGAATCGGATTGCTGTCCGATTTGCATTATTGATATTGAAAAGGATTTGTTATGCGCGAAATTACAATGTGGACATTCATTTCACGTAAACTGTATTCGAAAGTGGTTCAAGACCTCAATGAAATGTCCTTGCTGTCGAAGAAATGCGGTATAATGTCTTTCTATTCGTGGATAAATATATTTATCCACGAAAAGGATATAGGCTACTCACGGTCTTGGTCGGTGTAATTATCTAAAATATATAATGCATCACCCCATCCGTGAGGTGTTATTTTAGTTAAAACCCTTTTAAAATTATATTGGGATAAAAAATTATCAATATCATCAATTAATCCACAGCCTTTATATAATTCTTTTTCATTAACTTCTAAATATATTGCTTTTGCATATTTAATAGATTGAGTAGCACCTTTTAATGCCATAAGTTCTGCTCCTTGAATATCAAAATTCCAAAACTTATATTTAGATGCGTCAATATTATTTCTTTCAAAAAAAGTATCAATTGTAATACTTTTTTGTTTTATTTTATCTACATATATAACAGAAGGGTGCTCTTGCGAATGAGTGCCGAATTCTAATACACTTGAAGATTGAACGTTATTTGAAACATTAAATACAATTTCTTCATCATCCTTATCTGTTATTACGGCATTATACACATTTGGTATTCCCCTATTTATTGCTTGAGTAACTTTTGAAGGAATAGCATCAATCCATATAACATCTTGTGGTATTAATCCAATTTCACTATAAAAATGTAACTCTTCGCACTCGTGCGCGCCTATATGAAAAGAACCACTAATACTTATTTTGTTTAATAATAATAATTGTATTATTTCTTGACTACGAATAAGCATCTATATATATAATAATAAATAAAATTTTTATTATTATTAAACGCAGAAAAATCGGCATTTGAATGTTGATCTCTATTCGTGGACAAAAATAATGGATATGAATGTATCTGTTATAATGTCTTCCTATGATATTGATGTACGGAAGCCCGCTAAGCGGGCTTCCTATACATAAAGGATGGGATCATAAGGGGCACCACCCTTCAGGTGGAGCCGTAGGCGTCTCCACCGTCGGCCGCCCTTTGGGCGGCCAGAACCTTGGTTTCCCTTACTTGAGGACAAATGGAATCGGTACAATGGCACTCTTAAATTGGCGAAACATATCTTCATAGGCAGCCAAACGACTATCATTGATATAAAACGCCTGCGCCACAATTTGTGCTCCATAGTTTTTCATCAATGACAGAAAGTTGGAGTTTTGGATTCCATAAAAAAGGGACCGGTTGGGTAAAACAACGCGTATCATATAAACAGAAGGATCCGGGGGATTGTAGGCCTGCAAGGACAAGTCTTTTTCGGTATAGATGCGAACCACACTAGTTCCACTATCAATATTCACTAAATCCGATAATTTGACACATTGGGTCTCCGGATCGCACATCGTGTCTTTTTGATAATCCGGTGCGGACGTGTTGTCTACAATCAAGACGATTTTTTTCAACAACTCGGTGATTTGGGTATCGGGTGTCACGACCCCCGAGTAAAGGCGGTCATTCATTGTGGCCTTGATGATACTCGCAATAGCATTGTATCCTCCAGGTAAATTGGTGCGAATGCGCAATTGTAAGAAGAGGGGATCATTGGGATTGGGCGAGGTATCGGAAAAGGCATTGGACATAATGGTCGACAAAACGCCTTGGAAAGACAAAGCGGGAGGTGCCGACGTAAAATGCGTATACGAAGCGTCAGTGGTTGATTCGGAATAGGCCACGATGGGAACATTGTCTTTGATGTAGACCTCGAAATCGAGAAACCGGCATCCACGTGTCAAAACATACTTGATCATATTCATATTCATAAACCCGCCAGTGTAGGCACTGTTGAATGACGATTTGATGACAAAATTGCGGAGACTGTTGTCTTTGCTGACATCAAATCGGGCATTTCGAATTCCCGAACCCAGTGTATTTTGAATACGGGTCAATTGGCTTGTCTGGGCGGCACTTGGGGTGTCATCATAGGGTGGAGTTGCTACGGTTGTCTTGGATCCCTTTTCTTCCATCCGTTTGTTGACCATTCGCACAATAATGTAAAAAAAGAGAAGGGCGATCACTGATATGAAAACATAGGAATATATGGATGATTTTTTCATTATTTTACTAAATGCGAATAGTAGTATACAATAGATGGATACTTTGTTTCTTTTTTTGGTACTACTAGAGCAAAACATTAGTTTATGACAGTAATGTTTTGCTGATGACGACTGATGGCTTTACAAAACCAATTCTTTTTCTAAACACGTCAGTATGGAAGCATTGGATCGATTGATCCAATGTTGGGGAATTTCATAACGATCATCTGATCCCAGTTCAATCTTGGTCGGTGCCTCTTGTCCACCCAATTCACCCAGTTGATACACTAAAGGTTTGCGTAATGCATAGACATTGTAATATGGCTGAATTTGTGCAGTATAAATGTCCCAAATCATACCCGTAAAATAGGATTCCATCAGACATTTTTGAAGTGCGATCACTCCACTCATCGAACATATCATTAGTCCGTGCAATGAAAGCATATTGAATACACGAACAATGTTATCATCAAAGTTTCGATAATAGAGATCGTGACAGTGTGTGGAATAGTCATTTACTCCATAGTAAGATAATCCCAAGAAAAGCCAGTCCGCATTGTCCGGGATTTCTACACTCTCGGGGAATTCGCGGTATTTTGTCACATCGTCTTCGAACAAACCAAACGGTTGAAACGGTTTTCTCGGATCTTGGTTTTGAATGGCCAAGTCCAAGATTCTGGAAAACCCGGTCACGCCCGATCGCGTCTTTTCGATTCCAATAATGGGATTCACTTCGGTGACATCCAAATCGGCGAATTCTTGGAGAAAGTGCTGACGACGGGTTTCATTGTTACACGTCAAAAAATAATACTTGGTCTTTTTCAAATCGATACGCATTGTCTTGGTATATATAGATATAGATATACAAGTCGCAGCCCATTTATATTCCTTTTTTTTTTATTTGTATATACTATAATACGATCCAATGGAACATTATTTTGTTGGAAAACGAGCAAAACCGAGTTTTTTAGTCTCCGTGCAAAAGACAAAAAAAAATGTAACCATTTACAAACCGGACGGTGCTAGCAAAAATGAAGAGTTTTTTGAAAAGTACTATCTTGGACAAGTGTTAGTGGAAACGAAATATAGTGACATTATTTTTATCAATAAACCCGTCAAGTTCAAAAATCACTACGAATATGTTCCTGAAATCATTTTGAAAATAAAGGGCAAATACTATATGGTTTCGGATAAGATGAAAGAGTTGTTATAGGAGAGAGTTTTACAATCGCAGATCAATGACCGGTCCAAAAAATGTGTATTCGAGTAAAAACAATATAGGCAAATTCCATCTTTGTATTTCACACATACTCCGACCGAATCTTTATCAACATAGTATAACATAATGCCCGGAGGATTATTCAATCTTGTCTCAGAGGGATCACTCAATCAAATATTAACTGGAAATCCGTCGAAAACATTCTTCAAAGTGACCTATGCAAAATATACCAATTTCGGACTGCAAAAGTTTCGACTGGATTTCGACGGTATGCGCGATCTTCGATTGACGGAACCTACTAAATTAACTTTCAAAGTGAAACGCTATGCCGATTTGTTAATGGATACTTATTTAGTCGTTACATTGCCCAATATTTGGAGTCCGATGTGGAGCCCATCGGCACAAACTGGCAATCAGTGGTCGGGTTATGAGTTTCGATGGATTGAACATTTGGGATCAATGATGATTTCGGAATTGGAAATCTTGTGCGGTTCGCTCCGTTTGCAGAGATACACTGGACAATACTTGCATTCAATGGTGGAGCGCGATTTCGATGTCACTAAAAAGGAAATGTTTTACCGAATGACGGGACACACCGACGAATTGAACGACCCCGCCAACACGCAATCGCGCGTGAATGGCAACCCCAGTTTGGCCAATGTCTATCCCAATGCCTATTTTACAACGAATATCTTGGGCGCGGAACCCTCCATTCGTGGAAGGACCCTCTATATTCCCTTGAATCTATGGTTCAATCTCGATTCCCGTTGCGCCTTTCCTTTAGTCGCTTTGCAATACAATGAATTGACGATCAACGTTACACTGCGACCGATTCAAGAATTGTTTCGCGTACGTGACGTGTTCAATGCGGCGGGTGGATACCCCTACGTCCGTCCCGATTTCAATCAGAATCAGTTTCAATTATACCGGTTTTTGCAAACCCCGCCCGCCATTGATTTGTCCGCACGAAATTATCGATTGCAGCCGACATCGTGGAATGCCGACGTACATTTGATGGCAACCTATGCATTTTTATCCCAAGAAGAACGCGAAACCTTTGCCTCGCAAGACCAAGTCTATTTAGTCAAAGATGTCTTTGAATACGATTTCTTGAATGTCGTGGGAACGTCCAAACTGAAACTGGAGTCGTCCACGGGCTTGGTATCAAATTGGATGTTTTACTTGCAACGGAATGATGCTTATCTGCGAAACGAATGGACAAACTATACCAATTGGCTCTACAACAATCGATTATCGACGAACCTGACCTTTAACGCAAATTCGCGAAGATTCATAACGGGAAATTTTAGTCAAATCAACCAAAAGGATATTTTGCTGACATTGGGCATTTTGCTAAACGGCGATTATCGTGAAAACACGCTGAATGGAGGCATATTTCAGTACATTGAAAAGTATACGCGCACACCGGGATCGGCCAAAGATGGACTCTATTGTTACAACTTTTGCTTGAATACGGATACCTTGGAATATCAGCCATCGGGGGCCATCAATATCAGTAAATTTCACACGGTGGAATTGGAGGTGCAGACGTTTTTGCCACCATTGGATACCACCGGTACTCGTGTGAATATAAGTTGTAACACGGTCAATGGATCGCGGGTACCGGTTTCCATCACGGAAAAACCGGCTTGGGCGATTTACACATATTCTTTCAATGCACACATTATGGAAGAACGATACAATGTGTTGTCGATCATAGGGGGCAATTGTGGTTTGATGTATTCCAGGTAAGGGAAACCAAGGTTCTGGCCGCCCAAAGGGCGGCTGACGGTGGAGACGCCTACGGCGTCTCGCCCCTTATGATCCCATCCTTCACATTTATGTATAGGAAGCCCGCTCTGCGGGCTTCCGTACATCAAGGTTATAGAACGACATTATAATAGATACATTCATACCTTCCTGTCATTTCTAAAAATTTTTTATAGGCACGCCTTGGCAAAACATTACTTTCCTAGAGTTATGTTTTGCAAATATAGAATAGTTGAGCGGGTGTATGTGTAACGAATAGCGGCTCTAGGAAAGTATATAATTATAATAGGGTATTTATGAATGTATCTGTTATAATGTCGTTCTATAACCTTGATGTACGGAAGCCCGCTCTGCGGGCTTCCTATACATAAATGTGAAGGATGGGATCATAAGGGAAACCTTGGTTTCCCTTGGAATAATGTGTTTATACTATAGGTAAAAAATAAAAACAGTATTTATCTACTATGTCAACACAATGGATCAAACCAAAACCAAAAGCAAATACCAAAGAAACATTTGTTGATCAGAAAACCCAAGAAGAAGAGAATGGGATCAATGGGATCAATGGGATCAATGGAATCGATTCAATGACCAAGAAAATGAAAAAAACGCTACAAAAAAGGGTTTTAGAACCACGACCACCTACCTTTGAAGCATTTGAAAACATTTACAGTCCAGGTACAATCGATGTAAAAACCGCAATGAGAGCGTCCCAAGGATCAATACAACAAGATATGACAACCGACAAGTCCGCAAAATTCACGGGTGACACCACGCCCGATTCAGACTTTAAACAAAAGGTACTCGATGTTAAATCCCAGTTTGTCAATGATATGACTTCGGAAATGAACGATATGAAAGACCGAATGACAAACAAAAACAGTGTTCAAGCGGCAAAAGACAAACTTGGTTCTATGATTTCTAGTACAATGGACAACATCAGTAGTATGACAAATATTGATACTTTGGCATCGGGCATTTCCACCTACGGGATTGATAATTTGTATTCTGCACTTAATGATACCGCGGATACATATGGTTTTTTCGACAAACAGAACAATCAATACATAGACAAGAGCAAACTTAACAATGCTGTCCAAGCCATTACTAAGATTATCAAAAATACAGTGATTATTATTTTGAACATTTTTATGAAACTGATTGTCTATCTGTCGTTGATCAAACAATATGTAATGTACATCATCGTGACATTCAATTTACACATTCAAAATGTTGTACAAAAAATATCAAATGGTCTTACCCAAAATACTGCGACAAAGACTGAAACGGACACATTTCAAAGTCAAATACAGCAATTCGTTTTGTTGCTGTGTCTATGGATTTATGTCTACAACTGGTATTTTGTCTCCATCTTTGTCAAAAATGTCGACAATCTGTTGTATACGTTCAATCCAAACATTATATTCAAAGGTAGCAGTTACACGTTTTTCTATAAATGGTTTTCTCCCGCTTTCCGACCCACCGAATCTTTGCACAATTTTATTACGGGAACGGGGAAGTGGATGGACAGTCGAATGAGCAAAACCCTTATTTTCGTCATTTTTATGTTGGTATTTGCCGTTTTGATTAGTGCCAATCTGCCAGCTACATTGCTTGCCAGTTTTTTCAATTCACTGCATTTCAAATATGGTGCATCGCTAATAACTGCCTACATCATTTTGAGAGTTTTGAGTGCTGGTATTTTCTTGTATATATTTGAAACCAGTGCACCGTTTGAAGCAGCCGTAACAGGAGGATTGAGTATGATTCTTACAATTTTATTTTTCCTTATCATCTATTTGCCGTGGATGATTTTGGTCAATGTACCCTTGGCGATGGTCATTTTCTTTGGCTATTTGCTCTTTCATTCATTCTTGGCCATTCCCTTTTATTCGATGAGTAAAACATTCCAAAACATTGTATCGATTTCCAAGGATTTTACACGATCGTCGGAAGTATTGATGATGGAGAATTCCAATAGTTGCGACGAACCATCACCATTCACGTGGAAGGGCTTTCGACTCAGTATGTTACCTACCTATGTTTATTTGTATGGAAAGAAATTCATTCACACGGTCTATGTGTATATTTTTGAACTCATTTTCATTATTGTTTTGCTAGGAGGAATCAACTTGTACACCAAAAAGATCCAAATAACACTTGTCGAAAAAGGGGTGAATATGACCAAGATTATTCTGAAAGACTGGTTCAAACAATTGTTTGTTTGGCTGATTTTAATTAATGTTTTGCTTTTGATTTTGCTGGGGTTCCATATTTATTACAAAAACATAATGTTGAAAAAAATGACGAATGAACCTAATATCAAGGGGGGGGTGAACCTGCCTGGTAAAAAACCATCATTGTGGGAGGCTATTGGGTCATTGGTCCAAACAAAGACTCCTCAACCAAATGGTACTGCGACAGTGAACGGTTCTCCTAATACGGGTCCCCCTAGTCCTGGCACAACCCCTGGCCCTGTCAATGGTCCTAGTCCTGGCCCTGCCCCTAGTCCTGGCACGACCCCTGGCCCTGTCAATGGCACAACCCCTGCCCCTAGTCCTGGCACACCCCCTGGCCCTGTCAATGGCACAACCCCTGCCCCTAGTCCTGGCCCTAGTCCTGGTCCTGGCCCTGCCCCTAGTCCTGGCCCTAGTCCTGGTCCTGGCCCTAGTCCTGGTCCTGGCACAACCCCTGGCCCTAATCCTGCCCCTGGACCTAATCCAGCCTCTGGTCCTGGCCCCGTCAATGGTCCTCGGGGTCCTACCAAGAAGACTAATACCCAGAAGAGGAGCCAGATTAATGGTAATACGGGTGTTTTTTCTAACCTTCTTGCTGGGTTGTTCACACCATAATAGTGTTACTGCAACCTCTCGTTCTACTTATTGTTTATCTAGAACCCGGTTCAACAAAACGAAATAATTTATCATCTAGGTACAAAATCACATATCTAATTCCAAAAAAAAGAACTAGATATGAATCAATATTCGGGTGCGTGTTTCTTGAACAAACACCCCTGTTTTGGCAAATTCACGATGGGAATAATAATGTTGGGATCTTGCACGCTGCAATTCTCCAACCATATTTTGATAATACAGAAATTCTTCTTGGGCGAAATCGTGATACCATTCAACAAACCACTGTATTTTTTGTCTGTACACAACGTATCTCCACACAATGAGTAAAAAAGCGTCTTCCATACCAAATGGACCTGTTTATTCGGTACTTTGAACGAAAAACACCCGCCATTTCGATTCTTCGGATCCTCCCACATCGGGGTAACCCCTTCGCGCATCACAAACAACATACAATATTTGACAATGTTTTCGGACATTGCCTCATTGATCGATATCAATTGTTCGGCATTTTCTATTTTGGTGATGATAGGTTTGTAACTGCTCAAATCCCAATTTTTATCTTGTGGAAGATGGTAATACAAGTTCCATTTTCCACTCAATTTATGGTATTCCGACATTTTGTCTACTATATCACGTTTATACATTTATATAGACAAAACATCTTTATATTTGTTCTACCGAATCCCTTTTTCTCTGGATCTCACAAAAGAATCTATTTTACAGATGCGCCGGTTTTCTCAAGACACAAATAATTCGTCGATGTCAACGTATGTATATTGATATTCGAATCGACAATCTCCAACGTATAGTTTGCATCAAAGACGAAAAAGGGGTGCTGGTATTCCAAACAACGGCGAACAAATGCCGACGAAAACAGTTCATTTCCGACAATCATCATTTCCGAGGGGACGTTTAACTGTATGGAATCGTGCATCTCCGGATGTTTGTAAAACGTATTCAATATTTGAAACTCCGAGGGTTCCATCACATCTTCTTCCTCTTCACCGGTTGCATTCGTCTGTTTTCGAAATCGGCGTACTTTATACGTACCATTTGTTTTCATCACCGTTATGCTGTCTCGTAAAACTCCCGTATCCTCGAAATGGAGGGATTCGTTGAACACGCGTTCATCGCGAGAATGAATGGGACGGTCATACACTTGCAATGTCTCTACATAATGACTATTTAGATAGTCCTCATAATTTTGCACAGTACATAGGGCGATCCAATGATCCGCGGTCGGTTCCTTTGACTCGATCTCCATCGCAAACAACCATTTTTGGAAGTGGGCAAATCGGTCGATGATTGGACGCAGGCAATCATACTCTTCATAGATATCCGCGATGGTTTTTTCACAGAATAAGCAAAACTTGCTATATGACCAAATGGTTCGGACCGAAACCTCCTCACATAAAACATATAGAAAATTGCCCGTCCACACATAGTAATTGTTTAGCATTTCAAACACACTTTCAAATAGTGAATGCATATAAACGATGTCGGATCGCATTTTTCTTTCTTTCTTTCTTGGAGATAGACGCCAAAAATGTTTATATTCTGATCGAAGAAAAATATAAAAGGGTGTCGCGGGGAATTCAAAAGGGAATGAACCAAATTGCGCATATCTTTTATATTAATCTGGACAAACGAACGGATCGACGGGGCGAAATCGAGCAAGAATTGGAAAAAATGGGGTTAACCGCGGAGCGATTTCCGGCCATTGAGGTCGCACCGCCGATGGGTATTTTGGGCTGTGGCAAATCGCATTTGCAGGTTTTGAAGATGGCCCGGGAACGCGGGTATCCCAATGTCCTGATCTTGGAAGACGATTTTATGTTCTTGGTCGATCGCGACGAATTGGACGTTGAAATCCAGCATTTGTTTGATTATATTAACACAGAACATCGCGTCGATGTGTGTTTTTTGGCCTATAACTTGAACAGGAGCGAGCCCGCCGAAGGATCCGAAGATTTGATTCGTGTCCGATATTCTTCTTCGGCGTCGGCGTATATTGTGAACGCGCACTATTACGATACACTGATTTCTCTTTATGAAGAGGCGATGCCGCTACTCGAACAGACCCAAATGCACTGGATCTACGCGAATGATCAGGTTTGGCAGGGATTACAACAATCCGATCATTGGTATTGTTTTTCTAAACGATTAGGAAAACAACGGGACGGCTTTAGCGATAACAGCCAAGAATTTCGATCCTACGAATGTTGACTCGATTTTGCCTTTTATTTTGCCCTTTTATTCGATTTTGCCTTTTTATTCGATTTTGCCTTTCTTTTGCGGGTCTTTTCTTTTGGTAATTCAGTGGGTGAACTAACCGTCGGCTCTATTTTTGGAGGAGTCACCTGAATTCGACGTCGTTTCGGTGAAAGTGGCGATTTACTTTTCTTTTTTACTTGTGTTTCGGTTTCTTTCAATGGACGTTTACCACGTTTACTGCGTAGATAAATCTCAAATTTTACAAAGCCGTTGTCTCGAATATATTGGTCAATTTGCGCTCCACGATAAAACAATTCCTGTTGAGGATCTATAAGGATCGGCTCTCCATTCGCTAATACAGCTAAAATAGCAGCGTGTCCTAATATTCCTGGGCCTCGTAATAAGTCTAATATAATGGCGTGTTTGGGTTCAATATCCTCTATTAGTTCATCGATAATATCTTTATTAAATTCAAACACGTTGACTATATGATTTGTAAGTGCACGTTCGTTTTTCAATATCTGCAATTGCATCGCAGGAACGTAGAATTTTGCAAACTCAGTACCGGTTTGGAGTTCATTTAATTTCCTTGCTTTTTTTTCCGCAGGAGATCGATCAATCAAATCGAAAAAGTGTGCTACATTGATCACACAATCGGTTGCTTTGTCTTTTGGACATTCCTTATCCAGACGTGACCACTTGCTTAATTGTTCATCAGTGATCTTCCATTTACTGATTACATAATCTTTTTTTAGATTCCTAAACTGTTGCAAATTCATATCTTATATAATTGTTATATTTTTACCTCCGAAATCGATCTCTTTTATCTTGTACGTGTTCTCATTGTACGTGTTCTCATTGTACGAATTGTCCGCGGTGTTCGCTTATTTCCACTGCGACTACGTCCACTGTGACTACGTCCACTGTGACTACGTCCACTGTGACTACGTTTCTTAGGATGTCCACTACGATGTTCGTAACGGTGTGCTGCATCTTCAGCTGCTACCCTTTTGTAATCCTTTGATTTCGCGTATTCATATAGGGCGGCGCTTATTCCTCGAATGGATCTTGCTTCATCGATAGCATCGATGTCGGGTCTTTCATAAAATCGGGAACTGTGTGTGTAAAATGAAGTTTCCCAACCATTTCTGCTATCTGATGGCGGCGACTCAGTAATCATAAACCTACATTTATATTCTCCTGCGTATACTTGCAAAGGTTCTTTTTCGAGAAAGTTTCCTTTGTATTTTAAGGTTCTAATACCATTACCTGAATTAACCCGTGTTTCAATCAAGTAGTTTTTTCCAGAAACTAAATCTTCTGCTTGAACCAACGTTAGTATTGGATTGATTGGTGGCAAATAGGGGTTTTCCATTTGTATATATTGTATACATTCGTTAGAGATAAACATAAAGACAACCTTCTAAATAAAATCATAACTTTTAGAGACGGTAATGGAAAGTTATCGCATTGACGACGACGATGTGGATATGCATCACTCCGAACAAGAATATTTCAAAAAGTTTGATTGGTTGGCCGATTCGCTCCCTCCGCCCCAG
>Ga0114959_10002713_pt1 | contig 14295 bp, 19 predicted proteins | sample C_130625_EF_Meta_FD_87317 | JGI IMG/M metagenome (GOLD analysis project Ga0114959, IMG submission 87317) | Freshwater microbial communities from Lake Croche, Canada to study carbon cycling - C_130625_EF_MetaG | ecosystem: Environmental > Aquatic > Freshwater > Lake | place: Lake Croche, Canada...
CATTATCTGCTCCCATGCGTCTTGGAGCTAGTATGGATGGACCGGGTCTGGGTTATTATAAGGGATATTTTGCTGAGGTTCTTATCTATAATAGAGGGCTTAATTCAACTGAGCAGACTACAATTGAAAATTATTTAAAAGCAAAATGGAATGTTTAAGAATCTGCTGCCTGCGTGGCCAACTCATCAGCCAAGTTATTTCCCTGTGCCTCATATGAGTTTCCGGTTTGGTGCCCCTTCACGTGCTTTATGATGAGCAGTGGCTTGATTTCTTCATAGAGGTTAACCATAGGCTCAATAATGTCCAAATGTAACACCGGTTTTCCATCCGCTTTCTTCCAACCCTTCTTCTTCCATCCAGCAGCCCAAACTGTAATACAATTTATAGAATACATACTGTCTGTATAAATTGTAGTCACGGCCTGTCTTTCTTTTGTTATGCGAAGGGCATGATAAAAAGCCTGAAGTTCCGCACGTTGATTTGTTTGCGGCTCATTTGGCTGTAGTTTTTCTGAAATTCGCTTGAAAACATATCCATCCAAGAGAACTGCTACGCCGTAGCCTGCCCGTGCTCCTTTTTGCCCATTGCCTCTAGCAGATCCATCACAAAAAATGTCAGTTTTCATTGACCCTACTCTATTATGAGTCGGCGGGTTTAGGTTTGTCTTCAGGTCAAGGCCTCCTTAGGCTAGCTTCTTTATAGAAGAGCCTTCTTAATCTTTTCGGCTACAGCAGTGTCATTTGAAGGCACACACGTCAAGCAGTGATAATAATACGAGGTGGCTGACTTAGCCGCCTTTCCATCCTTGCCTCCCCCGCCACAGTGCTGACAGCACTTATTAGGCCTATACTCCTCTATCCAGTTCGCGTGGTTTCTAGCAAGATGTGTCTTCAGGTTTCCCTTATTCGTAGACTTAACCGGACAGAAGGGGCAATCATAATTCTTCAGCATATTAGCTGACTGGGTGTGAAGAATCAACTTATCCGCGTGGTTGTTCTTAATATGTTGGTCCAAGAGACCCTTCTGATAAGTTGAATAGTTATCACAATACTTACACACGTGATCCAGTGTCTTCTCATGGATACGCTTAATATGGTAGTGCATCGTGCTAGCCTTATCTGCTGCTACACGGTGAGTACATAGATTACAGCAGATTTCTTGATTGTTGTTACGATGATACATTTGTCGTGGGTAAAAGTCGCGGGTTTTGCGGTTTCAATTTTTTGCGGCATAGCGGCGGTTTAAGAGTAAAGGCCAAAGATAAGACAAAATGAAGATCGCAATTGTAACACTCTGTATTGGTCCGGATTATACGCGGGCGATGGAATTAGGCTTTAAAAGCAAGCGGGAATATGCGGCCAAGTGGGGATATGATTTTATCCTCGGTGGAGAGGAATTCTGGGATCGGACAAAACCAATTCCGTGGTCCAAGATTCCGTTTTTTCAGTCTGTGCTAGATAAATACGACTGGATTTGGTTCTCTGACGCGGACAGTCTTGTGACAAACCAAGAGATTCGGTTGGAGGATTTGATTTCGGGAATCTTTGGTTCAAATGTGGGGAAGGACGCAGCCTGGTGGCTAGATGGCTGCGGCAACATTAACAGCGGGCAGATTCTGGCACGCGGATCCTCTCCTATTGTTAAGCGTTGGCTAAAAGAAACGGGTGAACAGACCGACCTATTGTATCACGGCTGGTGGGAGAATGCTGGAATGATTCGGGTCTGGCAGCGGGATGCGGAGATTCAAGCAGGTATTGAACTTCGCAAGGACTATAAGTGTATTAACGCCTATCTATTTCCGACTGAAAGCCGTGAACCGTGGCTTCCTGGAGATTTTTGTCTCCATTTGGCTGGTGTGTATGAACCCAATAATATTCACCGTTTTATGAAATATGCTTTGGTCTGCGTAGCTAACGGGACTAAACCGGATATGTCCTTAATGATGGAGTGGATTAAGAATCCTCCTGCTTCATTAAAAGATGCGGGCTTATAGTAGAATGGATGCCCATTTTTATGTCGCACTGGCACACGCACTTGTAATTGCTCCCGCACTAATCTATATTGGCTTGGCCCGTGAAAAGTTACCTGCGTCGGCGTATCTGGGTATTGGTGCGACGGGTATCGGTATTTTCTTCTATCATGCCTATAAGTTTTATAGCAGAGCCGACTACGAAAGTGGCTGGATTAATTTAATCCATGTTTTGCTAGTTGCCCCGCTCTTGATGGTGATTGGCTGGTACGGAAAGCAGACTAGCAGACGGTTCTTTGAGATGCTGCTTATGCTGGGTTTTGCTGCTTTAGGCTACCACGGTCTAACTATTGTAAAGACACTTTCAAGTCAAGCAGAGTAAAATTATGGACAGACGATAGGGGGAATGAAATGGGATAAAATAATTTTTATATGTATTGCACTTGCTGTTCTTTCATTCTTTGTGTGGGAAAGACCATCTCAGATCTTATGGAGACCACGAGCAGAACTTGATGCCTTACCGTATTGGAATGAATCTGATATTCATGCTCCCACTGTTCCGGGAAAGTGTATTGTCTGGATTACGAATGGCTATCCGCCCTATTGGGCTTCCGGCAATGAAATGTGTACGCACGCCATGAACCTGGCTTTGTTAGCAAAGGGTCACGAAGTCTGGGTAGGTGTTCCCGGTTTTCCGCCTGTAGTTCATGAAGGTGTCCGTTGTTTTGATTTGCGTGACCGGAATATGCTGAATATCTTGCTGCCACGAACGCATGTTATTGGAGCATGTACACTGATCTATAAACCGGCTGCTGTTAAACTAGCAAAGAAGTTCCAAACGGCTTTCTTGGATTGTATTCATACGTATGCTATTAAACGTACATACTGGAATGACTTGGGGCCACTCGGTGACCGCTTCTGGGTAGTTTTCAATACGCATTGGATGCGGGACTACTATAAAGATGACTGGAAGGAGCACTCTATTATGCTTCATCCACCCGTTGACTGGAAAATGTATTATATTCCCGCCGAGCAACGCAAACCGGTCTTTGTTACACTCATTAATTGTAACATGAATAAGGGGGGTAAGCACTTAGTAGAGATCGCTAGCAGAGCCCCCGACTTTAAATTCATGGGTGTGCTGGGCGGCTATGATAAGCAAATACAGACAACTGCCTATGAGAATTTAATGTATTATCCGCACACACCCAATATAAAGGCAGTATACGAGAAGACTTGGGTTCTGCTAGTGCTGAGCGAATGGGAAACCTACGGACGTGTGGCGATAGAGGCAATGTCTTCCGGCATTGTTGTTATTGCGTGCCCTCTGACGGGTATTAAAGAAGCGTGCGGTGATGCTGCTATTTATCACGAACGCGATGACATTCCTGGAATCATAGGAACTCTTCGTAAATTGAAGTCGGATATCAAGTTCTATCAGGAAATGTCTAACAAGGGTATTGAAAGGGCAAAAAGCATGAATACTGCGGAAGATGTTGAGGTATTCTGCAGTTGGTTTGACGAGAAGGTTGTGAAGAGCAGCGTACCTCTGGAAAGTCGGCGGCCAGCTGGGTTGGGTCTTTTAGAAGATTGTTTGCCAAAGGAGCAATCATAAAAATCTTGGCCCTTAATATAAATGCCCGCTACTGGATCTAAGGCTCAGGTTTACCACGGAACGGCGGCCCACACGAGCGGCGGCCTCACGAAGAAGGACCTCGTACTCAATAAGCATGGACGCATTGTAAGCCGCCGCAAGATGATGCTCGGTAAGCGTGCCGTCAAGCACTTGTTCGCGTCTGGCTACAAGCCGAAGAAGGGCACGTTCAAGCTCTTCCACAAGGGCACGCGTCGCGGTACGCGTAAGGGCGGCAAGCGTTTCTTCTAAAAACCGAAGCGTTTCTTTTGAAACCAAAGCGTTTTTTCTACACTAATTAAAGTTTGTACGCATTATCAATTAATAATGGATAGTGCATATTTTAATTTAAATTTTGATATAACAGTCGCAACTGTTTTGTGCGTAATTATGCGTAATAATTGGAGTGATAAAGGTCATCCCAATCAAGATATGGCATGGCATAATTATACAATATTATACACAGAGCTTCTACGTAATTTCAAACCTAAGCGAATTTTTGAAATGGGGTTAGGTTCAAATAATCCAAATATCCCATCAAATATGGGTCCTAATGGAAAACCTGGTGCTTCTCTTTATGGTTGGAGTGAATATTTTCCCGAAGCCAAAGTCTATGGAGCAGATATTGATTATGAATGCTTATTTTCAACTGAAAAAATCAAGACTTTTTATTGCGATCAAACAAATCCAATAAGTATTCAAAAATTATGGAACCAATATGAACTCTTAGAAGGTTTTGATTTAATCATTGATGATGGCCTTCATTCTTTGGAAAGTGGCATAATATTTTTTGAGAATAGTATTCATAAATTAAATATTGGGGGCTACTATTGTATTGAAGATATTCGTACTAATGATTTAGGCTTTTGGGAATTACAAATTGTACAATGGAAAGCAAAATATCCTAATCTAAAAATTAGCAGTTTTGGAATTATTAATAAACTTAATAAAAATGATAATAATATGATAATTATTCGTAAAGTAGAATAGAGGATGGCTGCGGCTGGAAACCGTGTCTTTGCTCGTGAAGCAATGACACCCGATATAGCCATGGAGATCTTCACACAGGGTCGTGGTATAGCCGCATGTATTCCTCCCGAAGGTGTGCGACCATATTTTGTATTCCTATTTGGAGCACCTGGTTCTGGAAAGTCCTTTGCTCGTAATCACCTTTCAAAAATTTTAGGGCGGGAGTTGCCACCAGCAGTAGAAATATCAAATGATGCTTTGGTGGAATCACTGCTACCATTCCGAGAAAATACAGAGGCAAAAGGTGCGGAGGCTCGGGCTCGGGGTGAAATCATAAATACACAGGGTATTTGGACACGGCATGCTAAATCCAAGAATTTTGGGGGTCGGAGCCTAATTGATTATACTCAAAGTATCTTGGATGCTTCCATTTCTGCTCGGGCCAACATTATCTTTGAGGGTGGATTAACTGAAGCAAAATTCCATGAAATTCTTAAAAAGTTAGGTGACTACCAAGGAAATATCTTCTTTGTTCGTCTAATGACTCCTGTGGGTAAAATTATGGAACATCTATCGACAAGGGGTAATGCGTACATGACACGATCACCGCCTTTTTACCGTTCTTTATCACCAAAAGTTTGGGCTGTTTTATTTAAGCAAAATAATGAATTCTTTATGAAAGTAGTTGCTCCTGCTGCTGCTGCGGGTGCTCTAGCAGTTGTAGAAGTTGATCCTTTTTCAACTATGGAAGTAGTTGAGCGACCTGGTGGAGGAGGAGGAGCAGGAGCAGGAGGAGCCAAACGAACACGTAAACGGCGAAGCTTTCACCGGAAAACGAGAAAAATTTGAATATGTCTTTTCCAAAAAAAACATCTAAATGCCTATATATTATAAGGTTGTTAGAGGTTATACAGCAGAAATGTCAAAGTTTGAGGAGGAAGTTGCTGGATACTTTGTGAATGGCTATATTCCAGCAGGAGGTGTCTGCGTTTATGACGGACAAATCTTTCAAGCAGTAGCTCGGAATACTGATATGGGTCCAGCCCCCGGAACTAGACCCCAGTCTATTCCAACAAGGCCGCAAATGAGCGAAGCCAGCTACCAATCTGCGCCTTCAACAACGCCTCGTTAGGGGGCTTTGATTCTTCTGGTCTATACCAAAAAATACGCCATTTCCCTTCGCCATTTTTTGCTAGAACCAAGCCGAGTTTTAAGGGTGCCACCTGCTGTAAAAGTGTTCCGGCATCAATTGCTTTCATCGCAGGAAGAGCACGCATAATCTGCTGGAAAACCGCAGTCATCGGCTGAATCTGCTGATTAGGAATGACAGGAAAAAACATTGTATCCATTATGCCGAAATTAACCGTATTAAGTTGTGCTTCTGTTCTCTCAATTATGACCGAGCAACTGATACTAGGAATAACCTTCTGGAAAAATGTTAGAGCCTGCGGAGGAATTGGAATGTCCTGCGTGATGAAAAGAACAGCAGGTGCGGGAAGATGCTTAATAATAGAACAGATAACAGACCAATCCGGCATACTGGGATTCTGTAAAATATACTTCCAGTCTGTCAGGAAAATGGGCGACTTGTTGCTACCGCAGATTAACATTTTGGTCTGGACTGTAGAAGGTAGAAATTCATATGGAATCCATGTTGCTTCCGGTCTAGCAAGAATATATGTAATTGTTCCTTGAAGAAGACTGGAAAAAGCCTCTAGAGAAATATTCTCCTCTGTCATTAGTTTTTGTTTGTCGGCTGCTTTTATATCCCAGAATCAGATAGAGATGGATCTGCTGGATGTTAAACGGATTGGCCTAATTCTCGGGGTATGCTTATTCTTAGATTCTTTGTGGCTTGGTTCTCGGTTTTCATACTATCAGACTTTGTTCGCGGATATTCAGAAGTCACCGTTGACAATTCGATTTCTACCAGCTCTGGCTGTTTATATTCTGATTGCTTTAGCAATATGGTACTTTGTATTTCAGGTTGCTTCTGAAAGCATCTCCAAAGATCCTGCCAAAGCGTTTGTAGTCGGAGCCACATTAGGTTTCTCTATGTATGGTTTATATGATTTAACCAATTATGCCACACTCAAGGGGTATACGCTTGAAATGACTTTAGTGGATATGGCATGGGGAACATTCTTGTGCGGAACTGCGGCTGGATCAGCGGCGTATCTTCTCAAATAGTTTAACTATTTCAGAGGAGTTTCGGTCCAAGTGCGAATTGAACGCACGACTTTTCGGTTAACAGCCGAATGCTCTAACCAACTGAGCTATAAGACCTTTGTGAATGAGTCAGACTCCTTCACAATGTTAGTCTAGGCCTTTCTTTTTAAGTCTAAACGCACCTAGGTCGGCGGGTGTCCTACTTTTTTATTCCAGACTAGCCCCACTGAAGATAAACCGTCCAGCAATAATGTAGTAGGATTCCATTCACTATTCCAATTAAATTCACTGGCTCTATAATCATAAGGATATGTGTGATGATAATTATGCCATCCTTCACCAACAGCAACTATGCTTGTCAGCGTATTCTGTCGCGGAGATATTTTAGGATTATAAGGTGTTGATCCCCACATATGAGCCACACTATTTACACACCAAGTTGAATGGAGAAGTAATACCCATCTTAGAACTCCGAAATAGAAATATCCTATCCATGCGGAATTCCACGCATAATGTCCGTACAAGGTTGGAAGAATAAAACAGAAAAGATGAGAAAGAATAAAATAATATCTATGTTGAAACATTGCGATTTGGTCTTTTTTGATATCGTCCATTATTATCAAGGTGGATGCTTCACGAAATTTATCGGTTTTTCTGTAAAAGATCCAGCCTACATGAGAATACCAAAAACCATATTTAATTGAATGAGGATCTAAGTCTGTATCAGTATGTTTATGATGCATTCTATGGTCTCTTGTCCATTGATAAATAGAACCCTGATGAGCTGCTGAATTTGCCAACATGAAAACTAAACGAACAGGCCAAGCAGCCTCATAGGATTTATGAGACCAAAGACGATGTGACCCAGCAGTTATTCCTAACATTCCACTCATTTGTATTGAAAGTATTAGTTCAAGCATCAATCTCCAAGAAAAAATGGATGGAAGATGACAAAAAGCATAGACTGCTAAAATGTGATGAGAAGTCACATAAATAATATTTATATAATGAAGTTGTGTTTTCATTTCTATCCTATATTTATCTCGGTTTTTAAGTCTTGCTACAGAATAGAAAATGAAAGCGGTGGCTGTATTCAAAGGTGAAGGTGGTGTAACAGGAGAAACAACCCTTGAGGATTTCGCAGGTGGCTTAGTCATACGGGCAAAATTCACCGAGCTTCCCTCGCAAAGCAGAGGAGGACATGGCTTTCATATCCATTCCAATGGCGATTTACGCGGTGAAGGCTGCTTAGGTGCCTGTTCACACTATGAGAAGGGACCAAAAAGAAATCATGGTGGTGCTCCCGGCTTCGCGGGTGAAAGACACACTGGAGACTTAGGAAATATTAGCAGAGTAGGTCACACCTATAGTTACAAACTAGCAGGTGTCACTGTTTCAGATTTACTGGGCCGAACTCTAATTGTTCATGCTGATCCTGATGACTTAGGCAAGGGTGGTGAAGTTGATTCTCTTACAACCGGTCATTCAGGTAAACGCATCGCCTGCTCCCTAATAGGTCGGGCTGCTGATTGTGATGGTAAGAAGACACGAAAAGTAAGTCGTTAAATAGTTGGCTTGTACGCCCATTGAAGGAGTGCCTGCCTCTGTCTCGGTCTACACTGGAGATCTCCAGCAGTACAATTCTTACGCACAGCACCAGCGTGGCGTGTGAATGCTATCCAACGTTTCTTTTGGACTGTGTCCAATTCAGGAAGACGGCGGCCAATAAAGTACCGGCAATACCACTGAAACCACCCTTTGGTATCGGGATTTTTGCTGGACGAAAGGATATCATACTGTTTCCGTCTAGTTACTTTCTTGGAGGAAGGAACCCAGCCATTCAAACGCCATTGACTCAAGGGCAGACGGCTTTTGATTTTAAACATGTTTAGGTCGGGATTTACTTTCTCAGGGCTTAGTTTCTTTCTTGACAAAGCACCTTGGTACCATTCACGAGGGAACTCCGCAGTATCATTATTTATATACCGGCCTTCAAATGCTCCTTTTTCCAGTATCTGCTGGGGTGTTAATTGGGGTGCGAATTTACCGTCGCGGATTTTCCCATAGGGTTTACTCAGTTTATACGTTGTGTTTCTAGCACGAATGATGCGACCAGGGCGATACCATCCAATAGGTTTCGCCTTCGCGGCTTTTTGTGTTAGTTCTTTTAGCGTGATCGGCATCCCTACTTAGTACGGGTTTTTCTCTGCTTCCGTGCTTTTCTCTTCTGTGTCTTACGATTCTTACGCTTCTGTGTCTTGCGTTTCCGTCCTGATAACTGTCCGTTCCTAAAGAAGTTGTGATAAACGCCTGCTAAATTCTGAGGAGCCATTCTGCTGGTGTTTCCAAATAGAATTTGTCCAGTTCCTGAATTATAAGAAGACTGTGAAGCATTCGCATTAAGATTTGCTAGAGGTCGGCTTTCCGTTTTTGCCCCATTCATATTAATATTTTGGCTAGAAACCCTAGTATTATTAGTATAGACAGGATCTACGGCGTTCTCAATCTCCTCAGCAGCACCACCTGTTGCTAAACCCGCTTCAGACTCTTGGGCCTCTGGCTCTTGATACTCATTTACATTCATAGGCTGCTGCTCTTGCTCTTGCTCTTGCTCCTCTTGCTCCATCCTACTTATAAAATTGAAATTATTCCTGCTAGTAGCAAAGGGCATGGAGGATATTAAGGGATTTCTAGCATGGTTGTCGCCTGCGGAAAGAAGGGCTCATGAACTCGGTGCTCTAATGCTCGGAACATCATATGACGTAGTAAAGACGCACGGATATCAGAAGTATCTTGAAGCAATGCGGCTAAAAATTGAAAAGCCGCCAGTAGCAACGGAAAAACAAGCAGCAAACGCCGCCAAATGAATTCAACCCAAGAACTGCGATGGCATGAGACAAGTCCACTTAAAGAAATTTGTATGACGGTGTTTATGTTTTCATATTTCACTTTCCTGAAGACCTTTTATCCACCCATCTTCTACGCGATGTGCTCCTTCTTAGTTGTTGCAATGGTTGTTGCTATATCCCCGCAGAGATTAATTCTCCTGAATCTGTTAATCCTAGCAGTGGGAACCGTGGGACTCCTGACGGGATTTACCAGTGAATTATCAGGACTTAAAAATTTTCGCTCATTATAACATACACAACACTGGAGCATCTTCTAAAAACACTCCTGACCAAAAACAACGCTTTTTTTGTAGGTCATCGCAAAAACCTACAGAGCCAGTGGTCAACCTGGCGTTCCGTTTTACCCTACGTCAAGCCTTATTATGCCGTTAAGTGTAACAATAACCCGATTCTCATGGGTTCTCTAGCACAATACGGTAGCGGCTTTGATTGTGCTTCATTAAGAGAAGTCCGTGATGTTCGTCAACTTCCAACACCGCAAATTCCCATTATCTTCGCACATCCGTGTAAGATTATTGATGAAATTAGTGCTGTACAGAATTTGGATGTTAATACAACGGTGATTGATTCTCCGGAGGAAGTTGTAAAACTGAAGATGAACGGTTGGAAGGGGTCAGTGTTGGTCCGTCTGCTGGTAGACGATAAGGGTTCAAAGCAGCCCTTTTCTGCGAAGTTTGGTGCTCCCAGTGCGTGGTGGCCGGAGATTTGTCGGGAATTACAAAAGTATGAAATTCCGTGCTCTGGTTTCAGTTTCCATGTTGGTTCAGAGTGTGGGAAGCCGGAGAATTTTTATAATGCGATTAAGACAGGTTCCGAATTTCGGAATCTACTTTCTTCTTATCAGAGAAAGCCTATAGACACAATTGATATCGGTGGTGGATTTCTTTCTGGTGCTACCGAATTACAAGCATGTGCTCAAGAAATTAACCGGGCACGTAACCAGTTCTTTAATCCTACCACATCTCCTTTTCGCTGGATAGCAGAGCCGGGACGCTATTTTGCTTCATCATTTTTTACTTTGTATGTGCCCATTATTGGTAAGAAGCGTCGCATTAATGGTGAAGGATGGCGTTATACAATTAATGAAAGTATTTACAGTTCATTTAGTAATATTCCATTTGACCACCAGCGGCCTAAGCCTGTTCCTTTGAAAATGTTTGGAAGAATTGCTAAAATCTGGCCAGCAGAAATCTATGGCCGGACGTGCGATTCTGGGGACTGCTTAGGCAAGGACTTTATGATGCCCGAAATGGATGAAGGTGACTGGCTCAGATTTGACAATATGGGGGCCTATACAACAGTTACTGCGTCTGAATTCAACGGCTTTCCTAAACCGGAATTATATATTGAAGAATAGTAGAATAATAGAATGGCTCATCTTAGTCCTCCGAGACCGCCTGCTCCTGCTTTGGTCGCACCACCTGCTATTGTGCGTTTTCGCGGTGTTCCTCTTCTACCTGCGGCTGCTGGAGGAGCAGGTCTAGGTGGTGCTGCTCTTGGTGCTGCGTTTGCGGCTGTTGCTCCGGGTGCGGGAGGCCCTGCTGGTGGTAGCCCTGGTCGGCGTTCACGCAAGCAGAGGAGACAGAGGAAGCAGCGGAAGCAAAGAAAGCAGACTCGTAAACAAAAGCAACGGAAGAATTAGGGATGTGTTTTTCTCAATCAATGAGTTTAGCAATAGGTCTTGGAGGCATAATGCTAGGTTTATACTTTTTTACAATTAACAAATATGCCGGAATTGGCATTATGTACTTTGCTTTAATGGAGATTATACAGTTTTTTCAGTATGGCGTAATTGATAAATGCAATGATCCTTGGAATAAATTTCTAACAAATCTTGGCTACTTGCATATTTCCTTTCAGCCAGTGTTCTGGAATTTATGGCTTTTTGCTTTCGTCCAAAAACCCATGTGGATTTTCGTGTACATGTCTATTGTTGCTGGTATTCTCCTATTTTCCCGGATTTTTAATGTTAAAGATGAAGAACTCTGTGATACACGCAATGAGCCTCTCTGCGGCAAGAAGACGTGTGCTTTCACCGGCGAACGACATGTCGCATGGAATGTTCGGCTAAGAGCAGCAGGAGCAAATTACTACACTCCAAGTATTGCCCTCCACTTCTTCATGCTTTTTATTCCAACCCTTGTAACCTTTCAGGCAAAACCGATTATTGCGATGCTTTTAGCAGGTCCTTGGTTCGGCTTGCTTCTAACTAGTAATATCCACGAGGCTCCCGCAATTTGGTGTTATACTGTCATCGCACAGTTTGTGATTTCACAGACACTTCTTATGAAATAAATTTGACTATCAGCAAAATACTTAGGCACATACAGGAATATCCGAAATGCGTCTGTTTATTGTTGAATCACCCGCTAAATGCCAGAAAATCCGCTCTTATTTGGGAGATGGATGGAAAGTAATCGCAAGTATGGGACATGTTCGCGGCTTGGAGGAGTCCCTTGATGCTCTAGGCCGTGAAAGCGGTTGGAATCCGCGTTTTGAAGTTCTTAAGGGGAAGACAAAGGCGGTTAAGGAAATCAAAGATGCCGCAAAAGGAGCCACCGAAGTCTGGCTGGGAACGGACGATGACCGTGAAGGGGAAGCCATCGCGTGGCATCTCTGTCATCTTCTTAAACTTTCACCGGAGGCTACGCCGCGTGCTATTTTCCACGAAGTGACTGAGACAGCTATTCAGGCCAGTGTGGCAGATAAGAACAAGCGTTTGAACGGTCCCATGGTTCAAGCACAGTTGGCTCGGTCTATGCTGGATCTGCTTGTGGGTTATTCTATTTCACCTGTCTTATGGAAGAATATTGCCTATGGTCTTTCTGCTGGACGCTGCCAGACTCCCGCACTTCACCTTGTTTACGATAAGGAAATGGATATTGCTGGATTCGCTTCCAAGCAGTCTTGGACCTACGAAGTAAATTTCACACCGGTGGGCCTGGAATTTTCAATTCCGTGTGTGGGAACGTGGACTCCAACAGCTCTAGCAGAAGTCCGTGAATATTTGTCAGTAGTTCCTCCTGGGGGAAAGTTGATAGATAGTACCGATAAGCTAATGAATCAGTCGCCACCTCTGCCTTTGATTACTTCATCTCTCCAGCAGGAGTGTTCTTCAGTTTATCATATTGGGCCGAAGATGACCATGCAGATTGCCCAGCAACTCTATGAAGCGGGACATATCACATATATGCGAACGGATAATCCTGTTTTGGGTGGGGACTGTCTAGCAGAGTGCCGCGACTTTGTAGAGGGAAAATATGGGGCTCCCTACTTGAGTTCTTCTGGGCCAAAGAAGGCAAAGAAGGCGAAGAAGACTGAAAAGGAGGCGGTTGTTCAAGGAGCACACGAAGCCATTCATCCGACGCATATGGATCTTACATCACTGCCAACGGAGGAGACTTGGACTGACCAGCATAGGAAGGTCTATTCCCATATTTGGAAGCGAACGCTCCAGTCTGTCATGGCACCCGCACAGCAGAAGAGTAGGTCACTGGTCTTTCAGCTTGACGGGGCTCCTGAAAAGGAAACCTGGAAGGGTACCTTGTCAACATTGGTGTTCAAGGGCTGGAAGATTCTGAACGAGGAGAATGATAAGGAAAAGGATGAGCAGTTTGCTAAGACTGAGGGACTTTCTGCGGGAGTTAAGGCTAAGTGGTCGGATATGGTGGGGCGGCAGATTGCCACGCAGCCTCCTTCGCGATTTTCTGAGGCTCAACTTGTCCAGCAGTTGGAAGAGAAGGGTATTGGCCGTCCTTCCACGTTTGCTTCTTTGATTGCGACAATTATTGATCGCAAGTACGTTGAGAAAAAGACTAGCAAGGGTACTCCAGTGGACCTATATAAGTTGGAAAGGGTAGGTCCGAAGGGTGCTGTTAAGGAATCCACTGTAAAGAAGGATGTGGGCGGCGACAAGGATAAGATTCATCTGACATCATTGGGTAAGTCCGTTATTGACTTTGTGGATACTCGGTTTGCCGATATCTTTGACTACGGGTTTACTGCTGGAATGGAAGAGGACTTGGACCTTGTTTCTCATGGAAAGAAGGAACGCGTGGCAGTGCTAGATGGTCTTTGGTCCACAATGAAGGATCGTGTAGGAGCAGCAGCAACAGGACCAGCAGAAGGCACAGGAGCACCCTCAACAGGAGGAAACGCAAAATCAATCAAGGAATTTGCTTTAGAAGAAGGTGTTACTATTTCAATCGCAAATACAAAGAAGGGTGTTCTCCTTATCAAGAAGACACCGGGTGTAGAGAAAGCCGAGTTTGCTGCTATGCCTCCTACTGCTGATGCGGCTACAATAACACAGGAAGAAGCAGAGGCCCTGTTTACTGCGAAAACCGGAGACTCCCTCGGATTCCTAGATGAGATGCCAGTTTTCTTGAAGAAGGGACAGTATGGTCAGTATGTTGAATGGAATGGTATCCGGCAGTCATATAAGGAGGATACTGAGTTTGAGGCTTTGTGCGAACAACTTAAGAATAAGACTGGCGTATCACAGGCAACTGATTCTTCACTTGGAACTTTCTGCCGGAAAGTTGGGGATTATACGATTAAGCGTGGCCAGTATGGTCTCTTCTTCTATAGGGGCGGAGCGGCCAAGATGATCTTTGCTAAGTTTCCTGTGGCTTTAGCAGCAGAGA
>Ga0114959_10002715_pt1 | contig 14289 bp, 13 predicted proteins | sample C_130625_EF_Meta_FD_87317 | JGI IMG/M metagenome (GOLD analysis project Ga0114959, IMG submission 87317) | Freshwater microbial communities from Lake Croche, Canada to study carbon cycling - C_130625_EF_MetaG | ecosystem: Environmental > Aquatic > Freshwater > Lake | place: Lake Croche, Canada...
CATGCGTCTAGACCATGTTTCTTATGTGACTTCCCATGATCAACTTGCTGACACAGTGCAACGCTTAGGCTCTCGCCTCGGCAGCACATTCGTTGACGGCGGAATCCACCCACGATTCGGAACGCGCAACTTCACATGTGCACTTAAGAACGGCCAATACATTGAAGTTGTCTGCCCACTAGATCATCCAGCAACAGAACAAACACCATGGGGACAAGCTGTTTCAAAGAAAGCTAATGAAGGAGGCGGTTGGTTCACTTGGGTCTTTAGTACCGAAGATATCGAACCAATCGCAAAGAAATTTGGTCGCGAAGCCATTGAAGGCCATCGCACACGACCGAATGGCACAGATTTAAAGTGGAAGCAAATTGGTGTAAAAGAGATTGTAGATACTCGCGAATTCCCATTTTTCATTCAGTGGCTATCTGCAGATCACCCATCACAAGACGGGGCACCACTTGCCGAGATTGAGAAGATTGTTATTGCTGATAAAGAACAGCTTGCAGATTCGTGGTTTACAGAAGAAATTCTCGCCGCACTCGGTGATGTAGGTATCGAGTGGATGGATCCTTCAACAAATGATGATCAATCTGGAATTGTTGCAGTTTATCTATCCACGATGACTGGGATTGTGGTTCTAGAATAGGAGAAGCGCGAAGTCGCCATAATGAGATGGGCATGAGTCAGATGGCAAGTAATAGTATCCCTATTTTTTCTTGCGTTATTCCACTAGTTGAGAAACATGATTCTTACTTACCAAATATTTTCAAGACACTTGCACAGGAACAATCGTTAATTCACGAGTTAATTATTTCGCGAAGCGAGCTCAAAGATTCTGAAGTACCTAAATTTAACAAAAAATTGAACAACATTGCCAAGCAAACAAATTTGAATTGCCCAATATTTCTATGTTCATCTCCCAAGAAACGTAATGCCGCTCAGAATCGAAATGCTGGAATCGAAGTTGCAAAAGGTGAGTGGATAACATTCTTAGATGCAGATGATGATTATTCCCCAAGCCGCCTCTCGGCATTGTCCAATTATACAAATATAGAACCTAATCCAAATTTGCTGCTCCACTCATACTCTTACCAGGACGAACTGAGCGAGACACACGTGACCCCGAACCATTCGGGACTACTTGTCGAGCTTGCGCCATCGCGGACCAAAGGAAGCACAAACTTGGAACCAGTCGAGGGGTCGTTTATGGGTACTAGAATCCATCACGGCCACCTGACTGTGAGAAATGATATTTGTAAAAAGGTTAAATTTTCTATTAACAATCCCGGAGCAGAAGATGGGATTTTTTGCACAGATATAGCAAAAAATTATGGTTCCGTGTATCTAATCCCAATCCCATTATCAATTTATCGAGTCGAAAGGTCTGCTACTAACATATCGAAAAAGCGACATATGATTAAAAAATTTCTTAAAAAGTGTTTCGGACTGACCAGTTTCTAGCCAATTTTGCGGCGGGCTATGGTCAGTTCCACAATAAGCAAAACTAACTGCAGGCTTGAAGTTCGCCCCAATGCACCGCTGGACTTCTCAATTTGAAATAAGCTTTGTTGTGCTTATGAAAACAACGTTGTGCATAGCCCCAATTTTTGAGGTTTTGGAGGTCGGCAGATGTGTAAAACCATAGGCCAGTAACCACATCCGGACTCAATTGCCTTATTGAGTAATCATAATTCCATTTATTATGTCCCGGCCAGAATTCAAGTCCCTTTACGGGTCTCATGAGGGCTATTCTCCTGTCGTTTTTACCCAGTATGTCGACCATGGGGTTATCAAGGAAATAACTTGGGGCTCCAGCCCAAACTGTTGCAACAACTGCCCTGCGATCAATCACTTTAGCTAAGTCCACTGAATACTCACGCGTCTTAAAGTCTGCACTTGCACTGAACGCATTGCCACTTACCCAGTTAACTAAGCCAACTCCACTAGTTTGGATAAACATAAAGATCAATAAAAAGCTGGGAATTATGCGGAAATAGAAAATTCTAGCCGCGACAAAAAAGTAACTAATGAAGAATACTAGCAACAAAGCGAAAACTACAATAATGATCTTTAAAGCGACCCTCTTTTGAAAAGTTACTGGATTTGGAACCAAGGCTTGGAGAACAGCGAAGCTCGAAATAACAAGAGATAACAGTGAAAGCGCATTCCGAGAAAATTTTGAACGAGCACGGTACAAACTTTCGCTGATATAAGTTAGGGCAATGTAAATAAGTAAAGTTGATAAGAAAAGAACTGGGATAGAGTACCTATTTAAAAAGCCAGAACGCTCCCATGCATCACCACCAACCCAAATTGAATAAAAAACTTGTGCAACCATTACGCTCGTCACATTAAGAGAGAAAACCTTTTCAGCCGCACTTAATGAAATTCGTAAAATAACTATGATTGAAATAAGATCTAATACGAGTAACGGCAATAGATGTGAACTCACAAGTAAACCTCGTTGTATTCTATCTGTGAGCGCGATATTCCCAACCTTCAACCAGTAAGTATTTGGAAACGCGGAGCCAAAATAAAAATATTGCAGAAGGCTCACAAAACTCCCAAGAAAAAATGAATATCCCGTAAGAATCTTGATTAACCTATACTTTTCAATTGACGCATTACCCCATGAGCTAGAACTAAGTATGAGTCCCGCAACCAATCCAAAAGGTACGAGCAAGAAATCAAAACGAATTGAAACACCAAGTAGAATAACCGCAAAAATTCCAACTTTATCTAGGCGACTCAAGACTCCTTTGACAAAAAATTTGGCGACCATCAAAAGAATTGTGGCCAGAGCTAGCAACAGAGCCGATGACTCCATTCCACGCAAAGACCAAAACAAAGATGGAAAATTAAACACGGCGACTAAAGAGAACCAACCAACAAATGGAAAACTGCTTTTCCAAGACCGTGAAATTAACTTGAGAATGTTAACGAACAAATAGTAACTAACGCAAAGCAGCAACAAGGATGCAACTGAGACCGTAAGAGCTATCAAAGACGAATTCAAACCCAATGCGTGAAGTAAAGACATGAACAGTGTCCAAAGTGGATTGGTAACACCCTCAACTCTCGGAGCACCCGGATACCATATAAATTCTCCAGTCTCAAAAAAAGTTTTTGCGTACTTCATTGAAATCATCGCATCGTCGAACAACGTAAATACTCTTCCATGTGGAGTCGAAAAACTTGCTCTAAAAATAAAAAATAAACCAAAAGAGATAGCTGACCCCGCTAACAGGTTTACTGTCGAGATCCTGGCAAATAAAGACCGAATAATGGAAAGTTTTCTCAAGCCATCCCCTTACCAAGCGTGAAACCTCATTGTACTCGTTTGAATAGCGAAATCTGTAGTCAGTTGAGAATGATTTGGAAAGTTCTGAGATATGTGTCTATTTTGGGATGAATCTTGGAAGAAGTATCTAATTGAACAATCTTACTTCGAAATTAAATCAAACTACTCAACTAATATTCAGCTTAGCAGATCAAGATTAGAGGGAGACTTTAGTGGAAATCGGTGCAATAAGTTTCGGAAGGGGCCAAAAACAGTATGAAATGGCATCCAAGAGATTGAATAAACAGCTAAGCGAGAGTCAAATGTTTCAGGCTGTCAAAATTTATAACACTCAAGATTTAGATTTGATTATCGATCAAGAACTTCGTGATTTCATACTTACCACCCCAAAAGGATATGGGTTATGGATTTGGAAGCCAATAATTATTTTGGACTTTTTAGAAAAAAACCCACAAATAAATCTTGTGATGTACCTTGATGTAGGATGTGAGTTTCTTAATACGAAATCATCGCACTCAAGATTCAAAGAGTATTTATTAGAGTTGGAATCATCTAAATTTTTGGGTTTTCAATTGCCCAATTTGGAAAAATTCTGGACCTCACAAAACGTCATCGAACTTTTAGGTGCTGACAGTGCGGTGTGTGAATCAGGGCAAGTTGCTGCTGGACATTTCTTTATGCAACGAAATTTCGCAATTAAATTTTGCAACGATTGGTTAGCAAATATGCGCCTAAATTCTTTTAAATACCTTAAAGGCGAAACCGAAGAGTTGGAAACTAATCCGACTTTAATCCAACACCGACAAGACCAAAGTTTGTTATCAGTGATGGTTAAGCGGGAAAAAGAAATCAAACTAATTCCTTCAGCCGAAGCCGAGGCATTACCACCTTTTGGGGATTTTCCAATCCTTGCTGCTCGGAATCTGACCATGATCTCGATATCGAGACAAGATTTTGTCGCCAAAATCGTGAGAAGATTTCAAAATCTAATGGCCGCTCATCGAGCTATACGTAGATAGCCAGCAACCCCGTTTCGCTCATCAGACTTAAATACATTGATAAATTTTTTGGATCTTTCAAGATTCGAAACAATAGACTTGCACTTCCGAGTATGGGTGTCATCAAGAAGCAACCATTTTTCTATCCGATCCTCTAGTTGCTTAAATTCTGCAAAACTAGAAAACTCACCTCCATCAAGCAGAAGTAAATCGATACGTTCTGGGACTGTTGAAGAAACATTTTGAGAAGCTTCGATGAATTTCTGGTCCTCCTTCAACCATATTTTCTCTTGTGGCAAGAGAAGTTCTTGGTCAAGTTGATGTACTTCAATCAAAGAACCTAGAATTATTTCAATGAAACCGAATCTAGAATTTGCACGGCGCGCTTTTGCATGCATCGCGGGGTTAATTTCATAACCAATAACTCGCACTTCGCGATCAGGAAATTTTTTGAAACTTCGTTGAACACTCTTGGCAATTACCCTTGTGGATCCACGGCCATTCCAGGTCCCGATTTCAACAATAGTTCCGATATCCGGCAATCCAGACAGATGGGAAAGCCATTGACCTAGTAGACTTTTCTCATCAATTTGACCACTTAAATAAATCTTAAAAGAGAAAATTTTGCGTAAAAATACGAGAATGAACCTTGGCATGAGTTTAGTCTACCTAAGCTCTATGTTTTTAGAGTCTCGCCACAAAGTTTTCAAAGTGTTTTCTTCTCAGAGCCTTCAACTCCTTATTCCTAGAAGAAATGTTATTCTGATAATTTTTCACTGGCATATTAATTGATGAAAAAAAATCAGTTTTGAGCTCATCTAAGTTTTCAATAATTCGAACATTTGGCATTAGCTCCCGATTGTAGAAATCTGCCCTGTCTAACCACCAATCTAAGAATTTGTCAGAGTTGAAATTACTTGGATTGTCACGTTTCAGTGACCTTGTGTCAATGGCTCGGACTTGAAAATATGACAACTCGGTCAATATCCCAGGGTACTTATTTTTAAGTTCTTTCATTAGCTTTCTTCCCGGAACTGCGATTGGAATTCCCGATGTCGCAAATTCAAATAGTGACATCGTGCTTATGTTGTAAGGAATTACAAATATCTCTGACACTTGATTGAAATCTGCCCATTTGTAACTCTTGCCAAGAAATTTCCGAAACGGAATAAGGGTTCCATTTGAAATATTAAACATTTCCGCTTGCAATTCTTCAGATCGGGCCATTACAAGTGCCTGTTTCCCAGTTCCAGGCCAGACATAATTTGTGTAATTGCACAAAGAGGGCACCCACTCTGATTCGAGCCCTGTGAAGTACTTGAGATAATCCCTATCTCCGAAATTATTACTCCAGATTGTGGTTTGGTCTCGAGTAACCTGTTTTTGTAAACTTTGATTAAGCATTTTCCAACCATCGGGGTTATGTGTAAATGGGGCTTCATATCTTGTCGAATTCACAATCAATTGCGGCTTGGCGAGACTTTCAAAGATCTGGGAAAAGGCAGGCGTGTGAGTGACAACAAACCCGTCAAAAAATTTTAGTTGCTTCGAGTAGCTATCCAAAAACTCACTTATGGTGTCCGAACTTAAACTCGCCCAGGTATTGGAATTTACGCCGTTTACAGGATCGGGAAATTTGAAGAGTTTTCGGGTGTATCTGTTTGAGCCAGATATAGACCAGTTAACCAAGTCGACGTTGAGGTTCTTAAAGTCATCAGCTAAGTCCATCACCACGCTAATATGAAGATCCAAGTTAAACAATTTTGGTCGGACTTTTCTGCGGAGGTACGGAGCTTCGCGCAACTCCAGACTCATTTGTTTTCTTCTAATCCATAGTAAGTAGGACTTCAGAACTTTCTTTACAAAACTCAATTCAAGAACCCCTAATAACCTGTAGCCAAGAAGATTTTTTTATCAAGGAATTATCCCAAAGCTTGTTTCTCGCTTCGGCCCACTTTCGCTCTAAAAAATCAACATTTTGCAATTGACTCCAAGATTTGAGTTGGATGATAGGCAAGCTACCGACTATCGAATCCAAATATGGGTTTGTGAGTATGACGGGTATGCCGCCCATGTAAATAGTTTCCCAAAATCTATGGGTGTCAAACCCGTTTCCCTCTGGACAAAGTACCAAGTTCACTTCCCTACAATTTCGAAGAAACCGAACTCTCCCTTCTTCGGAAAAATTGGGCAAATCATGGATTAAATTATATTTATCTTCGAGCCCTTGAATTATTTTTAGTAACTTACTCCGAACAGATGAATTATTGGACTTAGTAAAATTCACATACAAACTTCGAGAAAAAGTGTCATTAAATTGGGAAGACTTATCGGCCATTAAAAAGTGAGCTTCGTTTCCTAGAATTCGATGAATAGGAGAATCGTCGCAATTGTTCGTGAGTCCGAGCGGGATTGAAAATGAAAAATTTCGAATCGGTAGTGTGTTAACTCCAAAGACTTTACCGATACCAAGAGACTTTAGAAATGCCAAAGTCGCTAGACCTACCTTGGTATCAGAGTGTCCCAGCACAATAGTTAATTCCTTCAAGGAGCTGCGGCTATTGAATACTGATTCTACAAAATTGCCTCTCCAAGACCCCGAAGATCGGATGAAATCGCGCTTAAAGTAATGAACACCTACGACGCCTGCCAGCTCATCCATATATTTGTCTGTTGAAATCAGTTCATTTGAATCGACAAAAGTCTCAAGACTTGTGAAAACACCCTGAACCTTCATATAAATAAGTCTACCCTCAGGGTCATTAAATGGATGAGATGTATGATTCGACGATGCGTAAAGTTCTCATTACTGGAGGAGCAGGGTTTCTTGGGTACCACTTGAGTAAAAAGCATTTGCTTGAAGGTGACGAGGTAGTATGCCTTGATAATCTACACACAGGTCAACTTACAAATATAGAAAAATTACGAGATTTTGGAAGAGTGACATTTATCGAGCATGATGTAACAACACCCTTTGATGTTGATGCAGACCTTGCTTACAACTTCGCTTGCCCTGCTTCGCCAATTCATTACCAAAAAGACCCAATACAAACATTGAAATCTAATGTTATTGGAGCCATTAATTTTTTGGACAATGCGGTACGACATAATATACCAGCTCTGCAAAGCTCAACTTCAGAAATTTACGGAAACCCTGCCGTACATCCACAGGGCGAGGAGTATTGGGGCAACGTAAATACAATCGGATTGCGAAGTTGCTATGATGAAGGAAAGCGGGTCGCAGAGACACTTTTTTCAGATTATCGACGCGAATTCAATCTTGACACAAAAATAGTCAGAATCTTTAACACTTATGGGCCAAACATGCGGAAAGACGACGGTCGCGTGGTTAGTAACTTCATAATGCAGGCACTTAGAAATGAAGATATAACGATGTACGGCCAGGGGCTTCAGACGCGAAGCTTTTGCTACGTAGATGATTTGATTATCGGAATAAGAAAAGTTATGAATTCGCCATCAGAGGATGCCGGACCATACAACATAGGAAATCCCTGTGAGACCACAATGATTGAACTTGCAAATGTTATTATAAAGCTCACGAACAGTGAGTCTAAAATAATTTTCAAGGAACTTCCATCTGACGATCCCGATAGAAGAAATCCAAATATTTCTAAAATGAAAACAAGTTTCGATTGGACTCCAAAGATAGATTTGGAATCAGGATTACTCAAAACCATTGAGTTCTTTGCGCGAGAGCACCTATAGATGACTCAGTTTTCTGTTGTAATTCCACTTATCCCGCAGCACGACCGAGAACTATGGAAACTTTTTAAGACATTGGCACATGAACAGGAATTAATTGGTGAGGTGGTCGTTTGTAGAAGCGAAACCAAACTCCCGAACCGCCTGATTAAGTTAAAATTCGATTTCATTGCCAGATGTCAGAAATTATCAGCTCCGATAATTATTAGTACAGTATCTAAGATTGCACGAGATGGCGAAAATAGAAATCGCGGCTGGGCTGAGTGCAAGTTCCCTTACATTGCCTTTATGGATGCGGACGATAAATACTCACGAAATCGACTAAAGACGCTGGGGCATTTAATGAAGCTCACTAACGCCGATGTGCTTCTACATAACTATTCTAAAGAAAATGAAATTCAAACACCCAATTTAACCACTGAAGAATTTTCTGAAGTCTTAAAACTTAAACTTTCAATTAAAGAACAAACGTTCACAGGTTTTGGTAAAGTCACGGACTTACATGATAATGAAGTAAGGGTACATTTTGCACACGTGACCGTTCGGAATCAATTGAAAAGCAGGATTTCATTCACCCCTCGATTTCCAGGTGCCGACATGGAGTTTTCACAACAAGCTATATTTTCTGGGTTAGAGGTGAACTATTACCCGGTGGCACTTTCAGAGTGGGGAAGGAAGAGAAGTTTTCGTTACCGCCTCAGACTTTTACTTCAAAAGCATTTCAAGTAAATATTTGCACAATATGTACGGAGACGCAGGTACATCCGAAGAAGAATGTTTTTCTCAAATTTAATAACCTGATGCCTCAAAACTTGGCTGTAGCTCCCATTCGCGTCTATGGATTCACCAACATATTCACCTAGTTCTCGCTTAGTTGGGAAACTGTGTCGATTGCGTTCGAAAATAAAAAATGAGTCATGAATGTGCACGGAATGCCTAATTCTAGGATAAACAAGCCTCTTTAAGAATCTTTGATCTTCGCCCCATGCCTCCCCGAATAAATCAGTACCATGTTGTTCATTAAACAAGTATTTAAATCGTGGAGTAAGTCCAAACATGCCCCCTAGAATCTCCGCATTGTGATTTGGGTGATCTCTCATTATGTGGAAATCCTTTTTGGAACCAATCCAGTCTTTAATAGCAGCCAACTCTCGTGAGGTAATTCTAGAATCTGCATCTCGCGAGAGGGCATAATCATAATTGAACTCATTGAATGCCCTAAACCTCCAGAACATTCCATTCGGATGACTTTTTTCGTTGTTAACTACTACAACGATTGCGCCGTGAGAACGAAGAGCGTCAAGTACATTTGAACCGACGTCTACCCCACAGTAAAACACTGAATGCCAATCTCGGCCTAAACGCGCAATAGTTTTTGCATTTTCAATTGCGCCGAAAGAGTACTTAGGGTCCTTTCCGTAAAGCGAGAAACTAACTAATATGGATTTCACTAGATCAAAATCCATTCAGGTGGGTAGAAATACTCGGGAGTTGGTTTTGATTGAAAGAAGTTTCGGGGCGCAATCACAAGGGCCTGATTTGTATATGACAAAAAGGCACCCCACCAACTGAAAGTCGAATTGGAAATGATGTAGGAATTGCCTAACCTCATAGCTTCTAGATTTGCCGCAGAGTTACTTTGGTCAAAATCAATAACTTTCACGAGACGCCTAAACTTCTGAGGAATCATTTCAATCGCAGACATAGGTTCATCTGAAAACATCCAGATGGCTTCAATCGGAGCAGCGGCTGATGCCATTTCAAGTGCCAGTGAAAAATACTCAGTTCCTAAATGTCCAAGTTCAGAAATTCGGAGATAGTCCCCACGCCGGATGTGAAGAATTAAAGGCGTTTTGAGCTTAGCTTCTTCTCTAAGTGCCAATAACCAGACTGGAACAGTCTTTAATGTGGCACCCCTGAAGAACGCCAAAACCTTCTCGTCTGAAGCAAATCTATAAGTATGAAATGCGCCAACAATTCTTCTCGCTTTCAATTTGGAAAAATCAAATGCTGAATATCCGACACCGTGTGGAATGTAAAATGCGTTTCGAAAGAACTTGGGAAAAATTTTCTTAGCTTTTCGCAAGAAACTATCCCAAAAATCTGAACTCGATCTCATTGAACTAAACTTGAGTAACCACAGGAAAAACCATTGCTTTAAAGCAATTTGTTGTGTTGGCATGGGGCTCAAATCGAGTCCGGCGATCTCGGGAAATCTGTATTCAAGGAAATCGACTTGTCCCTTCTCGGTGCGCCTCGCCGAGATATCTCTACACGCGATCTTGGATTCTTGATCAATTATCAAATAGACTCCGAAGGCTAATTGAAAAAGTTGATTCCCCAAGCCACCGAAAAAAAGAAGCTCATTCGACCGGTTATTCTTCATATTAATGGAGTCCTCAATTGAAAAATTCGCTTAATGACATAGATTGAGTCCAGGGGATGAAGAAAAGATTTCCGCAAAATCTTAATTCCCAATACAAAGAGCGATCGGATCCTTCCTTTGAATCCGAATTTACGCAACGAAAGAAACTGTCTATAAATGAAAAATAACGTCAAACGAATATCGACAGGCTGAATATCTAAGCACAACTCAATGGAAATCTTCAGGTCAATACCAGAACTTAATTTCTTTGTCACTTGACCATCTGTGTTTATTTTGTACTCGTAAATCACTAAATCAGTAACAAATATTTTTGGATGATTTGAAAAAATACTAAGCAGGAAGAATTGGTCTTCTCCCATGGTAAGTTCCGCAAATCGTGAATTCTGAATGAAAGACTTCCTATATATCATTCGCGTGAACGCCGGGAAAACACCAACACTATCTATAACGGAAGCCGACTTGTTTATTAGGTGCGTTTTTGATTTCATGGTCTGCACATCGAGTACCCGAATTGCACCGACACCGACATCTGAATTGTTGATATCAGATATGCGTAGCAACTCAACTAGATTTTCAAGTTCGAGGCAATCATCATCATCCAAGAACACAATCCATTTTGACTTAGAAAGTTGAAGACCAATATTTCTGGCTGCGCCCTGGTTATCAAAATCAAAGAAGAAGAGGCGCAAAGTATTTGGAAAATCAAGAAGAAATTTACCAAATCTTTTTTTGGCAAAATCAGCATCTCGAGAAGTAATAATCAGGAGCACTTGAAATCCCCGAATGAGAATGTCATCCAAATGTTTTAAGAAATCATCTTGAATTTCTTGGACTATGCCAATAGGGACAATTATCGAAATCTCAGCTGTATCTTGCTTGGCCTGGTCCTCCACGAGCCTAAGTGTAAGCTTCAAATGTATCTTCTTCAAAGACTATAGTTCATCATTATGGAGATTTATTCACCGAATTCCAAAACTGATAGGTATGTCGAAATCGTTTTATCCGGAGGATTGGGGAACCAACTTTTTGGTTGGGCCACCGCTTATTCACTCTCTAAGAAAATGAACGCAAAACTAATTTTAAATACTTCTCAACTTAACGAAAGAAGTTTTGAAATTCCCAACTTCAATATTGACAAATATGAAATTTCAACCACTCAATATAGAAGTTATTCGATTACCAATCAGCTTACGAAAAGACTCTGGATTCTTTCTAAGCGCCAAAACCACTATTTTGAGAAATCATTCAACTATCAAAAATTGCCTACTAAGAATTGTCTGACTATGCACGGATACTTTCAGTCATATCGATATTTCTGGAATAACCTTGGCCCAATCCAAAAGCAACTTTCAAACTTAACAAACTTAAGTAGTGATAATTTTTTGAAGCTTAAGGAAGAGTACGATGAAAAATCTTATATAGCGGTACATGTCCGTCGCGGGGATTACCTGCACGCAAATGGCTATCACTCTATTTTAGAACCTTCTTATTACAAGAAATCACTAGATTTGATAAGATCTAGAGTTGGTGATTTATCGGTAATCGTCTTTTCTGATGATTTGTTCTCCGCAAAAAAAGTGGTGCCAACCGCAGATTTATTCGTCGGAGTAAACGAGATTGAATCGCCAGTGGAAACTTTGCTGGCAATAAGTAGGGCAAAGGCAATAATCGGGGCGAATAGCACTTTGAGTTTATGGGCTGCATATCTTTCGAACACGGAAAACCAATTAAAAATTTTTCCAAGCACCTGGTTTGGCAATCAAGAAATCGACACTTCCGACCTCATGCCTCAGTCATTTATTCGAATATAGCTACTGGGTGCTTAGAAGGTTTCGCTTACTAAGGTAAGGTGACTTCATGATTCATGTGCGGCACATCATGAAAAATTCAGTACTTGGAAAATGTCTTCAAGTACTGCCGAAAGCCGACCAAAAGAAATTGCTATTAGTGGTCTGTGCGCAAACTTTCCTCGCCGGACTAGACCTAGTCGCAGTGGCACTTATAGGAATGATTGGCTCGCTTGCCGTAAGTGGAGTCAAAGCATCTGCCCCAAACCCCACAATCGAGCACATCTTAATCGATCTCAATATTCAAACATGGAATCTTCAATCGCAAGTGATTCTTATCGGGCTAGTAGCTGGGACCTTCCTTGTAAGCAGAACTTTTATCTCGATTTTTTTGTCAAGGAAGACGCTTTACTTCTTAAGCCGAAGAGGTGCCCAGATTTCATGGACTCTTTTCGAAAGAATAATGCATAGTAATTTGGCGGCATTAAAGACAAAAACCTCACAAGAAATCTTATTCGCACTTACAAATGGTGTTGGAGTAATCACACTCGGACTTATAGGAGGATTTGTTAGTATTATTTCGGATTTAACGGTTTTACTTGTATTAATCTTGGGGCTTTTTGCAGTTAATACGGTTATGACGATAGCCATGTTTGTGTTTTTTGGATTGACCGGATTAATTCTGTACAAGTTTATGGGGGATCTTTCCCACAACTTGGGTGTCAAAAATTCAGAACTTAGCATTTTGAGTAATAGAAAAATTTTGGAAGCACTAGACTCCTACAGAGAAATATTCGTTAGAAATCGCCAGCAGTATTACGTGAATCTAGTGCGAAGCGTTCGAGAAGAATTATCAAATGTTTCAGCTCAAACAGCATTTCTTCCAAGCATAGGCAAATATGTAATTGAAATGTTGGTAGTTGTGGGATCCCTTGCTTTTGGGGCCTTGGCTTTTTTTACGGGGAGCGCAACACACGCTGTTGCGACTTTGACAATTTTTATTGCCGCGGGGACACGAATAGCGCCTGCTGTCTTGAGAATTCAACAAGGTGCGGTTGCAATTAGGGGATCTAGCGGAGTTGCATTACCAACCTTAAATCTAATGAACGAATTTAAGAACATAACTCAGAATGTTTTGAATCAAAACAAAAACGGCATTGATTATTCTGGATTTACTGGAGAAGTAGTCTTCAAAGATGTCAATTTTCGATATCCAGAAAGTAAAAAGCTAAATATCACAACAGCAAATTTTAGTATTGCTTCAGGAGAGTTGTGTGCGGTAGTTGGACCTTCTGGAGCAGGTAAAACTACTTTGGTTGATTTAATGCTTGGAATTCTTGAACCGGAGTCTGGGTCAATAAAGATTTCTGGCTTGAAACCTCAGGATTTGCTTGTAACATGGCCAGGTTCGGTTGGTTATGTGCCGCAAGATGTAGTAATCCTCGATGGAACAATTTGGCAAAACGTGACTCTAGGATTTCAAACTAATCTCGAGGATTATGAGCGGGTTAAGAATTGCCTAGCTGTCGCTCAACTTGAAGATTTTGTCTTGAAACTTCCTTTAGGCTTTGAAACCGAGGTGGGTGAATCGGGATCGAGGCTAAGCGGTGGTCAGCGTCAACGACTTGGGGTTGCGCGGGCCTTGTTCACCAATCCTAAATTCTTGGTACTAGATGAAGCCACGAGTACATTGGACGCTGAAACGGAGGTGGGACTATCTTCGGCACTCGCAAGCCTAAAAGGCGAAATAACAACAGTTATGATTGCACATAGGCTCAGCAGTGTAAGGCTTGCAGATAAGGTCATTTACATAGAGGACGGACAGGTTCTTTGCGTGGGCACTTTGGAAGAAGTTAGGACAAAAGTGCCTAATTTTGATAAACAAGCAAAACTCATGGGCCTCTAGCAAATATGTCCGTTTTGTCCCCTTCTCGCTACAAACTAGACTCAGATTCGTTGTAGGGAGTAGAAGCAGCGACGGTTGCTTCTGCAATACAAAACCGGTTACCAAAGGATCAATACAGTGGCACTGAGCGTATGGACAGTTGCTGAACTGGGGGCTTTCTACACTGAGCACCGTTCAGAGCTACTCGC